>Ga0335073_10002267_pt1 | contig 26285 bp, 20 predicted proteins | sample Lox_Sample_22_FD_207093 | JGI IMG/M metagenome (GOLD analysis project Ga0335073, IMG submission 207093) | Soil microbial communities from Loxahatchee National Wildlife Refuge, Florida, United States - Lox_Sample_2.2 | ecosystem: Environmental > Terrestrial > Soil > Wetlands | place: USA...
CCGCTTGCTGACTGTCCGTACCGCCGGTGATCTCGCTGCCCTTGGCGTAATGCAGCTGTTCGGAGCCCAGCTTTTGTGCCAGGGCGGCGCGCAGCGTGACCACATCTTCCGGACGGCTTGCGGGCCCGGACCACGAACCCAGCATGTCGGCGGCATCGTCCGCCAGCGGACCAATCAAAGCGATATTCCTGGCTTCTCCGGCGAGCGGCAACAGAGCCGCGCCACCAGATCCCGGTGCGTTTTTCAATAACACGAAAGAGCGTTCGGCCGCCTCACGCGCGATCGCCAAATTCTCTGCGGGCAACTCCGACGGCGTAGCGACCTCGGTAGCGTAGGGATGCTCAAACAGCCCGAGGGCATACTTCACGCGCAGAACATGGCGGACGGCTTCGTCCACGTTGGCTTCCGGCACTTGGCCGGAACGGACAAGAGTAGCCAGCGTGTCGTGATAGAAGCTGCTGACCATATCCATATCCACGCCTGCGAGCAGTGCCTTACGCGCAGCGGTTGCCGGATCATTCGCGATGCCATGCGGGATCAACTCGCCGATGGATGTCCAGTCGCTGTCGACAATTCCGCGGAATCCCCACTCTTTACGAAGAATTTCCTTCAGCGTGAACGGGTTCGCAGACGCGGGAACTCCGTTGAGAGAATTAAACGAACTCATGATTGTAACGGCGCCCGCATCCAACGCCGCTTTGAAGGGCGGCAAGTAAAACTCGCGTAGCGTGTGCTCGGAGATTTCCGTGGAATTGTAGTCGCGGCCTGCTTCAGCGGCGCCGTAGCCGACGTAATGCTTGGGGCAGGCCGCCACGCTGTCTGGCGCATCGAGCCGATGGCCTTGATAGCCGTGCACGTAGGCTTCCGCCAGCGTTGCATCCAGATACGGATCTTCTCCAGCCCCCTCCGTCATGCGGCCCCAGCGCGCATCTCTGGCAATGTCCACCATAGGTGAAAACACCCAGCGAATCCCGTTCGCTGACGCCTCCCGGGCGGCGACGCGCGCCGCTCGCTGCACCAGTTCCGGATCCCACGTCGCCGCCATGCCGAGCGGCACTGGAAATTCCGTTCGGAAGCCGTGGATCACGTCCTGGCCAAAAATGATCGGAATCTTCAGGCGGGATTTTTCGATGGCGATTTTCTGGAACGCGTTGACCTCGTGCGCGGTGGTGATGTTGAACAGCGCGCCAATTTCGCCCTTCTCGATCATGTCGTTGTAGTCCGTGCGGCCCGTGCCGGGGCCGGTAGGCTGGCCCGCCGAGTACTGCACCAACTGGCCGACCTTTTCCTCCAGCGTCATCTTGCGCAGCAGGGCTTCAATCTTTTGGTCGGTGGCCGGGTTGTCGAGAGCGGCGTTCTTGATCCGTTGGTCCGCGGCCGCAATAACAGGTTTTTCCTGGGAAGAGGCCAGATCACAAGAGAGCAAGATGAAGAGAATAATTAGCAAACGGTTCAGTGCAGCGAGCACGTTGGGCAACTCCCCGGAAGGGTCCGAGCGAAAAAACGGCTGAACTCTAAGGAATTCTCGCCAGGCGCCATGCAGCATCGCCGCCGGGTTAGAGGCACAAAGATATAAAGCGGCCACTCGGGCGGAAGCAAGCAAAATCCTTTTTCTACAGCGAATTCTGCCTGTCAGCGGGCATGGCCCAACCTCACCCGCCCGCTGTTCCTCACGGAAATAGCATACTAAACCGATTTAGTACGATGTCAAGCAGCGGTCTAGGAAAAGACCGGGCCGTCCCGTTCTGGCCCTTGTTCCCACGTTATCTCTGTGCGAGACTAGCGCACCAGACCGGTACCATGTCACCTTCAAAATCGAGTGGTAGCTCCCAGGCGCGGAGACCTTCTGGCACTGGGGTCAGTCTCAAATTCCTCGCCGAACATCTCGGCCTGTCCCAAGCAGCGGTCTCCTTTGTCATCAACCGGTCGCCCGCGGCCAAATCCATTCCTCAGCGCACCCAGGAGCTTATCCGCGCTGCGGCCCGAGAATTGAACTACCGGCCGAATCACCTGGCCCGGTCACTTCGCCAGCAGCGTAGTTTCACGATCGGCGTGGTTGTGCCGGAGATTAGCGAAGGGTATGCGGCGCTGGTAATGTCCGGTATTGAGGACCATTTGCTGCAGGAGGGTTACTTCTATTTTGTGGTCAGCCATCGCCACCGCGACCAGCTCATTCAGGAATATCCTCTGCTTTTGCAACAACGCGCGGTAGAAGGCTTGATCGTGGTGGACACGGCTCTCGCGGATAAGGTGGATGTTCCCAGTGTGGCGGTTTCCGGCCACCGCGATGTGCCCGGCGTCACAAACATCGTCTTGAATCACTCGCGGGCGGCAACGCTGGCTTTAGAGCACCTGGTCACCCTCGGCCACCAGAACATGGCTTTCATTAAGGGCCAGGCCTTCAGCTCGGACACAGCCGTTCGTTGGGAGGCTGTTCGTGAGGCCGCCCAGAAGCTGGAGATCGCGATCAAGGAGCCGCTGACGGGACAACTCGAAGGCGAATCCTCTTCCCCGCTGTTGGGCTACCAGGTCACCCAGCGGCTAATCGCCAGCGGCGAGCCGTTCACCGCGCTGTTTACCTTCAACGACATTTCCGCCATTGGCGCCATTCACGCATTGCGTGAAGCAGGCTATCGTGTTCCGGAAGATGTCTCGGTTGTCGGTTTCGACGATATTCAAAGCGCCGCATTTCAGAATCCGGCGCTCACCACAGTTCGGCAGCCGCTGCGCCAGATGGGAATGATCGCCGCCGAAACCCTGTTGCAGCGCGTTAATGCACCGGCGAAAGCTCCTTACCCGAAAGAGATCGTGATCGAGCCAGAGCTGGTGGTACGCGCTAGTTCTGGCCGAGCTCCCACGAAGCTCCCGGAGCGCCGCGTGCTCGACGCACGAAACAGCGTTCACGGCGCCAGTTTCACTGGTTCCGCGTAACCGGTCATCTCCAAGTACCCCACGCCCGTCACGTGCTCCGAAGCGTTGGTGCGTTGGCCGGCGAGAGCCATGGCCCCCTCCCAATACGAAGGTAAGAACCGCGAATTGCTGGTGAGTTCCTGGTTCGGCAATGCGGTCCGCGCTTCGAGGTTCAAGCTCAGTTTAGGGACCGCGATTCTCCAAGAAATGGGATAAGTGGCGCCGGTCGCAGAACTGTGCCAAACATCGCCGGTGGGCTGCAGCGTAAAATCTTCGTTTCGCAAGTGCATGCAATTTCCGCGGGCGTCGATGTAGGTGCCGGCCGAATAGGGATCCACGGAGCCATCCTTTTTGCGCAAGTGGAAGAGCATCAATTCCGTGTTGTCGTTGAGTTGGATGCTCAACCAATTCCAGCCGGCCTGATCGGATTGCAGTTGCTGCGTGAAAAATTCGTGATCCATCCAGGCGAGCCCAGAGACGGCGAATCTCTGGCCGTTGAGAGTGAGTTCGCCATTGGCGTCCAAATGCGTCAGCGAAATGTAGTAAGACGCATGGCCGGCTCCCGCGGATTTTTGGCTCACGCCGTTTTCGCCGTGGATGACCGGACGTTTCTGCGAATGAAGGTTCAGCTGCAGTTGCCAGTGCTCGTCCGTCGCCTCCAATAATTGGTCTGGACCCTTCCAGTGCACCTGCCAATTTCCGTTCCAGATGCGTTCAGAAGAGGCACTAACGCCGGCGATGCCCGGCCCGGCGCGGTTCACGCGTTCCGAGTGGTAGAACTGCCGGCCATCCAGATCACTCAGTCCGAGATGTGCGAGATAGAGATCGCGTACGGCCCAGTCGCTCGCGGGAGCCGCATCGCGGCTGACAGCTTCGCGGAAAAAAGTGAGTTCGAACCCGAAACGATGGCCGTTCGAAGCGGTGAGATTCCCGGTGTAATACCACCACTCGGTTTGGAAGTTAGGATGGTTGAAATAGTCGCGCGGAAACTCGAAGCGATAGCCGGGAACGGCCTGACGATATTGCGCGGCGAGCGGTTGCAGGAGTAAGCCTGTCACGAAGAGAAGCATGATTCTACTCTTCATGGACTGCCTCCAGAGGATTGAGTCGAACCGCGATTTGGGCGGGATAAAGGCCGGCCAGGACGGTGGCGGCGTACACCAAAGAAAGCGCGCTGAGCAACACGGCGACTGGCCAGTGGAAATGAATCGTCCAGCCGAAGGATTGTTTGTTAACAACATAAATAAGAATCAGTGAGAGAACGAGACCGAGCGTGAAGCCAACGAAGTTGGAAAGCAGACCGAGCAGGCCGGCCTCGATGAGAATTTGTTTGCGAACCTGGCCAGTGGCGGCACCTAGAAAGCGCAGCAAACCCAGCTCGCGGCGGCGGTCAATGACCAGCGCCACGAGGGCGCCAGCGATGCCCATCACGGCGACGATAACGGCTACCGCTTCGAGAGCGTAGGTGATCGCAAACGTGCGATCGAAGATGCGAATGGCCTCCGAGCGCAAGTCACGGTTCGAAAAGATGAGGATCTGACGGCCGGCGGCGGCCGCGGCGCGCAGCATTTCATCGCGAACCGCGTCCACGGCCGCGCCTGGAGAAACATAGATCGCCAAGTTAGAAGGATCAGGGTCGGGGAGATACCGCAGCATCGTGGCGCGATCCATCAGGATGCTGCCGCGTTCGCTCCCGTAGTCATAAAAAACATCGGCAATCTTGAAGGAGGGCAGCGCGGCGCCGAGAGGCAGAGTGATGGTGTCGCCGGCCCGAAGATGGTGCTTGTAGGTGAAGGGTTCACTGACCAGGACGGCGTTGGCGCCACGAATTCCGGCCAGGACTTCTGCGGTGGGGCGGCCGGAGAAAAAATCCGACCGGCGATACAAACGCATCGCATTTAAGTCAACGGAGGCCAGCGATGCGGGAACACCCCCGTAGCTGATTTCGTAGCCGCGCAATCGATCGACCTCGGCCACGCCGGGCAGTTGGCGAACTTGCTCCGCGAATTGCAACGACAGTGTCGGGTGTCGGTCGGGAGCCCCGCCACCGGCCGGCTGAAGATAGAGATCGGCGGGCAAGCGGCCATCCATCCACAGCACGACCGTCTCGCGAAAGCTGCCTACCATTAACCCCACGGAAGTCATCATCGCGATCGCGGTGGAAAGTGCGCCGACCAGGACGGAAGTCCGGCGAAGCGATGCGGAGAGGCTTTGTGCCGCAAGCAAAGCTTCGACGCCAAGCCACATCCGCAGCCCGCGCGCGGCGATGGTGAGCAGGACGTCGGTTACCGCAGGAATCGCCAAAGCGGAAGCGGCAACAAACAGGAGCGCCGAAAGATAGCCGAGCAGAGGCTTGCCGCCGATAGGCGGCGCCCCAGCAGCGGCGCCGCCAGCCGCAGCAAACGCCACCGCTAGCCACAGATCCCGCGATTTGTGAACCCGGGTTTGATATTCGCGGCGTCCCTGAGCCATCGCTTCGACAGGAGCAACAAGCGAAGCCTCGCGCGCGGGAGACAAGGCGGAAAGCACCGCGACGCCAACGCCGACAACGAACGCGACCGTGACCGACGAAACAGTAAGCGTGATGGGACCGGGACGGCTGCTGACGTACAACGCCTGTACTGTTGCCGCCATGAGCTTGACGGCAACGACGGCCAGAACGCGGCCGAGAACCAGTCCAAGTAAAGCGCCGCAAAAGCCAAAAAACGCTGCTTCTCCAAGGAACGCTGCGAGCACCGTCATGCGGCTGGCGCCGAGCGCGCGGACGATGCCGATCTCGCTCCGGCGACGAACGACAGAGACAGAAATGGTGTTGTAGATCAGAAAGGCGCCGACGATCAGCGCGATATAGCTGAGCAGGCGCAGATTCCAACGAAAAGCGGCGAGCATCTGGCGATTTTCTTGCGTGCCACTGCCCTGTGGTCGAACGTCGAGACCGGGAGGGAGGGCGGCGCGAAGGCGCTGCTCCCACTCTTCGAGGCCAGGCGTGCCCGGAACTTTTACCAGGATGCGGTCAACCCGCCCCAAGCGTTCCAGCGCTTCCTGAGCGGACCGGATGTCCATCACCACTGCGGATTCGTTGCCATTCGCATCGGGATATACGCCGCGAACGGTAAACGTGTGAATGCTATCGTTGATGAGAAGTTGGAGCGGGTCACCGGTCTTTTTTCCAAGGCTGGAGCCGACCCACACGCTGTCGGCCTTGCTTAGATTTTGCAGGGCTTCTTCGGGGTTCGGGTTTTCCTGCAATCGAAAACCAGGGAACGGCCGCTCCTCGACCGCGTCCGCCGCGGCGATCAGGTCCAACCCGATGAGCGGAAGCGTACGGTGGGTTTCCGGAAGTGTCGCCACATCTTCGACGCGCGGCGAAATACGGATCGTGTACGGCAGTGTCGCGAGCAAACCGACAGTCGAATCCGGAATACCACCAGACGCCACGATTTCCAGGTTGCTATCTCCCGAAAGACTTTCGAGCGAAGCGTGAAAAGAGCTCGTCGCGGCGTCGCTGGCCAGAGCGATGGCAAGAACAACCGCGACGCCCAAAGCTACCGAGAGGATCGTCAGCGCCAGGCGGACCGGCTCCTGCGTCAGGGGCCGCAGGATCAGCCGATAAAAGACTAAAAGACGAGCCATATCAGCGCCGAGTGATTTCCTGAATGGTGCCATCCCGCAGACGGACAATCGTGTCGGCGAGTGCCGCCGCTTCGAGACTGTGGGTTGCCATGATGGTGGCCGTGTTCAGTTCCCGCGTGAGGCGCCGAAGAAGCTCGAGGATCACGTTGCCACTGACCGAATCTAGATTACCTGTAGGCTCGTCCGCCAGAAGTATAGCCGGGGACTGCACCAGCGCGCGCGCGATACCGACGCGCTGCATTTGTCCGCCCGAAAGCTGATGCGGGTAGCGGTCGCCGAGGCCCTCAAGTTCCACAGCGGCGATTTTGTCGCGCGCGGTTTCGCGGGCGTTTGGTTTGCCGGAGAGTTGCAAGGGGAGTTCAACATTTTCGAGCACCGTTAACGTGTGTAACAACTGAAAAGACTGAAAGATGAAACCGACTTTTTCGCGGCGCAGGTTGGTAAGGGCGCTATCGTTTAGCGACGTCGTCTCCGCGCCCTCCAGTAAAACTTTTCCGGAAGTCGGAAAATCCATGGCGCCCGCCAAATGGAGCAGCGTCGATTTGCCGCACCCGCTCCGGCCCATGAGTGCAACAAACTCCCCGCGGTTCACGTCCAGAGACACATCCTGCAGCGCCCGAACCGGTTGCCCGTCGGTAACGTAATTCTTGCTGACCTTCCGGAGCGAGAGAATGGGCATCACCGACGATTGTGCACGCGACTCGCGACATTATTCCAGTGGAGTGTCTTGCTGGTCTGCGGCAGTTCTCAGTGGCCCAACAGCCCATTCCGCCATTGAGACTGCTTTGGCCCTGTTGTAGACTTCGCAGCCGGAACAGCGGTTCGGTGTTTCTGTTGCTCCAGTCAACCAGGGGTTCTCGCACTCGCCGGGGAAGTACGAGAGGTTGCGTCTCGCGCAATTTGGCCAGGAACACTGTCGTCCGGCGAATGCCGCCCGGATGCCAAGGAGGAAGGGATGCTGTTCGCCTCGCAGGCTGCAGTTGGACACCAAGCGGTTGCGACGCTCGACCTGGTGATCATCGGCATCTACTTCGCCATCGTCTTCGGCATCGGGTTGTACTTCGCCCGCAGAGAACGCACTTCTGAAGAATACTTTCTCGCCGGCCGCGACATTGGCTGGTTCTTCATCGGCGCATCGCTTTTCGTTTCGAACATTTCGACCGAGCATTTCATCGGCTTGTCCGGTAGTGGTGCCTCGTCGGGGCTGGCTGTGGGTTCCTTCGAATGGTGGGCCTGCCTAATCTTGCTTCTCTTGGGCTGGGTGTTTGTACCCTTTTATCTCCGTTCGAACGTTTTCACGATGCCGGAATTTCTCGAGCGCCGCTTCAACCGCAATTGCGCGGTATATCTCGCCGGTATTTCTATCATTGCGTACATCTTTACCAAGATCTCGGTCCAGTTGTACGCCGCGAGCGTAGTGCTCGAACGCGTGGCGGGCTGGAAACTATGGGAGACGGCGGTAGTTCTCGTGATCGCCACCGGCATTTACACCGTAGCGGGTGGCTTGGCGGCCGTCATCTACACGGATACCGTCCAAACGCTGATCTTGATCACCGGCGCCGTGGCTCTCACGATCATTGGCTTGCACCGGGTGGGCGGATTCGAGCATCTGCGCGCGATGGTCCCCCCGGACTATTTCCACATGATTAAGCCTGCGTCGGATTCCGCTTTTCCGTGGACCGGCATCTTCTTCGGCGCGCCGATTCTCGGCATCTGGTATTGGTGCACGGACCAAGTCATTGTGCAGCGGGTCCTTTCGGCTCGCGACGAAGGCCACGCCAAATTAGGCACGATTTTTGCCGGCTTCTTGAAAATTCTGCCGGTCTTCATGCTGGTGCTTCCCGGAATCATTGCTTTTGCCCTTTTTCCGGAACAGGTGAAGAAGCCCGACTTCGCTTATCCCACCTTGATCCTGAATCTGCTGCCAACGGGGCTCGTTGGGCTAGTGATGGCCGCGCTCCTGGCCGCGGTGATGGGCGCGATGAGTTCCGTATTTAACTCTGCCTCCACGCTCGTGACCCTGGATTTTTACAAAAAAATCCGCCCGCAATCGTCGGAGCGTCAGTTGGTCACCTTCGGACGAATCGCTACCGGGATCATGGTTTTGCTCGGCCTTCTCTGGGTGCCGTTTATCCATTACATCAGCAGCCAGCTCTACATTTATCTCCAGAGCGTACAGGCGTATATCAGCCCGCCGATTGCTGCGTGCTTCGTTCTGGGCATTTTGTGGCCCCGGCTCAATGGCCCGGGCGCGATTACCTCGCTGCTGACGGGCTTCGTCCTCGGCGCCACGCGTTTCATCCTGGAACTGGCGGACCGCGCGGCAGGCGGCCGCTTCGAATCGCCGGTAGTGCGGTGGATTGTGGACATGAACTTCCTGCATTACGCCATTTTCATGTTCGTGGTTTGCTCAATCATCTTAATCGCGGTGAGCCTGGCGACTCCTGCTCCGGAGCGCCGTCAACTCGCGGGGCTCACGTTTGCGACAGTAGACGACAAACTCGAAACCACCGCCGTATCTACGCCGCAGCGGAAGCCGGCCCATGAAACCCCAATGGAGCGTCGCATCAATGTGCTGTTCAGCTTGTTGCTGCTGGCTACCGTGATCGGCTTGTGGATTTATTTCCGCTGAGGCGGCTTTCTGTGCGGCCGATATGGTCAATGTGCGCATCCAGACGCTGAAGCCGAACGTCAGTCAGGAAGACGCGATTCGCACCTTCCGGTCGCGAGGTGTGAGCGCCGTGTATTGGAGATTGCGTAGCGGCCCGTTGCAGCGCATCGCGGATGTCTACGTTCCGTTCTGGGTCTACCGCGTGCGTTACGAAATGAACAGCACGACGACCACTCGTATCTTCGCCATCGACGCGGTCCACGGGTCGCTGGACCTCTTCGAATTCCCTCGCGCTCCTGGCTTGGGCCAATTGATAACTCTCGAGACGCGCAACCAGTTGCCGGTGCGTCTCGATCCGGGCGTGGCGGAGGACCAGCTCCGAACCAAGGTTTTGCGCGTACTGTTTCAGCAGGGATTCTTTAAGCTCCGCGCGCTCAAACTGGACGTCGAACGCCTCCCCCTCGAAATTCATCTGCCTTATTGGCTGGCATTTTATGGATCTGGCCAAGCAGCGCGATTGCGGGTGATGGATGCGGTTAGGCGACGCATCGAGGGCGGCAAAGCTTCCGCGTTTTTTGAGGAGTGGCTCGCAGCATAAATCCGGCCGACGTGCCCCTGACACGCTGCTAGCAACCATCGTAAAACGGGCGAAACTCGCATCGAGGACAACATGGCAAGAGCAGTGAAACTACTCGGCATGATTCTGCTGCTGGCGGTGTCACCGCGTATCGCGGCTACCGCTGGATGGGAGCACGTCGGGAACGTAACGCGCGTCGAGAAGCTCGCCGACGGCGTGGAACTCACCGCGGGCGAGGCGAAAGTACGAATCACCGCATTTCGCGATGGAATTGTGCGCGTGCGGGTCGCCCCGCGCGGGATGTTCGCTAAGGATTTTTCGTGGGCCGTGATAGAAGCCGGGGAGCCACCAGCCATTCGTGTTGAGGATTCGCGCAATACCGTGCGATTGACCGCGGGACGCGTCATTGCGCTGGTCAACAAGAACCCGCTGCTGATTTCGTTTGCGGATCCCTCCGGCAATGTGTTGCTAGCCGATGAGCCATCGCTGCCGATGGGCTGGGACGGTGCGCGCGTGCATGTTTGGAAGCGGATGCCCGCCGACGAAAGCTACTTCGGCCTCGGCGACAAGCCTGGGCCGCTCAACCGGCGCAATCACGCCTACACCATGTGGAACACGGATTTCTTCGGATGGCAGGAATCTGATGACCCGCTATACAAGACGATCCCGTTTTTCATCGGGTTGCAAAAGGGAACGGCCTATGGAGTTTTCTTCGACGATACCTATTGGAGCAGCTTCGATTTTGGCAAGGAATCGAGGGATTATTTTTCGTTTGGAGCGGAGGGCGGCGAGCTGAACTACTACTTCATCGCGGGCCCTGAACCGAAGCGCGTGGTACAGGAGTTCACGGCGCTCGTGGGCCGCACGCCTCTGCCGCCGCTGTGGTCCTTGGGCTACCAACAATGCCGCTATAGCTACTACCCCGAATCGCGAGCCCGCGAAATCGTCCAGACGCTGCGCGATAAAAAGATTCCTGCGGATGTCATCTACTTCGACATCGACTATCAGCAAGGCTACGCGCCGTTCACCATAAACCGTGACTATTTTCCGCATTTCGAACAGATGATTCAGGATTTTCTTGCGGTGGGCATGCGTTCGGTCCTCATCACCGATCTGCATATCAAAAAGAACCCCGATCACGGCTACGTGCCCTACGATTCGGGCATGAAGGACGATGTCTTCGTGAAAAATCCTGACGGCTCGGTATTCGTAGGTCCGGTGTGGCCCGGCCCCAGTGTCTTTCCTGACTTCACGTTGACGCGCGTCCGCGACTGGTGGGGTGCGTTGTACAAGAACTTCGTGGACATGGGCGTCGCCGGTTTCTGGAATGATATGAACGAACCTTCCGTCTTCGATACTCCCACGAAGACTATGCCCCTCGATGTCGTGCACCGCCTGGATGACGGCACGTCTCTCGACCACCGCGCCATTCACAACGTTTATGGAATGCAGAATGTCCGCGCGACGCAAGCGGGTTTGCTCAAGCTCCGTCCGAATGAGCGCCCCTTTGTTTTGACCCGCGCATCCTATGCCGGTACGGAGCGCTATGCCGCGACTTGGACCGGCGACAACAGCGCGACCTGGAATCACATCGGCATGAGCGTGCCTCAGGTCGTCAATCTGGGACTTTCCGGCTACACCATGGTTGGCGTGGACGTGGGCGGGTTTGCGGGTTCGCCGCCTGCTGATTTGCTGACGCGCTGGTATGAATTGGGCGTCTTCTATCCGATCTATCGCAATCACGCCGCCAAAGGCACCGCGGACCGCGAACCCTGGGCCAGCGGCCCGGAACACGAAGCCATCCGGCGCCGGTACATCGAACTCCGTTACCGGCTGCTTCCCTACATCTACACCGCGACCGAGGAGAGTTCCCGCACTGGTCTGCCGCTGATGGAACCGATTTTCCTGGAGTATCCGCAGGCAACGGAATATTACGGCGACGACCATTCATTTCTCTTTGGCCGCGACTTCTTTGTGGCGCCGGTAGTCACGGAAAAACTGGACGCCCAGGAAATCCATTTACCCCCCGGTGATTGGTACGATTTCTGGACCAGCGACAAACATTCGGCGAGCGATAAGATTGCCGTGCATCCGGCGCTTTCGGAAATGCCCCTCTACGTACGGGCAGGAGCGATCGTGCCGATGGAGCCGGTGGTGCAGAGCACCAACGACACGCCCAACGGTCCCCTCGAACTCCGCGTTTATCCCGGTTCCGATTGCCACGGTGCTCTCTACCAGGACGATGGCCATAGCTTCGCTTATCAGAAGGGCGAATTCCTGCGCATAAGTTTCGCGTGCGAAATGTCATCGGAAGGAGTCAGCGTTAGCAGCAGGATGGAGCACAGCGCCTACCAACCTTGGTGGTCCAGCGCACAAGTTTCGGTCTATGGAACCGCATCCCGGCCCAAAGAAGTCCGCTATAATGACCAGCCGCTTAGCGATTGGCAATACGATGCGCAAACGCACGCGGTAACGTTCACCCTGCCCGACGCGCGCAAGACGTGGACGGTCCGGCTGGTCTTGTAGCATTCAATCGAGAAGAAAAATAGAGAGCGACTGCGGCGGCAGGTTCAACAGCGCTTCTTTGTTTGCGACTTTGGCCGTGGCCGTGCCGAATAGCGAACTCAGTCCCGCGCCGCCCTGCGCTGGCGTGTCACTTAGAGGCACGCTCAAAGCCAAGGAATGAGCCGAATTGTTGAAAGCCACGAGAATCTGTTCGTCTTCGGATTCGCGCAAAAACACGTACGAGTCGTCGTTCGATGCCAGGTGCCATAGCCGGCCGCCTTCCAGCGCCGCATGTTCCCGCCGGAGCTGCAACAGAGCGCGGACATAAGTGAAAACGTCTTCCTGATCTTTGCTGCGGCCTTCTGCCGTGAACGCGTCGTTCGCATCCCCCGGCCAGCCCCCAGGGAAATCGCGGCGATTGTCGGGATCGTTGCCGCCGGCCATGCCGATTTCATCGCCATAGTAGAGTGCGGGAATCCCGCGCAAGGTCAGTTCCAGGCCAAACGCCAGCTTGAGCTTGGCCAGTGAACTGCCCTCGGCACTCGCAAATCGCGCGACGTCGTGGTTGGCGAAGAAAGTCACCAACGACTCGGGGTGCGGGTACAACCCATCGTGGCGCAGTACGTCCGCAATGCGCCCTGCGGGAGCCTGCTCCCGCAGCACTTCGCGCAGTGTAAAGAAAAGCGGAAAGTCGAAAACCGAAGAGACACCGGAATCCATACCGTCAGATCGTCTTTGTCCGCCCGCGAAGAATGACGTCACCACCGGGTCGCGGTGAAACACCTCACCGATCGTCGTCAAGAAGGGATAGACCTGATGAATGCTCCGGTTCCATGCGGCCCAAAACTTCCGGGGAACATACGGAAAGGTATCCAGACGATACCCGTCCAAGCCGGAAGTCTCGGCCCACCAGAGGGCGTTCTGCAAAAGGTAGTCGGCGACGATGGGATTTTCGGTGTTGAGATCCGGCAAAGCGTCGACGAACCAGCCGTCCGTCACAAAACGCGAAATGCGCGGCGGAGCGTGCGGGTCAGCGATGGCGTCGAACGCGTTATTGTCCACAAGCTCCCCGGCGCTCCAGCCGTAGAAGCTTTTGGGTAGCTCCGCGGAAGAATTCTCGTGCTGGCGGATCGTTCCGTGGAACCAGTCCCGCAACGGTGGATTCGCTACCCACGGATGATTCGGACCAACGTGATTGGCCACAAAGTCGAACAGTACTTTCATCTGTTGCTGATGCGCCTCGCGAACCAGCGCCCGATACTCATCAGGCGTTCCCAGATGGGAGTCTACGCTGTACAGATCCACCGCTCCGTAGCCGTGATAATCCTGCGCCGCTCCATTCTTCACGATAGGCGTGAGCAAAAGAGTGGTGGCCCCCAAGTCTTTCAAATAAGCAAGATGGTCGCGGATTCCCCGCAAATCGCCGCCGTGATAAGCCCGCGGATTCGCACGGTCATGCGTGCCAGGCGCTTCGGCGGGGTCGTCATTCGACAGATCGCCGTCAGCGAAGCGGTCCGGCATGATCAGGTAGATCACGTCCTGCCTGCCGACGCCTTGGTTTCGTCCCAGCCTTTGCGCTCGCGCCGCCAGCGGTAGTTCTAGGGACGTGGTTCCGGCAGGCGTCGTCAGCCGGCAGACCGCTGTGCCAGACCGCGTATCGGCGCCGATTTTTAGCCAGATGAAGACGTAGCGGCCCTCGGCAGTCGACTGAGTGCGCTCCACCGTGATGCTGCGCAGGTTGCATTCGGCGCGCGTAACGTCGAGGTTATGGCCTGAAACGAGCAGCATCACTTCCGGCGTGAAATTGACCCACCAGGAAGGCGGCTCGACCTTCGTGACTGTGGGGGCATTCGAATCGGCACTGGTCGTTTGCCCAGGACCTGCCGCTCGAGTGGCTGGACAGCAAATCAAAGCAAGAGCCGACAGCAACGTTAGAGGAAAGCTTGCGTTTCGCGACCAAAACCGGCGAAAAAATGAGTAGCATTGCACCGGCCAAGCATAAGAAAAATGGCGCGCACTTGCCAGCACATGCTTAAAAGCGGGAGCGCCAACCTAGGGTTCAAAAACGAGTCGGCCGAAAGCTTCGGGTACGTGAAAATTCGGAACCGTGGTTCTCGTCGGCTGCCAAGCCGAATAAAAGCGCGGTTCCGACGGACCCTCGACGCGGTAGAAATTCACACGCCATGACCTTTTCGGATCAAAATCCGCCGTCAGACTCGACATCGGTATCGCCAGTTGCGCTTCCCAAGTGCGGGTTTGCTCGTTGATTTTCGCCATTCGCTGCAGGCCACTATGCAGAGATCCTTTTGCCTGTGGCGCTATGTCGAGATCCACCCACAGCCCATTCGGGCTAACTTCAAATTCCTTATAATGGCGGCCACTAAGTTCCGCAGGCTGCAAGAACACTTCCGCAACGTCGCGATCCCAAAGGTGGTCCCTTCTTCCATCTGGTGCCGCGTCGTCGAAGACCGTGATGTTGCGATAGCGCGCCACGAACTTAAAGAACAAAGTTTGCGGGGACCACAGTATGCGTACTCCGGTCTCACGTTCCGGGTCCGGATTGCTTCCCTGCCAATCCCATGCAAAGCAGACTGGCGGTGCCTGCTGCCAGGCCGCATCGGGCGCTAAGCCCGCCGCGCCAGGCACTCCGTTAAGCCGGACAGCTATGGCTGTATCTGCTTCGCGAGCTAGCGGCACAATTCCTCGAACGTCGCCTTTCGTGTACACAGCCGGCGAATGTGCAGTCAGAATACGCGCACTCAGCAACCGGGACGCCGACAAACCGTCCCCAGTGTGTGGAACCGGACAAATACCATGCCTTATCTAAACCGCACAGTTAATCCCGTAGCGGACTCTTTGCGCACCGGCAACGCAGCAGCCAAGCTGTCGCCGCGTCTCGCCGTGCTAGCATCAAGCTTGCCGTCGTCTCAGGTTACAAAAGGCCCAGAAAAACCGCATTTTCAGGAGAGCCGCGCCATGATCGAGCCGGTGCAGACCGCAGACTATTTGTCGCGCCCCAGCAGACGCACCCCAGATCAGTTTCAGCATGTAGCCTTCCGCGTTAATGGCAACATCGCCCGCATGACCCTCAGCCGGCCCGAGCACAATCTCTTGAATGAGGCCATGCTGCGGGAAATCGCCGACGCCATCTCGTTCGCCGGCGACAGCGCCGAAGTAAAGCTGATCGTCCTGGATTCCGCTTGCAAGATATTTTGCGGGGGCATCGACATTGGTGAGTATACGTCGCAGCGCGTGTTCCAAATGCTTGACGCGTTCCATGCGGCCTTTTCGGGCATGCTGGAAGTGGGCAAGCCGGTCATCTGCGTCGTGAATGGCCCCGCCATCGGGGGCGGCGCGGAGTTGGCCGCCTTCGGCGATCTGGTCATTGCGACGCCGAAAGCGCGCTTTGCGCAACCCGAGATTTCGATTGGCGTTTTTCCGCCCTTGGCCTCGACGATTCTCCCGTTTCTCGTGGGGCCCAAGCGTGCCCTCGAGATCGTTCTTACCGGCGAGGCTATCAGCGCCGAACGCGCCCTCGAACTCGGCCTGGTAAACCGTCTCGTTCCCGAGGCCAATCTTCAGCAGGCCGTGAACGAACTGGCTGAACGCATTGCTTCTCATTCCGGCCCCGTACTCACCATGGCCAAGAAGGCCATCCTTGGCGGCATGGGCCTGTCGTTACGAGACGGCCTCAAACACTCGATGAATATTTTTCTAAACGAGCTTTATCGTCTTGAGGATTCGCAAGAAGGGCTGCGTGCCCTGGTAGAAAAGCGCAAACCGAACTGGAAGAACCGCTAATTCATCCCCGCCGCTGCGTCTGGGACGCGGTGAATTGACACTTCCGACCGGGGCGTCATACACTGCTTTTTCAATTTGCAGGCGTGGGAAGAGGGGAAGGCTGTGAGAATCAGCCGCGGTCCCGCCACTGTATTCGGCTGAAGTTGCCGTAAGCCAGGCTGCCCTCCCGTGCCGCAGAGGCCGTCGCTTCTCGCGAGAAGAAGCGTGGCATGCAGCCCCGAAGGTGTCTCGCGGGGCTTTTTTGTTGCCTGGAGATTCGTTCTGTCGGAAATAGGCGGTGAAGGCAGGCTGATGCGAACTCGGTTCATTCTCGGTGCGGCTTACGCGGCCCTCGTCAGCGCCTGTTGTATCGGTTTGTGCGGGTCAGCGGTACGCGCACAAGCCGACACCCCGGAAACCCACGGCACATCTCCCAAAGCAACCTATAAGGAAGTCGTCGACGACTACGGCCGCGCCGTTCGAATACCCCAGCCGGTGCAACGAATCGTGTCCCTCGCGCCCAGTTTGACGGAAACGATTTACGCTCTGGGCTTGCAGGATCGTCTTGTAGGAGACACCGACTATTGTGACTACCCTGCGGACGCGCAGAAGAAAACAAAAGTGGGCGGAACGATCAATCCGAATCTTGAACAAATCGTCGCTTTGCGCCCAGATCTCGTCTTGGTCACGAAAAACTTGAACCATATCGAAACCGTTCAAGCGCTCGACAATTTGGGTCTAGCTTCGTACGCAACGGACACGCACACGGTGCAGGGCATCATTTCGTCGACCGAACGTCTCGCTGACATCCTGGGCGTTTCGGAAGCCGGCGCTTCACTGGGAGCCGATTTAGAGCATCGCCTTGCGGATCTACAACAGCGTCTGAGCGGGATTCCGCCGCGCCGCGTCCTTTTTGTGGTTTGGTCCGACCCGCTTATTTCCGTCGGCAAGGATACTTTTATCGGCGACGCGCTGCGCTGGGCTGGCGCCAGCTCCATCGTCGAGTCCGCACAGGACTGGCCGCAAATGAACCTCGAGGAAGTCGTGCGGCTGCAGCCGGAATTTCTGGTATTTGCTGCTGCGCACGGCGACTCCGTTGAGGCGAGTTTCGATTCGCTCGCCGAGCGGCCCGGTTGGCGGGGACTGGACGCGGTCCGCCAGCGCCATTTTGCGATCATCAGCGATGCGGTGAACCGGCCGGCGCCGCGCATTGTCTCGGCCATTGAAGAACTCGCCCGGCAGTTGCATCCAGAAGCGTTTTCCGGGCCTTCCGAAGAACCAGCCGACAAGAAGCCGCCTGTTTCTTTTTCACGGCATCACAACGAAAACCGCGACGCAACGGAGATTTGCCTGTGCGTCCGCTAACCCTGAGCCGTCTGGCGGGCTACTGCGCTCTGCTGGGCGCGGTGCTGTTTATCGTTGTGGTCATCGCGCTAAAGATGGGCGCGGTTCCGGTCTCGCTCTACGGCCTGGGCCACGACTTGATTCGCGTGGCGTTTCGCCAGAGCAGCCAACTCTCCACGGAATACCAGCTCATTATTTTCGACATTCGCCTGCCGCGAATTCTCCTGGCGATTTTCGTGGGCGCTTCGCTTTCCGTCGCCGGCTCTGGTTTTCAAGCGTTGTTGCGAAATCCGCTGGCCGATCCCTACGTCCTCGGCGTATCGAGCGGAGCTTCGGTCGGAGCCATTCTGGCCCTCATTCTAGAAACCCGCGTGGCTCTTTCGCCCGCAGTTGCCGTGGTGTTCACACCGCTCGGAGCTTTTCTGGGCGCCACACTCACCGTGTCGGCTGTTTATCTGCTGGGCCGGCGAGAAGGAGAGATCGACACTCCTACGCTGCTCTTGGCCGGCGTCATTTCCGCTTCGTTTCTCTCCGCGATCATCATGTTCTTTATGTCCACGCTCACCGGCGGAAATTACCACGGTCTCGCGTTCTGGATGATGGGCGATCTTTCCACGCCGATTCAGCCGCTCTTGGGCTGGATTTTGCGCGTGGGGTTCTTCGTTGCGGCGGGCACAATCTATATGACCGCGACGGACCTCAACCTGCTCCTTGCTGGCGAGCAGGAAGCCATGCACCTGGGCGTGGACGTCCGCCGCGTGCGCGTGGTCGTCTATATTGCCGCCTCTCTGCTGACGGCTCTGGCCGTTTCAGTAAGTGGCGCCATCGCGTTCGTTGGCCTGTTGGTGCCGCACGCGATGCGCTTGCTTTTCGGTTCGGACCATCGCGTTTTGCTGCCGACAGCCGCGCTCGGAGGAGCGATCGCGCTGGTTGTCGCGGATACGCTTGCGCGAACTGTCGTGTCTCCTTCAGAGGTTCCTGTTGGCGCTATGACCGCGCTCGCGGGAGCGCCCCTGTTTCTTTATCTGCTGCGCAGGAGAGCGCTGTGAGCAGCTCGGCCCGCGGTTTCGCGGAGGCTCCGCAACTGAATGCCGATGTGCGCCTCAGCGTCGAGCAAGTCAGCTACGCCTATTCCGCGAATCCGACGCAGGCGCCCCTTTTTACCTTGGAAGCCACTAGTTTCCAGGCCCGGCCGGGCGAACTTGTGGCTGTCCTCGGCCCCAACGCCTCAGGCAAGTCCACCCTCTTGAAGTTGATTGCCGGCACACTGGAACCTCTGTCCGGCCGCGTGTTGCTCAACGGATTTGCCACGCATACGCTGCCGCCGCGGACACGTGGGCAACGCATCGCTATGGTCCAGCAGGAAAGCCCGCTGCTTTTTCCTTCGCGCGCTTGGGAATTTGTTCTACAGGGCCGGCACGCTCATGGGCGCTCGCTGCGCTTCGAAACCGCGGACGACGTGCTGATCGCGCGCAACGCCCTGGCGCAAGTTGGTGCCGAGCATCTCAGCGATCGGTGGATGGACCAGATTTCCGGCGGCGAAAAACAGCGGGTCATTCTGGCGCGTGCTCTTGCACAGCAGCCGCTGCTGCTGCTCCTCGACGAACCGACGCTCCACCTCGATATTGGCGCGCAAGTGGACCTGCTCGAAACGCTCCGCCGGCTCGCCGCGGCTAACCGCTACACCGTAGTGGTAGTCACACACGACCTTAACCTGGCCGGGCAATATGCCGACCTTGTTGCTCTGTTTCAGAAAGGAAAATGCCTTCGCGTGGGAGCACCTGCAACTGTGTTCCACCGCGAGTTGCTCGAACAGGTGTTTCAAACCCAGCTTACCGTGGAGCTTGCTTCGTCCGGACGTCCACGCGTCAGCTTGCCGCCGGTGCCTTAAGAGCAGCAATCTCGTAACCTGAACGTCGCGGCGCGAGCTGCGGCACCTGAGCCACTAACAGCGGGCCTTTGCGCCCCTCCTATTCACCGCGGGCTTCGTGCACGGGAAGACGGTGCGCCAGCGCAGCAACTTTTGCTGGCGCAACAAGCCGTCGCCGCCGCGCGACTGTAAGGCGGATGAAGTCGTTGTTGCGGTCACTGTAGCGGTCTTGCTCCCATTCGCGCCGGGAATCATGACGGTCGAATTGTTTGGGCGCCGCTGCGGGAAGACTTCAACACCAATTCCTCACCTTCGAGGAAAAAGCAATCTCCGCCAAGCCAGGAGACCGGCGAAGTCCGCAAGCCTGAGCGATTTGTTCCCGCGCCAGGCCAACCTTCAACTCCCGCGCGAGAGGGAGCGGAGGAACACATGCGCCCACTAGCTCTTCTTCTGTTCTTGGCTCTACCCGCAGCAGTTTTTGGCCGTGGCTTTTCTCCCCAAACGCAAACCAGCTCCGCCGATGCCCATCTGACGGGCTCGCTACTGGATTCCAGCGGCGCCGGCGTGCCGGATGTTCACCTCACAGCACAACTCGCAAACGACGCTGCCGCGCAGCTCTGGAAGGCCACTTCGGCCACCGATGGCCACTACAGTCTGGCCATTCCTCCGGGCCGCTACCGCATCACGTTCGACCATCCATCTTTTGCGGAACGCGCTCTCACGCTGGACCTTTCTTCCGGCGAGCAGCGCGAATTGAACTTGCGTCTCGAGCTCCAGCCGCTCTCCTCGAACGTAGTCGTCACCGCGCAGGTCGAGCCTACTCTCACCGAACAGGCTGCCGTCCCCGTTTCCGTTATTGACGCGGACGAGATCGCCACGCGCCAATTCGTTGGTCTTGCCGACGCGCTCACCTTCTCTACGGGCATCGCCATCGGCCGCACCGGGCCCGAAGGTGGCACCGCTTCGGTCTTCCTCAACGGCGGCAATTCCAACTTCACCAAGGTTCTTGTGGACGGCGCACCCATCAATCCTCCCGGTGGTGCGGTCGACTTTTCCAGCGTCACCCTCGACAACATCGACAAAGTGGAAATCGTGCGGGGCGCCGAAAGCGCCATCTATGGCACCGATGCCGTCTCCGGCGTCATTCAACTGTTTACTCACCGTGGCGAAACGCGCGTGCCTGAAATCACGATTTTCTCTGAAGGGGGCAGCTTCGCTTCCGGGCGTGGTGGTGCGCAGATCAGCGGCCTTCTCAATCACTTTGACTATTCTCTGGCTGCTTCCTACTTTCAGACCAACGGGCAAGGCCCGGACGACGATTTTCTGAATCGCACGTTTTCAGGAAACTTCGGCTACAGCTTTAACGATTCCAGCCATCTCCGCTTGTCGCTTCGCGACGACAACAGTATTGCCGGCATCCCCGGCCAGACGCTCTTCGAGCCGCCCAATCTCGACCAGCGCTACACCCAGCATCTTTTCAGTTCCAGTGCGGTTTGGGACTTTGCCACCGGCCGGCACTGGCACCACCAGATCACTGGTGCCGAATCCTACACGCACCAGGACAGTTTCAATCCCATCCAAAGTTTTTTTGCCACGGATCCCAACGCCTTCTGCCCGCAAACTAATCCCGGCGCTGTCGCTACTGCGGAATTCTGCGATTTTACCGGCAACAGCTCCTTCCAGTACAACCGCGCCGACGTCTCCGCCCAATCCAGCTACCTGCTCTCCAATTTCGCTGCCACCGCTGGCTATCAATACGAGGTCGAGAACGCCTTCTTGACGTCCATCGACGTTCCGCACGCCCGACGCAACAATCAGGGCGGATATCTTGATTTCCGATACCGGCCCCATCCGCGCGCTTCGCTTAATGCCGGCCTGCGAGCGGAAGACAACGGCTACTTCGGTACCCGCGTTGTTCCGCGCGCCGGCGCTTCTCTTATTCTTCTTTACGGCAAGGGCCTTCGTGGCGACACTCTTTTTCGGGTGTTCTACGGGGAAGGCATCAAGGAGCCGCGCTTCGACCAGACCTTTGGCGACAATTTCGGAGATTTCGGCAATCCTCATCTCAAGCCGGAAGCCAGCAAAACTTGGAACGCCGGTCTCGAACAGAAATTTCTCCATGACCGCGTGGACTTTCAGCTCGACTACTTCTCCAGCCTCTTCTATGACATCGTTACTTTTGCCTTCTGCGATTCCACCAACAATTTCTGCAACGATGTCCTTCCCAGCCAGAGCGGCGGCTTCGGCTTCGACTACTACTTCAATACCGACCGCGCACGAGCCCGCGGTTTCAACTTCAGCAGCCGCGCCCGCTTGTATCGCTGGTTCGACTTGCAGGGCAATTACAGCTACGACGATAGCCGCGTCCTTACCGCGGCCGATGCCTTCGATCCCACCGAGTTGCCCGGCAATCATCTGCTCCGCCGTCCGGTTAACTCCGGCTCCCTCGCTTTGCGTGCTACATTCCATCGCCTCGACCTGGCTCTCGGTGGCTATTTCACTGGTGAGCGCACCGACAGCGATTTTCTGGGCCTCGGTTTCACCCGCAATCCCGGCTATGCCCGCTTCGATTTATCAGGCAGCTATCGTTTCAACCATAGCGTGACGTTCTACGCTCGCGCCACCAACCTTTTCGACAAGCAATATCAGGACGCCCTCGGTTATCCCGCGCTCGGCCGCGACCTGCGCGCCGGCGTGCGCTACACCTTTGGCGGCCACGACTAGGCGTTTTCCGTAGGGGCACAGTTTGCGGCGCCCCTGCTAGGCAAGGCTCGAACCCGGAGAGATGTCCCAATGTGCGAACCGATTCTCTTTTGTTGGAGCGGTGGCAAAGATAGCGCCATGGCCTTGCACGCGCTGCGGCAGCAACCTAACTATCGTGTCGTCGCTCTTCTCACTACCGTCACGGAAACCTACAATCGCATCAGCATGCACGGTGTCCGCCGCGAACTGCTCGTTCGCCAGGCCGCGTCTCTTGGTCTGCCGCTGCACGAAGTCCGCATTCCTCCGCAATGCGTCAATCCTGTCTATGAGTCCCGGATGGAGGAAGCTCTGCGAATTCACCTGGACCAGGGCGTTCAACAGGTTGCTTTTGGGGATATTTTCCTCGAAGACTTACGCCTCTATCGCGAGAAAAATCTCGCCCGCGTCGGAATGCACGCGCTCTTTCCCATCTGGAAGCGCAGCACCCACGAACTCGCCCGCCATTTCGTCGCTCAGAAATTTCGCGCCTTTACGGCTTGCATTGACCCGCGAATCCTTGCCCCTTCCTTCGCCGGCCGCGAACTCAACGATTCCTTCTTCGCCGACCTTCCCCCCAACGCCGACCCCTGCGGCGAAAACGGTGAGTTCCACACCTTCGTTTTTGACGGCCCTATCTTTCGCCACCCGATTCCCGTGCGCACCGGTGAAATCGTCATGCGCGACGGCTTTGTCTTTTGCGATTTGCTTCTCGACGAAAAATGTTCAGCAATGGAGGCTAGTACAAATGAAGCTCGAACTTGACCCAAAACACGCGACGCTCTATCGCACTCTGCTCGCTCTTATAATGATCATTCTCGCTGCCGTTCTGCGCGTTGCTCCGCATCCCTGGAACTTCACTCCCATCGGCGCCATGGCCCTCTTCTCTGGCGCCATCCTCAAAGACCGTCGCCTCGCTTTCGCCTTCCCGCTTCTCGCCCTCTTCGCCGGCGACCTGTTCACCGGCTTCTACAACTACAAACTCATGCTCGTCGTCTACGCCAGCTTCGCGCTCAGCGTCGCCATCGGCCTCTGGCTCCGCGACCGGCGCACTATAGCCCGTATCGGCTTTGCAACGCTGCTCAGTGCCTTCCAGTTCTTCATCATCGTTGATCTCGGCGTTTGGGCGCTCGCGCCAACTTATCCGCATACCGCGGCGGGACTCATTGCCTGCTACGTCGCTGCCATACCTTTCTTCTTCAATATGCTCGCGGCCGACCTCTTCTACGCTTCCCTCCTCTTCGGCGGCTTCGCTCTCGCCGAGCTTGGGCTTCCCGCATTGCAAGTTTCGCAACCCCATTCGGCAGACTGACCTGAACATGGCCCTCCCCACACCCAACCAGCTGCCTCGTCATATCGCCCGCCTCTGCGTCTTTTGCGGCTCCAGCACCGGCGGCAATCCCGGCTATTCCCAAGCCGCCGCTGCCCTTGGCCGTCAGCTCGCTTCTCGTGGCATCACGCTGATCTTTGGCGGTGGCCGCGTCGGCTTAATGGGCGTGCTCGCCGACGCCGTCCTCGGCGCGGGCGGCCGCGCCATCGGCGTGATGCCCAAAGCGCTCGTCGAAAAGGAAATCGCGCACACTTCCCTCACCGAACTCCGCGTCGTCAATTCCATGCATGAACGCAAAGCGCTCATGGCCGACCTCGCGGATGCTTTCCTTCTTCTTCCCGGTAGCTTCGGCAGTTGGGAGGAATTCTGCGAAGTCTTCACTTGGCTGCAACTTGGTGTGCACCGCAAACCATGCGGCATCCTCAATATCAATGGCTATTACGATGCACTGTTGGCTCAGTGCCGGCGTGCTGTTGCTGAGGGTTTTTTGCCGGCTCCGCACCTTATTTCGCTGCTTGTCGAAAGCGATCCCAAAGTGATCCTTGAGCGGCTTGCCGCGGCACCTGTCCTTCAAGAGGCCAAATGGGTCGGCAAGTCAGAGCGATGACCACAGCCGCCCAACCTGTGTCGGTCCCTCGCGTCGGTGTCGGCGTGCTTCTCCTCGATCCGCAGCAACGCGTTCTCTTGACTCTCCGTCGCCGCCCTCCCGAAGCTGGCTGCTGGAGCATCGTCGGCGGAAGTCTCGACTATCTCGAATCGCTCGAACACTGTGCCATTCGTGAAGTCCACGAAGAGGTCGGCCTCGAAATCGCTTTAGTCCGCCTTCTTTGTGTTACCGATCATTGCTTGCCAGACGAAAATCAACACTGGGTCAGCCCCGCCTATCTCGGCCGCATTCTCTCCGGCGAAGCCCGCAACTGCGAGCCCGAAAAAACCTCGGAGGTCGCCTGGTTCGATCTACATGCCTTGCCCACAAACCTCACCCTCACCGCGCGCAAGGCCATTCGCGCCTTTGCCCATTCATCCTCCCGGGCATGACCGCGGAGCGGAAAGCTGACTCCTCATTTGTCAGTGCTATAATTTCTTCTTCGCTATGCCTCCCAAGTCCACTCAGGAAGAGACCGCGCTGTCTCCGGAAGTTCGCGCGAAATACGAGCCCGTCATCGGCCTCGAAGTCCACGTTCAGCTGCTCACCAACACCAAGATTTTCTGCGCCTGCTCCACGCGTTTCGGCGATCCGCCTAACGCCAACGTCTGCCCGGTTTGCCTCGGCCTCCCTGGTACGCTTCCAGTTTTGAACAAACGCGTCGTTGAGCTGGCCATGCGTGCGTCGCTCGCTTTGAACTGCGCCGTTCACGAACATTCGCGCTTCGCTCGCAAGAATTATTTCTATCCCGATCTTCCCAAGGGCTACCAGATTTCCCAATACGAGCTTCCGCTCGCCACCAACGGCTGGCTGGATATCGAAGCCGGTGGCGCGAAAAAGCGCATCGGCATCACGCGCCTCCATCTCGAAGAGGACGCCGCCAAGAATCTGCACGAAGGTTTTTCCGAATCTGCCACCAAGGCCTACATTGATTACAACCGCTGCGGCACACCCCTCAGCGAAATCGTCTCCGAGCCCGACATTCGTACTTCTGACGAAGCCCACGCGTATCTCACCGCGCTCCGCCAGATCATGCTGTACACCGGCGTCAGCGACGTGAATATGGAAGAAGGTTCGCTTCGTTGCGACGCCAACGTCAGCGTGCGCCCGCGCGGCTCCGATAAATTCGGCACCAAAGTCGAAGTCAAAAATCTCAACTCTTTCCGCTTTCTCCAGAAAGCCCTCGAATACGAAATCGAGCGCCACATCAGCGTCCTCGAATCCGGCGGGCGCCTCGTTCAGGAAACGCGCCTGTGGCATCAAAACGAGAACCGCACCGTGAGCATGCGCTCCAAAGAAAAAGCCCACGACTACCGCTATTTCCCCGAGCCGGACTTGCTCCCCGTGCACGTTAGCTCCGCCTGGCGTGATGAAGTGCTGCGCAGCCTTCCTGAACTTCCCGAAGCCAAGCGCGCCCGCTTCGTTTCCACACACGGGATCACGCCCTACGACGCGGGAGTGCTGACCACTTCGCAATCGCTCGCCGACTACTTCGAAGGTGCGGTAAAGGCCGGCGCGCCCGCCAAAACCGCGGCCAACTGGATTCAGACCGAATTGCTCCGCCGCCTCCACGACTCGGGCAAAGATATTTCTTCCAGCCCGATTTCCGCGGCGGCCCTCGCGGAACTGCTTAAGCTGGTCGACTCTGGCAAACTCACTGCCGCCGTCGCCAAAAAAGTTTTTGCCACTATGTTCGACACAGGCCGCTCGCCGGCGGAAATCGTCGTTGCGGAAAATCTTGGCACGCAAGTCGACGACTCCGCCATCGAAGCTGCGGCGCGCGAGGTCATCGCCAAAAATTCCGACAATGTCGCGAAATTCAAATCCGGCAACGAAGGCGTCTTCAAGTTTTTCGTCGGCCAAGTCATGCGCGCCACCAAAGGCCAAGCCAACCCGCAAACGGTCAATGAAGTTGTCCGGAAGCTACTGTCGTGAGCGCGCCATGGCACTGCGGCGAAATGCCGATTCCGCGGAAATCGCAGGGAAAGCGAACTGTGTTAAACCAACCGTCGGCTTTTCCGTGTTCTAATGAACGTTCGAGGTGGTTATGCTGAAACCCGGTGATAAAGCTCCCGCGTTTACTTTGAAAAATGATTCGGCCGTCGATGTGTCCCTCTCCGACTTTCGCGGCAAGCATGTCATCCTCTTCTTCTTCCCCAAAGCTAATACGCCCGGTTGAACCACGGAAGCGTCCGAGTTTCGCGACGCCAAAAAGCATTTCGACAAGCTGAACACGGTCATCCTCGGTTTGAGCGGCGATTCCGTGGCGAACCAGGCCAAATTCAAATCCAAACAGAAACTCAACTTCGATTTGCTCAGCGATCCCGACCTCAAAACCAT
>Ga0335073_10002268_pt1 | contig 26276 bp, 16 predicted proteins | sample Lox_Sample_22_FD_207093 | JGI IMG/M metagenome (GOLD analysis project Ga0335073, IMG submission 207093) | Soil microbial communities from Loxahatchee National Wildlife Refuge, Florida, United States - Lox_Sample_2.2 | ecosystem: Environmental > Terrestrial > Soil > Wetlands | place: USA...
TCTGCGCCCTGCCCTGCTCGATTTGTCTGCAAATCAGGCCTGCTGGCTCTAGTCGTCTGTATTGCAGTGGGCGGACGCCTGGCGGCCGGTGCCACCGTCCCTCCCGATCCTCGTATCAGTGCTGTGATCTCGGAACTGGAGAAGACGCGCATGATTCACCAGGTTGCGCTGTCACCCGACGGTAGAACGATTGCGTGGACAGTCGATGGAAACATGGGAGTCGAGATCGAGGTTGCTTCGACGGCCGATCCTTCCTATCCCCACCGGATTACCGCTGGAACCGGGCAGGCCTGCACGGAAGCAAATTTAGCCTGGTCGCCCGACAGCAGGTCTCTGGCCTTTACTTCTGACTGCAATGCCCCATCGAATGCATCCGAGCAGACGGACGTTTATCTGGCAACTCCGGGATCGACGGGCGTTTTACCCAGGCGCCTAACCCATCTGCATGGCGAGGTCACGACTCTGGAGTTTTCTCCCGACGGGCTGCATATCGCCTGTCTGTATATCGAAGGCGCAACCAGGCCAGCTGGGGCATTGGCCGCGATGAAGCCCCCTTCGGGGGTGATCGGAGTTGAAGGGCTGGAGATTCAAAGGGTCGGGGTGGTCGAGGCTGCGTCGGGTGAGTTTCGCCAGGTCACCCCGCCGCAACTGCATGTCTACGAGTACGACTGGGCGCCTGACTCCCAGCGGCTGACCTATGTGGCCGCAGCACCGCCAGGGGAAAACAACTGGTGGGTGGCGCAGCTCTATACCCAGTCGCTAACCGGCTCTCAGCCAAAATCAATTCTGGATCCGGAACATACACCCGGCCCGCTGCACGGCTTGCAGATTGCGGTTCCCCGCTGGTCTCCCGATCAAAAGCAGATTGCCTTCATTGGTGGCCTTATGAGCGACCAGGGAGTAACCGGCGGCGATATCTATTTAGTTTCGGCAAGCGGAGGCGAGGCAAAAGACGTCACGTCCGGCAGCGATAAAACCGCCGTGTGGATTGATTGGCGCAAACCGCAGAGCGGGTCTGCCGGAGGAGTTACGTGCTGCTCACAGCCGCGGCTGGTGGTGTCGTGGGTCAAGTCGGGGCAAGTAGATATCGGTGAGGTAGACGCGGGCGACGGTAAACCCGTAGCGCACTACGCAACGATCCCCGCCACGGTCTCCGACGGGCGGCTAGAGCAGAGTCTGTCAATTGCCGGAGATCTTAAAGTGGCTTATTTCCGGAGCTCCTTCGTGGCGGCGCCCGAGGTCTATTTGGGCGCTCTGGGATCGCAGGCACAGGCCATCACGCACTACAACGACGAGTTGAAGCCGCTTTGGGGTAAGTTCACGTCGATCGAATGGACAAACCAGCGCTTCCACGTTCAGGGATGGCTGCTGTATCCGGCGCACTACGACTCCACGAAGAAATATCCCCTGATCGTCAGCGTCCACGGCGGTCCGTCGAGCGAGGTGTTGCCACATTGGCCCGATCTTGGATACAACCCGGTCGCGTTCTCCGCGCTCGACTACTTTGTATTTATGCCCAACCCTCGCGGCAGCTATGGAGAGGGTGAGGCCTTCACGCAGGCAAATCGCAAGGATTTCGGCTACGGCGACCTGCGGGACATCCTGGCTGGGGTGGATACGGTGAGCGAGAAGTTTCCCATCGACCAGCAGCGCATCGGGCTTACCGGCTGGAGTTATGGCGGCTTCATGACCATGTTTGCTGTGACCCAAACGCAGCGCTTTCATGCCGCCGTGGCAGGTGCCGGGATTGCCAACTGGCAGAGCTACTACGGCGAAAACTCAATCGACCAGTGGATGACGCCATTTTTCGGCGCCGCGGTCTACGACGATCCCGGAGTCTACGCAAAAAGCTCGGCCATCGACTTTATCCGCAATGTAAAGACTCCGACCCTGGTGGTCGTCGGCGACCGCGACGGAGAATGTCCGGCGCCGCAATCTTTCGAGTTCTGGCATGCGCTGCGCGCGGAGCACGTACCGACCGAACTGGTGGTATACCCGGACGAGGGTCACCGGTTTGACTCCCCTGCGCATCGGCGCGACGTGCTGGCGCGTGCCCTGTCGTGGTTCGAGCAATACATGCCACCGCATAGCTGATGTGATTCCCCTGCGGCCCCTGTTGCCTCGCAGCCCAGTCCCCTCTACACTTAGGACGTTGACCACGCACAACTCTGCACGCGCATCGAGTGAGTGTTTAGAGCAAAACCAGAGAAGATGTGGCCCGTTAAGGTTTGCTCAGTGTCGCCGCTCCCTGATGGTCGCGTCGACTCGAACGCTCAGGCTTCGGGAGGCAGTATCTCTGGTTTTGGCGCTAAGGTGCCAGCGACCAGGCAGCGCCCAGTCGCGCTCCTCCGAAATCCGGAGAGGCAGCCTGAATCAGAGTGAATTGGTGGAAAAAGTCTTGCAATTTGCAGTTCATCAACCGCCGGGCATGCGACATCCCGGCGGGGAGGTTTCATGCAGCGGTTTTTGACTTTTGTGGTTCTGCTTTTTCTTACCGTTCCGGTCGGCCTTTCAATCCAGGGATGCGCTAACAAGAATTCCGATTTTTGCAACGGTGTGGGCTACGGGTACGTCACGACGCAACCAGTGTCCATTTCCCTGCAGCCGCAAACCACTGGTTTGTCGGTCGGGTTCGGCCAAACTTCGCAGTTGCAGGCACCCTCGGCGCAGAACTGCAAGGGCACCTCGGCCTCCGTGTCCACCTATACTTACGGCACAACAGACATGACGATTGCCGATGTTTCGCCGACCGGCGCGGTGTGCGGCGGAACCTGGAACCGGAATACCCCGGCAGTAGCGAATTTCACTACCTGCGTCCCCACCGGCAAAACGGGCGTGGCCTACATGACTGCCAGCGCGGCCGGATTTACCAGCAACCAGGTAGCGGTTTACTCTCACCCGAATATAACCAGCCTGCAACTGGTTGGCCCCACCAATCAACAGACAGGGGCCCCCATATGTTTGTCTCAAGGGCAGACCTCTCAGCTGGACGCGATCGCGTACTACACCAACAGCGCCGGCCAGAAGACCCTGCTGTGCAGTCCGACGACGAATGATTGCAACAACGTGATCGGCCACATAACCTACTCGCCGACCAGCGCCGGCATCGTTACCATCGACCAGAACGGAGTGGCCACGGCGCAGGCGCCCGGGTCCACCCTGATCACGGGCACGATCGCCCAGACCAGCAGTAACGCGGGGTACTTCTATACCTGCCCACCGGCCAACATCGCCCTGAGCGTCGCCTCGACCGGCGCGACCAGTGCGAGCGTCACACTCAATACGCCGCTATCGCTAACGGCTACCGTTACCGATACCAATGGCAACCTCATCAACGGCCTCCCTCTCAGCTATGTGTCTACCAACCCCGGCAGCATCGCGGTCAGCTCGGCCGGCGCGGTGACAGCGGCCTTTCCCTCGAATTCGGCAATCACCGCTATCTGCCAGCCGACCGCTTGTAATCCCGCGCCCATCAATGAACAGGGCACGCTGGGTACAGGTGTGCCGATACTGAGTAATTTTGTGCAGATTGCATCTCCGGGCAAGAACAGCAACTATATCTGGGTCTCCAGCCCGGGATCGCCCTACTTCGTGCCCATCGATTACTCCACCGGAACCGTGGGGAATGCCGTCAAACTTCCCTACTCGCCGAACTCGATGGTTCTGGATCCGACGGGATCGACCCTATACTTCGGAAGCTACAAGGAACTGATGACTTACACCGCGGCTACCAACAGCCTGGCGTCGGAGGTGCCGAGTATCCCGGGCGTGGTTCTTGCCGTCTCCCCGACCAACAACGCGGTGGTGGTGAATGATCAGCTACGGGGAGTCCTCTACCTCTACTCACCCTCCAGCTCAACAGCAACCACGGGGACGACAACCACTTCAACGGGCCAGGGAACCTACACCTCTTTCGCCGGCATTGGGCAGAAGGCAACCTTCACTCCCGATGGACAGACTGTCTACATCGTGGGCAACGGGGTGCTGTATATCCACAATACGTTTAGCGGTTGGTCAGTGGAAACCCTGCCGGCCGATCAGGCTACACCGACGACTGGAACCTGCCCGGCAACCAACACCACCAGCCCGATCCCGACCGGCACGTCAGCCTACCCGCCCAACACCACGGCGAACCCTAACAACACCTACAATATGTTTTGCTCGCCTGATCTCGCGGTGACGATTCCGGCAGCCGCCGTATTCCTCTCGGGAACGACCACCTCGGCTTACGGCGAGTGCCCGGAAAGTACCGTCAGCCCGGTGATCAACTTCCCGGAAGCAGCCACGGTGGCCGCGTTATCGGACCACCTGGCTTCGACTACAGACGGCAAGCACATTATTGGCGCATCGGCGAATCCAGCGGTACTCACAGATCTCTCCATCACGGTGCCTGGGATCAGTTCCACCGAAGGCCTCGCCTGCCCCACGGATGCCAATGGCCAAACCACAGGTATTTCGTTCAACCCTGCGCCGGTCATCAACCAGACATCGCTCTCCGCATACCCCCTCAACAACATCAATGAAGTCGTGGCGGCCACAAACTCACTCGAGGCGTTCATTACATATGGGACCAGCGCTACCACTCCTCCAGCCGGAGGAGCGAAGCTACCGGTTTACAAGCCATCGAGCACTGCGGGGAGCCTGGGTACGCTGAGCAGCGTTACTTTGAGCGGGGGGGCCATCGCTCCGGTGGCGGGAATCTTTTCTCCGGACAACACCCTCTTTTTTGCCGGCACCAGCGGTGACAACCTGCTGCACGTGATCGACACCGGAACGCTGCTTGACACCAAGACTCTGAATCCTAACTTGACAGACATCAACGGGAATCCGCTACCGCCGGTATTCCTGGCAGTCAAACCGAGGCCGACCACCTAGGTTTGGGCAATCCTGGACACCTGCTTAAACGGCAAAGTGGGTGCGCCTGGATTTTCGCACTAGTTGTCTGTTCGGGAGGGTTATTGAGGGACGACGGAAACGGCGTCCGTGGGGCCAACCCGGTATCCGCTGTCCCGCTCCCAACCCAGAACTTCCGAGATCTGGTCGGCCAGGGTCAGAGGATCAAACGGTTTGGAGAGGATTGCGGCTGCGCCCAACTCATCCAGCTTGCGGCGATCCTGTCCCTGCACTTTTGCAGTCAGCAAGAGTACTGGGATGTGGGCGGTGTTTCCATTCTGTTTCAGGATCTGATAAGTGGTGGGGCCATCGATATCAGGCATCATGACATCGAGCAAAATAGCATCCGGCTGCTCAAGCGAAGCGCGCCGAATCCCCTGAGCCCCCGACGGAGCTAGGATCACCTGCCAGCCGGCGATGGTTTCCAGGCTAAGGGCTGTGACTTCCCGTATATCTGCTTCATCGTCGATGATCAAAATGCGAGGAATCATGCCCGCCTGCTCTCAATATTGTTTCCACTTTAGGTTCCGAGGCGGGAGGCGTACATAACACTTGCTGTGCATTACCTTGATAACAGGGGGCTTAGAGGCTTTTCCACGTTGCATGTAAAGTTTTCAGCAGCGGTTACATAATGACTCCTCTTCACCGGACAACGCACAAGGATCGGTTATGCTAGCGGATGGCCGGAAGAACCCGGCATGATGCGGAGGACCAGAATGACCAGATTGCTCAAAGTGTGCATTGGTGTGCTACCGGCTTTGTTGGTGCTTTCAGGCGCAGAAGCAAAGAACAAAGGTGTGGAGGTCGATTTCCAGACCAGCCAGGGTCAGGATGCGGGCACGGCCTTTCTGACTCCCGCAGGCAATGGAGTGCGCGTCAAGCTAAACCTGAAGAATCTTCCGGAAGGCGAGCATGCAATCCACGTCCACCTGAACGCAAAGTGTGAGGGACCGGACTTCAAATCGGCCGGTCCTCATTTCAACCCGGACAACAAGGAGCACGGGATCAAGAATCCCAAGGGTGCGCATGCCGGGGATATGCCTATCAACCTGCAGGTGATGGCAGACGGAACCGATCATGTCACTTTTGTGACCCAGAGTATCTCACTGAAGAAGGGGGCGAAGAACTCGGTCTTCTCCAACGGCGGCACGGCGTTCATCATCCATGCCAAGCCGGACGATATGATGACCGATCCGACCGGCAACGCGGGCGACAGAATTGCCTGCGGAACGATCACTGCCCCCTAAGGCGAAATCAGCGGCGTGATGGCCAAGCTAGCGGCGCGGCGGCCGAAGTGAGGAACTTGGGGATATTCCCGGCCGGCAGTGCGGGGGCGAGCAGCAAGCCCTGGACAAAATCGCAGCCTAAGGCACGCAGGCACTCCATTTGGTCGGTGCGCTCTACTCCTTCGGCGACGACCTTCAGTCCGAGGTTGTGAGCCAGGGCAACAATGGCCTGCACAATGGTGTAAGTGCCATTGGGATCGGAGATGCGCTCGACGAAAGAACAATCGATTTTGAGTGTGCTGATGGGAAGCTGGTGCAAGTGGCTCAGGCAGGAGTAACTGCTGCCAAAATCCGCGACCGAAAAATGGATTCCGAGGGCCGCCAGGCTACGTATCTGGTTGGCCACCTCTGGTCGGTTGCGCATCACCGTGTTCTCGGTTACGACGAGTTCAAGAAGTTTGGGATCGAGCCCACGCTGGGCCACCGTGCTGAGCACTCTGGCGGAGAAGTCTCCGTGAAGGAACTGCAACGGCGAGACATAAAAGGAAATGCGCATGGGAGCGAGCCGTTGACGTTGCCATTCCCTGCTCTGGCGGCATACCTCATCGAGGATCCAGTTGCCTAACGGAACGATGAGACCGCACTCCTCGGCAAGGGGCAAAAACCGATCGGCGGATAGCATGCCCAGATAGGGATGATGCAGCCTGACCAGGGCCTGAAGGCTGGAAAGATGGCCTCTCAGGGTGTACTGCGGCTGGTAATAAAGTTCGAGACCGCCATCGTCGAGCGCGCTGCGCAGAATGTGCTCGAGTTCCCCGATCTCGTTGGCTGCTGCCTGAGCGGAAGCCAGCAGATATTGCCCTCCACCCGCCTGTTTGGCGCAGTACATCGCTGCATCTGCCAAACGCCGTAACTGCCCGGCATCTGTTCCATCGTCGGGATAAATGGAGATGCCAATCGAGGCGGAGACATCGAAACTGTAATCGTCCACTTCAATCGGCCGGCTCAGGCTGTCGAGGACTCCACGGGCAACGGTGAGGGCGCTATTTTTATTGGCTAGCTCGCCCAAAATGATGACAAATTCATCTCCGCCGGTGCGGGCGAAGGTATCCACGGCGCGCAACCGCGACGAGAGGCGGGACACAACCTGCTGGAGGCACAAATCCCCTGCGGCGTGACCTAGGTTGTCGTTGATTTCCTTGAACCGGTCCAGGTCAAGGCACAATATCGCAGCTTGCTGCCCGTAGCGGGCGGCTTGGGCGAGGCTCTGTTGCATACGATCTTCAAGCAGCAGCCTATTTGGCAGACCGGTGAGTTGGTCGTGATGTGCCTGATGAACCAGTTGCTCATGCAGCTGTTGACGATCCGTGACGTCCTGAACGAGAACGAAACTGCACTTTCGTCCCTGGAAATCAATGGAGTGAGAGGCCAGGTCGACCAGAATATAGGAGCCATCCTTCCGCAGATGGCGCCAGGGTCCGGTTAGCTTGGTGGAGTTGGTGGCGGAATGCTCGCGATGAATGGCGCCCACATCTTCCGTCGGCCGGAGATCAGGCAGCGACATGGAGAGAAACTCCTCGCGGGAATAGCCGTAGTGGGTCACCGCAGCATCGTTGACCTCGAGAAAGCGAAGCGTCTCCGGATCGTGAACCCACATGGGATGGGGATGGGCGGCAAAGAGAAGCCGGTAATGTTCGGTGGCCCGGGCGGCAATCCGGAACTCGTCTTCAAGCAAGGTAAGAATCATGCCGAAGGCGACAAAATACTTGGGTACGTTCCACAGCTCAGGTGGAATTTGCCCAGCCTTTACCAGGACGCTGCAAACCAAGCCAACCGGAAACACGGCGCCCCACGCAACCAGCCCGAGAACAGATGTGAGAACGCCGGCCGAGGTGCGATGGAATTCGAGCCAGTAGAGGGCGGCGAAGGTAAAGAACACCATCGCTAACAAAGCCAGAATGCCGTGGTCCGGCTGCTGATGAGCAAGAGAGATGCCGGTCCAGAGAGCGCCGGCAGAAAAGGTGAGTGTAATTGCGGCCCACACCCGGCTGCGTCCGCGGCACAACTTTGAGGCCAGCACAATGCCTGCAACCGCTACTACCGCCGTAGAAGCATAGAGCGGCCACAGGCGTGGTCCGTCGAAGATAAGGTAGTTTGTATAAAAGAGCCCGGGAACGCCGATACCAAACGTCACCAGCCCGCGGCCTGCCCGCGACTTGAAAACCACGGACGCAGAAAACACGAAGCACAGTCCCGAAAGCAGCAAGGTGCTTAGACTGAGGCTGTCGACGACCTCCTGAGCCCTTAGCGAAGCTGCCGGGAGCAGCAGGGCAGCAAAGTGGAGCAGTACCAGGATCCAGGCAATCACCCAGCAACGCAGCCGCGCGGTTGCTCGCTTGCGATAGATCGAAGCGAACAACACAACGAGCAGTCCGAGAATCAGAATGTCCAACACTTCGCTTTTCATGAGAACCAGGCGCGGCAGAAATCAATGCAAACAAGCAAGCGGAAGATGCCAGATCAGCTCTTCCTTTGTTGTTAAGTATCGCCAAACGACACAAAGACTCAAAGATCACGGAAGTGTGACCGGATCGGGGAGTGGTCGTAATCCCTCTGCATCCTGCGGGTGTTGGATGTCCCAGCCAGCCGGCAATTGGGCCACTCTATGACCCGCCAGCGTTAAGGAATCTTATACCAGCGATGCATGCTTGCCAATTCTGACCTAATTCCAGGGTGGAATCGGGCGGAGAAGCGCGTCTGCCTTGGGAAGAGGCACGCGTTGACACTCAAATACCGAGCTTAGTCGTGGGCTGGCGGAAATAATGCGAGGACGAGCGAGTCAGGGAAGAGCTAGTCTTCCCGCGTACCTACGAAGCTGTCTTCAGTTCTTGTTCCGCACGGAACCAGTCCAGCTCAGGAGAACCTTCCGGCTGGCCTCGCTCCATCCAAAACTTCTCCGCTAAGCGCGCAATTTCTTCCCGGGTGGGCTCAACGGGAACAGCAGAGGCAGCGGGTGCAACGGTGGTCTGCTTCTTGGCAGCCGGCTTGCGGCGCTTGGCAGCCCCGTTCGCTTCTGCGCTCTTGGTGGTCATTTTTCATCTCCTTCGTTGCCCTTAATCGAAATCAGGCACGTGTCTATGATACGAAGGCGTCAGGCGAATTGCCAGCCATGGGGCTAGTAACTTTCGCGTTACACCGCGGCGGGCGGTGTTCACTGTGGAAAACAGGTCACCAGTGCCGGTCAGGCTCCCGATGCCGGGGTTTCAAAGCGCTCCTGGCGACGGGAGATGGCGTTGGACAAGGTGATCGGGGGCTGATCAGATTGCAGCAATTGGATGGTCCAGTCCTTCATCTCCGGCCGGCACTGCTGCAGCTCAGCCAGGTCGGCCCTCCAATTGCGAAGGTGCACTTTGGTGTCCAGCATACGGATCCAGAAAGCGCGGTATTCCGCCAGATTGAGGCGCTCAACATTGCCAAATAGCTCCTCGTCTCCCAAGAGCCATTGCCACAGGAATCGGTCCTGAGAATTGGGCTGCCGTGCCGCGAGCGCTTCGTCCGCTAATTCTTCATCGGTCGGGAAGGCATTCAACGCATAGCCGAAATCCGAGAAGTCGCCCTTCTCGCCGGTTTGTTCTGCAATCCGCTTGAGGCAGCGCACCAGATTGCGGCGGGATGGACCACGATAGGATCTCTCGTCGATCAAACTCTTATAGAGGCTGACGGCCCGACGCAAGCCGCGGACAAAGAGGTCGCTGCGCGAACCATTGTCGGAGACGCCGTCGGGGACATAGAAGCGGCTACAAAGCATGGCTTCCACAAAGGTAGTGTGCTTCCAGTCCGGATCGACCGTCGAGGCGTGGGCGACATCTGCAAAGGCTTGCCGTGATAGGTTCTCGAGCTGGGTCCGGTCTGCCTTGCGAAGCCAGGAAGGTTCCCTGTCCTGGCTTTCCAAAACCTGGTAACCGGCCAAAGCTCGATAGGAATAAGCTTGGGCGATCCGTCGACGCTCGACCGCATTGGGGAAACGGGCCAATTGGGAGAAAAACTGATCCAGGCGAGAGAACGCAGTCCAGGCATCAGAGCGGCTGAGATGGGAAACCGCCGAGAGGAGTAATCCGTTGAGATAAACGGCTGCCTCGGGCTCCGCAGACAAATCCTGAAAAGCGAGGCGGCCAGACCCCACATAGGCCAGGGCGTCAACCTCGTCGATGATTATTTGGGCGCGAGGAGTAAAGGCGGCGCCCTCTTCCTGGTAAATGAGGGGTTGCTCCCCAACCTCCTGAAGCAGAGCGGGCAAAGCCTGGCGCGCTTCCTCCTTAGCGTCGCGCAGCACCCCCAGCTGAGAGCTTACGCTTTCCACCTGTTCGACCTCGCGCTGGGCATCCTGGTCCCAAGCCTTTGCCTGGCGGTAAACCTGCATCACAATCAGCGCGGCTACGAAGGCAAAGACCGCCAGAAACAGAGCTGAGGCAGTTCGAATCCGACTTTGCATGCGAGCGGCCTGCTGAAGATTCTCCTGCGACTGTCGAAGTTCGTCCCGGACGGTATTCAGATCTTCCTGCAACTCAGTAGACGCAGGGTCGGAGCGTACCGCCGGGGTGCCGACGACGGCTGCGGAAGAGGGACTGACAACGGGCGCGGAATAGCTGGCCGGAGGCTGGCGGCGATAGGTTTGGGCTGGAGTCGTTGCTGAGTAAGCCGGAGTGGGCGAGGTTTCGACCGCAGAACCATTGCTGGTTTGGGCTTCAGCCGGGAATCCGATCAAAACATACAGGCACGCGATCAGGGCCAAGGCGAGCAGGCCCAAAGCCAGCACGGTCATCCAGCCGTTCGTGTGCTTACGTGCCACCCTGCTTGCGGGAACACTTTCCATTCTTCCTCCGGAGCGGGGTAATGCCAGGGGTGAATCCAGCCGTGGCTCGAAGCGGCGGCAGGACCGGTGCACGCTCAACTGCACTGGCTGCAGTGAAGGGCCCTCCGGTTAAACACCGCCGCAGAATTCATTCGCCCGTATACCCAGTAGGCATACCCTGGCTATCGACGCATCACCTATCCCAGACAATGCTCTGAAGTATCTGCAAACCCGAGCCGCCCGGCAATCCCACTTCCGCAACAGGCCGTGGCGGCTCAGAAATCATTCTGAGCTTTTCCGAGTCACCGTGATTGGCGCGGAAAGCCGGAATGTGATCACGCTCTCTGCGGGTATCGAGACTTCTTTATTGCCGGTGAACGCGGCGCCTGCAGTTCCGGCGCCAGCTCCCAGTAGACCACCAATCAAAGCGCCTTTGCCACCACCAGCAAGTCCACCAATCAGCGCACCACCACCGCCACCGCCGCCGATGAGTGCCGCGGAACGTTTGCCTTTCCCGGATTGTGCCTTTTCATAGGTGGTGGTAGTAACGGAATAGCTGCCGACCCGATTGATTGCAATCCCCAGGTCTCCTGCACCCTTGAACCGGCCCTGACCTTTGGCGGCTACTACGGTTCCGCTGACGGGTGTACCAGCACGCAGCACATTCACCCCCCCGACGATGACAGACTGAGCGAGCACCCCCGTGAAACTATCTCCAACATTGTTGGTCTTGGAGCTAATCGTCTGCTCCACCCGAACGACCAGCGCGCTGCCAGCGGGAACGGTGTATTCCTTAGGCGGAGGCGGAGGTGCTGGGGCGGCTGGCGGAGGGGCGGCGGCAGTTGCGGGTGCAGGTGCGGGTGTGGCAGCAGGCGGGGCGGGAGCGGGCGTAGCTGGAGCAGCCGCAGGCGCCTGGGCGGTATTCGCGGGTTCTGCGGCTGGGGTGGCGGGAGCAGAGTTCTTGTTGCATCCCCCCATCGAGAGCCCGGCAAAACAAAGTATACCGGCAACAACATAGACTGCCCGCCGAGGGGCGCACGTCCGACTGTTGTGGGTCGCACTGAATAGAGCCTGCTGGTTCATAATTCTCTCCCTTACCGCGAAAGTTTCAGCGCTGCTTTGCTAGCCCTGGTTTGCGGCCTGGACTGGGATTCCAGGCGCGGAAGCAGGGGGTCGCGCTCTGCGCAGCCGCTGCAAAAAGCCCAAATTTCAGGGGACCCGGGGTCGATCACAGATAGATTAAGTCTGGAACGGCCCGCAGGACTCATATGAACAATTTTTCATAGATGTCCGGGGCGACCGCACTGAGAACGACATAAGCTTACACCAACTTAGGATGCCCCAACCGGCCGGATTGACTCACCCTGGGAGCAACTTGCATCAGGCGAACAAGGGAGACAGATCTTTCAGGCCTGAGCGCGTTCGAGAGTACGGCGCAGGTTGCCGACGAGTTCGGCAACTAGTTCCAGCTTGCCGGTGAGCTTGGGTGAAAGCGCGGGTTCGGCGAGGGCCAATTGGGACTGCAGCAGCAGCCCGGTGACGGTTGACTTCAATTCGTTCTCCAGCAGGGAGGCCGCCGCCCGCATCGCCTGGGTCTGCTGCTGTTCGCGGCGTCCCAGTGCAGCTTTCACCTCGCGGGCCAAACGAGCTCCGCCGTGGAACGCGAAATTGATCTGTAACGGCACGGCCATGCCGAGGTTTTGCCACAGCGCCTCGGTAGCAGCAGGATTCGTTTCCGCGAGGCAATCGTCGAGAACTACTACGGAATAGTCGCGATGACGCAATTCCATCACTCCGGCGCGATGGCCGGACGCAATTTTGACCGGACATCCGAGACTGTTGCTCAAGAATTCGCTGAACTGGTTGGCATCGGCCATGGGTGTGATGATCAGGACGTTGTGCTGCACGGGCAACGGCATGGATACCTCCTTTGAAGGTGGGGGAGACGGCAGGATTTCAAGCCTGCGGACAGACACGTCTGAGCTGCTGTCCACAGGACGTAGGGACATCGGGCACGACTACTTACTTGGGTGGCTATAAATTCGTTAAGGCTGAGTCTGCCTTGGGACGAACCTCTGGACGGCTTTCTGCCTCGGATGAACCGATGCCGTATTCCTTCAGTTTCCGGTACAGGGTGGTTTTGCCAATGCCCAGCAGGCGGGCAGCCAGGAGTTTGTCGCCATTGAGTTTACGCAGAGTCTCAAGGATGGCTTGTTTTTCCAGCTGGGCAAGAGGCATGACTGGGGCGCGACTGGGACTGGGACCAGCGAGCGCGTTTGCGGCAACGGCGGGAGGGCGGCGATGCTGCAGGTGAAAGTTCTGAAGCTGTGTCGGCAGATCGCCCAGATGCAGCACCGGGCCGGAAGATAGGGTACAGGCGCGGTCAAGGGAGTTTTCTAATTCACGCACATTCCCCGGCCATTCGTATTCCACCAAAGCACGCAAGGCGTCGTCGCTGAGGGTGTGATGAACGCCTGTTTCCCGCGATATGCGTTCGAGAAAGTGTGCCGCGAGCAAGGGGATATCCTGCTTGCGCTCGCGCAGCGGAGGAATGCGCAGATTGACAACGCTGAGGCGGTAGTACAAATCCTTGCGAAAGCGGCCCTGCTCGACCATGGCCGTCAGGTTGCGGTTGGTGGCGGCGAGAATGCGAACGTTTATGGGCACGCGATGGGTTGCGCCGACGGGACGAACCTCTTTTTCCTGCAGAGCACGAAGCAGCTTGGCCTGCAAGTCGATTGGCAGTTCGCCAATCTCATCTAAAAAAACGGTACCACCCTGCGCCGAAGCCAACAGGCCATCTTTGGATCGGTTGGCTCCGGTAAAGGCGCCTTTGACATAGCCAAAGAGCTCGCTCTCCATGAGGGTAGGCACAAGAGAACCACAATCGATGGGTACAAAAGGGCGGTCGGCATGGGGACCGTTGGAGTGGATGGAACGTGCGACTAGTTCCTTACCTACTCCGCTTTCGCCCAGAATCAGCACCGGATGGGAACTTTGCGCGACCTTGGCCAGGATGCGGTAGAGCTTGTCCATCTCGGGGCTTCGGCCGATCATGTTGCCTAATCCCTGGGGGGAGCGCAGGGTTTCACGCAAACGGCGGCTTTCGCTCTCGGCTGTCCGCCGTTCCATCGCCCGCTCGAGTACAGCGGTCAGTTCGTCGGTGGCGAAAGGCTTGGTCAGGTAATCAGCAGCCCCGGTGCGCATGGCCTCGACGGCGGCCGGCACGGTGGCGAAAGCAGTCATGACCACCACCACCAGGCTGGGATTGAGTACTTTGACTTCATGCAAAAGGGCCAAACCATCCTCAAGAGGCGCGCGAAGGTCAAGCAAAAGGATGTCAACCGCATGATCGCGGAGCAGGGTACGTGCATTTTCGATGCTGGAAACGGTCTGCGGGACCAGGCCCAGGTCGGCGGCTATCTCGCAGCATGCCGAACGAATCGCGGCGTCCTCGTCAACCACGAGCAAATGAAGCTTGCCGGTGCGCTCCAGGGGTCGCGACATAGTTGCCACAGGAAATGTAACAGGAGCTGTTATTGCCATTGTACGAAGATTCCTTTCGGGACGGAAACATCCCTGCCTGGTGTATCGACATAAATCACAACAACTTTCGCCTGCGAACGCGGAAAACGCGCGCGCAGCAAAGGATATACACAGAGAAATGCCGCACTTATCAAATGCCCCCAACTCTTCAAGGCCTCGGAAATTCCGGCATATCGAGCGCTCGATTGTGAACTGGATTTCATCTCTACCCTCGAATCTCTTTACACTGCTCCCACGTCACTCTTCTTCTCTCTTTCGCGTGCACATCTTCGACGAGTGAGTGCTGATGCAACTGTGACAATGCAAGCCGGGGACCAAACCAGAGGCTGGGAAGGTTGAAGTGCGAAGCTGCATTAAAAAGAAGAACTTGGGAGTGATGCTCAAGCAGGGGAACAGTAGGTTGGAGGACACCGTTTTCCCAAAAGCGAACGGAGAGCCCTGATGAGAGGACCGTAATGCAATGCGAGTCAGTAACTTAGGGAACGGTTCCATTTCGGAACCGTTTCAGAATGGGAAAGAACCCAACACACGACGCTCAAGGCTCATACAATCACGGGATGAACTCGCCGCAAAAATCCGGGACGGCCTTCTTTCGTCCTAATGACCGGTCTCCGCAGGCAATGCGGCCGGTTCGACTGACTCCTCATTACACCTCGATGGCCGAGGGCTCGGTGCTGATTGAAGTGGGCCACACCCGGGTGCTGTGCAACGCTACTGTCGAAACCGGCGTCCCCGGCTGGCTAAAAAACAGTGGCCGCGGATGGGTGACGGCCGAGTACGGCATGTTGCCGCGGGCAACGCTGACCCGCACTGCGCGAGAAGCAGAGCGGGGCAAAATCGGCGGCCGTACCCATGAGATCCAGCGCCTCATAGGACGGTCGCTGCGCTCGGTGGTCGATATGCATGCCTTGGGCGAACGCACCGTGATCCTGGATTGCGATGTGCTGCAGGCGGATGGGGGCACGCGCACCGCCGCGATTACCGGGGCCTGCGTGGCGATGGCCATCGCGTTCCGAAGACTGGTGGAAGCGGGCACGTTGAAGAAGCCGCCGCTGTTGCAACTGGTCGCTGCGACCAGCGTGGGTATCGTCGAAGGCGTGACTCTTCTCGACCTGGCATACGAAGAGGACTCACAGGCCGAGGTCGACATGAACGTGGTCATGACCGAGGATGGCGGATTGGTCGAGGTGCAGGCAACCGCGGAGCGAAACCCTTTTCCCCGGGAGAAATTGATAGAGATGATGGATCACGCGCAGCTTGGGATCATCGAACTGGTGGAAGCGCAACGCACGGCGCTGGCGGCATCGTAGCAGTCGGGCATGGATTAGAATGGGCGCGGGAAATAATGGCAACGAATGAGAGGAAATGAGCAAATGGCAACCAAGCTGACGGCTGGAAAACTGGCGGGACTGAAAGCGGTCTCGGATGCACGCGGGGTGATCGCCGCGGCCGCGATGGATCAGCGCGGCTCGTTGAAGAAGTCTCTAGCCAAGGAGAAGGGCGTGTCCGACCTGCCGGATTCGGCCCTCACCGAGTTCAAAGAACTGGTCACCGATGTGCTGACCCAATATGCTTCCGCGATCCTGCTCGATCCCGAGTATGGATTGCCGGCAACGAAGAAGCGTCATGATAAGGGCCTATTGCTGGCGTATGAAAAGACGGGCTACGATGCGGACCAGCCGGGGCGGCTGCCTGACCTTCTGAATCACTGGTCCGTTCGCCGGCTCAAAGAGGCAGGTGCGGACTGCATCAAGGTGTTGCTGTACTACACGCCGTTCGAGCAGAGCGAGATTAATGACCAGAAGCACGCCTTCATCGAACGCATTGGTGATGAGTGCAAGGCCCACGATATTCCCTTTTTCCTGGAATTTGTCGGTTACGACGTACACGGTAACGGCGAGAAGTCGCTTGAGTATGCAAAGAAGAAGCCGGAAATTGTTTATGGCTCGATGTCGGAATTCGGCAAGGAGAAGTATCAGATTGACGTGCTCAAGGTAGAAGTGCCGGTGCAGATGGAGTTTGTGCAGGGCACGCGGGCTTTCAAAGGCGAGGCGGCCTACACCCGGACTGAGGCCCTGCATCACTTCCAGGATGCTGCCACCACGACACACAAGCCGTTCATCTATCTGTCCGCCGGGGTCAGCAATGCGGTCTTTACTGAAACACTGGAGCTTGCAGTTGAGAGCGGCGCCAGCTTCAACGGCGTACTTTGCGGCCGCGCCACGTGGAAGGATGGGATCGCCATCTATGCCAAAAGCGGCGCCAAGGCATTTGAAAGCTGGCTGAAGGACCAGGGCGTGAAGAACATCCAGAATGTCAACAAGAGCCTGGAGGGGGCCCATCCCTGGTTTTCGAAGGTTGGTGTGACTGCCGAGGAAGTGCTCGCACTGGCATAAGACCTCAGAGGGGGCCGCGCCCCAAGCCCCCTCTTTTATCTTTCGCCCGCTATTCGAATCAAATCATCCCTTTTCCGTTGGGCCAAACGTGCGCCACCTTCGCGACGGGCTGTTCGCGGCGGATTCCCGGTCCGTCATTCCCACTCGATCGTGCCGGGCGGCTTGGACGTAATGTCGTAGACGACGCGGTTGATGCCGTGGATCTCGTTCACGATGCGGCTGGAGATTTTCTTCAGCAGCTCATAGGGCAGCGGCACCCAGTCCGCGGTCATGCCGTCTTCTGAGTGCACCGCTCGAATGGCACAGGTGTAGGCATACGTGCGCTGATCGCCCATCACCCCGACACTCTTGACGGGTAACAACACGGCAAAGGATTGCCAGATTTGCTGGTAGAGCCCGGCCGCCTTGATTTCCCGGACGACGATGTCGTCGGCCTCTTGCAACAACGCTACTCGTTCGGATGTGACCTCGCCCAGGATGCGCACCGCCAGACCCGGTCCGGGAAAAGGCTGGCGTTCGAGGATCTCGGCCGGCATTTGCAGATCGCGGCCGATGCGCCGGACTTCGTCTTTGAATAAGTCACGCAAAGGCTCAATCAGCTTGAGTTTCATGGTTGCCGGCAAGCCGCCGACATTGTGGTGGCTCTTGATGGTCTGCGACGGCCCCTTGACCGAGGAGGACTCGATCACGTCGGGATAGAGCGTACCCTGCACCAGCCAGGTTGCATCTCCGTGTTGCTGATCGAGAATACGCCGGGCTTCATTATCGAAGACGGCGATAAATTCGCTTCCAATGATCTTGCGCTTCTGTTCGGGATCGAGCACCCCCGCGAGCCGGGAAAGAAACTGATCGCTCGCATCCACAGCCACCAGGCGCAGGCCTAACTTGTCGCGCATGTTTCGCTGCACCTGTTGGAACTCGTTTTTGCGCAACACCCCGTTATTGACGAAAACGCAGGTGAGGCGGTCGCCGATGGCGCGCTCCACCAGGACCGCAGCCACGGACGAATCGACTCCTCCGGAAAGAGCGCATATGGCGCGTCCATCTCCCACCCTCTCGCGGATGGCAGAGACCGTCGACTGGATGAAGTGGGCCGGCGTCCAGTCCGGTTGGGCATGACAAATATTGAAGAGAAAGTTGCGGAGCAGGTCGGTTCCGCGGGGAGTGTGGTGAACCTCAGGATGGAACTGCACCGCCCACAGGTTGCGGGAGGGATCCGCAATGCCCGCTACGGCGTTGGGGGTCCGCGCTGTCAGCGAGAAGCCGGGCGGCAATTCCAGCGCTTCGTCTCCGTGGGACATCCAAACGTTGAGCGATTCAGGCAGGCCGGAGAATAGCGGATTCTGAACTCCCTGCTCGTGAACCAGGGCTACCTGGGCGGGGCCGTATTCACGCTTCTCCGCAGAACGCACTTTGCCACCCAGATGATGGGTGAGGAACTGCAGACCATAGCAAATGCCGAGGATAGGTATCCCCATCGAAAGGATGCCGGGGTCGGCGGCAGGTGCATCGGCATCGTAGACCGAGCACGGACCGCCGGAGAGGATGAGGCCGATGGGATGATGAGAGCGGATTTCGGCAATCGGAACGGTGCAAGGAAGAACGACGGAAAAGACGTTCTGTTCCCGTATGCGGCGCGCGATCAGTTGGGTGTATTGGCTGCCAAAATCCAGGATGACGATCGAGGAGGTTTCCACTGGTCAGTTTTGCAGGGTTTCGATTGGCGAGCAAGGGTTGTGAAGGACAGCCTGTTTATTGTTGGCCGCAATAGAAGCGCCAGAACTGAATGAAGGCTGCCAGCCTGACCACCTGAAAGAAGTCGCCCGCCACCAGATAAAGCAAAGTCCCTAAGGCCCACCATAAGTAGAGCCCCATACCGCTGGGGCCGGTGATGAATGGCAACGGAATGGCCGAAAACACCATCGCCAGTACGATCAGCGCCAGGCGGACGATCCCCAACACCAGGTTGACTTCGACCAGCTTTGCGGTGAGCGGACCCAGACGAAAGCTACGCTTCAGGCTGGATGCGGCGCCCTTGTTCTCGAGCATGGCGAGAAGGGGGGCGATGGAGAAGATCCAGCTGAGCAGCGCCCAAAGGACGAAGACGGCCAATGAGAGGCATATGACAAAGGCGCTCCAACCTACAAGGTTCGGCGGATTGGAGTCGAGGGTGGCGTTCGAAGCCCATTGGGTCGCACGGTACCAACCAAGAAAGACGGCGATCAACGCGACGATGCGCAGCAGTTGGAGGAGGATCAGCGTGAACGGCGCCCGCTGCAGGCTGGCATCGAGACGCTTGAGCACGGCGGTCCGGCCAAGCCCGGATACGATGGCCCACGCAACGGCCAACAGAGGACAAAGCCAACTGGCGAGCCGGACCAACTCCGGCTTCAGGGCAACGGCCACGTTGGTGAGTTGCTGGGCTGCCTGGAACGGGTCGGTGAGAGAAAGCCCGTTCAGTTCAGCAGGAACATTAGCTGCGACCCGCGATAGCTGGTAAGCGATGATGAGGGCAGCGGGAATACCGAACGCCCAGCGCCATAGAAGCTCCCGGACAAGAATGCCGGGGCGCCTCCAGGCATCAGCGCAAATGTAGAGCAGAGATTGGGTTCCACGCACCCTGAGCCTACTTGATGACAATGTTGATCAGCTTGCCTGGCACCACAATCACCTTCACCACCTGCTTTGCCGCAATCGCGGCCTGAACCCGAGGTTCGGCCAAGGCTGCCTGCTGCATGGCATCGTTTCCCGCATCGAGCGGCAGGCGAACCACAGCGCGCAGCTTACCATTGACCTGTACAGGTACTTCCAGCTCCGCTTCGCGCGCCAGATCGGGATCGAAACCGGGCCAGGGCTGGCGGAGAAGTGCCCCTGCGCCACCCGTCTCGCTCCACAACTCAGCCGCCAGGTAGGGTGCAAACGGCGCCAACATCAAAATCAAGGAGGACATAATGCTGGCCATCAGTCGCGCGGCCGCCTCGGGCGGCATTTCCGCCAAACCGGGCTCGGCTGCAGTGATTTCGTTAACCAGTTCCATAACCGCGGCAATGCAGGTATTGAAGTGCCAACGCCCTGAAAAGTCCTGGGTGATCTTGCGAATGGTCTGGTGCAGTTTACGTAACAGCGCCTGTGCCAAAGGAGAGTCCGGCGCAGCGGGACCGCGGTCGCTCTGGCCGCGGATCGCGTCGCGATAGCGCATGCCCAGCCGGTAGACCTTACCCAGAAAGCGGCTGACCCCAGCCACACCTTCCTCCTGCCAGTCGAGATCGCGATCGGGAGGGGCGGCAAAGAGCGCGTACATCCGCGTGGCGTCTGCGCCGTAGCGGGCAATCATGTCGTCGGGAGATACCACGTTGCCCCGGGACTTGGACATCTTGGCCCCATTGCGAATCACCATGCCCTGGGTGAAGAGGCGGGTGGCGGGTTCGTCGTTGCCAACCAGTCCCATATCGCGCATCACCCTGGTCCAGAAGCGAGAGTAGATGAGATGCAGGATGGCGTGTTCCACGCCGCCGATGTACTGATCGATAGGAAACCAGTAGTCAATTTTCTGGCGGCTGAAGGGGGCAGACGCATTGTGAGCGTCGGCATAGCGGTAGAAGTACCAGGACGAATCGACGAACGTGTCCATGGTATCGGTCTCCCGGCGCGCCGGTCCGCCACAACGAGGACAACTGGTGTTCACGAATTCGGGCACACGGCTCAAGGGAGAACCGTCCTGCTGCGTGATCTCAATCTGATCTGGCAAGAGGACCGGAAGTTGGTCCTCGGGTACCGGCACGATGCCGTCCTTGGGACAGTAGACGACGGGGATGGGCGCGCCCCAGTAGCGTTGGCGGCTGATGCCCCAGTCCTTGAGGCGGAAAGTAATCGTTGGCTGGCCGAAACCGTGCTCCCGGGCAAACGCGGTCAATTTCTCTCGCGCTTCCTGGGGAGCCATGGCGTTGTATTCGCCGGAGTTAATGAGCAGACTGTCCTCTTCGCAATAGGGCAAGACTGGCTCATCCGGATTGGAAGCAGGATCTTCGCTGCGGCGGGGCAGAACCACGATGCGTATTTCGAGCCCGAAGTTCCTGGCAAAATCGTAATCGCGGTCGTCATGCGCCGGCACGGCCATGATTGCGCCGGCGCCATATTCCAACAGCACGTAGTTGGCCACCCAGATGGGCACCCGCTCGCCGCTGAAGGGATTGATGGCGTAGTGGCCAGTGAAGCTGCCATGCTTCTCGACAGCGGCCGGATCGCCGGCCTCGCGGGCCTTCTTCTGCTCTTCGACCAAAGCCGCCACTTCTCCGGCCAGTCGTTCGTCAGCTTGGGCAAATTGCTTCACCAGCGGATGCTGAGGGGCGAGTTGCACGCTGGTCGCGCCGAAGATCGTATCCACACGGGTGGTGAACACCGGAATGCGGACCGTGTCCGGCGGGAACGGCTCGCCGGCGTCGAAATTCGCCGGTGCCGGCAAGGGAACCTTGCCGTGATCACGGCTGCTGCCCATTTCAGGGGTATCGCGATCCAGACCGAATTCAATGGTTGCGCCCTGGCTGCGGCCGATCCAGTTACGCTGCATGGTACGCACTTTTTCCGGCCAGCCGGGAATGTGCTCGAGGCCGTCCAGCAACTCCTGCGCGTAGTCCGTGATGCGAAGGAACCACTGCTCCAGGTCGCGCTGTTCGACGACCGTGTCTTCGTGCCGCCAGCAGCATCCGTCAACGACCTGCTCGTTGGCCAGAACGGTAGCGCACATAGGACACCAGTTGACCTTGCTTTGCTTACGAAAGGCGAGGCCGCGCTCCAGCATGCGCAGGAAAAACCATTGCGTCCAGCGGTAGTAGTCGGGCAGGCAGGTGGTAATTTCCGTCTGCCAGTCGTAGCTGAGTCCCAGACGCCGCATCTGGCGGCGCATGGCCGCGATGTTCTGGAGGGTCCACTCGCGGGGCGGGGTCTGGTTCTTCAAAGCCGCATTTTCCGCCGGCAGTCCAAAGGCGTCCCAGCCCATGGGGTGAAGCACGTTGTAGCCCTGCATCCACATGTAGCGCGCGAGTGCATCTCCGATGGAATAGTTGCGCACATGGCCCATGTGCAACTGCCCGGAGGGATAGGGCAACATTTCCAGCACGTAATACTTGGGCTTGCTGCTATTTTCGGGATCGGCGCGATAAAGGGCGGGGTCGGCATCCCAGCGCCGCTGCCAGCGCTCTTCGATTTCTGCCGGATCATAACGCTCGGGCAGAGAGCCGGAGGGCTTGTCCGCGAAGCGGGCAGCGGGATGGTTTTTCACTTCGGGCATCGTCATGATCGATTGTAACTGGGGCTGCTAGGGAGGTTCATTGCGGAAAGCACGGTAGCGTGCAACGACGGTGGCTGGCCTCTCTCGCAATCCGATCGCGTGAGGAAGAGGGGATGGCCAGCACTAAAGTACGTCATGTAAAAGACAGCGTATACGGAGCGCTGAAGCGCTCCTTCCCTCGTCTGTGTTGAAATTTGCCCACCGATTTCCATCTAGGCCCTGGAGCTTGAAATTGAAGCCGGATTCGACCATACAGATCAAGGGACTCAATCAAGGTGTTTCTTCGACGGCGTTGCTTCTGAGGATCTTGGACAGGACGTTCAGATTGCCATCGACTTTGGGCGCGTCCAAGCCCAGGATCGCGGCGACCAGCGGGTACACGTTTACATTTTCGAAGGGTTCCAGCCTGGAGCCGGGACGAATGTCAGGGCCCGCCGCAAGGAAGATGGCGCGCATGGATTTCATGGCAGGGTCGTAGCCGTGCACGCCAGGCTCCGGGGGCTGGTCGTCTGCCGAGGGATGGGCCCGGATGGCATAGGGCCCGTTGGCCACAATCACCGGGTCTCCTTCGCGAGGGTTGCTGTTGTAGTGGAGCGCGGCGGGCACGCGTTGACGGCGATAAACAGTAAAGGCATCGGTCTTGATCTTGAGTTCTTGGTAGGCCTTTTCTGCATCGGCTGGGGAATTTGGGTAGAGGAGCCAGCCGACAGTGGTGAAGTTTGTCAGATCGGCGAATCGCGAAAGATCGATCCAGGGCCCCTGCTCGCGTTCCATGCCGTGATCCGAGACCACAATGAGGTTGATGGGCAGATGAAGCATGTCCAACTGCTGGCGAAGATCGCCCACTAACCGGTCGACGTGGGCCACAGCAGCTGCAGTCTGCGGGCTGTCGGGACCATATTGATGACCGGCATGATCGACGCTGGAGTAGTAGAGGGTAATGAGATGGGGTCGCTCGACGGCCGGGAGGCGCAACCAGGCAATCACCTGAGCAATGCGCTTTTCATCCGGAAAGTGATCGTCGAAATGCAAGTAGTAGGTGGGCCGTACACCGTCGATCTCGGCCTCCGAGCCGGGCCAGAAGAAGCAAGCACTGCGCATGCCCTGCTTTTCTGCCAGCACCCAAAGAGGAGTGCCACCGTACCAGGCGCCGTCACGCACGGTGGCCGCATCACTGTTGGAATAAACCTGCTTCCGCGCCGGATCGTAGAACTTGTTGGCGACGATGCCGTGATGCTCGGGATAGAGCCCGGTCACGAGTGTGTAGTGATTAGGAAAGGTCAGGGAGGGATAAGAAGGAATCATTCCTTCCGCTGCAACCGCACCCGCGGCACCCAGCGCCAGCAAATGCCTGGCAGCGAACTTTTGGGCGTAGTCCCAGCGGAAGCCGTCCAGCGAAACCATCACTACATAAGGTTTAGCCTGCTGAGCCTCGGAGTTCGGTCCGTGATCGACCGTGATGACCGGCGCCACGTTCTGGGCGGCCAGGGTAAGGAACAGCAACCACGGCAGGGCCCACGCCACCAAGCGGAGCGGGCGCATTTTCCATACGCGCGACACGTCTATCGGGCCTTCGCCGCGCGCAACCGCTCGGCCGCCGCTTCGGGTGTGATATCCCGTTGTGGCATGCCTAACATTTCGAAGCCGACCATGAATTTGCGGACAGTTGCGGATCGCAGAAGCGGGGGGTAAAAATGACCGTGAAAGTGACATTCCGGATGGGCTTCACCGTCCGTTGGACGCTGGTGAAACCCCATGGTGTAAGGAAAGCTGACCGAAAACAGCCGGTCGTAGATCATGGTCAGTTGCTTCAGGATATCGGCGAGCCCCACTTGCTGTGCAGAGCTAAAGGCATCCAGGCTGGCCACATGATGGTGGCTGAGGATCAGGGTCTCAAACGGCCACACGGCCCAGAATGGCACCAAGGCTACAAATTCCTGATTCTCACAGACGATGCGATCCGCCTGATCCAGTTCGATTTTCAGAGTGTCACAAAGTAAACACGAGCCGTGGGCCTGCTGCCAGGCCAGCTGGTTAGCCACCTCGGCGGCTGATTCATCCGGGACATGCTCGGTGGCCCAGATCTGGCAGTGCGGGTGAGGATTGCTGGCTCCCATCATGGCGCCGCGATTTTCGAAGATCTGGACGTGGCGGATCTCCGGGCGCGTGCCTAAAACGATGAATTCGCTCGTCCATGCCTCGACAACGCGGATGATGTCCGGCACCTCCATGCCGGCCAGGGTCAAGCTGTGGTCGGGATGGAAGCACAGCACGCGGCAGATTCCACGCTCGCTCTCGGCACGAAGCACTGCGCCGTCTGCCCCGATGGCTCCCTGAGGAGCGTCGGGCAGGAGCGCCGCATAGTCGTTGGTAAAGGCGAAGACGTCAGTGTATTGCGGATTTTGCTTGCCTCCGGCACGCGTGTTTCCCGGGCATAGATAGCACTCCGGGTCGTAATGTACCGGGGATTTGGCATCGGGGCGGCTGACCTCCCCTTGCCACGGGCGCTGCGTGCGGTGGGGGGAAACCAGCACCCATCGGCCACGCAATGGATCGTAGCGGCGATGCGGTGACTCCAGGTTCAGAGTCATTTGCCGTTCTTTCCGTCGAGCGTCGACACAATGCCCTTTCCCTCTTCCACGGTGAAGATTTTGTCCACCGCGGGCAGGGCAAGTTTCTCTTTCGCACCGCTGGGCCAATGAATCTCCACGGCATCCACTTTCTGCGCTTCGCCGAGACCGAAGTGAACCCGCTGGTCGTTCGAGGAAACAAAGCTTCCGCCGCTAAGCACGTCGCCTCTCTGCCGGATCCCCGCGGCCGTCAGATAAACGGTGGCGCCCACTGCATCGCGGGGACTTTTTGGCCCGCCAATCAGCCTCAACTCCACCCAATGATGATGGTCGGCGTTGACATTGCGCAGAAGTGTGGGCGGGGAATCCATATTGTTGATCACGACATCGATGCGGCCATCATTGAAAAGATCGCCAAAAGCCGCACCCCGCGCAGGAATAACAACGGACAGCCCGGTGCCTTCGACAGCTGGTACCAAATCGAACTTCTTACCCTGCTCATTGTGAAACAGCAGCGGGCGCTCAGCATAGGTGGTGCCCCAGTTGTTTTGGTCGACGATGGGGTACACGTGGCCGTTGGCAACGAACAAATCTTTCCAGCCATCGTTGTCATAGTCGATAAACTCCGTGGCCCAACCGAGGAAGGGCACCGTTGGCTCCGCCACACCGGCGGCATAACTGTCGTCGGTGAAGTTGGCATCGCCATCGTTGCGGTAGAGCACGTCGTAGTCGTCGGAGAAGGTGCTATTGAATAGACCCAGCCGGCCGTTGTTCTGGTAGTCGCCGACGGCGACGCCCATGGACGCGGTTTCTCGTCCGTCCTCATTGAGCGCATACCCGGAAGCGTAGCTATCGTCTTCAAAAGTGCCGTTGCCCTTATTGATATACAGGTAGTTAGGAGTGGAGTCGTCAGCCACCAACAGATCTTGCTTACCGTCGTTGTTCACGTCTACGAAGATGGAAGTAAAACCGTAATAGCCGTTGGGATCGTCTACTCCCAGTTTTTTGCTGACATCGGTGAAGGTTCCGTCGCCATTGTTGTGGAAGAGGTGGTCGTGCTCTCCCTTGAGTCCGCGTGGCCCGCACATCACGTTAACGCCGCGGAATTGGCAGAAGTTGGTGGCGACTTTGCTGCCGTCCAGCCCCGGCGGCTGGTCCTGGTCATAGTGCACATAGCCGGAAACAAAGAGGTCCAGGCGGCCATCGCCATCGTAATCGCCAAAAGTGGGGCCGCTGGACCAGTTTCCCAGCTGCACGCCGGCCTTTTCCGCGACGTCGGTAAAAGTACCATCGTGGTTGTTGTGATAGAGGCGATTCTTGCCGAAGTTGGCGACAAACAGGTCAGGCCAGCCGTCGTTGTCATAGTCGCCGACGGCAACTCCGAAGCCCCAGCGGTCATTAGTGACGCCCGCCTTAGCGGCAACGTCGGTGAAGGTGCCGTCGTGATTGTTATGGAAGAGGGCCGCATGAGGTGAGACTGCCTTGCCGGAAAGGGCGTCGTAGGTA
>Ga0335073_10002269_pt1 | contig 26269 bp, 21 predicted proteins | sample Lox_Sample_22_FD_207093 | JGI IMG/M metagenome (GOLD analysis project Ga0335073, IMG submission 207093) | Soil microbial communities from Loxahatchee National Wildlife Refuge, Florida, United States - Lox_Sample_2.2 | ecosystem: Environmental > Terrestrial > Soil > Wetlands | place: USA...
GCTTGTCGCTGCTGGTCATCGTCATGGTCTCCTGGGAAGTGATGCTCAGCAAGGGCCAGGAGTGGGACTGGCTGGGCGATCCGTTCTGGCGGGTGCAGACCTTGGCCGTTTGCTTCACCCTGGGTCTGGTGGCGCTCGTTGTTTGGGAGTTGCGTCACCGCAGCCCGGTGGTCAATTTCCGGCCGTTGCGTGAACGCAACTTCGCGGCGTGCTGCGTCATCATCTTTTGCGCTTATGCGGCGCTCTACGGCGCGAGCACGTCCTTGCCCGCGCTGCTGCAGTCGCTCTTCGGCTATGACGCGCTGGACGCCGGCGTGGTCATGTCGCCGGCTGGGGCCGCGGCGCTGCTGGCGATGCCCATCATCGGCTTCACGCTCGGTCGCGGAGCGGATGCGCGATGGCTGATTGCCCTGGGACTGTTGGGCATGACCGTCGGGAACTACTGGATGTCCCAAATGAATTTGTTCATCAGCCCGGGCGAAGTCGTCTGGCCGCGCCTGGTCCTGGTTGCGGGGCTGGCGATCTGTTTTGCGCCCGCCAATGTGGCAGCCTACCTCTATACACCGAAGGAGTTGCGTGGCGCGGCGGTCGGCCTGCTGAGCCTGTTGCGCAACGAGGGTGGCAGCGTCGGGACGTCGATGGCGCAGACCTTCAACGAGCGCCGCGATCAGTTCCACACCTTGCGCCTCGGCGAGTACCTCGATCCCTTCAACGCGGCCGCGCATGCCTTCCTCGGCCATGCTCAGGCGTTTTTCCTCCAACAGACGGCTGATCCTATGGCGTCGCGCCAATTCGCTTTGCAGGAGCTCGCAAACCTGCGCCAGCAGCAGGCGTCGTCGCTCGCCTACTTCGACAGCTTCTGGCTGTTCGCCGCAGTGACCTTCCTGCTGCTGTTCCTGGTTCCGTTCATGAAGCGCTCGGTGGCGCAGAAAGGCGCTCACCTTGCTTCCGAATAGGTGATCGATCCTCCGCGGGGAGCAGACGACTCCGGCCGGTCGATCCGTGCTTGCCGCAGCGCTAAGGCCAGGGAGAAGACAGGTGGACAAAGCGATCGGTTATCGGGCGAGGGGTGGGCACATCGCTGCAGCGGTGTCGTTGACGATCGTCCTCTCGGGATGCGGGTTGAGCGGGCCTGCGCATGGGCCGCCCGCCGCGAATGCCGCCGCGGTCGTCGAAATGGGATTCGAGAGCTTCAGCCCGACAGATGTGACGATCCGAGCCGGCGATACGGTTGAATGGCGCAACACGTCGCTGATCACCCATACCGTGACCGACGACCCCAAGAAAGCCATCGCTGCTTCTGACGCGGGCCTGCCGCCCGGCGCGCAACCCTTCGATTCCGGAGACATCGCCGCGGGGCAAGTCTACCTGCAGACGTTCACCGTCGTTGGAACCTACCAGTATTTCTGCACACACCATGAAGCCGAAGGAATGACCGGCACGGTCATCGTGAAGCCGGCGTCCTGAACCGTCGATGCGACGAGGAGCGCTCCGCCGGGCGGAAACCTCACGCGGGCGCGCCGGCGAAGTGTTGCTCGTGGCGGCGGAGCTGCTCGTTGTAGTTCGCGCGATAGCGATCGCTGACCTGCTGGTGGACAGCAAGTGCAGCGGGGTCGCGCTCAGCCGCCGGCGGGTCGATGAGGTCGAAATGGCCGAAGCGGTCCTCGCCCCGAACCAGCATCGCGCATAGGCGCACCGACCCGTTCACCTGAACATGGGTTGGGATGTAGTTCAAGCCGATGCCGATTCTCCGATGCGCGGTTCGGTTCGGCGCCGATCGGTGAACAGCGAATTCGTGATGAAGCGAGAAAGACCCGACGGGCAGCGCCATCGCCACCGGGTTCGACGCATCGAACGCCTCCGCAATCGTCTGGCCGGCGCGATTGATGCTGTTCGCCAAGCCCAAAGGGGTATGACGGAGCTGGCGCGGGGCGCCCCGGCTCGAAACCTGTTCCATGCAACCGGCTTCGGCGCTGGCATCCGTCAACGCGACCCAGGCGCAAACCTGCTCATGCGGGTCGAGGCCGAAATAGGTGCTGTCCTGGTGCCAGGCGGCGAAGGTCGGCGCGTGCGGCTCCTTGATGAAAAACGTGCTGGTCCAGACCAGGATGTCAGGACCGATCAGGTCCTCCACGGCGTCCAGGATGCGGGGGTGGCGGATAAGCGCATTGAACCACGGTGAATGGGCATAGGCGTGGGAGCGCCACTTGATCTCGGCCTCGGCCACGGGAGCGCCCAATTCCCGTTCGAGCCGGTCGAGGCCGGCGAGGCAGGTCGCGACTTCCTCCGGCGTCAGGGCCGGAACGGGAAACAGGAAGCCGTCATAACGAAAGGCAGCCACCTGTTCCGGGGTTAGGGCCTTCATCGGACATTCTCCAGACGACCCTCGATCAATGGAAAAGGTAGCAGTCTTTTCGATGTCCCGGAACCCGCTTGGCGGCGTCTCATCCACCGCCGCTTCCCGCCGCAATCGCATTTGTCACCACGCGTAAGGCACGAAGGGATTCACCACCGAGGCGGTGAGGCAGCGAGAAAAGAAGTCCCGGCGCGCTTCGCGCGCCAATGCCGTTCCTCTCTCCGCCTCATTGCCTCGGTGGTCTCTCTTTAACAGTGCCGTCCGCTCTCTATATGCGACATATGCGATAGCCCCGATGCGCCGCTTCGAGCGTCCACACGGCACTAAATCTGTCAGAGCAACGGGCCGGCGCCGGCGGCGGACGATCCTTGTACGCCTTCGGCCATGGGCGCATGATGGCCATGGCACGGGGGCACGGCTGATCCCAGGCGGGCGTCCCGCGTGGCCCGGTCGAACGAATGCGGGGGGCGCCGATGAACATCCTGCTGTTCTCGATGCCGGACTCCTTCGAGCACATGCCGACGATCGCCATCCGGATGCCGAACGGGGCGCTGACCTCCCTCGCCGGAAATGTCGATCCCCATCACAAGGTCGCCGCGGCGGACTTGCTGCTGGTTCAAGACCGGGTGCGGGAAACGGTCGAGCGGCTGCTGGCCGAACACGAGCCCGACATCGTCGGGCTCTCGGTCATGACCTTCCAGCGCCGGACGGCCAAAGGCATCATCGACCTCGTCCACGCGCGGCGCCCCGGCGCGCGGATCGTCGTCGGCGGCTATGATCCAAGCCTCGCTCCCGAGGCCTACACCCTGGATCCCGACAGCGGTGTTGACTTCATCGTGCGCGGCGAGGGCGAGATCACCTTCCGCGAGCTGCTGCGTGCGCTCGAGGCACAGCGCGGGCACGACCAGATTGCGGGCCTGTCATACCGCAGCGGCGACAGCTTCCGGCACAACCCCGCGCGCGGGGTGAGCAGCCTCGATGACGGCGAGATCCGGCCGCCTCGGCGCGACGCGCGCGTGCTGAGCGGCTACACGCTTCTCGGCCGCCAGGTCGACGTGATCGAGACGTCGCGGGGCTGCACCTTCGACTGCAGCTTCTGCTCGATCATCGAGATGCGCGGGCGCAACTTCTTCACCTATTCCTTTGAGCGCGTCTTGGCCGATATCCGCGATGCGCGGGACCGCGGCGCCCGGTCGCTGTTCATCGTGGACGACAACATCACGCTTAACGTGCGCCGGTTCGAAGCGCTCTGCCAGGCGATCATCGACGCGAAGCTGAACGATCTCGAATACACCGTCCAGGCCACGACCTCGGCGATTGCCAACCATGGCGAGCGGCTCGCCCCGCTGATGCGCGAGGCCGGCTTCCGCTACGTCTTCCTCGGCATCGAGAACATCCTTGAAGCGGACCTGCAATTCCTCAGGGCCGAATCCAAGAACCGCGAGCGCGAGCACGGACGGAAAACCGGGAATGCGACGCTGACCGCCATCGGCCATTTGCACCGCAACAAGATGATCGTGGTCGGGGGGCTCATCGTCGGCAGCCCCGGCGATACTCGTCAATCGGTCGAGGCCAATCTTGAATTCGCCAGAAAATACGTGGACTGGCCCTATATCCAGCACCCGACGCCTTACCCGGGCACGCCGATGACCAAAGATTTCCGGGATCGCGGGCTGATCATCAACGAGCGTCTCGAGGAATATGACGGCACCACGGCGGTGGTCAGGACCGAACATCTTTCGGCAGACGAGGTGGAGTTCCTGCGCTGGCAGGCGGAGCGTTGGATGAAGCTGCGCCACATGCCGGCCGCGTTCGCCCACAGCCCGCGCTTCGTGCTGCGCAACGCGCCGAAGATGTTCGCGCACACCTTCCGCGGCAGCACGATACGCTCATTCCTCGGCCTCGAAGACGAGCGCAAGGCCTTCCGGCGTTTCCAAGCCATCCGCCGCGCCGAGCGCGCCTACGTGTAAAGGGCAGTCGCGGGCGGCCTTTGGCTGACGTCGCAAGTCGCAATCGCATTTCTCGCCGCGCCTGTGGCAAGGAAAGATGCACCACGGAGGCACGGAGGTCACGGAGAAGAGAGAAGAACGGCGCGCTTAGCGCGCCAAACATTTATTCTCCGCTATCCTCCGTGCTCTCCGTGCCTCCGTGGTGAATCCATAGGCGATAGCCCCGGCGCTCGGGGCGGATCACTCGATCGCGATCAGCCGGTCGAGATGCCAGCCCTGGAACAGGTGGATGCCGACGGCATGGCCGAAGCGGATGGCCTCCTGCCGGCCACAGCGCGTCAGCACGATGCGCCGCGGACCGCAGGCCGCGATCGCCTTGCCGAGGATGCGCAAGGCGCTTTGGTCGAGCTGCAGCATGGCCTCGTCCCAGATCAGTTTGACGAGATCGATCTTGAGATGTTCGAAGTTGAGGCAGGGCAGGGCCTGGTGCTTCACGCCGTCGAGGCAGCGCAGATAGCCGCGCTGCTTCACCAGATCGGCGACCGCCTGGTATTCGGCGATGTCGGACCAGAGATCGGCCATCTGCAGCTCGAGGATGGTGCGGCCGCGCCAGCCGCGGCCGCGCTCATTCTCGAATTTGAGGAATTCAGGCGTGTGCAGGGTTGCCATGTTGATGTTGATGCTGACCGGCCGGGCGAGGCCGACCTGCTCCCAGACGAGCCGCGTCAGCAAATACTTGTCGAGCGACTGCGTCAGATATTGGAAGAGCTGCTTGTCCTTGCGCAGGTCGAACTCGCCGTCCAGGATCTTTTGCAGGCGATCGATCGAGATGAAGAGCTCGTCGAATTTCGGCTTCGGCTTCTTGCCGGGATAGATCGCCCAGACGGTTTGCCGCTGCACCGCGTTGGAAAGGTCGAGGCTGCTCAGGGCGTCGATGAGCTCGCCGACGCGCGAATGCAGCGACTGGGCGCGCGCAGGCGGCCGCGTCTCGGCCGCCAGCTTCTTCGCTTCGCTGTCGTGAATCCGCCGGATCGCCGCGCGAAACTGGGGATAGCCGATTTCGAGATCGAACACCGAGCAGAAATCGCCTTCCGCCTCCTTTTCCGCAAGCTCCTCGCCGACAAAGAGATAGCGCACGGTGTCCACCGTCTCTTCGATCGCCTTGGCCGTGATCCCCTTGCAGACGACGATGACGTCCAGGCCGCGGAGCAGGAACAGCCGACCGCCGAACCGGTCAACCACTTCCATGAGCAGGTTCGTGGCCGCCTGGACATGCTTCTCGGCGCGATGGAGCGGGCTCAGCCGCGAGAGGTGAAAGCAGACGGCCCGATATCCCGCGCGCTTGCCGGCGAGCTCATCGACATAGGCCATCAGAATATTCTCTGTCGGCGGACCCTTGGGGGCGGCGTTGATGGTTTGGGTGGGCATCCCTGACCTGCTGTCGATCGTGAGGAAGCGGAACCGCTAACCCGGGTTTTTGCGAAGAAAGGCGATCTTCGCGTTGAGCTCTTGCGGACTCACCGGCTTCACGACATAGGCGGGGATGCCGTTTGTCCGCGCGGCGACGATCGATGCCGCGTCGTCACGACCGGTCAGCATCAGGAACGGCATTCGCGGTCTGGCGGAGCGAACGCGCTTGAACAGCTCCAGCCCCGACATCCCCGGCATGTTCCAGTCGGCGATCACGATATCCACGGGATCGCGCCCGCGCTCGAGCTGATGCAGCGCCTGCTCGCCGCTCGCGCTGGCGACGACGCCGGCGGCATTCATGCGCTTCAGCATCCGGCACAGCAGATGGCGCATGCTGTCGTCATCGTCAACGACCAGAACGTTCAACCGCGAGACAGCGCTATCCATGAGGCTCTCCGCCACGCAGGGCTGCTCCGTAGCGCGTCAGAGCAGCACGAACGTCCTTAATATTTTGCGAAAACACGCCACAATATTTTGTGCGGCCGGACATGCCTGCGGATGCCGCTTGCGTCGTGCCAGGCGGAACAGCAATCGAGGCTCCGGCTGCGGCTTGAATTCATTGTCGTATTGCGCTTTTGCGAGGCCATACTCAACTTATTGGTTAGACGGATTTGCCGGCGCGCTTGGTTAAGAGCGGGCCGCCAAAGCGGCGCGCAGAGTGGGTGTCGCTCACCGCTTGGTAACCGATATCTGCGATCCTTTATTCCCCTTGAATGCTCCGCGGACGCGGGCGGTTCCGAGCTTCCCGTGGCCTCCTGGCGGCGGTTCGGCGTGCGTGGCTGATGTCTGTTGGCGAGGGGTGTCGATGAGCAGTCCTGCGGTTCAATCCGGCTCCATTCTCATCGTCGATGACGATGCGACCATGGTCGATCTGGCGTCGCGAACGCTGCAGCGCGCCGGCTATCACCAGGTCGAGGCGACGACCGATGCCGGCCGGGCGGTCGATCTCTGTCGAACCTGCCATCCCGACGTGATGCTGCTGGATTTTCACATGCCGCGGCTTGACGGTTTCGCGGTGATGGCGGCGGTGCAGGAGAGCGACATCGAGGCGAAGCCGGCGGTGGTCATGATCACCGGCGAGAGCGATGCCGCCGTGCGCACCATGGCCTATGAGCATGGCGCGCGCGACTACGTCACCAAGCCCTTCGATCGCAAAGAGCTGCTGGTTCGGGTAGCAAACGCCGTCGAATCGGTGCGCCTTACCCGCCGGCTCGAAGCCGCCGTCTCCGAGCGAACGGCGAAGCTGGCCGAGGCGGTCGAGCTGCTTCGCCTTGCCGAGCGCCAGCTGGCGCGGCAGCTCGAGCGCTCGGAGGCGGAGAGCCGGTCGAAATCCGGACTTTTGGCCGAGACCATGCATGAGATCCGCACGCCGCTCGGCGCCATTCTCGGCTATTCCGAAGCGATCAAAGATCAGCTCATCGGCTCGATCGCGAATGCCCGATACCTCGACTATGCCGGCCACATTCACGAGGCCGGGCTGCACCTGATGAAGCTGGTCGACGATCTTCTCGACCTCTCGCGGACGGAGCTGGGCGAGGCACGGCTCGACTTCGCCATCGCCGATGTCGGTTCGATCGTGCGGCAAACGGCGAGCCTGCTGGAAATCCAGGCGCAAGCCGCCGGCGTGAGCCTGCAGATGCGCATCGATCCCGGCGTCATGTCGGTGCGCACCGATGCGACGCGGCTCCGCCAGATCATCTTGAACCTGGGCGCGAACGCGGTGAAATACACGCCGGCCAAGGGCCAGGTGACGATCGAAGCGAGGCGCGACGTCGCTGGCGGCGTCATCGTCCTCATCGTGCGCGACACCGGCATCGGCATCGCGCCCGAGCAGATCGATCTGGCCATGCGCCCGTTTGGCCGCACGCCCGAGGCGAAAGCCTCCGGCGCCATCGGCACCGGCATCGGTTTGCCGCTGACGCGGCGCTATGTCGAGATGCTCGGCGGCACGCTCGAGATCGAGAGCATCCCGCGGCGCGGCACCATCGTCACCGTCAAGCTGCCGGCGGTGCCGACCGGCTCCGATCGCGGCGCATTGCACGGCTGAGCCGCCGCGCAAAGGGCTAAGATCAGAACGTCACCCTGACGCCGCCGAAGACGGCGATCGGCGGTGCCGGGCTGATGAACCGGTTATCGACGCCGATCCCGTTGGTGGGCACGCCGGGCGCGCCGGCGCCGGTCGGATCGCCGTACTCGCCGAAGGTGGCATAGCGCGTATCGAACAGGTTGGAGATATCGGCAAACAGCTCGAAGTTCTTGGTGACCTCGTAGGAGCTGTGCAGGTTGACCACCTCATAGCCCGGCAGCGGTTTGTTCTGGTTCGATTCATCGCCGCGGAAAAACTGGTCGCTGTTGAAGATGAACGTGCCGCCCACTGTCCAGTGCGGCGTCACGTGATAGTCCGCGCCGAGCTTGAGCTGGTGCTCCGGGATGCCGGGCAAGCGGTCGCCAGGCGCTACCTGGATGTTGCCGGCGGCGTCGGCGAAGGGATTGCTGGGCGAGGGCAGCGTGAGCGGTGATCGGAACGTGGCGTCGACGAGGCTGTAATTGCCATAAACCGACCATTTATCGTCGTTGTAGGCGAGGCCCGTCTCGATGCCCTGGCGCCGCGTCGAGCCGATATTCTCGAAGAAGGTGGTGCTGATCGAAGTGGCGACGCCGTAGATGTCGTTGTTGAGATCGGTGCGGAATAGCCCGAAATTCCAACCGAACCGGCCGGGGACGAGATCGGGCAGGGTGAATTTGCCACGCAGTCCCGCTTCGTAGGTATGCGAGACCACCTGCTTCAGCGGCGGGTCGGAGGCGAGTGCCGAGGGGAGGACGCAGGGGAGGGCGGGATTGGCGCATTCGAGCTCGCTCGGCGACGGCGTCCGATTGCCCTCGGAATAGCCGACATAAGCGGTGAGGCCCGGGAGGATCTTGTAGGTGGCGCCGATCGCCGGATTGAAGCGGGCATAAGTGTTGTACCCCGTAAGATTCGATCCTTCGTAATCATTGAGATCGATCGTCGCAAAGTTGTAGCGGCCGCTGGCGGTGACCGCGAGCGCCGGCGTCACATTGAACGTGTCGCTGAAGAACGCGCCGTAATAGGTGCTGATGGTGCGCAAGCCGACCGGGACCGGGGTAAAGCCGGAATTCTCCGGCGTGAAGACGTAGAAGCCGGAGGCTTCGACCTGAAGCGAGGGATTGATCTGACCGACTTGGTTCGCCGTTTGAAAGTCGATCGTCGAATTGTCGATGCTGCCGCCGATCACGAAGTTGTTCTCGTGGCCGAACAACCCGCCGGTATAAGTCGTCTGCGCCGAGCCGCCATAGGTGATCGCATGGATGGTCTCGAAATCGTTCTCGCCGATCGGAACGGTGCCGCCATTCGACAGATCAGGGATCGTGCCGTTCGTCGTCGAGGTCAGCGGAGTTACGCCATCAGGCTGGCACAGCAGACCATTGCCGCTGGTGCAGGCGATGAAGTTGGTGGTGTTGCCGTTCGAGACCGTCTGATGGAACTCGCGGCGATAGACATTGCCCTGGAAAGACAGCGCGTCGGTGGCCTGGTATGAGGCGCTGAGGGTGACGAATTCGAGCTGGTTGATGTTGTTCTGGGGGCTGGTGAAGACCAGCGAGCGGCCGACGGCCAGCTCCTGCACCGGGGTCGGGCCCTGGCCCTCGAGAAAATTATTGGCGCCGGAGAAGCTGATGTCGACGGTGACGCCGTGGCCGCGCGCGCCGACATCGGTGTAAAGCTGCTGCACCCGATCGCCGGAGAACTGCCGCCAGCCTTGTTGCTGATAATAGGTCCCGCCGAGATAGGCGGCGATGCCGCCGACCTGCTTGCCATACTGCAAGGAGTTGCTGAACTGGTCGAAGGAGCCGCCGGCGAGTTCGTTCTCGAAGCCCTGATAGGTGAAACCGTTCTTCATGGTGACGAGGACGGAACCGCCCAGCGCGTTCAGCCCATAGACCGGGTTGGCGCTGACGAGATCGACGCGATCGATGGCGATCGAGGGAATGAGGTCCCAATTGACGGCGTCGCCGAAGGCCTCGTTGACGCGAACGCCATTTTGATAAACCGCCAGCCCTTGCGGCGTGCCGACTACCGGTGACGCCTCGAAGCCGCGAAAGAGAATGTCCGGCTGGAAAGGCTCGTCCTGCACGCCGTTGGTGGTCACGCTGGCGGCCTGGCTGTTGAGCGCGTTGATCAGGCTGGGGGCGCCTTCGCGCGACAGATCGGACGAGGTCAGCGTCTGGACATTGGCCGGTACTTTGTCGATGTCGATCCCCGTGCCGGGCAGCGGCGTCGTGCCGATCACGGTAACTTCGGGCAAATTGCCGGTGGCCGGCGCGCTCGGCGCCGGGGGTTCCGCCGGCTGCGATTGCGCCAGCGCTGCCCATGGCACGAGACTGCCAGCCAGCGCCGCGAGCCCGATGCGCCTCAATCCAGACATCTCCGCCCACGCCGTTTTTCTTCTGTCCCCGGCTTCCATTAGAAGCCAGTTCAAGCGGGGTGACCATGGCAGGAGGTCCCGAATTTCCCGGGAATTTTTCCCATTCGGCAACCGGCCCGCGCCGTGGCATCCTGGTCGCCAGAAACGACAAGAGCAGGGGAGGAAGCTTGCGCGGCGCCGGACGCCATCCGTGGGGGAGCGCGCTCTCCCTGCGCCTCAGGCTCATCGCGCTGGTGGCGCTGATCTTCGCCGTGAGCCTGGGCCTGGGCGGGACGGTCGCCTGTCTCAACGCGTCGCGCTCGATCGAGCGCGAGATGCAGGCGGCGCTCGCGGTGGCGCAGCAGACGATCGCCGCGTCAGTGGCCGGTCTCGATCCCGACCAGCATCCCGAGCGCGAGCTGCAGCGCCTCGTCGCGTCGTTCCGCGGCAATCGCCATCTGCGCGTCTCGCTCGAGGGCAGGGGGAACGAGGTGACGCTGCCGGCGGCGGATGCGGCGCCGCTCTCCCGCGCGCCATCCTGGTTCGTTCGCCTGCTGGCGGTGCCGCCGAGCAGCGCGCGCGTGCCCCTGCAGATCGGCGGCCGCGATTACGGCGCGATCACGCTGGAGACGGTGCCGCACAACGAGATCTTGGAGGTCTGGAACGAGTTCGGCGACAGTCTGCTCATCCTCGCCTTGTTCTCGCTGCCCACCATGCTGCTGATCTATGTCTTCATCGGCCGCGCGCTGCGCCCGCTCGACCGCATGGCCGGAGGGCTCGCGCGCGTCGGCGGCGGCGATTACAGCGTTCGCCTCGAGGGCGCGCTGCCGCCGGAGCTGTCGCGGCTGCGCGACAGCTTCAACCGCATGGCCGCGCAGCTCGCCGAGATGAGCGCCGAGAACCGCCGGTTGAATCAGCAGCTGCTGGGCCTGCAGGAGCAGGAGCGCAGCGAGCTCGCCCGCGATCTCCACGACGAGGTCGGCCCGTTCCTCTTCGCCATCAACCTCGATACCGCCAATATCCGCCGCCATGCCGAAGCGGGTCGCGTGTCTCTGATCGCCGGGCATGTCGAGGCGATCGGCGAAGCGGTCGCCCATCTGCAGCGGCAGGTGAAGAGCATGCTGGGCCGGCTGCGCCCGATCGGCCTTGCCGAGTTCGGGTTGATCGAGGCGATCACCCATCTCGTCGATTTCTGGCAGCGGCGCCATCCGGCCGTCGAGTTCAGACTGCGGATCGCGCCCGAAGCAGAACGCGGCGGCGAGCTGATGGACACAACGATCTATCGCATCGTGCAGGAATGCCTCAGCAACGCGCTGCGCCATGGCCGGCCCGGCACGGTCGAGATCAGGATTGCGCATGAGGCGGACGCCGGGGAAGCCGGCCGGCTGCGCGTCACTGTCAGCGATGACGGCGAGGGCATGCCGAGCGGTGCCGGGCTTGGCTATGGCCTGCTCGGCATGGGCGAGCGGGTGCGGGCGATGGGCGGCAGGCTCAGCGTCGCCGGCGGTCCCGGCGGCACCGGTCTGGTCGTGACGGCGGAGCTGCCGCTGGCGCTGCAGGCGGCGGCATGAAGCTCCTCATCGTCGACGATCATCCGATCGTGCGCGCCGGCCTGCGGCGGCTGCTCGCGGGCGAGCCCGGCATGGCACTGCGCGAGGTGGCCAGCGGCAAAGAGGCGCTTGTGCTGTGCCGCGACGAGCGGCCCGACCTGGTGATTCTCGATCTCAACCTGCCGGGGCTCGGCGGGCTCGAGGTGATCAAGCGCCTCAAGCTCGAACATCCCGCCCAACGCATCCTCGTCCTCAGCATGCATGACGACCCGCTTTATGCGATGCGGGCGCTGCAAGCGGGCGCCACCGGCTATGTCGCCAAGAATGCCGCGCCGGACGATATCCTCGAGGCCATCCGCCGCGTCGGGGCGGGGCAGCGCTATCTGGCGCCGTCTCTGGCGCAGGATCTCGCTTTCTTCGCCTTGAGCACGCCGACGCATCCCCTCGCCGAATTGTCGCGGCGCGAGCTCGAGATCCTGCGGCTGCTGGGCGAAGGGCGCAGCCTGCGCCAGATCGCCGAGACGGTCGGGCTCAGCTACAAGACCATCGCCAATACCTGCGGCGGGATGAAGACCAAGCTCGGCGTGCAACGAACCGCCGAGCTGATCCGCATCTCGATCGAAAACGGCGTCGCGTCGGAGAGCTAAGGCGCAGCGCGATCAGACGGAATCGAACGCTAATCCCCTCCCCCCTTGAGGGGGAGGTCGGCGCGAAGCGCCGGGTGGGGGGTGCCGCGCCCCGCTCTACGCTGCGATTGCCGCAGCGCTCAGCAAAGGGCCATTTGTCTTTGCGCGCTGCGCGCGCGTACCCCCTCCCAACCCTCCCCCTCAAGGGGGGAGGGGCAATTTTCTGCCGCCTGATCGCTAGACAAGGCGGAAGCGCGTGCCGCACACTGTGATCTGATCCCCATTCACGATGGCGCCGCGGCGCGCTGCGGCGGCGTGGATAGCGGCGCGGTCGGCAACGGCGATAGCGAGGCCGCCAAGACCTTCGCCGCGGCCATCGCTCGCGGGGAGGAAGCGCAGCCGGCCGAGATCGAGCGCGATCTCGGGGGTGCCGGCAGCGTCCTGGCCGAGCGGGCGCTGCAAGATCTGGCTCCAGCGCCGGGCGAGCGCCTCCGGGTCGGGGCTTTGCAGCTCGGCGGCCAGCAGCGCGCGGGTGACCTCGGTGCGGATGGCACTCTGCCAGCGCGGGCCGGCCGGAACGTAGGGGCCGTCGAGGCTGTCGCCGCCCTCGGTGTGATTGAGCTCCAACATGGCGCCGCCGGTGTCGCGCGGATGAAGCTGCAGCCCGGTATAGGCGTCATGGCGGATCGGATTGGCGATGCGGACGCCGATCTCGTCCATATGCCGGCGCCGGCGCTCGATATCGTCGCAATCGAGGATGACCATATAGCCGCCATCGCCGCCGCGCCGCTCGAGGTAGCGCCCGGCCGCGGTGCCGGGCCGGGTCGGCGCCACCACCTCGAGGAAGCCGCGGCCGATCGGCAGCAGGCCGTTGACCAGGCCGTAGCGCGCGACATTGCCGTCGCGATAGCAGAGCGCAAGGCCGAGAATGTCGGCAAGCTCGGCAAGCCTTGGCTCGAGCTGCTCCGCGACGAGGCAAATCTGGCGCAGCCGCAGATAGCCGGCCATGTCAGCGGCCCTTGAAGACCGGCGCGCGCTTTTCGACGAAGGCGGCAGCGGCCTCGCGGTGATCCTCGGTCTCGGTGCAGCGGGTGTGGCGCAGCGCTTCCGCATCCATGAGCTCGGCGAGGCCGGCATCTTGGGCGAGGTTCATGTTCTGCTTCATATAGCCGAGCGTGACGCGCGGCCCTTGCGCCAGCGACAGCGCCAGGCTGCGCGTCGCGCTGTCGAGCTCGCCTTCGGCGACGATTCGGTTGACGAGACCGAGCGCGTGCGCTTCGGCGGCGCCGAGCACCGGCGCGGTGAAATAGAGCTCGCGCGCCTTGGCCGGGCCGACGAGCCGGGTCAGGAACCAGCTGCCGCCGAAATCGCCGGACAGCGCCACCTTGGCGAAGGCGGTGGTGAGGCGCAGGGTGTCGCTGGCGATGCGCAGATCGCAGGCCAGCGCCAGCGCGAGCCCGGCGCCGGCGACCGGTCCGCGCAGCATGGCGATGGTCGGCTTGGCGATCTCGTGCAGGAGGCGCGCCGTCTCCATCCGCCGGCGCAGATCCTGGGCGCGCTCGTCGAAGCTTGGCCGGGCCGCGGCGTTGCGCTCGGCCATCGCCTTGACGTCGCCGCCGGCGCAGAAGCCGCGGCCGGCGCCGGTCAGGACAATGACGCCGACCCCGCTATCGGCCGCGGCGCGGGTCAGGCTCTCCTGGAGCGCCTGCAGCATCTCGCGGCTGAGCGCATTGAGCCGGTCGGGCCGGTTCATGGTCAAAGTGAGGACGCCGTCTTCGAGCGTCTCCAGCAGCACGCCATCCATGGTTCCCTCCTTGCCGGCGGGCACGAACACCGACGATCGCGCTTCAGCCCGGTATCACTTTCGGCTGCGGTTCGGCCGCGCTCTGGCGCCATGCTAGATCGGCGGGGCGGAAATCACCAAGCGGCTAAGGCTGCGATGGCAGCCCCTGCACCGCGTCGACAAGACGGGCCACCAGCCCATCCCAGTCGCCGGGCGCGCTTTGGCGGAAGAGCTGCGCCGTCGGGTACCACGGGCTGTCCGTGCGTCCGCGGAGCCAGCGCCACTCCGCGGCAAAGGGCAGCATGATCCAGACCGGCCGGCCGAGCGCGCCGGCAAGATGCGCGACCGCGGTGTCGACGGTGATGACGAGGTCGAGAAGGCTGGCCACGGCCGCGGTATCGGCGAAATCCTCGAGTCGGTCGCCGAACGAGAGCAGCCCGGGACAGGAGGCGAGCACATCCGCATCACCCGGGCGGAGCTCCTTTTGCAGGCTGACGAAGCCGATGCCCGGCCGCCCGAGCAGTGGCCGCAGCCGCTCGAGCGGCAGCGAGCGGTTCCGGTCGTTGCTGTTGGTCGCGCTGCCCGCCCAGGCGATGCCGATACGCAACCCGGCAAGCGACGCCAGCGCAGCGCGCCAGCGGGCCACGCGGTCGGCCGGCGGCGCCAGATAGGGCACCTGCCGCGGGATCGTGTCGAGCGTCGTCGCGAAAGCGCCGGGCAGGCTCAGCAGCGGCAGGTGGCAGTCGAAATCGGGCAGTTCCTCGCCGGCGGCGAAAAGCCCGGCGAGCCCGTCCAACCCGGCCAGCAAAGGCAGCAGCGGCGGCGGCGCTTCGAGCAGGACGCGCGCACCGCGCCGCGCCAGCAGCGGGAGATAGCGCACGAAGTGCAGCGTGTCGCCGAGCCCTTGCTCGGCATGGACGAGGATGGTCCGGCCGCCGATATCCTCGCCGCGCCAGAGCGGACGCGCGAAGGCGCGCGGCGTCAGGTCGCCGTTCCGCCAGCGCCACTCGTAACGCGGCCAGCCCTCGGCAAAGTCGCCGAGCGCCAGATGGGCCAGCGCCAGGTTCCACTGTGCCCCGGCGTAGTCCGGCGCCAGCGCAGCAGCCTTGGCGTAGCAAAGGATCGCCTCCTCGTGGCGGTTCAGCGCCTCGAGCGCGCGGCCGAGATTGTTGTAGGCGCGGGCCGAGCCCGGCGCCGCGGCGATTGCGCGCTCATAGCTGCCGATCGCCGCGGCGAAGGCGCCGAGGGCGAACTGCGCATTGCCGAGATTGAGCGCGGCTTCGGCAAAGCCCGGGCGCCGCGCCAAAGCCGTCTCGAAGAAGGGGATCGCCTCGTCCGGGCGGCCGAGCACGGCGAGCGATACGCCGAGATTGGCAAGCGCCTCGGCATAGCCGGGCTCGAGGGCGATCGCCTGGCGATAGTGCGCCATCGCCTCCTCGTGCCGTCCGAGATCGGCAAGCGCGATGCCGAGATTGTTGCGTGCCTGCGGGAAGTCCGGCTTGAGCGCCAGCGCCTTCACATAGCGCGCCGTCGCCTCGTCATGGCGGCCCTGCGCCGCCAGCGTGAAGCCGAGGCTGTTGTTGGCCTCGGCCGATCCCGGGTTCTGGTTGAGCGCTTTGCGCAGCAGCTTTTGCGCCTCCTCGTGGCGCCCTTGCCGGATCCGCACCAGGCCAAGAAAATGCAGCGCGTCGAAATGCTTGGGGGCCTGTCCGAGCGCCGCCTCATAGCGGCTGGCCGCTTCCTCGAGCCTGCCCTCGCGGTGGAGGGTAAGCGCCTCGGTGAAGGCCTCCGGGCTCGATTGTTGCCGGCGCATCGTCATCGCCCCTTTTCCGTAGGGTTTTTTGCTTAAGGAATCCTTGAAACCCCCGGACTTAAGCTGCCTGCGGGCACGTTCTTGGGGTCGTCGGCGTCGATGAGAACAGGGGAATTGGGTCGGGCTGGGGGGCTGCGGCGCCGGCTGCCGGTGTTGACCGTCGCGGGGATCGGCATCGCCCTTGCCGCGCTCGTTCTGCTGGTCCTCGCCGAGGTTGGGGCAGGCGCCATTTCCACGGGTTTGCCGGCGCTGATCCTGTTGCTCGGCCTCTTGCTGGCGGTCATCGCTCAGCGCGAGCGCAGCCACCGCTTGGCGATCGAGGCGCTCAGCCGCGCCGAGGAGCGGCTCCCCCACACTCAGACACAGCTCACCGGCGTCGTTGCGCATGACTTGAACAATCTGCTCGGCGTCATCATCGGCAATCTCGATTTGCTGCTGGAGAGCCCGGAAGGCGACCCCGAAGCGCGGGAGCTGGCTGAAGCGGCGCGTGACGCGGCGCTGCGCTGCGTCGTGCCGATCGCACCCGGCGCGAACGATCAACCTGCCTTGCCGCTCAGACCGCGATCCCGCCTTCCGCCATCAGGGGATCGATGAGGCCGGGATCGTCATTCTTGACGCTGTTGACGCGCGGCGCGACGGGGTAGGCGCGCAGGCGCTCGGCCGGGAAGGGTTGCAGCAGTGCGCGGAGCGCCTCCGGCGCCGCCGGCTCTTCGCCGAGCCAACGCGCCCAGTCGCCGCGGTCGAGGATCACCGGCATCCGCTCATGGATCGGCTGCAGCAGATCGTTGGCATTGCAGGTGACGATGGTGCAGCTCCTGATCCAGGGCGCCGCATCGCTCGGCAGGCGCCGGTCGCGCCAATTCTCCCAGAGCCCGGCAAAGGCGAAGAGCGGCTCGTCCTTGGGCAGCACCGCGTAAGGCGTCTTGGTCTTTCCGTCCTTGCGCCATTCGTAGAAGCCGCTGGCCGGGATGAGGCAGCGCCGCGCGCGGAAGGCGTCGCGAAAGGCGCGCGTCGTGGCCAAGGTCTCGGCCCGGGCGTTGATGCAGCGGGCGCCGAAGGAAAGCTCCTCGGCCCAATGCGGCACCAGGCCCCAGCGCAGCGGGTCGAGCGCGCGCTCCCGCGTCTCGGCATTGAAGCGCACGGCGAGCACGGGATCGGTCGGCGCCAGATTGTAGCGCGCGGGATAGTTCGGCAACGGGTTCCGCGTGGCGAAGATGCGGGCGATCTCGGCCGCGGGCAGCTTGTTCAGAAAACGGCCGCACATCGCGCCAATCTTGGGGCGGGCGGCGCTCTGGTCAAGGCCGGCCGCCGATTTGCTATGGAGGGTGCGCCGCGGCGGCAAGCGGGCAGGCGAGAGGGTTCGGCGATGAGCGGAAGTTTGGCAGAGACGCTCCAGGGCTGGCACGATTTCTATATGCTGATCGGCACCGCTTCGGCGACGCTGATCGGGCTCCTGTTCGTCGCGGCGTCGGTCGGCATCAGCTACTTCACCCCCGAGCGCGAAGCCGGGCTGAAGGCCTTCCTCACGCCGACGGTGCTCCATTTCACCGCGGTGTTGACCGCCTGCCTGTTGGCGACGGCGCCGGCACACACGGTCATGTCCCTGGGAATTCTACTTGGGGTCGAGGGCATCCTCGGCGTCGGCTATGCAAGCTGGCTCTGGCTGCACATGTGGCGCCGCGGCTTCGTCAGCACGATCGATCTCGAAGATCGCAGCTGGTATGTGTTCGCACCGTTCCTTGCCTATCTCCTGATGGTGGTTGCCGGCATCGAGCTGCAGCGCGACATCGGGCCCGCTCTCGAGCTGTTCGCCGTGACCCTGTTGTTGCTGCTGTTGATCGGCATCCGCAATGCGTGGGACATGACGACGTGGATCGTCATCCGGTCGAAGTAGCCACCGCGACGCCGCGCGCGCTCCGTTACAATTGAGCCGTCAAATGATGCTGTCCGTTGGTACAGCTTGCGTGCTGTCAGCGCTCATCTATTTTCGCTGCCAGCAGGGGAAGGAGCGGCGTGGACGCAGCGGCGACTTATCGAAGAAAAGCGGCGCAGTTGCGTGAGAAGGCAAAAGGCGCCCGCGATCCGGTCGTGCATCAGGAGCTGCTGTCCCTCGCTGAGCAATACGAGACCCTCGCCAAGCGCGCCGAATCCGAAACCGGCGGCAACCCCTGACTTGGCCGGCGCAAAGGCTGTTCATCTCCGCTGAACGACCAGCCACCTCGTGCTGTTCACGTCGTCGAGTGACACAGCCGGAAGAGCGGCCGATCCATCCTAAAGAGAGAGTTGCGGAAGCTTGTCTTTGCTCTGCAGTTTAGCGGCATTGGGACGCAGTGAACGGCTCGGCGCTGGATGGACCGTCGCGAACACCTCGGCAAGCGGGTGGCGATGCCCGAAGGCGCCAGTGTGGGAGGATCAGAAAAGATGAACCGCGGCGCGCTGGAATGGGCGCTGGCCGATGTTCTGCCAGTGGCACTTTATGTCTGCGACCGGGACGGAAGAATCGTGAAGTACAACCGCCGAGCGGTCGAGATCTGGGGCTGCGCGCCGGATCTGAAGGCGGCCGAGCCGCGGTTCTGCGGCGCTTACAAGATGTTCCGCGGCGATGGCGGTGAGCTGCCGCTCAATGAGAGTCCGATGGCGGAGGTGCTGCGCCGCGGGCTTCCCATCCGCGGCTTCGAGGCGCAGATCGAGCGCCCCGACGGGCAGCGGCTCATGTGCCGCCTCAACATCGAGCCGCTGTTCGACGAGCACGGCGCGATCACCGGCGCGGTGAGCTGCCTCGAGGACGTCACCGAAGCGCGGCGCGCCGCCGAAGAGGTCCGCCAAAGCCGCGAGCAGCTGCGGGCGATCATCGAGACGACACCGGAATGCATCACGATCGTCACTGGCGACGGCACGCTGCTGCATATGAACCCGGCCGGGCTGCGGATGGTGGAGGCAGGCGCTGCCAGCGATGTCGAAGGCGGTTCGGTGCTGGAGCTGATTGCGCCCGAGCATCGCGAGCGCTGGCGCATCCATCACCGGCGCGTCTGTGACGGCGAGAAGCTCAGCTGGAGCTTCGACATCATCGGCCTCAACGGGACACGGCGGCCGATGGAGACCCATGCCGCACCGTTGTGCTTGCCCGATGGCAGCGTCGCGCAGCTTGCGGTGACCCGCGACGTTACGATGCGACAGAATTACGAGCGCGCGCTGCTCGACAATGAGCGGCGCATGCGCGAGCTGCTCGAGGCGCTGCCGGTGGCGATCTATACCACCGATGCCAAGGGCCGCATCACTTTCTTCAACCGCGCCGCGGTGGAGCTGGCCGGTCGGCAGCCGGAGCTCGGCGCCGACCAATGGTGCGTCACCTGGCGTCTTTATTCGCCGGATGGCCGGCCGATACCGCTTGAGGAATGTCCGATGGCGGTCGCGCTGCGGGAGAACCGGCCGGTGCGCGGCGTTCAAGCGCTGGCCGAGCGGCCGGACGGGACGCGCGTGCCGTTCATTCCCTATCCGACGCCGCTGCGCGATGAGACCGGCAAGCTGATCGGCGCCGTCAACATGCTGGTCGATGTCAGCGCGCAGCAGCGGACCGAAGCGGAGCTGCGCCGGCTCAACGAACACCTCGAGGAGCGGGTCGAGGAGCGGCGCCAGGCGCTGGCGGCGCAGGTGGACGAGCGTCGCCGGGTCGAGGCCCAGCTGCACCAGTCGCAGAAGATGGAGGCGGTCGGGCAGCTCACCGGCGGCGTGGCGCATGATTTCAACAATCTGCTGACGGCGATCATGAGCAATCTCGATCTGATCGAGATTCGCACGAAAGAGGAAACCATTCGCCGCCAGGCGGCGGCGGCGATCCGCGCCGCCAAGCGCGGCGCGCTGCTGACGCATCAACTCCTCGCCTTCTCGCGCAAACAATTCCTGCGGCCGCGCCCGACCGACATCAATGAGCTGGTGACGGGCCTGGGCGAGATGTTGCTGCGCACGCTCGGCGGCACGATCCACGTCGAGCTGGCACTGGCCGACAATCTCTGGTCGGCGCTCATCGATCCCAGCCAGATCGAGAGCGCGATCCTCAATCTTGCCATCAATGCGCGCGACGCCATGCCCGAAGGCGGCACGGTCACCCTCGAGACCGCCAATGTCCGGGTCGGCCAGCTCAACCGCACCGGCCAGCTCGGGCCCGGCGACTACGTGATGGTTGCCGTCGCCGACACCGGCACCGGCATGAGCGAGAACGTGAAGGCAAGAGCGTTCGAGCCCTTCTTCACCACGAAGGATGTCGGGCGGGGGTCAGGTCTGGGCCTGTCTCAGGTTTACGGCATCGCGCTGCAGTCGGGTGGCCTCGCCGAGATCGACACGACGCTCGGGCGTGGCACGACCGTGTGCATCTATCTGCCGCGCAGCGCTGCGCAGCAGGAGCGGTTGGGCGCCGAGAGCTATGCCTCGTCGACCAAGCCGCCACGGCGGCGTGAATGCATCCTGGTCGTGGACGATGATGACGATGTGCGCGACGCCGTGGTCGAATATCTGAAAGAGCTCGGTTATGGCGTCGAGGCGGCGCGCTCCGGCAGCGCGGCCCTCGAGCGGCTCGAGAGCCGCTCCTTCGACTTGGTGGTGATGGATTTCGCCATGCCGGGAATGCACGGCGTCGAGGCCGGCCGGCTCATCCGCGCGCGCCGCCCGGGCGTGCCGATCCTGTTCGTGACCGGTCATGCCGATACGCCCGCCTTGAAGGACGATGCGCTGCCGCAGGCGATGCTGCGCAAGCCGTTCCTGCCCGTCGAGCTCGAGGCGAGGATACGGGAGCTGCTGGCGGAGCGGCGAGCGGGCAAGGCGAATGTCGTGCCGCTGCGCTCCGCGTAGCGCGAATGGCGCGAGGCGTGCGTCTTGCGGCGCACTGCAACCGTCTCGCGCTGAAGCATCGCTGTTGGGAAAGGACTGATCGATTAGCGGTCTGACCAACGAGAACGATTTGCGGGCGGCGGAGACGCCGCTGAGCGAGCGGCAGTTTCGCGATCTCGCCAATTCCATGCCGCAGCTTGCCTGGATGGCACGGCCCGACGGCTGGGTGTTCTGGTTCAACAAAGGTTGGTACGAATACACGGGGACGACGCCGGCCGAGATGGAGGGCTGGGGCTGGCAAGCCGTCCACGACCCCGCGACTTTGCCGAAAGTGTTGGAAGGCTGGCGCCGCTCGATCGCCACCGGCGCCCCGTTCGAGATGGTCTTCCCGCTGCGCGCCGCGGATGGCAGCTTTCGCTCGTTCCTGACGCGGGTGACGCCGGTGCGTGATGCGCAAGGCAGCATCATGCGCTGGTTCGGCACCAACACGGACATTACCGGGCAGCGCGACGTCGAAGACACGCTGCGCCGCCTCAACGATTACCTGGAAGAGCGCATCGCCCAGCGCTCGGCGGCACTCGGCGAAAGCGAGCGCCGCTTCCGCCTGCTGGTGGAAGGCGTCGTCGACTATGCGATCTTCATGCTCGACCCGGAAGGCCGCGTCACCAACTGGAACACCGGTGCCGCGCGCATCAAGGGCTACGCCGCGAGCGAGATCGTCGGCCAGCATTTCTCGCGCTTCTATACGGAGGAGGATCGCGCCGAGGGTGTGCCGCAGCGGGCGCTCGCGACGGCGGCGCGCACCGGCAAGTTCGAGGCGGAAGGCTGGCGCGTGCGCAAGGACGGCACGCGCTTCTGGGCCAATGTGCTGATCGACGCAATCCGCGACGACGCCGGAGAGCTGATCGGCTTTGCCAAGATCACGCGCGACATGACCGAGCGCCGGGCGGTGGAGGAGCGGCTGCGGCAGGCGCAGAAGATGGAAGCGATCGGCCAGCTCACCGGCGGCGTCGCGCATGATTTCAACAACCTGCTGACCGTTATCTTCGGCAATCTCGAGACCTTGCTGCGCCGGTTGCCGGAAAAGGACGAGGACGATCTGCGCCGGCTCGTCGACGGCGCGATCCGTGGTGCGACGCGGGCGGCGCAGCTGACGCAGCGGCTTCTCGCGTTCTCGCGCCGCCAGCCGCTGGAGCCGAAGCCGGTCAATTTGAACCGCCTCGTCGCCGGCGCCTCCGAGCTGCTGCAGCGCACCCTGGGCGAGCGCGTCGCGGTCGAGACCGTGCTCGGCGCCGGTCTCTGGTGGGTGCAGGTCGATCCCAGTCAGCTCGAAAGCGCGCTGCTCAATCTCGCGGTGAACTCCCGCGACGCCATGCCGGGAGGCGGCAAGCTTACCATCGAAACCACCAATACCTATCTCGACGACGCCTATGCCGCCGCGCAGGACGATCTTGCTGCCGGGCATTACGTGCTCCTGGCGGTGAGCGATACCGGCACCGGCATGCCCAAGGAGGTCATTGCCCGCGCCTTCGAGCCGTTCTTCACCACCAAGGCGCCAGGGGAGGGCACCGGGCTCGGCCTGTCGCAGGTCTGGGGCTTCATCAAGCAATCGGGCGGACATGTGCAGATCTACAGCGAGCCCGGGGAAGGGACGGCGGTGAAGCTCTACCTGCCGCGCCTCGCCACGGCGCCGGGGCAGGGGGAGAGCGACGAGAGCGTCGCTTCCGTGCCGATGGGACGGCGCGGCGAGACCATCCTGGTGGTGGAGGATGACGATGATGTGCGCGCGCACAGCGTCGATATCCTGCGCGAGCTCGGCTATCGCGTGATTGCAGCGCCGGACGGGGCGAGCGCGCTCCGTGTCCTCGAGAGCGAGCCGGAGGTAAGGTTGCTGTTCACCGATATCGGGCTGCCCGGCGGGTTCAACGGCCGCCATCTCGCCGAAGAGGCGTGCCGCCGCTACCCGGCGCTGAAGCTGCTCTTCACCACCGCCTATGCGCGAAACGCTCTCCTGAACCAGGGCAAGCTCGAGCCCGGGGTCGATCTCGTGCTGAAGCCCTTCACCTATGCCGCCCTGGCGGCAAAGATCCGTGAGGTGCTCGACCGCCCGCCGCGGAGTGCCGAATAGCCGGGCCGCCCGCGGCCTTGTGCGGAGCGCCGGGCGCTCCCCATACTGACGCGGCTACTGGCGGAGCCGCTGATGCCCTTCAACCTTACCCCCGCGCAACAAGCCCTGCAGCAGAAGGCGCGGGCGCTCGCGCGCGGCGAGATCGCGAGACGGGCCGCCGAAATCGACCGGTCCGAGCAATATCCCTGGGAGAATGTGGCGCTGCTGCGCGAGGCGGGTTTCTTCGGGATGACGATCCCCGCCGCCTATGGCGGGCAGGGTGCGAGCTATTTCGATGCGGTGCTGGTGATCGAGGAAATGGCGCAATGCTGCGGCGTCACCGCACGCATTGTCGTCGAAGCGAATATGGGCGCCCTCGGCGCGATCATGGCCTATGGCAGCGAGCCGCAAAAGCGCCTGGCCGCGGAGCTCGTGCTCGCCGGCGACAAGCCGGCGATCTGCATCACTGAGCCGGCGGCTGGCAGCGCGGCGAGCGAGATGACGACGCGCGCCGACCGCCGCGGCAACGGCTTCGTCATCAATGGCCGCAAGCATTGGATCACCGGCGGCGGCGTCTCGCGGCTGCATCTCGTCTTCGCCCGCGTCTTCGACGAGGCCGGGCGGGAGGAGGGGATCGGCGGCTTCATCGCTCTGCGCGACGAGACCCCGGGGCTGCGCATCGGCAAGCGCGAGCCTGCCATGGGGCTGCGCGGCATCCCCGAGGCCGAGATCCTCTTCGAGGATATGGCGGTGCCGGCGGATGCGCTGATCCTGCCGCCGCGCGGCCTGCGGAAAGGGTTTGCCGATCTGATGACCGCCTATAACGGCCAGCGCATCGGCGCTGCGACCGTGGCGCTCGGCCTCGCCGAAGGCGCCTACGCGCTGGCGCTCGCCTACGCACAAGAGCGCGAGCAGTTCGGCCGGCCGATCGCCGAATTCCAGGGGCTGCAGTGGATGCTTGCCGACATGGCGACCCAGCTCGCCGCCGCTCAAGCGCTCATCTACAAGGCAGCGGCGCCGGCCGGCTCGGCTTTCCCCGATGCTTGCGAGGCGGCGCAGGCGAAGATCTTCGCGTCGGAGATGGCGATCAAGGTGACCAACGACGCGCTGCAGCTCTTCGGCGCTGCAGGATATTCGCGCAATCTTCCGCTCGAGCGCATGGTACGCGACGCGCGCATGTTCACCATCGGCGGCGGCACGGCGCAGATCCTGCGCACGGTGGTGGCCTCGCGCCTCCTCGGCCGCAAGCTGCCGCAGACGCGCGACGGTTATGTCGCCGCGAGCGACAACAATGAATAGCGATTCTCCATAGCTTTACCCTTCGTTTACCATGCCGGCGCATGATCCGTGCCCCGCTTTTCACGGTGATGTGTGGCTGACTATCGCAACCTTCCGATTCTTCGACAGGCGCTCGCGCATTGGCAAAAGATGCGTGGGGCACGGCCCATGCCGGCGCGGCGCGACTTCGATCCGGCGGAGGTGCCGGCGCTCCTGCCGCATGTGCAGCTGATCGATCGCGTGGCCGGCCGCTATCGTTACCGGCTCGTCGGTACGGAGCTGGTTCAAGTCTTCGGCCGCGACTACACCGGGCAGTTCCCGGACGAGATGTTTTCGGACAACCGTGGACCGTTCATCTGCCAGGTGTTCGACAAGGTGCGCGAGGCGCGGCAGCCGATGTTCCTGCGCAGCCGCTACATCACCGCAAAGAATCTCGATTTCGCGGCCAACCGCCTCTATCTGCCGCTGTCAGAGGATGGGCACGAGGTCAATATGATCCTCGGTGTTTTGACCTTCGACTTCGGCACCATCGCACCGGTCGCCGGCGCCTGGGGCTCGGCCGAGCTGGCGCCCGACGGCTCCTTTCTCGAGCTCGTCCCCGTCGACGGCGGAGGTTGACGAACGCCTTCAAGCTCGCTTCGTTTCAAGGCAGGTTGAAGGTGTCCGGCGACACAGGCGAGGGGCATTTGCGCCATGGCGAGCGTTCTGACCATCCAAGACGCCTCCCCGCGCCTCGACAGCCTGCGCGCGCTGGATCGGCTGACCTTCTTTCTGGCGGCCATGCAGGCGGGGTTCGGGCCGTTCGTCGCCATCCATCTCGCCGATCAGGGCTGGTCGCCCGAACGCATCGGCGTTGTCCTCAGTGCCGGTGGCATCGCCGGTCTCCTGGCCCAAGTTCCCACCGGCGAGCTCCTCGATGTCGTCCAATCGAAGCGGATGCTGGTGGGCGTGGGGAGCGTTGCCGTCGCCTTGGGGGCATTGATCCTCGCGCTCTGGCCCTACTTCCCGGCCGTGCTGGCCGCGAGCATCCTCCAAGGGTCGACCGGGGGCGTTCTCGGTCTCGGCGTCGCCGCCATCAGCTTGGGGTTGGTCGGACACAAGGCGGCAGCCGACCGGTTCGGCCGCAATCAGCGATTTTCTTCGATCGGCAGCCTCTGCGCGGCCGGCCTGATGGGCGTCATCGGTTACTTCCTGCCAACCCGGGACATCTTTTTTGCGGCCGCCATATTGTGTCTGCCGGTGCTGCTGGCGCTGGTCGCGATCCATGCCGGCGACATCCATTTCGGGCGATCCTGCGGCGCTCCCGATTGCGAGACGAGGCGTCCCTCAAGGGTCCATCGCAAATCCCTCTTCCGGGATCGGCGCGTGCTGGTCTTCGCCAGTTGCCTCTTTCTGTTTCAACTCGCCAATGCCTCCATTCTGCCGCTGGCCGGGGAGACGCTGGCGCATGCGGAAGGACGGCAATCCTCGCTCGTGCTGTCAGCGTTGATCATCGCGCCTCAGATCATCGTCGCCCTGTTGGCGCCTTGGGCGGGGCGAACCGCCAATAGCTGGGGCCGCCGGCCGCTTCTCCTGCTCGGACTTGGCATGGTGCCGATCCGTGCGCTGTTTTTCGGGACGGTGACGGACCCGGCGCTTCTCGTCGCGGTGCAGGCGCTCGACGGCATTACCGGCGCGACCTTGGGCGTGCTGACCGCGCTGGTCGCAGCGGACATCACGAACGGGACCGGTCGGTTCAATCTGCTCCAGGGTCTCATCGGCACGCTCTCCGGGATCGGCGCGTCGCTCAGCACGTCCCTATCGGGGTTTGCGGTCCAGAAATTTGGTCATACCGTCGGTTTCCTCGGCGTTGCCGCCGTGGCGCTGGCCGCGGTCGTGATCCTGTTGACGCTCATGCCGGAGACGAAGCCCGCAGACGCGGCGCGGCACCCGCCTCGTTCGCCGCGCAAACGCACGCGCTCTTAGCTAGAAAGCGGGGTCCGATTGGATTGCAAACCGCGCGCCGACGCCATCTCCCAATTTCCGCCTTGCCCGCGAAAGCGGGCATCCAGGAGCCTCGGCCCCGATGAGTGGGGCGTTTGACTCTGGTTTC
>Ga0335073_10002270_pt1 | contig 26259 bp, 26 predicted proteins | sample Lox_Sample_22_FD_207093 | JGI IMG/M metagenome (GOLD analysis project Ga0335073, IMG submission 207093) | Soil microbial communities from Loxahatchee National Wildlife Refuge, Florida, United States - Lox_Sample_2.2 | ecosystem: Environmental > Terrestrial > Soil > Wetlands | place: USA...
AATGCCGGTAGAACCACTCGGGGACGCGGATGGCGTCCAAGCGCGTGCGCAGGATCCCGTCCTGGATGTCGCGGGCGACTTCCCGGACGCGGTGCCATTCGGGCTCGCTGACCGGGCCGGGCCGGGCGTTTCGCAGCTCTGTAGTAACGGTGTTTAGCAGGCGCTGGCGCTCGGCGGCGATTCTCTGCTGGCCTGCCCAGATCTCCAGGGCGATTTGGTAGGCGGCCAGGGACGGGATGAAGAAGGTGAGCAGCGTGCTCACGACGGTGGTGTTCGCGATGACGAGTCCGGCTATCAGCCCTGCGCCGCTCCAGATGACGACGGCTGCCAGGATGAGCGAGGCATAGCGGCGGCGCAGCCTGGCGTCCCATCCGAGGTTCTGTTCCTGAGCGATGAGCACGTCGTAGGGATGGTGGACCCCTTTGGTGGAGTCGTACCAGCCCGCCGTTATGCGCTGGTCCTTGGCGCCGCCCGGCCGGAGCCTGCGCGCGAGGTAGTGCACGTCAGGCTCTGGGACCGGGTCGCCGGCGACGGTGGCGCGCCAAGGGAGGTAAAACAGCGCGGTGTCGAACATCTCCTGCAGGAGCGCGCCCTGCCGTGCCGTGGTCCCGGCGGCCTGCTTGAGCAGGAACGCCGAAACGAGGAACCACGCGGCGCCCGTGATCGACATCGCAGTGCGGCCGTGCCCGGTGAGGGTGACGACGATGCCCGCGGCGGCGAGCAGGACGGCTGCGCCCGTGCGGATCGCCTCGACGGACTGCCCCCGGTGATGGCTCGCTGAGGCGGCACGCTGCAAGCGGATCATGCCGGGGTCGAGCTGCCGTTCGTGGATGGGCGCGGCCGGCACCCCGCGAGGTGCCGGGAGCGTGCCTGCGGTGCTGCTGGTCACGGGCGGGTCATCCGGTTGCCGAACAGCTTCTTCCACTCGTCGTACGCGGCGCGTTCCTGCCCGTTGTCTTCCAGGTCGACCGCCCGCTCGGCGGTCTCCTGGGCGCTGCGGAGCGCGGTCGCCGCGGCGAGCTTCTGACCGTAAGTCATCACGGTGTTGACGTTGCCGCCGAGCCCTGCCGGGTCGGGCCACTCCCGGTCGATCTGCTCGGCCGCCGTGGCCAGGAACGTTACGATCTCGTCCTGGTAGCGCCCGAACGGGGCCTTGACGATGGACTGCGCCATGACCTCGAGCAGGAACGAGGGGGACACCGGCTCGCCGAGTTCCCGGTTGATGCCCTTGATCATCTTGACGAAGGGGACGAACTTCCCGTCGCAGTCGGCGTTCTTGGCGGTGCTCAACTCGTGGTGGCGCTTAGGGTTGGTCGCGATCCAGTCACCGACGCCGGGGTTAGGGATGAGGTATCCGCCACCCTTCCGGTCGAACGCGGGGACGACGTCGATGGACATGATGTCGTCGTCCTTGCCGTAGTGGATCACGACGGCCATGCCGTCCCTGCGGGCATCGGGCCACCTGTCGCGGAGCAGGGCTTCCAGCGCGTCCAGGACCTCGCCCGGCGGCTGAGTGAGGTAGCCGCCCTGCGCACCGTCCCTGTCAATGACGATGAAGATATCGATGTCCTTCAGCTTCTTGGTCTTGGTGTCGCGGCGGTAGCTGCCGGTCAGGAAGTCGTCTTCCAGGTCCCACCCGCACTTGACGTAGTCGCGGATGGCGTGGTGCCTGCGGACGGCGGTTTCCTGCTCGGTCTGGGTGATCTCGAGGTTGTGCTTGAGATTGGCGAAGGCGTCATCGATGTAGCCCAAAGGTCCTGTCCTTAGCTGTGCAGGTAGCGCATACCGGCCGAGCCGTGCGGAGCGCGACCGAGGGTGCCGAACGTGGTGCCCCGCAGGCCGTCGGTGCTGGCGCGGGTCCCCGGCCCCCAGCCTGGCTGCGGCGAGTGGTAACGGGAGAAGGTGCAGAAAAGCTTGCAGGTAGTGCCGGCCGGCACGCGGTCGAGCTTGGCGAGGAAACGGGAGAACCGGGCCCGGGACGCGGTGAACTCAGCGTCCGCGGTTCCGGCAAGCGTGTAGGCGACAGGGAACTCGATCACGGGGTCCACCGTCCCTGACGGCTGGTGGCACTCAAGGACGACCTGCTCCAGCGAGCCCTCCATGATCCACGCCTGGATGGCGCTCTCGTTCTGCTCCCAGTTGAGATCGAACCCCGAGCGGCTGATGCCGAGGTCGGCGATGATGTCGCCGATCGCCCCGAGGATCACCTCGGTGAGCTGGGTTGCGGTGTGGGCCCGGGTGTAGGCGAGGGTATGGGAAGGGGTCGTCACCGGCCCGTAACCGCCTTCCGCACGGCGTCCAGGTCGATCAGCGGCCCGGATGCCGCCGCTGTCCGCGTTTCGTCAGGAGCGGGCGGCCGGGCGTCGGACAGGTTCGGGTGCCCCGTGACGGCGTCGGCTACCACCGCCGCCAGAGGGCCCGGGGCCGGCAGGTAGATCCTGTACGCGGTCGCGCCCGCTGCGCCGGGGACCGGGTTGAGGTTCTCCTCGGCGGTCAGCGCCGCGGTCCCTGAGACCGTGGTGACCTCGCAGTAGACCAGGCCCGCGACGAGGGTCAGCGGGTGCCGGTCCAGGTGGCCCCCTGCGACGAGCATGCGCCCGGCCGGGGCTGCGGCGGCCATGGCCTGTTCGGCATCAGCCCTGGACAGGGCGGCGGACGCGGCGACCGTGTCCGCCACGAGCTGCGTGATGACCCGCCAGGTGGCGGATGCGCTGCGGGCCGGCGCCGCTGCCACCGTCCTGTACCTCAGCATGATTATGCCCCTTCCGCACCGGGCTGGCCGGCCTCGATGGCGTCCGCGACGGCGGCGGCCAGGTCGTCCCCGGTGAGCAGCGCGGGATCCAGGACGGTCTCCAGGCGTCGGCTCAGGGCCTCGAAGACGACCTTGCGGGCCCGGCGTCCGTCCATCCCTGCCGCCATGTCGGCAGCGCGCGCCACGGCCGGGGAACCCGCGAGCTCACGCAGGCCCGGGAACTTCCCGGCGAGCGCGAGGATGGTGGAGACAAGGATCTCCTGCAGTGCGCCGCGGGTGGGCAGGGGCACGAGGATCGCCGCGTCCGACCTGGACAGGAACGCGCCGTCCAGCGCTTTGGTGAAGTTGCTGGTGGCCACAAAAAACAGGTGCGGGTGGCTGCGGGCGTTGTCGTCCAGCGCGGTGAGCACCGCGTCGGTCGCACGGTGCACGTCCGCGGGGTTGGCGGCCAGCGACGTCTCTGACCGTGCCACCGCCATTGACTCGACCTCGTCGAGGACCACGACCGTGGGCCTGCCGTCGCCCGCAAGGGCGGGGATGTGCTCGGCGAGCAGCTCGCCGACCCGCTGCTGCGACTGGCCGTGCTCGGCGGACATCAGCCCGTGCGGGTTGACCTCGATGCGCCGCACCTCCCCGCCAGGCACGAACCTGGCGAGCTGTGCGGGCAGGCCGCGCGCCAGCGTGGTTTTGCCGGTCCCCGGCGGGCCGTACAGCGTGCACAGCCCGTGCAGCCCGGTCACCGCGAACGGCACCTGCGGGCGCAGGATCATCGACAGCAGGCTGTGGTTCCGGATCCTCTCCTTCACCCCTGGCGGCACCACGATCACCTCCCAAAGCGCCAGCTCCTCCGCCGTCTCCTGCACGACCTGATCGGAGACAACGCACTCCTGCACCTTCACGCTGCAGTTCCCCTCCGTGTAAGGGGTCGCCCGCCCACAGGGTGCAGCGCCCCATCTCCCGAAACACGTTCATGCCCGTGGCATCAACCTCGCCCCATGCTACACACAGATATCGCGCTACCGGTTAAGATTTGATCGATGACATGGGCTTGGATTGGCTTGTTTCGTGTACCGGCATCAGGGATACTGGCGCGCGTGATGTTGACTGTCCCCAACGCCGAGCTCTCAGCGCTTCTCTCCTCCCCCTCTGCGCTCTCGAACGCGTGGTCGGCGGCCTGCGAGGACGTGAAGGCCTTCCTCCAGTTCCTGCGGAAATCTGCGTCGCTTGCCCATGCCCTGGCGATGGGCATCGTGGACCTGGTGACGCCTGTCATGGAGTTGTCCCCAGGGCAAGTCGTGCTCGCCGACGGATCCATCCTTCTGAGCGGCATCGCGGGCGACGAGGCCGGAGCCACGATCCTGGCTCCCTATGCCGAGACTGCATCCGTGCGGCAGCTGATAGTCACCGGCCTGACAGTGGGCGGGCGTTCTGGACTCAAGATGGCCGGATGACGAGCCCCGGGCAGGCGTTTGAATTCACGCCGGACTGGTCCGTCCACCCCGGCGCACTCCTCCGGCGCGTCCTGGAACGACGAGGAATCCGGCAGTCGGAACTCGCCGAGCGCACCGGCCTGACACCCAAGCACGTTAATCAAGTCGTTTCCGAGAACATAGGCATCTCCGGCGACGTGGCGATACTGCTCGAACGCGTCTTGGGCATCGATGCCCAGTTCTGGGTGAGAGCGGACGCGGACTACCAGGCATACATCAGCGACCTGAAGGCAAAAGAGCAGGTAGCCGAATACGCTCCCTGGGCCAAGAGCTTTAATCTCGCGACTCTCGAGCGGTACGGGATCGTGGAACGGCGCGATAGCATGACCGTCAGAGCGGAGAAGATCCTTAAGTTCTTTGGCGTGGCAAGCCCGGACGCATTTGAGCAGACCTGGCTTCGCCCTAGAGTCTCTTTCCGGCGCAGCCAGTCATTCACTGTCCATGAGCCAAACACGGCCTTGTGGCTGCGGCTAGTTGAGCGAAGTGCAGAAGCATCAGAAGTCCCTCCGCTAAGGCTGGGTGTTCTTCGAAAGGTAGCCAGCGAGATTCCCAGAATGACCAGCCTGCCGTCCATAGCAGATGGATTCACGGCGGCAAAGGCTGCCCTGGCGGATGCCGGCGTAGTGCTAACGTTCGTTCGCCAGGTGCCTGGAACGCGCGTAGGCGGAGCAACCTGGTGGCTCTCGGTGGAACGACCCGTCATCGGACTCACAGAACGCAATCGTAAGTCAGATATATTCTGGTTCAATTTGCTGCACGAGATCGGGCATATTCTGCTGCACCCGAAACGCGAGACATTCCTCGACTTGGAGACCGATAGATCACTTGCTGACCCGGCAGAGCAGCAAGCTGACATGTTCGCAGAGCAGTCCATCCTGAACGATGCCGCCCGTGCGGAGATCGCCAAGGCAGCGACGCGCGAGCAACTACTTATCCTCGCGGCACGGTTGGGGGTCGATATCTCTATCGTCGCCGGCCAGCACGGTCACCTGACAAATAAGTGGTACGTTGGCGGTAAACTGCGCGGAACGCTGACAGAAGAAGACATAGATGAGCTGGAGCGCATAAGCAACTCGATTTAGCATCGCAAACGAGTCCAAGTTAGAAATACTAATGCGGCGAGGTGCCTCTCCTTTAGTATTAACGAAGACGTCGGCCCACGCCCCGGTGCCCGGCTGATGAGGAGTCCCGGCCCCGTTCACGCTGTCCCTAGGTCTGCGGCTGCCAGGTACACACCGTGCTTGCGGAAGGCGGCGGGGGCATGGGCCAGCGCATGGGCCCGCAAGGCCGGCAACTCGGCGGGGAACCACGGCCGCCGCAGCACCCTGAACCCGGTCCAGGCAGGAGGCGCCAGATCGTGCCCGGCCGCGAGGTGCTCGGCCAGTGCCCCGAGCAGAGCATCCCAGCGCTCGTCACCCGTCAGGGGCGGCTCGTCCGCCAGCAGCGCGGGCTGCGCCCCGGCCTGCTCCCACCGGTCCCCCTCCAGGAACCCCCAGACGAGCTTCCATCGGATCTTGTCATCCTGCGACCGCGACAGGCAGGCGGCAAGACCGGCAACAGTCATCGGATGGTACTGTCGTGATTGTCACCTGCGGCTGCTACGTGAGGAGCACGGGGCCGCCAGCAGTGAGTAACGAGCACAAGAGGGCGGGCTTGTTCGCCCGGGGGCAGGTGCCAGGGCTCGTGATGCCGGACGGCTACAAGCGGTCGGTCGCCACGTGGTTCGCCCGGCTCGGCGCCGGGTGCCAGCTTGCCTGGTAGGTAATCGATCGCGCTGGCCAGCTACAGCCTGGACAGCTACGGTGCCGCCGCCGTGGAGTCCGTGGGGGGCAAGTACGATGAGCTGACTGGCAGCGATCAGGTCCCGTCTCCCCAGACTGGCCTGCCGCATCCTCCCCGCCCGCGCCAGGCGCTGCCGCGTAGCCGGTCCGCCACGAAGAGATTGCCGGTCAATGCTGACGCTGCGTTTCGCCACGGTTCAGGACGTTGCGGTCCTGGCCCGGCTCAACGAGCAGCTGATCGAGGACGAAGGTCACGAAAACCCGCTGCGCGGCCAGCAGCTCGCCGACCGCATGCGGTACTGGCTCGAAACCGGGTACCGTGCGGCGCTGGGCACCCTCGACGGACAGCCAGCATGCTATGCGCTATGGCGTCCTGACGAGAACGAGGGCATCTACCTCCGCCAGTTCTTCGTCGCGCGGCCGTTCCGCCGCCAGGGCGTCGGCGCGGCAGCCTTGCGCGTCCTGCGCGAGGATTACTGGAAGCCTGCCCGGCAGGTGCGCCTGGATGTTCTTATCGGCAACCAGCGCGGGCACGCGTTCTGGCGCGCGACCGGCTTCACGGACTACAGCGTAATCATGCGAATGCCTCTCGACCCAGGGTAAGCGCGCACCCGACCTGGCCATCCGTGCACCGCCCGCCCCGCGTCCAGCGCCCGCCACTTCGGCCGGTCCCGGGCCGGCCGGGCCCCGTCGGCGGAAGGCAGCCTGCGCCGCTTGCCTTGAACGGGCGCAGCGGTACCTTTAGCCTTCCCGGCAGCTGCCCGGAAGACGGCGAATCTGCGGGAGCCGGGGCGCGTTCCCCGGTCCTTGCGTCCTAGCGGCCGGCGATCACGGCCCAGCGGGGGTGGGTGCCGAGCAGCAGATGAGGCGCTGACGAATCTCTACAGCACAGTTGAGAGCGACTTCAGCAGGTACTACCGGCAGATCAATGCTGATGACGAGTCGTCCTTCACGGCCAGGCTGGAGCCCAGCGCGGGGAAGCTGGACTTCACGGTCGACTTCTACGGCATCGATATGTTCCCGCCGGCCGCATATCATAGTGAAGGCCATCAGGACGGGATGGGAGTCTGCCTCTACCTAGCCCTCGCAAAGCAGATCCTTGCCGAGGACTTTCGCTTCGCGGTCCTGGATGACGTCGTGATGTCCGTGGACAGCCATCACCGCAGGCAGTTCTGCCGACTGCTCAAGGAAAACTTTCCAAACGTCCAGTTCATAATAACGACCCACGACGAGGTCTGGGCTCGCCAGATGCAGGCTTCCGGGCTCATCGGGCGTAAGTCGCAAGCCCGCTTTCACGGCTGGACTATTAATGAGGGACCGACCTACGAGCAGGGCGGCGACGTCTGGGAGCGTATCGGGTCGGACCTAGGCAACGACGACGTGCCGGGGGCGGCCCACAAACTGCGCCGCTACCTTGAAGCCGCCACGGGAGACATTGCCGAGTCCCTTCGCGCACGCGTTCCCTACCGTCCTGACCCCAGCTATGACCTTGGCGAGTTCCTGGCGGCGGTAAAGGGAAGGCACAGCGAACTCCTCAAGAAAGCCTTGGCGTCGGCTAACTCGTGGAACAACCCTCGGGCGGTGCAGGTCGTCCAGGATCTCAAAGATCAGCGCGCCAAAGTTATCCCCCTCCAAGAGGATGAGAGCTGGGCCATCAACAAGCTAGTGCACAACAACGACTGGGCGCCGATGGTGGTAAGCGATTTTGACCCGGTCGTTGACGCTTCCCGCCGTTTCCTTGACCTTTTCACTTGCAGCAACCCCGACTGCGGATCGTGGATTTACATAGTCGGCCAGCCGGGAAACGAAGAAGGCCTGAGATGCAGCTGCGGCGCATACAATCTGAACCTGCAGAGAAAGTGACGAACAGGTCAAATCTGATGAGGGAGTCCTCCGTTTCCGGGGGCCTTCACTCATAAACCACTCCAGCCTCACGGCGGATGAGTTCTTGCGTGTGCTCGTAGTCGGTCGGCCGCTACACGGGTTGCGGCAAGCAGGCCAGCGGGCTCGTGCTGGTTTCGTGGGCAGTGCCTGCCTGCTGGCGTAAGCAGTGGCCCCGCCGGAGCGTACCTGAACGGTGGAAGGACGTGGTGCCCGCCTTCCGGCTGTCGCGTATGCCGAATGAGGCGCTTGGCCTTTGCCTGGGTGTCTACCGTGCCTCTTCGCTCACCTCAGTGAGCTTGTCAAGCTGGGCGGCTATGGCATGAATGCCCGCGCTCTGTCAGTGCCCGGCGCAGCTACGGCCACATCTTTGGCAACACTTTAACCCGAGCCTGGCAAGGGCTGCCGCTTCAGGAATGCGTACTCCGCCAGCGCCTTCGAGAAGGCGAAGAATCCACCTTCACTCAGCAGAGGTCGGGCGTCCCAGCCACCGAAACCTCAGCCATGCCGGGATGGGGGTAAATTCTCAGCTCCAAGACCAAACGATTACCCGCCACCGGGCCTGGCTATGCGCATCACCGGCCGCACACGCCCCAGAAGCCCTGCCTTTGCGGCCAATCGTTGGTTGCTGACAAGGTCTAGCCGACCCCTTTCCGTAGTCGATAAGCTACCACCTGTGGAAGTCGCTGACGCCGCCGAATCGGACCAGCTTGATGATGCAGAAGATCGACTTCGCTTGTATACGTACCTCACCGCCCGTGAGGCCCGGCGCACACATTTCGCCATCATGCGACTTTTCTCGTCTACGCTGATGGCGGACCTGTCAGCCATCGATGTATCAAGCGCGCTTGCCGTCGCGGAGCGCGAGGGGCGGATCGATCCGGGAGAGGCAGCAATAGATAAGGTCCTGGACCGGCTTCGCCAGCTAACGGAGTGGCGAAACCTGCTTCCGGGGCGCAGGGAGACGAATGCCCGGTCAATCGCGGAGTTCCATCATGGCAGTGTCCGCTACCAGGTCAACAAGCTTGCGCTGCGGATTCACCGAGACGCCGAGGCAGTTCTAGGGATCCCATTGGGCGCGCGCGAGGTGTCCAGGGAGATGCTGCCGGCCATACAGCGCGGCCTGGAGATCATCCGTAGGATCGCGGTCGACTCATTTGCCGCCGAGTCCGTTAACGCTTCTGACACGGCAGCGCAAACGCGGCTGCGCGAGCAGCTATCCGAGCAGGTGACCACGCTGTTCCTCCAGCATGGCGAACTGGCGGCCACGGTGCGCGACTTTTACGCGTACGTGGGGCAGGTGGTTGCGCGCCACGACCTGAACCCGGAGGAGATCGCAGGCCTTCGCGGCCTGCTTGTCGAGTACATCCAGCTGGTCATCGATGACGTACTCCGGTTCACTGCGGCCATTACCGTTGCCCTGTCGAAACTGCAGAGCGTATTGCCGGCCGTTCTGCGGCTGCTCGCGCCGACAGCGGACCTTGGCGAGTCGACGGAGCGGGCACGGGGCCGCGCGCAGAGTGACTGGCAAGGCCTCGCCGACTGGTTTATCAGCCGCCCGGGCAAGGTCAGCCAGGTGGATGCCCTGCGGGATGCCACCTCCAAGGCGATCGGCTCGCTGCTCGCCAACGTCAAGAGGTCAACCGGCGGCGCGGGCGTATCCCCCGGCCACCGTGGCGAGCTCCTCCGGCTAGCGCAGCGGTTCGACGTCTCCACAGTCGAGACCGCCCACATCCTGTACGCCGAAGCTTTCGGACTGTGGCCAGCGCGCCACTGGAACCTGGCTCCCGACGCGGACGACACGCTTCCCACCGCCGCTTGGGGCGAGGGAGCCAAGACGCGGGTCACAGTATCTGTTTCCAGTCCTGGTGACCGGAGCGCGAGACGCGTCTCTAAGATCGCCGAGGATCCGATCGGCGAGCAGCTGGCCCTGCGGGAGTCCGAGCGGCTAGCCAGCGAGCGCGAGGCCGCCTGGGCAGAACTGCGGGCCGCCAGCGCTCGTCTTGAAGAGGTGACGCTATCGGCAGGCGCCCTCGTCATCTTCTATGACCTGCTTCGCCGGGCCCTGAGCCAGCTTGACCCAGCCAAGGGCACCAGCCAGTTCACGCTTACGCCTGCCCGGCTACGTGTACGCGTACATTCGCGACCAGGGAAAACGGTCTCCGTCCGGGCTGAATCAGGCAGGCTAACCCTAGCCGACGTCGGCGTACAGTTGCTCGTCCTCGGGTGAGCAGGGGAACGAGGGAAACAACCGCATGAACGAGCACGCTGCAGCGACCGATATCTTCGGGGACCTTTCGCACGTGGACGCAGCGCAGGTCAGGTTGTGCGCGCGAGTCCTTCTCCGCCGGCCTCTGGTCCGGTCCGGCGGACCCGACGGCGAACTACTGCCTGTCATGTACCGGCACGGGCATGTCCTGCAACGGCTCTTCACCGTGTACCTGGGCTACCAGTTGCGGGTAGAACGGCGTTTCGCGCGGCTCCACAAGGTGCCGGACGCCGGAACCGGCCGCGGCGTTAGCGAATTCGGTCCGCGAAGCTACGTATATCTCACGCTGGCGCTGGCCGCCCTCGTAGAGGCCGGGAGGCAGCTTCTCCTTTCCCAGCTCGTTTCGGACATCCGAGGAGCCGCCGCAGAAGCCGACATCTCCGTCAGCGACGAACGCGTCGAAATGCGTGCGCTGTCGCTCGCGCTAAGGCACCTCGTAGATCTCGGGGTCGTTGAGGAGACCCAAGGGACTGTCGCATCCGTGGCACACGAGCACTCCGCAGAGGCCCTCATCACCGTGGACACTGAACTGCTGGGACTGATGGCCGCCCGTCTCGGGTTCGTTGACCCGCGATCACAGGACATCGCGTCCCCGTCGGCGCCGACCGTCGCCCAGGACGCCGGTATCCAGTCCCGCCGCCGCCTGGTTGAGGACCCTGTGCTGCTCTACTCCGACCTGCCTGCCGACGAAGCCGGGTACCTGCGTGCCCACCAGCAAGAGGAAAAGTACTGGCTGGACAGGTATTTCGGGCTCCAAGCCGAGACACGGTCCGAAGGGATCGCCGTCATCGACCCTGACGGCTACCTGACAGACCTGCCGTTCCCCGCCGGATCGACGGTGGCCCGGATGGCTCTGCTCGCCCTGGAACCCCTGACGGGGATGTCCGCGCGCACGGCACAAGGCTGGTGCCTGGTTACGGAGCACCAGATCCGGGATGTCTGCGCTGACCTGTGCGACCGCTACCCGAAGGCATGGGCGAAAGCCGAGAGAGCCAACGTGGACGGACTAGCCTCACGGGTTACCGACACGCTTCTGCAGACAGGCCTAGCCCGCCGTGTCGGCGACAAACAGGTCGCCCTGTCGCCGGCGGCCGACCGCTGGCAGCCTCAGGTAGAGGATAAGAGAGTCGCAGCGAAACCGTCCGCCGGCCCGGACGGCGAGTTCTCCCTGTTCGACGTCGAGGACGGAGAGCACTAGCGGTGACCGGGTCAGCGCACCGCTGGCGACTGCACCGAAGCGGAATCGTCAACATCTGGCAGTTCGGCGAGCGCACCTTCGACTTCAGCGGCGGCCGGGTGATCTTCCAGGGCACAAACGGCTCCGGCAAGTCCAGGACACTTGAGCTCCTGTTGCCCTTGTGCCTTGACGGCGACCTGCGCCATCTGGGAGCCAAGGGCTACGACAGCGTCAGCATCCGGCGCCTGATGCTTGATGAATACTCCGGAGGGCCGAACAGGATCGGCTATGCGTGGGTCGAACTGCACCGGACCGCCGCCGACGGCCGCGAAGAGTTCGTCACCTCCGGAATCGGCGTCAAGGTCTCCAGGGCGACGACAACGGGTGTCACAAGTTCGTGGCGATTCGTCACGCCGTTGCGGGTGCACTTCGATTTCGAACTGGCGAGACCGGACCGGACTCCGCTGGACCTAGGGGAACTGAAAGAACGCATCGGCGACGACGCGGTCATGAACGACGCGGAGACGCTGCAGAAGCGACTGGCCGCGATCCTCTACGGAATCGAGGACGTGCGGCGCTATGAAGACCTCCTCCACCTCTGGCGGACGCTGCGGAACCCGGATGTGGGAGTCAAGGCAGTTGAGGGTCAACTGGAGGAATACCTCAGCACGGCGCTGCCGCCGCTTGACCACGAGATGGTCAAGCGGCTCGCGGTTCAGTTCCAGGACCTTGAATCGATCCGGGAGAACATGCGCCGCCTGAACAAGGCCGACGAAGCGCTCGCCCGGTTCCTGGTGCCTTACCGGCAGTACGCCATGCGGGTTCTCCGCGAACGCGCGGACACCGTGCACAGCGCCCGGGAGTCCCTAGTCGGCCATACGCAGGCCGTGGAAGCTCGCGCGCAGGAGATGTCCAGGGAACGCAGAACGCGCGACGAGACAGCGAACACCCTGAAGGAACTAGACGCCCGGCGCGCGGAACTGCAAGGCCAGGTCGATGAACTGACCGCCAAACCCGAGTACGCCGACATCAACGCCAGGCGCCGGAATGTCGATGGCCTCCGGGACTCGGCTGCCTCGGCCCTTGACCAGGCGGCAGCGTATCGCACGGCCGAGGAAACTGCTGCCACGGCCATGCAGTCCGCAATCCAGTCCGTTCGCCGCGCCGCTCTGGCTGCGAACCAGGCCGCCGCACGGGCTCAGGACCGCTTCAGCAGGGCAGGCCTAGACCCGGCGCTGCTCCCTTTGCCGCCCGCATTCCCCGATGTCCTCGTCGTGAGGGCAGTGGACCGCGTTCCGGTCGACGTCTTGCCCGGCGCAGCCACCGCTGAGGTCGTCCGGCTGGAGTTCCCCGAACTTGACCTGGAAACGCCCGCAGCCGGAATAAAGTCATCCACCACACAGTCGGCTCATGCCCGTCACGGAGTCGCGGAACGGCGTACGGTCGCTATCGATCTGCGACATGACGCTGAGAAACTAGAACACGAATATGTCGAGGTCGCGGCACTCAAGACTCAGGCAGAGGATGCCGTTGCGGAGGCCGAACGGGCGGCGGTGCACCGCCTTGCAGTCGCCGAGGAAGCAGCCGCGGAAGCGGGCGCCTGGCTGAGCCAGGTTCGCGGCTGGCTCGCAACGGCTCCCGGCGCCGACGCGTCGGCTGGCGAACCCCCGGTCCTGCCGCCGGCGAGCGAACTGGTCGTGTCCGCTGGCGGGGCAGATACCCTCCGGGACAACTTCCATGACTGGCTCCTGCCCGCCGTCAGACAAGCGCAGACCGCTGTCGTCACGGCCGAAGTCAACCTCCAGACGCTGCGGGACGAGGAGGCAGAACTCGATGAAGAACTCAGCGCCCGCCAGGCCGGCGCCGAACTGTCGCCGCCTCTCACGCACCACAGCACGTCTGACCGTTCTGGACGGCCTGGATCGCCCTTCTACCAGCTGGTTGACTTCAGTCCGGCCGTTGACGAGCGGAAACATGCTGGCCTCGAAGCCTCCCTGCAAGCCAGCGGGCTGCTCAACGCCTGGGTCTTCCCCGACGGGCAAGTCGCCGAACCCGAGCTGCAGGATCTCATCGCCGCTCCGGCGCTCCTGGCGCCCGGCCGCACAGACACCCTGCTGTCCGTCCTCACCCCCGCGCCCGGGGCCGGCTCCTCAGTCCCTTCAGGTATCGTTACGCGCTTGCTGTCCTCGGTGCGGCTCACGGATGACCCGGCCCGGTCCGCGCCGGACGGGCTCGTCCTGTCGCCAACCGGGCGCTGGCGAGCGGGCAGCCTCACAGGCACCTGGAGCAAGGAGGCCGCCCAGTACGTGGGCCCCGCAGCCCGCCAGGCCAGCCGGATACGCAGAATCGCAGTGCTCACCGAGTTCCTGGAAGACCTGCAGTCCAGATCGGAGCTGCAGCGGCTCGGTCTGGAAGAAGCCAGGACCCGGCAGGCGGCCTTGGAGAGCCACGCGAGAGATTTCCCTAAGACTGCCTCCGTCGCGATCGCCCAGAGCAGGCTCAGCGCAGCCGTGGAAGCAGAAGCCGCGGCCGACAGGCTGGCCGAGGACCGGACCAAGACCTATGAGTCTGCGGACGGGATCTGGCGGGCGAAGCACACCGTGTTCGCCCGCCGCGCCAGCGACGCCAGCCTATCCGGCACCAGTGCCACTATCGCGCAGCGGATCGTGGAGATCGAGGCTGCCCTGGACGCCGTGGACGCCCTGGCGTCCGTCTTGGACAGCCAGTACCTGCCCTCTCTGAACGAGATGGCCAGTCCCTTGGCCGCTCACACAGCCATTACCGGAGAGCGCAGGAGGGGCGAGGTCGAAGCACGCGCGAGACTCGGCGAATACACGCGAGCCGAACAGGCACTGGCACTGCATATCGAAACCCTCGGGTTCGACAGCCAGGAATTTGAAAGGAGACATGACCAGCTGAAGCGAGCGCTCGGAACCGTCGAGGATGAAATTCCCAAGGTTCAGGAGAAGCACGACCAAGCCAAAACGAGGGTGATCAGGCTCGAAACGCGGCAAGAGAGCGACGCACCGGCCGCGCACGAAAAGGAGCAGGAACTCACCACGCAGGAGTCAAGGTTCAGCAGCGCGCTGGCGACCGAGGGCCTGTGGGCGGCCGCCGCCAGCGATCAGCAGCTGACACCACCCGACCGTGAATCCGCCTTGCGAGCCGTCGCCAACTGGCCGGTCGGCATCGGGGGCACGGAGTTGCTGGATGCCATTCAGTCGCTGCGCGATTCCCTTCCGGCAGGCTACGACGCCAGGGCGATCAGCGAGGACGATGTGTTCGCCGTCGTCGTCAGCGACGGCGAAGGCAGTCACTCCGCTGCGACGGCGGCAGCCCGGACGTCCCGCCGTCTGGCCGAGCACCGAGACCAACTCGACGCGCGTTACCAGGACATCTTCGAGAACTACCTCCTGCACGACCTGGCCGATCGCTTGCGTCAGCAGATCGATGCCGCTGACGACCTCTGCAACCGGATGAACGGCATCCTCGACCGGGCGCGGTCCAGCCAGGGCGTCCAAGTCCAGCTGACATGGACGCCGTCCCAGCGTCTCGACTCCGCTACCCGTGAGGCCCTGGCCCTGGTACGGATCTCATTCACGACACGGACCCCGGACCAGGACGCCAGGCTCCGCAGTACGCTGCGAGAACTTATCGAGGAAGAGAGGGACAAGAGCGACGCGCATTACACCGAGGTGCTCTCCCGCGCACTCGACTACCGCAACTGGTACGACTTCACCGTCCGGGTCACCGACACCGGACCAGAAGGCCGCCCGAGGAACCGCACGTTGCGTCGGCTGTCCTCCGGCGAGACCCGGCTAGTGTCCTACCTGGCGCTCTTCGCCGCCGCAGCCGCCTTCTACGACACCCTGGACACTGCCGGCAGCACGCCCTTGCGGCTCGTCCTGCTCGACGAGGCCTTCGAGCGGGTCGACGACCCCACCATAACCAGTCTCCTGGAACTTCTCGCCGAACTCGACATCGACTGGATCATCACCTGGCCAGGCGGCTCAGTGTTCTCCCCGAAGATCAACCGCTTGCACATCTACGACATCCTCCGGCCGACAGGCGCCCCGGGCATGGCCTTTGTCCACAGCATGTGGGACGGCGCCGAGGTACAGCGCGACTGATGAGCGTCGGTCAACTGCCCAGCCATGTCTACGCCGTCCTGTCCCGCCCCGAACTGGCAGCCCTGTGGCAGCAAGCGCGAAGGCAACTCGAGCGCAGCAACGGAGAGCCGCGCGGTTCCGTCACCGTCCAGGTCCCCGATCTGCCGACAGCATCCGAACTGGGAGCACTCCTGGGCCGCCCCCTAACCCGGCAGATCGGCCGGAGCACCAGGGTTGATCTAGGCCAACTGGACCGGCAGCTAAGGAACGGGGCAGCACAGTGCGGCCTAGCTGACATCGTCGCCATTCTCACCGGCCAGCCTCTCCTGCAGCGGCAAGCACGGTCCGCGGCCCGCACCCAGGACAACCAGGCGTCTGTGTCGGAACTACTCACCCTGATGAGCAGCGTCCCGGAAATGAGGGCCGAAAGGGAACTGCTGGCCGCTGTCAAGGTCGGCCCGGTCGCCCGGGTGCCGACGGGGAGCAGCACTCGCACCACGGCCTGGACGGTCTACGATCCCGCCATACGGGCAGCATGCATATGGTGGGAAGCCGAGCGCCAAGCGCGCCGCCTGAAGGCAAAAGAACTCGCCGGAGAAGCTTTCAGAGATACCAAGAAGTGGAACGATCAGCGCCGAATCGCCTTCTCCAACCTCATACGTCGCGCGTTCGATCAAGCGGTGGATGAGGCAAACATATCGATTAGGTTGAGCGGCCCCCTCACCTGGGTTTCCGCCGACACCATAGCCAATGCCGCAGAAGCCTACCCGTGGATCGCAGTCCCCGCGGAAGGGATAAGAAAAGTTGGGCGCATCACCTGCTCAGCGCGCGGGATCCTCGTCATCGAAAACTCGGAGGCATTTGAACAGGTATGCCTGCTCGACGGAATTAACGACTCCTGGCTCTGCGTCTGGAACCAAGGAAACCCGAGCAAACGACTAATGCGCTTCCTTGCCGAGCTGAACCTTCCTGTCGCAGCATGGTGCGATCTCGATGCATACGGGATACGGATGATCCACAACATGCAGAAAGACATCCCGCACCCTATAGCCCCAGTCGGCATGTCTGTGGATCTGTGGCGGTCAGGAACCAAGCTCAACCAAACTGACGAGCAACTCGCGAAGGCGAGGCAACTGGCAGCCCGTATGGCAGCCGAAGGACCACCAGCCCTCCAGGAACTGGCAACGGCAATCGCGGAGACCGGTGATTGCTGCGAGCAGGAGACCCTCTACAGGCATGTCCTGCCCTCACTGCCGTCAACGCTGCGGAACCTGGCGGCAAGACCGCAGTGAATAGTTAGCTGCAAGAGGCGTAGGTCTCCTGCCCGCTCAGAGCAGTTCGACGCCAGCCCGTCCGCCTCGCTAGCTAGCGCAATACAGTTCCGATGGCAGCGAACTCCTCGAATTGCAGGGCGACGCCTTCGTGACAGGTGGTACTCATTCTAGAAACCCATCGCTGGATTTAGCACCAAATTCTGGCGTGCTGACGCAGTAGTGGGGGCGATAAATCATCGTCCGTTAGTCTGCGGTGTGGCATGCATGCCGGAAGGCGACGTGCGGGTGCCTGTTCCGGCTCGTCTGTGCTGTGTCGTATGATTTCGCTGCGCGGGTTTCGGGTGATTTTGTTTGCGGCAGAACCCAAATAGAAGCGCCATAACCACCCGGGTATTCCCGGATCGCCGCCGTGTCCATCGCGGCGTCGGCGGTCGTGCCGGGCGTGGTGGCGTCGTCGGGTTTGGTGCGAGCTCCGCCCTCGCCGGGGAGGATGTCGGGCAGGTGTCAGTGAGTTGCGGTTTCCGCGCGGGCGCGCAGCGACCCGAGGTCTAGTTCGATCCGGCGGCCGTGCACGGTGACGACGATGCTGGCGGCGTCGGCTCCGGTGGCGGTGAGGTAGTCGTAGAGGGTGGAGAGCAGCATGTCGCCGCGGCTTTCCATGCGGGAGACGGCGGCCTGGCCGACGCCGAGCCGCTTGGCGACCTCAACCTGGGTGAGCTGGGCGGCCTTGCGGATCATGGCCAGGTTCATGGCGTAGGCCCGGTCCATGTCGTCGGCCTCGGCGTGGGCCTGGGCGACGTCGGCGGCGAGCTGCGGGTCGGACAGGAGCCGGTCCAGGTGGTCGTTGCCGCGGACGAACCTGGGGGTCTGCGGAGTGGCGTCGTCGGTCATGGCTTCTCCTCGTAGGCTGTCTCGCGCTTCCACTGGTCGATCATCGGGTCGGCGCGGGCCGCGGCCCCGTCATAGAACACGTCGCCGAGCTTTGCCTTGTCGCTGGCGTACAGGGCGACGACAACCGTGCCCGCTCCCGGCGGGAACCAGCAGATCAGCCGGACGGCGACCTGCGGGTGGTAGGCGTGCGAGACGCGCCACAGCTGGTAGCGGCGCGACTGCCGCACCCAGCGGAGCGTGGCGGTCTCGGTCTCCAGGGCGGGCGGGTCGGTCAGGTTCCGCAGCTGGTCAAGAGCGCGGGCGGTGAGCGTCAGGATGAGCCGTGACCGCTCGTCCCCCGAGCGTGCCTCGTTTTCCAGCCGGTCCAGCCATCGCCCGAACTCTTCCGGCCAGTCGATGTCCATATAGCTAGTATTACATCAGCGGGATATTCCATGCAAGGAATATTAATTTCCCTCAAGCAGGCAAGTCACGAGAGCCCGGCGCTTCGGCCTTCCAAGCGCTCGAACGAACATTCTGTGTGCGCGCGTCAATCGCAGGCCGGCTAACCGTCAGGCATGGCGGTAATTTGCGGCTACTGGCGGTGACGGCCGCTAAGGCGACCCGCCCAAGCGTGGCGACCCGTCGCGTCAAGTGAGGCGCGGGCGTGCCGGTCCGGGTGTTCCCCCTGCGGCACGTCCGCTGGCTTCCGAGGTCACTGGTTTCCTCGCATCGCTTCCCCACAGAAACCCCACAAGTCCGGGGGCCGGGGCGGCGGCCCCACAAAAGGCCCACGGACAATCCGGCACAATCCGGCACCGGTGCTATGATGATTTCACCAGTCCAGATGAGCTATAACCGCCTCTGAACTGGGCTTTCCTGACTTCAGCCGGGATTGGTCAGCTGAGGATAGACCCTCTGAAAAGCGGAAGGTCGACAGTTCGATCCTGTCCCTGACCACACACCCACCTAATCTCTGAACAGCAGGTACACGCCAGTCGGAACTCTTGGTGCGTATCTAGAGCCCTGGTAGGCGATTCGTTCGACGCGCACGACGCTCGCCGACCTTCCGCTTAACGCAGACGTGATCAAGCGTTTCCTAGTCAAACCCCTCCAACGACCCCACATGCTCTTGAGTTTGGTCAGTACCCATGGCGGTCGCCCTTGTCCCGAAAGAACAGCGCCGTCTGGTGATGTTCTTGCGCCGAGACCGGGCTGTCCACTTTTTGGTTGCCCTGCCCGCCTGTCGGGCTGCCTTCCAGGTGGCTGCAAGCCATGATGATTCCCGGCCGCTGGTGCGGCTTGGTGCCTTCAAGGGACCTGGCGAGCCGGCGTGTGCGGGAAGCTTGCTCGATCCATGTTCGCAGCACTGATGCGAGTGCCTTGACGACGGTGGCGAGGGCGAAGGCAATGAGAACTGCGACGATGCGGCCCGGCGCCTCGTTTAGTAGGTACGACATCGGTGCTCCTGTGCCGTGTCAGTACACGGGGATGTCGTGGAGGACGGTTCGCTCGGCCGGGGCGAGGGCCGGAACGGCATCGCGCACGATGATCCCTTCGACCAGGGGCGCTCACGGGATGTCACGCCAACATCAGTTTGGTAGGATTCAGTGCTATGGCCTAGATGTTAACCGGCCAGATTGTTAGTAGCAAGTCCTGACAGAATGATGTAGACTCATTGACATGGCAGATCCAAGGCTGCACCGCTCTGAGGTGCTGTTCAGGGCACAAGGGGAAGGGCCTAGCGCTGATCCTGCCGGTGTAGTGGATAAACTGTTCGCGATCCAGGTTCGTGAGACTCGTGAGCGGCTGAAGATGTCACAGGGGGAGCTGGCGCGGCAGATGTCGGCCCGAGGGTTTCCCTACTACCAGCAGACCGTGCGGCGAATCGAGGACAGTCAGCGCAAGGTCAGCGTCGGGGAGGCGAAGGCCCTCGCGGAGATCCTTGGCACCACAATAGATCGGCTTACCGAGCCAGTGTCGGCCCAAGAGCACGGCTATCGTGAGCCAACTGTTTGCGCTGCTGCCGGTATTACCTATAGGCAGCTCGATTACTGGACGAAAAATGGCTTGATACAGCCAAGTGTGTCCAGCGGCCATGGCTCCGACTCGCGTCGCCTATACAGCTTCCGCGATGTAGTGGTTCTTAAAGTTGTCAAGCGCCTGCTTGACACGGGTATCTCGCTGCAGCAGATTCGCGCCGCCGTAGACTACCTCCGCGAGCGCGGGTCTGAAGACCTAGCCCACGTAACCCTGATGAGCGACGGGGTTAGTGTCTACGGGTGCACTTCACCTGACGAAGTCGTCGACCTTCTTGCGGCCGGCCAGGGCGTCTTCGGCATCGCACTCGGCCGTGTCTGGCATGAGGTTGGAGCAGATCTAGCAGAGCTTCCCAGGGTTCGGGCCGAGGAGATTTAGCGAATCTCCGCAGTTCTGCGCCTTCGCTGTACGTGAGCTGTCCACAAGGCTGTTAAGAAGGCGCCGCGACATCCGACCTGCCGAGCAGCAGGTACAGGCTGGAGTCGGCGGGCGGCCGCCTAATCTTGGCGTTTCCTGACCTGAATCTCTGAATTCAGTTTGCTTACCAGTTCCTGCGCGTGCGCGCGATCCGCTGCGCTAGGCCCTATCTCGTCCTCGGCAAGCATCCTCTCGATGACTCCAGACAGCCACTTCGCAACTTCCACTGCCTTGCCGTCGGGCAGGGAAGTGAAGTCAACTCCCAAGACATCCAAATATTCTTGACAGTCACCTTGGGAGAGTTCGTCTTGACAGTTCTGTGCGTACTCCGTGATCTTATTCCAGGTATAGGAATTCGTGTACCATGGGCTTTCCACGGTGAAGACCACGTCTGCAGCCATTAGTAGTCATCTCCAAGAATGATGATCTTGCTCTTCGGATGCATTGCCGGATCTGACGCCCATCTGTCAAGTTTTTTGAATATTTCACCTGTCTGGACGCTCGACGCGCCCGTCAGGTCCACCACGGTGAAGTCGACGCCGTCCTTATCGTATATGTGTCTCTGGATCTGGTTAATCATTCTGGTCATATCGAGCCGAGGACTGGCCCATGCTGTAGGCCCGCCGACCGCGTCGTAGGTACGTCTGTAGTCGTCGATGAAATCTGGGTTGTCGGTGTCCTTGAACCCGCGGAGGCTCTTGCCGGTAAATTCCGGGGCCTTCATCAGTCGTTCTGCGGTAGCAGGTTCGTCTCCCTTCAGCTCCGAGACTGGACAGTACTGGCTGTCGTCGCGGCGAACGAGCACCGCGTCGCTGGCGGCGACCCCGGCTGGGCGGGGCTTGCCGTTCTGGTAGTCCCCGGGGTCTTCCCGGTGGCGATCCGCTGCGTCGGACTCGATGCGGCGTGTCACCGGAGTGGCCGTCTTAGATTCGTTTTTTTCTGCTTGGGTGGGACCGGGGTCGATGTCGTATTGCCGGTAAACGGCAGTGACTCTAGCGCGGTAAGTCTCGGCCCGTTCAACCAGCAACGCTGCATCCGGAGAGGCGGCAGACGAGCGGGAGAGGCCTTCGCCGCTGAGTGCCCTGCCTCGGTCCTTGCCAGTAGCGTCGGGTGTGTCGGGAGACGACCGCGCGCAGCTGGTCATGTCGGCATCGTCGGAATCGTCAGCCGGGTCCGGCCGATCGATCCGCACGCGTCACCTGTCCAGTGGTCTAAGCCGGCGTCTAACCTCCTCTTTGGGGAACGTCAAGGTCTTAGCCAGGGTTCACCAAGGGCGTGATACGTGGACGAGCGATGAAGCGGCCCCAGTCGCCCCGGCAGTTCCCCTGTCACTGCGGTTGCCGTCGGCGAATGCTGAAAGCGATTGTGAAACGCGGGTGGTCGTCGAGCTGAGCCAAGGAGAGGAGCTATGGCTGGCACGTGTGGCACGGAAGCAACCTCCTACTGTATGAGGGATCGGCAGCAGTCCAGCCCTTGCACGACTCAGTAGCCGAGCGGACACTCCGGGTATGGCGCGCTGCGGTTCTACTCACACTGAGGACGGGAGACCGTGTCGGAGTCTTGTTAGGCCCGGTGAGGGCCACTGCTGGCGTCACGGCGGTTCCCGTGCGCCTTCCGGTGGGAGTCGACAAACCGCTAGGTCCCGTACGCCTCCTCCCCGATCCCGTGGGCCAGCGGCTCAAGGGCCAGACTGGGAGGCTGTTACCTGGCACTCGCCTGCTCCAGTCCCCGTGCATCGGCAGGTCCCGCCGCCACTGCCTCCGTCGCGTGGCGCCCAAGAGCGCGAGCGAATCAAGCAGGCTGCGGATTTCTGTGCTGACACGCTGTCCGGCGGTTGGAGGGAGGCGGTTGCCGACCGGGCAACTGAATATACGCAGACCGCGTGGGAGCGTTTGTCCCGGTCCCGTCGAAAACGAAACTGCAAGAAACTGGCGAGGATGGCCCGCGCGATCCTTCAGGCTAAGGATCAGATCCACAAGCTTGCTGGAGAACTCGCGGGCGACGCAGCTAGCGTTGCTGGGGTCCGGGGTGCTGCCCTTGAATTCACCGAAGAGCTGGTAGCGAATATTCCACTGCCCATCGATGCCAAGATGGTCGCGGTCGCGCGCGGCATCCAGGTCGCCGGCATTCTGATGTGCGTAATGGACAACCGTGACCTGACGAAATGCGAGTGCTTCATCGACCTGGCCAAGGCTGAAGCCAAGGAACGAGTGCAACAGATACTCGTCGCCGCGATGTCCAACTGGACTAACCTCGCTCGCTTCAGCGCTAAGACCAGTCTGTCCGCCTTATATGTCGATGCCTGGCAGGACCAGCATGGTTCGAGGCAGCCGCACCGACAGTCAGCCTGGTTTGCCGCGCGACGCACCATGGGTTGAACTGTAAGACGTTTCGTCTTACGATCTAGGTATGGCCGACACGATCACCATCCGGACTGATGACGAGACCGAGCATGCCCTCGAAGTGCTGACTCATGGCGGTGTATCGCGGTCCGGTGCCATTCGCCAGGCGGTGCTGGAGGCTGCGAGCCGCCGTGAGCGGGCTGCTGTCATGCGGCGAGAGATCCTGCGGATGGATCTCGGGCTGCCGGACGGAGTCAACGTGGCGGACGAACTGGCCCGGGACCGTTCTGGTGAGCGGTGATGATCTATCTGGACTCGGCAGCCGTGGTCAAACTCGTCCATGCTGAGGCGGAGTCGGCGGCGCTGCGAGATTGGCTTGACGAGCGTGCTGAGACCGGCTGGATCAGTTCTGTGCTGACGGAGGTCGAGTCATTCCGTGCACTGGCGCGATACGCGCCTGAGTCAGCGGGCAGGCTACCGGCTGTTCTCGACCTGATCGAACTGGTCGATCTGGATCCGTCGGTCCGAATCCAAGCGCAGACCGTTCGGCCAGTCACCGTGCGCAGTCTGGACGCGATTCACCTCGGCACGGCCCTCCGTGTGCGCCATTCACTGACCTCGTTCGTAACCTACGACAAGCGCCTGCTGGATGCGGCTCTGGCAGCGGGACTCCCAGCCGACGCACCGGCCTAGCCGAAGCCTGCTCTAGGGCACGTTAACCGCAACGTCGGCTGTCAACGACCACCTAGCGTCCCGGGGCGCCGGTCCGCAAATCCTGCTAGCGTGGATGCCGCACCTTCCGCCTAGCGCGGTTCCGCTTGTCGGTGACATCCGTTTTGCAGGTCTGCACAGCGCTTGGCGCGGTTGACCTGAAAAGCGGAAGGTCGACAGTTCGATCCTGTCCCTGACCACCTCTCACTCTCGCCCTGTCAGATCTCTCACCTGCGCATACGGCAGGAAGAGAGAGTTCCTGATGACGACGGTGGCGCCCAATCGGGCCAAGATCCCCACAGATTCCCCACAACTGCGTGTCGGCGATCTTGTAATTCGGCTCTGGCGATGATCACGTGACGTCGGCTAAGGCGGCGAGGAGTATCCGAGCTCGGAGGAGATCGAAGTTTGCCCTGCCGTATCCGTCTCGTTTGAGCCGCTTGACGCGGGTGACGTTGCCTTCGACGGCGCCGGAGCTGTGCTCGAGTGTCAGGCCGTTGATGACGGCGGGCAGGTCGCGGCGCATCCCGGCGGCGAGGCTGCGCAGTTCGGACAGGTCGTCGGCTTCCACGGCATCCAGCCAGGCTGGCAGTTCCTTGCCGCGCCGCTGGGCCATGATCTTGGCGAACGACCGGACGTGCTTGTGCAGGCGCTCGAGGTGGGCGCATCCGGCGGTAGCGTTCTTCACGGTCAGCGCGTCGTCCTCGGTCGGGCGAAGGGCGCCTGTCATTTCCCGGGGCGGTGGTGGTCGTCGACTACCGGGGGCCACGTGGGCTTCGAGTCGTGGCTGGAACGCGACCACGCTATGGCGATGGACTTCGACCCGGGTATCACGGGCATCGCCTCGCAGCCGTTCTGGCTGCACTGGCGCGACGAGGACGGCCAGGCCCGGCGGCATGCGCCGGACTTCTCCGCCCAGCGGGCCGACGGGAGCGGCCTGGTAGTCGATGTCCGGCCGGATGACCGGGTCCCGGAGAGGGATGCCGGGGTGTTCCGGCCGAGTTAACTGACACCAGCAAGACAACGGGCCGGATTCAGTGAGACAGGGCCGATTTAACGGCGACAGGACACTTGCTTGCTCGATCTCGTCCGGGAGGTCGCGGCTGCGCTTAGCCACGGTCACCTACCCGGCGTCCTCATACTGCGTAGGTTGCGCCCCGGTCCCGTCAGTGTCGGACTCGACGACATCGTCGAACAGGTCGAGGTACGGGGCGAACCGGAACAGGCGGTTGCGGTTGCCCCCGGTGACTTCGGCGAGGATCTGGTTGTCGTGAAGCTCGTTGATCATCCGGTTGGCGGCAGGGATGGATACGTGCAGGGCTTCCGAGGCTGCCTTGACGTTGATGACCGGCTGCTCGTATAGGTGGTCCATCAGCTTGAGCACGTTGACGCTCACGCCACCGGCCTGTGCTGCGTCACGCAACTGCTCGCGGAGTTGCACGATGCGCCGGGCCGTCTGCTCGGCCTCGCGGGCTACCGTGGCAACGCCGGTGAGGAAGAAGCGCAGCCAGCCCTCCCAGTCGCCTTCGTTACGAATGGCCATCAGGCGGTCATAGTAGGTCCCGCGGTGCTGCTTGAGGTAGTGACTCAGGTAGAGCACCGGGCGCTGCAGCACCTTCTCGTGGCAGAGCAGGAAGGTGATGAGCAGCCGCCCTACCCGGCCGTTGCCGTCCAGGAACGGGTGGATGGTCTCGAACTGCGCGTGAGCGAGAGCGCAGACGATGAGCGGGTCCAGGCCGTCAGAGTCATGGAGGAACCGCTCCAGGTTGCCCAGCGCGGTTTTCATCTCGTGGACTGGCGGCGGGATGAAAACCGCATCCGTTATGCGAGGCGAGCCGATCCAGTTCTGCCTTTCCCGGAACTCGCCCGGAGTCTTGCCGCTGCCGCGGCCGCCGGCCAGCAGCCTCTCATGGATCTCTCTCAGCAGCCGCAAGGACAGGGGCAGTGTCTGGAGCCGCTGAAGCCCGTAGTTCATCGCGCTGACATAGTTGACGACCTCTTCGACGTCGCGCGGCAGTTTGGCGCGGTCGGAGTCGATCTCGTAGGCCAGCACATCGTCGAGGGTGCTCTGTGTTCCCTCGATCTGGGAAGACAGGACGGCTTCCCGGCGCACGTACATCGCGACGAACAGTTCCGGGTTCGGGAGGGTGGCGGCGACCCCGTCCAGCCGTCCCAGCGCAGTCCCTGCGCCTGCTAGGACAGTGGCGAGTCGGCTGTCGAACCTCAGGGGCGGGACGGGCGGCAGGGGCGCGGGGATGAACGCGCTGTAGCCCTCAGGCTGCCTGATCGCACGGCCGGCACGGAACTTCTGGTCGGGTGTCGCCATGGCGGTACCCTAGCAGCGCGGGCTCTGTATTTAAGTTTTTAGGCACTCAGCTTAAATACTGCGCCGCGAGCTACGTCGCAAGTTGCGTGAGCTTAACTATGGACGCACGGCGGAACCTGTACTGAACCGCTCTGCCGATCTAGTTAAGCATGTGCGCCCGGCCTGCACCCACGGCTCTAGTCTGCCGCGATGTGGCGCCCGGCTGCTCGAGGAAGGTCTCAAGACGCTCGGCTTCTCACGCGCCTCGATCCGCAACCGGATACCGTGACCGCCATGACCGACGACAACGCATCCCAGACGAGACGCTACCCACCTGGACACGCCTGATCGACTTGGACTTCGGGCGCACCATACGGCTGTCCAACACCTACAAGGAGTATCGGCACGGGGACAGGATCCCGGTCGACTCGGCTGGCACCGTGGCAATCGTGCGAGGGTCCCGCACCGTCGAAGACGAAGGCGGAGAGCTAGTGCAGGAGTACGTGGTGCAGCTCGACGGGCCGGGCAACGGAGTCAGCGAATCCTAGGCGCCAAGCGGGGGCTGCCTACCTTCGGCAACGTTCGTCAAGCAGGCGCCAGGCTTCGATCGTGAACGCGGACCCGACGTGTGCGATCCCGATCAGCGCCTCTTCCGACGCGGACAGCGCCAGCCGGGCGCTTCCCTCGGGTGCGCCCGGGAGCCTGGTTCGCGCCCACGCGAGATTCCGCGCTCTCGGCGAAGGGGCGAACGCCCAGCTCAAGGCCTGGAAGATCCTGTCAAAGCTCCGCTGCTGCCCCTGGCGCGCGGGGAAACTCGCCAAAGCCATCCACGTATTGCAAC
>Ga0335073_10002271_pt1 | contig 26258 bp, 20 predicted proteins | sample Lox_Sample_22_FD_207093 | JGI IMG/M metagenome (GOLD analysis project Ga0335073, IMG submission 207093) | Soil microbial communities from Loxahatchee National Wildlife Refuge, Florida, United States - Lox_Sample_2.2 | ecosystem: Environmental > Terrestrial > Soil > Wetlands | place: USA...
ATCGCCTGCTCATACTTCGGGTCGCCGAGGGTGGCCGAGGCGGCCATGAAACCGTCATAGAGCGCGGCGAAGGTCCAATCGGTGCTGAAGTACGGCCGCGCGCGCTCCAGTTGCCAATCGGCGACTTCGCGCATGGCGGCGCGGACGGCATCGTGCCTCAAGCCCGGGCGTAGATCCGTCGCGATCGGCGGCGCGGCGTCCGGCGAATCGCCGATTCCCTTGTTCTTCTCCAACTCGGACGGAGTCTGCGCCGGCGCAAACACGGCCAGCAACACGGCGCCAAGAAGGGCCGCCATCCCCACGCGATAAGGCATCATTTTGATTTTAGGAGCTCCCGATCAGGACGCCGGTAGCGAACACCAATATCCCGCCCAGACCCACCTGAAGCACCGCCGCCAGGGCCGAAGTCTCCATGTACTTCTGCCGGATCCACGAAATCACGCCCAATTCCGCGATCACCACGCAAATCGCCGCTGTCATGGCAGCGGTGAAGCCCGGGATGAGGAACGGCAGGGTGTGCCCGATCCCGCCCAGGGTCGTCATAGCGCCGCAGATCAGGCCGCGCAGCCAGGGATGTCCGCGACCGGTCAGGCTGCCGTCATCGGAAAGCGCCTCCGCGAAACCCATGCTGATGCCGGCGCCCAGCGACGCCGCCATTCCGACCAAAAACGCGTCCCAGGGCTTGTGCGTGGCGAACGCCGCGGCGAAAACCGGAGCCAAAGTCGAAACCGAGCCGTCCATCAGGCCGGCCAGGCCAGGCTGAACGATCTGGAGGACGAACAGGCGGCGATTGGCTTCCTCTTCCTTCATGCGGACGTCGCTTGCGAGCTTATCGGCCTGCAACTCTCCGGCGCGCTCCTCGTGGTAGCGCTCTTCCTGTGCGAGATCGTCCAATAGCTGCCGGATATGGGCGTCGGAGGTTCGAGCGGCCGCCCTTTCGTAAAATAGGCGCGTCTCCGCTTCCATGGACGCCACCGTGCTCCGAACCACTTCGAGACGCAGAGGGCGCGTCATCCACACCGGTTTGCGATTGACGAACCCGCGGACGTCCTGCCGGCGGATGAGCGGAATGTAGTCGCCGAATTTCTTCTGCGAAAGCTCGATCAGCCTGCGCCGGTGGCCCGATTCCTCGGTGCGCATGGCATCGAAAACGGCCCCCGTCGCGGGAAAATCCTGGCGCAGACCCTCGGCGAAATTGGCGTAGATCTTCTCGTCCTCTTCTTCCAGCGTGATGGCAAGCGCCAGAATCTCCTGTTCCGATAAACTGTCGAAACTGCGCATGGCCCCATGCTAGCATCAAGCCAGATGGCCTTCGTCGACCTTACCAAACAACTCGCGCAGCAGGCGCTGCAATCGGCGATCACCCCGGATCCGGCGCCATCCGCGCCCTCGCCCGACAATCCCGGCGGCGTCATGCTGAATCAAATCGGCGCCATGCAGAAGGCGCTGAAAGAAGACGAGGAGCTGATCGTCCATCTGCAAAACGGCGAGGACAAGATCCGGGTGATGGAGATTTTCCTGCCATCGCCGCAAGTCGCGGTCCTCACCGGCATCGACGCCAACCGCGCGATGACGCGCGTGGTCTCCGCGGTGTCCGCGCTCCAACTCGTGGTGCGAACCGGAAAGGCGCCGGCGGGAGCGAAGGCCGTGCGGGTGGGGTTGATCGTGCCGAAAGGGAAGAGTTAGGAGTTAGGGCTTTAGGGTGCGCCGGGATAAACCGGCATAGGGTAGCGGATGAAAGAGCCGCACGAGAAAGGTGTAGCGACCCACCCGGTCCCGAGTGATGCGTGCCGCGCCGTAAGGCATGGCACGAAGCGTGTACCAGAGAATCGGCAACGGAGTCGACGCGGGCGCCGCTGGATTCCCTCGGCTCGAATTCTGCATCCTTATCCAAGTGAGCGGTTTGCCGCCACACCCCGCGAGAGCGCCCCTAGTACTTCGCCAGCTCTTCGAAATCCACGTTGCCGCCGGAGAGAACGATTCCCACCGAGCGGATTTCGGGCGGCAGTTTGCGGAACAGCACCGCGGCCGCGGGCACCGCTCCGCTGGGTTCCACCAGAATCTTGAGGTGCAGCAACAGGAACTTGACCGCGGCCCGGATTTCATCCTCGCTCACGAGCAACACGCGTTCCACCAGGCTTTTCAGGATCGGGAAAGTCAGTTCTCCGGGCTTCGGCGCGCGCAGGCCGTCGGCGATGGTGTTGGGGTTGGGTACCATGACGCGCTCGCCGGCCAGGAGCGAAAGGAAGGTATCGTTGGCGGCCTCGGGTTCGGCACCGAATACGCGCATCTCGGGGTGAATGGATTTGGCAATGGTGGCGCAGCCGGAGAGCAGTCCTCCGCCGCCAACGGGGGTGATGAGCGCATCGAGAGGTCCGGATTCGCCCAGCAACTCGAGCGCGGCGGTACCTTGCCCGGCCATGATCATAGGGTGGTCGAAGGGCGGGACGAGGGTAGGAGCGCCGTCTTTCAACATGGCCGCCGCAATCTCTTCCCGGCTTTCGGTGAAGCGGTTGTAGGTGACGATGCGTGCGCCGCGGGCTCGCGTGGCTTCCATCTTAGAGCGGGGAGCGTCTTCCGGCATCACGATGGTAGCCTGGGCGCCCACGTGGCGGGCGGCGATGGCGACGGCCTGGGCGTGATTACCGGACGAATAGGCCACGATTCCGCGCTTTAACGTATCGGCACCCAAGGATAGGATCAGGTTGGAAGCGCCGCGAATTTTAAAAGCGCCGCCGGTCTGCAGGTTCTCGCATTTGAAAAGGGCACGAGTGGCGGACTCGGCGTCGAAAGTCTCGGAACTCATCACCGGAGTCTGGCGCGCCAGGGGACGGATCCGGCCGGCCGCGGCGCGTACGTCTTGAGCATCGATTGCCAGGGGCATCTCCTTGAGTCTAACGGGAATAACGGGCGCGCGCCGGCTGATATTGTCTAAAAATCCGATGCCGTTCTGTCGATATGGAAGATGAGGTCGAGCCGGTCGCTTCATCGGGACCGGTTCTGCCCGCTAGGACGCGACCAAAATCGCGGACGAACTGATGAAGAAAGCACTCGCAGTATTGTGTGCCGGATTGATCGCTGCATCGACTGCGCTGGCCCTCGATCGCACCCGGAACATCGATCAGTATGGCCACGATCTGTGGTCGGCGCAGAACGGACTGCCGGGCGAAGCGGTTTATCAGATTCTGCAAACTCGAGACGGATATCTCTGGCTGAGGACATCGGCGGGCCTGGTCCGCTTCGACGGCGTGCGCTTTCAGCAGCTTGAACCGGGCGTGGATGGCCGAATTCTGCGGGAGCCGGTAAAAGCCATCTGCCGTGGCGCGGACGGAGACTTGCTGGTCCGCACGACTTCGCGAACGCTGCTGTACCGCAACGGGATTTTCGTCGACTATCGGAAGCCGGGAGCGCTGCCCGATGGGGACATCCGCTACATCTTCGAATCGCGCGCCCATGAAGTCCTTCTGGGTTCCGACAATTTCATTTACGCGATTACCAATGCCGGTGTCGTGCTTCTGCGCGAAGGCACGAGCTGGGTATTCCAGCCGGTGGAGGATGAAGCCGGACGGGTTTGGATTCCAACTCTCACCGGCGTATACCTTTTCGACGCCGGCAGAGCGTCCCACGTGAACAGCCTGGAGGGATTCCAGGCTACGGCGATCGAACGCGACGGCGTAAATCGCTGGTGGGTAGGGACCATCAACGGAGTGAAGCTTTTCAGGGATGGCGCGTTCCTGGAGGACACGGCTGCGCGGCAGATTCCGGGGGAGATTTCCGCACTGGCACGGGATCGCGACGGGAATCTCTGGGCGGGAACCGCAGGAAACGGGCTGTATCGCGTGACCGGGCGGGAAGTGGCGAATTACAATTCGCCGGACGGGCTTGCCGACGGCCGCATTCTGTCCCTGTTTGAGGATCGGGAAGGGAGCATATGGGTGGGAACGGCCAGCGGTCTGGAGCGCTTTCGGAATACGCGTCTGTTGACCATCACGCATCAGGAAGGCTTACCGTCGGACGCCACGGAGAACCTGATGGTGGCGCGCGACGGGAGCGTGTGGGTGTTCTGCTCCGGAGGCGGGCTGGCACACATTCGGAACGGCGCGGTTCAGGCTTTCACGAAGAGGGATGGGCTTTCGGGCCTGTACACCGATGGCCTGTTCGAAGGCCACGACGGCAGCATCTGGATCGGTACCAACACCGGACTGACCCGATTGAAAGACGGCCGGTTCCAGTTGTTCACGGCCCATGGAAGACTGTCCCGTTACTACATTTCGGCCATCAGCGAAGACGGCGAAGGTCTGATCGTGGCCACGTCGGAAGAACTGGCGCTGCGCTTCCACGACGGAGAAACCTCGCCCCTGACATTCCGCGGTAAGACAACGCCGTTATCAACGCCGGGGAATTATACCTTCACGATTTACAAGGATCCGAAGGGAACCTTGTGGTTCGGCGCCGTCAAGGGCCTTTACCGCTTCCACGACGGCGATCCGGTGGAGGATGCGTGGCAGAAACAAGTAAATTTCCCGGTGACCGGCATCTACGACGACGGTGAGGGCAGCCTATGGCTTGGCGGACGGGTCCCCGGGCTGACCCGCTTTCGGATGGCGGATGGCCGGGTCACCCGGTACACCAGCAAAGACGGGCTTTTCGATGGTTATCCCAGCGCGATATTGAGCGATCGCGCCGGCAAGCTGTGGATCACTACGGAGAACGGTCTGTGGGTTGCCGAAAAAAAGGATCTGGACGCGTTTGCGGATGGCCGAATCGCCAGCGTCCGGAGCAGCCGGTACGATACGCATGACGGCATGAAAACCGCGGAAGGATCGCGCTCGCTGGCCCAACCGGCGGGGGGCCGCACTCCGGATGGACGGTTATGGTTCACCACCCAAAAAGGCGTGGTGGTGATCGATCCCAAGCGCTGGCCCACCAACCAGATGGTTCCACCCGTGCTTTTGGAAGAGATTGTGGTAGACGGCAGGAGCAGTGCTCCGAGGCCGGACATGCGGATTCCTCCCGGAACGGACCGGCTGGAGTTCCACTACACGAGTCTGAGTATGCAAGTGCCGGGGCGCGTGCGGTTTAAATACAAACTGGAGCGCTACGACGGCGACTGGGTGGATGCCGGCGCGCGGCGGGAGGCGGATTACACCAAACTGCCCCCTGGAACGTACACGTTCAAAGTGTACGGATCGAATGACGACGGCGTCTGGAACCCGACGCCTGCGTCGCTGACGGTTCACCTCGATCCACGGTTCTACCAGACCGGGTGGTTCTATGGTCTTTGCGGCGCCCTGTTGCTGCTGGCGGGAGTCACCGGACAGAAGCTGTACACGCGGGGCCTGCGGACCAGGGCCGACCGGCTGTCGAAGCTGGTGGAAGTCCGCACGGAGCAATTGCGCGAAGCCAAAGACGCGGCGGAAAGCGCCAACCGCGCCAAGAGCGAGTTTCTCGCTAACATGAGCCACGAGATTCGCACCCCCATGAACGGCGTTCTGGGCCTGGCGGACCTGTTGCTGCGTGGCGACCTGTCCGCGGAGCAGCGCGCCGACGTGACTACGCTACGCTCGTCGGCCGATTCGTTGCTCAATCTCATCAATGACATTCTGGATTTTTCGAAAATAGAGGCGCGCCGCCTGGATTTGGAGAATGCGGAGTTCAACCTGCGGGACAACGTCGAAGAGGCGGTCCAGGGGCTCGCGTGGAAAGCGCGAGAGAAGCAACTGGAGATGTGCTGCCTGATCCGGGAGGATGTGCCCGAATTGGTAGTCGGCGACCGGCTGCGCCTGCGCCAAATCGTGCTGAATCTGGTGGTAAATTCCATCAAGTTCACCGAAGAGGGCGAGATCACGGTGGAGGTGGCGGTCGAAAGCGACGCGGCGGACGGAGTAGTGCTGCAATTTTCGGTGAGCGATACCGGGATCGGAATTCCGGCGGAGAAGCACCACGCGATTTTCGGCGCCTTCGCGCAGGTGGACGCCTCCACCACTCGCAAGTATGGCGGCACCGGCCTGGGATTGACGATATCCGCCCGCCTGGTGAACATGATGGGCGGCCGCATCTGGGTGGAGAGCGAATCCGGAAAAGGCAGCCGGTTCCACTTCACGGTGAAGTTCCAAAAAGGCACGGGGCAGGAACGCGCGCAGACGGCGCCGTTCGCCGGACAGGCAGTCCTGATCGCGGACGTGCACGCCAAGACGCGCGAGTCGTTGACGGCAATTGCCAGGCGATTGGGGCTTTTGCCAGGCGTAGCGTCCACGGAAGGGGAAGCCATCGAAAGGCTCTTAGGCGCGTCGGAATCCGGCACGCCGTTCCGATTCCTGTGGTGCGATGCTCGTTTGGGGTTGGACCGCATTGTCCAGGAGCCCCGCTTGAGCGGTTTGCGCGTGATCCTGCTGTCTGGCGGGACACCAGGGGGCGATGAGCAGCGGTGCAGGGCGCCCGGCGTGGCGGCGCTATTGAAAAAGCCGGCTCGAGCGTCGGACCTGCGGGCCGCGATGCTGACCGCTCTGGCTCAACCTGCCGTGAAAGCGGAGGCCGGAACCGGCGTGTTCGAACGGCCGGCCATGGGATCGCCGCTGCGGGTGCTGCTGGCGGAAGACAACGTGGTGAATCAGCGCGTCGGGCGGCGGCTGATCGAGAAATTTGGGCATTCGGTAGTGGTAGCCGGCGATGGGCGCCAGGCGGTTCGCGCCCTGGATGAGCAGGATTTCGACGTGATCTTCATGGACGTCCAGATGCCCGAACTTGACGGGCTAGAGGCGACGGCCGCCATACGCGAGAAGGAGCGCACCACCGGCAAGCACCACACGATCATCGCCATGACGGCCCACGCCATGAAGGGAGATCGCGAAAGGTGCCTGGCCGCGGGCATGGACGGCTATCTGTCGAAGCCCATCCGAGTGGATGAATTGAGCGCGGTTCTGGCCGCGATCGCGGCGCCAGCGCGGGTATGAGACTATTGTGCCGCCGTGCCGGATTCCACGGGGTAGCCCTTTTCGATCCAATCTTTAGCGAAGCCGGTCTCCAGATACAGGATTTTCGCGTGAGTGAAGCCCATCTGTTTCAGCAGTTCTGAGGCCGGCTTGACGTTGGGGCAATGGTCCCAGGGGCAGCAGCCGCAATACACCACGACCTGGCTATCGCGCGGGAGTTTGTCGAGGGCGGTCTTAAGCAGCGCCAGACCTTCGGGCCTCGACGCCGGACCGGCGTAGACCGCTCCGGGAATGTGCTTGCTGCGATACAGCACGTTCGGACCAATCTGAAAAACCACGGTGCGCCTGGCTTTGGAAGCGAGTTGCGCGGCGGCCTCATTAGGCTGAATCAGCGACAGGTCAGCGGCCAGACCGGCAGTCAGAAGCACAGCGGCTCCCAGAATCAGAGTTTTCATATCCTACTGCCTATGTTGTCACCTTCCGCCGCCGAGCGCATCATCCAATACGGAAGCCCCTATGGAACTCACCGTCAAGTACCTGGGAAACGTGAAGTTCGAGGCGAACGCGCGAGGGCATCGCGTGATTTGCGATCAGCCGGCCGATCAAGGCGGTGGCAATGAAGGCATGACGCCGCCCGAGTTTTTGCTGACCTCGCTGGGTACCTGCGCCGCGTTTTACGCCGCCCAGTATTTGAAGACGCGAAATCTATCGGCGGAAGGACTCCAGGTTCTGGTGAACGCGGAAAAGGTCAAGCCGCCTGCGCGTTTAGGGCACTTTCGCCTGGAGATCCTGATTCCGGACCTCGATCCGCGGCAGGAAGAGGGCGTTTTGCGCGCCGTAAAGGCGTGCCTGATTCACAACACGCTCCTCCATGCGCCGTCTATCGAAGCCGTGGTTCACACGACCGCGGGCGCCCACGTCTGACCGGGCTTCCCCCCATCAACTCATGTACCAGCCGCCATTCACGTTGATGGTTTGGCCGGTGATGTAGCCATTGGTGGCCAACATGACAGCCACGTCCGCCACTTCGGCGACGGCGCCGAATCGGCCAATGGGAATACGCTCCGGACGCGCGTTGAGGTTGGAGGTCACCATTTCCGTCTCGACGAGTGCCGGCGCGATGGCGTTGACGGTGATTCCCTCCTTCGCGAACCGCTGGGCGTAAAAGTGCGTGAGCCCGTGTATACCGGCTTTGGACGCGGCATAATGCGGTCCGACTACACCTCCCACCTGCGCCGCCACTGACGAGAGGTTTACGATCCGTCCCCACTGGCGCGCGCGCATGCCGGGAAGGACGGCTTGCGTCACCAGGAAACACGACTTCAGGTTGCCATCGATCAAATCGTCCCAATCGCGCTCGCTGATCTCTTCGACCGGCTGGACGCGCGCGATGCCGGCATTATTGACGAGGATCTCGATCGGTCCGAGGCGTTCTTCGGCCGTGCGCACCAGGCGCTCAACGTCTGCCGCCTGCGAGACATCGGCCTGCACGCTTACGGACGAGCATCCGAGCGCGGCGATTTCCTTTTCGGCGGCTTCGGCCTCGGCTCTGCGCCGTACATAATTCACTGCGACCGCGGCGCCTGCCTCGGCGAGCGCCACCGCGATGGCACGCCCGATGCCACGGCTCGATCCGGTTATCAGCGCGGTCCGGCCTGCCAGCGGTTTCATCCCCATAAGCTCTTAGTTTGCACCTTGCGGATTAATCCGTGGAGGATGCGCTGAGTCCCATCGCCGAATGGCTGGTCGGTGGTGAGATAGGTCCAGGTGGCGCCGCGCTCGATGCGCTCCAGGCCGTTTGCCTGCGCGTCTTCCAGGCGCGCGGCGACCTCGGCGTCAAGCCCGTCCTCCAGTTGACGATACAAGGTATCCACACGGGTCAGATATTCGTGCAGCGGATCGCCCCCGGTGTAGGAGTACCACTGGATGCCGGCGCGCAGTTCAGAGACGGCGGCGAGGTAGTCGGCCCACAGATCGTCGATGACGGTGAGGGTCACGGTGCGCTCCGGTTCCGGCGTCCCGGAAGCGAGTACCGATCGGCGGCGTTCCTGGATGCGCTGCCGCTGGCCTTCGATCACCGATTCGTACTTTTCCAGGAAGCGCCGAATTTCCAGGTTCTGCCCCTCCACCAGCCGCTGGATGCCCTCGACGTCGCCGCGGTACTGCGCATTTTCGATGCCGTACTGCACCAGTAAATCGTCTTCGAGCGAAATGAGAAAGCGCGATTCTCCGGGGTCGCCCTGGCGGCCGGCGCGCCCGCGGAGCTGATGATCGATGCGGCGGCTTTCGTAGCGATTCGTTCCTATCACCAGCAGACCGCCCAGTCCGGCAACTCCCGGCCCGAGTTCGATATCGACGCCACGCCCGGCCATGTTGGTGGAAATCGTCACCGCGCCAGGCTGGCCGGCGCGCGCCACGATGGCGGCTTCTTCCTCCTCATTGCGCGCATTGAGCACGGCGTGCGGAATGTGGCGAAGCGCGCGGCTGAGCCGTTCGGATTCCTCCACGCTTGCCGTTCCTACGAGCACGGGCTGACCCGTGCCGTGGGCGCTCTCGATCAGTTCCACGACGGCCGCTTCTTTGGCCGTTTTGGTGCGGAAGACGACGTCGGGATGGTCGATGCGGATTAGCGGGCGGTTGGTGGGAATCGCCTCGACGGCGAGGTTGTAACACTGGCGGAACTCCTGGGCCTGCGTCACTGCGGTTCCGGTCATGCCGCAGACGTGAGGATACAACGCGATGAGATTTTGCAGGGTCATGGAGCCGAGCACGCGGCCCTGGCGGCGAAACGGCACGCCCTCCTTGGCCTCGATGGCGGTATGCAGGCCGGCGGGCCAACGGCGGTCCGGGGCGATACGTCCTTTGAACTGGTCCACGGATTCGATAGCCGCATTCTTTACCACGTAATCCACATCGCGGCGCAGCAGAAAGTGCGCGTGGATGGCGTTGTGCACCGCACTGTAGAGTGCCAGGTTGGCTTCGGCGTAGAGATTTCCGCAGCGGAGCGCGCGCTCCAGAATGCGGATGCCTTCGTCGGCGAGCGCGATATTGCGGCCGAATTCATCCAGGGTGAAATGCGTATCCCGGCGGAAGCGTCGCACGATCGGATCCACGCGCCGCGCCAGCGCTTCCTCGTCCTGGGCGCCGCCGGCGAGGACCAACGGGATGCGCGCTTCGTCGATGAGGATGGAGTCGGCCTCATCGATGACCGCGGCGTGAAACGCGCGCTGCACCTGCTCGGCGGGCTGAAGCGCGATCTGATCGCGCAGAAAATCGAAGCCTATTTCATTGGCTGTGGCGTAGGTGATGTCGCAGAGGTAAGCGGCACGGCGCTCGGCCGGTCCCATAGTCTGCTGAATACAAGCTACCGAGAGGCCGAGCATCTCGTAAATCGGGCCCATCCAACGGGCGTCGCGGCGGGCCAGGTAATCGTTGACGGTCATCACATGGACGCCGCTGCGCGAACGGGCGTACCAGGCGACGGCGGGCGTGCAGGCAAGCGTCTTACCTTCGCCGGTCTGCATTTCGACAATCTTGCCGCGCGCCAGCGCCAGAGCCCCTTGTAATTGAACGTCGAACATGCGGAGTTGCAACTTGCGGGCGGCAACTTCCGCGACGATGGCGATGGCCTCGGCGAGGCCGGTCGAATCGTGGAAATGCGCGCGCAACTTGTCGTCGGGCCATTCGGCGAATTGCGCGCGCTGGCGCTCGATAGCGGCGATTTCGGTGGCGGTCGAGGGGCGCAACCAGAAAGGCAGTTTCATCTAATTCAGAGACGGCAATGCCGGGCCGGGTTTAGACGCTTCACTCGATTACATCTTCCACCGCGTCCGGCAGCGGACCGGCCATATCGCGCAGTTTTTCGAAGAGCGCGTCGTATAGGGAAGCGTACGCTTCCAAATCGGGGTCCGTCTTGCGTGCCTTCGCGAAGGTGCGCCGCATCTGGCGCACGGCCACCAACAAGAGCTTCAATTCATCGTTGTTGAAACCGAATGTTTTCGACATAAGGCCAAGCCCAAGCCCAAGTTCCAGCGTATCAGCCTCAGCGGGCAGGAATGGCCATCCTACAAAATTCGCCTCTCCTTGCGCGTCGCGAGTGCGGCCAGTCCGATCACGGTAAGCGCGGTCAATCCCCAGCCGATGCGATTTTCGAGCGGCATGGTGAACTCCAACCGGACGGTGCAGTCGCCCGGAGGCGGATCGACGACCATAAAATTCATTACGTCCTTGCGCACCGGCAGGCGCTTGCCGTTCGACCATGCATGCCAGGCCGGGTCCCAGGTCTCCTGCACCAGCAGGCTCTGGCCGGGGGCGATCTTCGCGTGCAGCAGCATGACGTCGGTCGATGGCCTCTCGACGGTGACGGGCGAGTCCGGACCGTTCTCGATGACATTCACGTACGGGCGCAGGCTGCCGAGGTCGTCATTGGTGCGGGGGGCGATGGTGGCGGCGAGATTGGCGGTGTCGACCACGCGGGCGCGCGCAGGGTAGCGTCGTTGCGAAGCATAGAGCGTGTTGCCCTGGCCATCGTCGAAGAGCACGGGGAGCGTGTAGTAGCGGTCGTGATGGATGCCGTCCTTGTACGGCTCTTGGGAGGTGGGCCCGGCGATGTACATGGCGTCCACCGCCATCACTTTCAGCCACAGCAACGCCACCTCCGGATTGGCGCCGATCTGGAGTTCGGCATTGGCGTTGGGGACGATAGGATTCAGCAGGCCCTGCTCCGATCCGCCGCCCATTTCGTTCAGATCGTGCCAGGCGTCGAACCAGAACCGCACGGTACCCGATGGCAGCACGCGCGCGTCCGGCATGTTTTTCCAGAGCCAATCGGTGACGCGGTACTCTACGCGCGACCGATAGTCGGGCCACGGCTGGATCACGTGGCGTGCGTTCTTGACATAATGGCGCGCCGTGCCGAACGTGACGAGCACGACGGCCGCGACCGCAATTTTCAACCACGGTCCTGGCCGCCGCCACGCCCATTCGCAAAGGAGCGCGGCCGCCAGTATCATTACCAGGTCGAGTTCCGGAATCAGGCGCCCCGGCTCGCCGATCACGCGGAAGTTCCAAAAATGATTGCCGACCACGTTTATGCCGAAGAACACCAGCGAGCCGGTAACGAATACGCTCCAGGTAAAGTCTTTGCGGGAACGGGCGAGGCGGTAGCTTGCGAAGGCGAAGATGGCCACCGTAGCGGCGGCCACCATGCCCGACCACACGCTGCCCTTTTCGGAGACGTACTGCATGTTGTGCAAGGTAACGCGCAAGTAGGAGGGCGAAAGCCAGAACGCCGTCAACCCATACGCCGCCAGCGGAATTACCAGTGCGGGGAAGAGCGTTCCGCGCGCCCCGCGTGTGATAAAGAAACTCCACACCAGCAGCGGGAAAAAGATGGCGAGTGACGTCGCGCCGTAAAAATTGTTCGATACCACGGCCGCGCAGAAAACCGCCGCCAGCACCAGCGATCGCGGCCGCCCGGCTTCCAGCGCGCGCCAGGCGAATGCCAGAGCGATGGGCAAAAGGCACAGCGCCGTAATGTGCGGACCCTCGCCATAGCGAATCAGCGCGCTGAATCGCCAGGGCACGTGCCAGTTGCCGGCGTCTATGCGTATATTTTTGAAAAGTATAAAAGACGGGGACATCAATCCCGTGGCCAGGGCGCAGAGATATGCGGCGGCGCGCGAACGTCCGCCCACGCGCAGCAGCAGGTAAACGGCGGCGATTCCCACGCAGTAGAAGAAAGTGGTGTAAAAGTGATACGCCTTGACGGTCCACCAGCCGAAAATCATCGAGAGCAGGGCGGTGCCGTAACGCAGCGCGGGCGGATAAATATAATCGAAACGCGTGCCGGTGTACCACAGCGGCTGCCATCGCGGATGCGGCCAATGTGCCACCAGGAAGCGCGCGTCGGAGATGAACGTGCTCTCGATCGACGGCCACTGGTCGGTGTATTTGTGCGTGTAGTAAGGCGCCAGGAGGATTGACGCGAGGACGAATAGAATGGCGCAATCGAGCAGGATTTCGCGGCGGCGGGTCACACCAGCGGCTCCCAGAACCGCTCGAAAATGGCCATCGAAAGCAGGATCAGAAAGGCCGCTAGGGTGATGATGCGCCCCACAGTGTTCTCGAGCGGCATGCGAAATTCCAGACGGATTTCGCCGTTGCCCGGCGGCGCATCGATCCACATGAATCCCATTACATCCTTGTGGATCGGGAGGAGACGGCTGCCCTCGACCGCCTGCCACGCCGGATCGTATGCTTCCTGCACCAGGATCGATTGACCGGGTTCCACTTTGGCGTGAACCAGCATGGCATCCGGCCCCTCGCGAGTCAAGCTCGGCACCGAATCCGGACCCTTTTCGATGGCATCGACATAAGCCCCCAGACGTTCTACGTCATCGTTCGCGCGCTGCGGTTTCAGGCTCTGGAACTGCGCCGTGTCGACCACGCGGGCGCGCGCCGGATATCGCCGCGGCACGCGGTAGATCCTGTCGCCCTGGCCATCGTCGAAAATCACCGATAGCAGGCCGGCGACTTTTTCGGGGTGCTCGAAATCCTTGTAGAACTCCTGCGAGCGCCGATCGGAAACGAAAAGCGCATCGACCGCCATCGATTGCATCCAGAGTTCGGTGGGCTCGCCTTGCCGGCCCAGGTTTGCCTCCCACTGCGCCGGTTCGACTTGTCGATTCAGCAGACCCTGGTCGGATCCGCCGCCGAGTTCCGCCAGGTCGTGCCAGGCGTCGAACCAGAACCGCACCGATCCGGAAGACTCCACGCGCGCGTCCGGCAGGTTGTGCCAGAGCCAGTCGGGAATGCGGTATTCGACGCGGCTCTGGTAATCCGGCGTGGCCGGAAACACGTGCCAGGCGTGGCGCACGTAACCCTTCGCGCTGTAGAGTGCCATCAGCACCACCGCGATGGCGACGCCGCGCAGCGCAATCCCCGGCCGGTCCCACATCCACTGGAGCGCCAGCACGGCCGCCATGATATAGATCATGTCGAGTTCCGGCAGCAGGCGGATGGGCTCGCCGGCGATACGGAAGTTGAAATAGTAATTGCCGAGGACGTTGAGTGAGAAGAAAACCACACATCCGGTAACGAACACGCTCCAAGCCCGGCCGGGCTTCCTGCGCGCGAGCCAATCGGAAGCCAGCCCGAACGCTACCACCACCCCGACCGCCAGCCAGATGGACCACATCGAGCCGTGCTGGGAGACGTAAATCATGTTCCGGAGGGTGATCCGAAAGTAGGATGGCACCAGCCAGAACGCGCACAGCCCGTATGTGAACACCGGAATCGCGAATGCCGGGACGAGAATTCGCTTCTCCAGGCGCGTGATCCACAAGCTCCACACCAACAGGGGATAGAACGTGGCCAGCGCCACTGCACCATAGAAATTAGTCGCCACCACGCCGGCGCCGGCCAGCGACGCGAGCGCCATCGCCCACGGACGCCGCTTTTCGAGCGCCAGCCACGAGAACGCCAGCGCGATAGGGATGAGCGCCAGCGCGCTCATGTGCGGACCTTCGCCGTATTTGACCAGCACTCCCAGCCGCTGCGGTTGGAGCATCCAGGCATCGTCGCGAAATCGCGGCATGAAAAGGAATATCGGCGACATCAGCGATGTGGCCACTGCTCCCAGCCACGCCGCCGCACGAGAATTGGTTCCCACGCGCATGAGCAGATATACGCCCGCGATCCCCAGGGCGTAAAACAGCGCGACATAGAAGTGATACGCCCGTGCCGGCACGAAACCGAACAGCTTGATCACGGCGGCCGTTCCATAGCGCAGCGCGGGGGGATAAATGTAGTCGAAGCGCGTCCCGGTGTACCAGAGCGGCTGCCATTGCGGATGCGGCCAATTTTCCGCCAGGTAGCGCGCGTCGGAAATGAAGGTGCTCTCGATAGACTGCCACTTGTCTTCGTAGACAGCCCGGAAATAGGGGCGAATCAGGATCGCGGTGTAGAGGAATACCAGGCAGAAATCCAGCAGGATTTCCGTCTTGCGGGAAAACTTCGGCAATTGGACCAATTATTGTGCCCGGTGGGTAGTAGCTTCCGTCACGCCGCGATAGCGCCGCTCCAGACTATCGAACTGATTCTGGTGGACGATTCCGGCCCGGTGCAGAACATAACGCGCGAGCAGCCAAAGAATCGAAATGCCGTAACGCGAGCTGGCCAGAAACGAGGCCGACGAGGCCTGCGCGAAGTACCGTGTGGGCACAGGGACTTCCGTGATGCGCATGTTGACGTTGACGAGCTGCGCCACGATCTCCTGGTCGAAAATAAACTTGTCGGAATCCATTTGCAGGTTGACGGATTCCAGGGCTTCCCGGCGGAAGGCGCGATAGCCGGTGTGATATTCCGACAGGCTCAGTCCGAAAACCGTGTTCTCCGCGATCGTAAGGAAGCGATTCGAAATATATTTCCACCACGGCATGCCCTGCTTCATGGGGTTGCTGCCCAGCAGGCGCGACCCGAACACCACGTCTGCCGTGCCTTCCTGGATGGGCTTGATAATTTCGGGCAACAGTGTGGGGTCGTATTGATAATCGGGGTGGACCATCACCACAATATCGGCGCCGGCGCGGAGGGCTTCGCGATAGCAGGTCTTCTGGTTGGCGCCGTAGCCGTAATTGCGGTCGTGAACGAAGAGCTCCAGCCCGAGCTCGCGCGCAATCTTGGCGGTTTCGTCCTTGCTTCCGTCGTCCACCAGGATCACGAGGTCGACCATATCGCGCGGCAGATCCGCGTAAGTCATGTGGAGCGTCTTGGCGGCGTTATAAGCAGGCATCACCACCACGACTTTGGGTTTACTGGGAGTCATTCGGTTTCCTCCTTCCGGGTGCGCACGATGAATTGATAGGCACACATGGTCTTCCAGATTCGCGCCATCTGGAAGGACTGCCATTCCAGAAAGCGCACGGCCGCGGAGCCTTGCCATCGCGGAAATGCCAGGCTCACCGGTACTCCGGAGCAGCGAACCTGCTCCACGCGGAATCCGGCCCGCTGCAACAGCGATTCCCAGCCGTCCCACGTGTAGAAGTGCAGATGCGTGCTGTCGAACAGACCGCGCTGGTGCTGCGGAAACCGGCCCATCAGCACATTCCAGCGAAAATAGAAATGGCCGCTATTCGGTAGCGAACCCACTAGTTTGCCCCCCGGAGCCAGCCGCGCCCGGCATTCCTTGAGCAGTTGGAGCGGAGCGCGCAGGTGTTCCAGAACATCGGCGCAAATGATGTAATCGAACTGTCCACGCAGAGGCGGAAGGCCGTCGTCGAGATCGGCGCCGGCGAATTCCACCGTGGGCGGGTGCGGACTGTTGGGCCAGTCGATGCTGGTGACGGCAAACCCGCGTTGCGCCAGTATCTCCGAGATATATCCGATGGCGCAGCCCACATCGAGCACCCTTTTACCCTCGCCGCGTTCGGGAAACTCCCCCAGAAGCAGCGTGTGACTGCTGAAAGGAGCCGCTTTGAACTGGTACCGAGAGGTTCCCTGGGCCGTCGCTGCCATTCCCAACCATTATCACATGTCAGACTCGCCAGCCCCCGCGATGGGTATTGTCGAGTTATGGGCTTGTGTGCCCTCCAGTTCCGCTGAACGGCCATGCGCCATCGGGAGGCACGCCAGTAGCCAGCGTTCGGCAGGTCTCCTTCGGAGAGGAAACCGCCATCCCGCACGGGGCGGCCATGGGCCGTGCCGGTGCAAAATTGTCGGGAACGTGCAAAATTATCGGGCAGACCAGCCAGGCAGGTCGGCCGGATGGGTGGAAAGGAGTTCTGTTTCCGGTGCGATAAGCCACCGAATGGCGGAAGAAACTGCGACAAGCCTTCGGCCGTGTATGAGTTAACCCCGAATGAAAAATTGGCCGTGCTTCCGCAATAAGCCGGTAAGGAGTACCAGATGCAAGCACGGACGATCGATAACCAACCGGACACCTATGCGGTGATTTTCGAAACCGGAGACGAAGTGGCCGCCGGTCAGGCGGCATTCGCCCAACAACACCATTTAACCGCGAGCCATTTCTCCGCGATTGGCGGTTTCGAGGACGTTACGCTCGGCTATTTCGACTGGAGTAAAAAGGAATACACACGCACTCCCCTAACCGAGCAAGTCGAAGTACTATCCCTCATCGGCGACATTGCGTTAGATCAAGGAAATGCCGAAAGTCCACGCCCACGCGATCGTCGGGAAATCCGATGGCAGCGCCCATGGCGGCCATCTGCTGGAGGCACACGTCAGACCTACTCTTGAAGTAATGGTGGTCGAATCGGCGGGAGAACTCCGCAAGAGCTACGATCCGCTTTCTAAATTGAACCTGATCAAAACGTAGACCTGGGGGCACCCGCGCGCGATAGGGATTTGCAATCCGCGCGATAGAAACTTCCATCTTGGGAATCGGGGGCCTTTGGGGCAAAATGGCTGCAAGCACCGGCGCGCGGCGGACGCGTGTTGCTAAGATCGTGTAGGATTCCGCCATGAAGAAAATCGAGGCCATCATTCAGCCGTTCAAGCTCGACGAAGTGAAAGAGGCGCTGCAAGCCATCGGAATCGAAGGCATGACGATCTCCGAAGTGCGCGGCCATGGACGCCAGAAGGGTCATAAAGAGGTATACCGCGGGCAGGAATACACGGTCGATCTTCTGCCCAAGGTCAAAATCGAGGTGGTCATCGCCGACAACCGGCTGGACGATGTGACCCGCGCAATCGTCGATTCGGCGCGCACCGGCAAGATCGGGGACGGCAAAATTTTTGTGATGGACGTCATCGAGGCCATTCGCATTCGCAACGACGACCGGGGAGAATCGGTCCTATAGGGCAACCCGCGGGATCTCGTATGCAACCCTCCGGGCTACATCCTTATCCCGCACACGATTCTTCCAGCGGCGTCTCGGATGTTCTGATCTCTCTCGCCGAACGGGCGAGTTCCGTCGACCGGCTGGTATCGCAGGCCGCAGCCGAGCTGGTTTTTCCCAATGTTCCAGAAGACCTGGCGCTGATTTGCGTCGGCGGATACGGCCGGCGCCAGCTTTTTCCCTTTTCCGATATCGACCTGCTGATTTTGTGCGCGAACGACGATATTCCGCGGCGGCACAAACCCGAAATCTCGGCGCTGCTACAGCGGCTCTGGGATTCCGGCCTGCGCGTGAGCCAATCGGTGCGCACTCCCGAGGAATGCCTCACGGTTCACGACCAGAATACCGAGCTCAACATCAGCCTGCTCGACCAGCGGTTCCTTGCCGGCGACCGGCCGCTGTTCGCAGGCCTGAGCAAGAAATTCCCGCGTTTCGTGCAGGGCAACCGGGATGCGCTCATGCGCAACCTGGTCCGATTGACCCGGGAACGGCATACCAAGTACGCCGAGACCTTCTACCACCTCGAGCCTAACGTGAAAGAAACACCCGGCGGGCTGCGTGATTTCCAGTTCATCCGCTGGATGGAGCAACTGCGCGATGCTGACGCGAGTCGCGTTACCACCCCGGAAGCTCCCGATGAATTGCGGCAAGCGTTCCGCTACCTGGCTGGGCTGCGCAGCGCGCTCCACCGCCAGGCCGGCCGCGACCAGAATCTGCTCACGTTCGACGCGCAGGATGCGCTGGCCGACCACGGCGCGAGAGACGTCGGGGTGTGGATGCGCGAGTATTACCGCCATGCGCGCGCGGTGTACCGCGCCACGCTGCGGACGCTGGAATTGTGGGACGCGCAGTCGAGCGCGCTGTTCGCGCAATTCGTGGGATGGCGATCGCGCCTTTCGAATTCCGATTTCGCCGTCCACCGCGAGCGCGTCCACTTCCGTGCTCCGCATCAACTGGAGAGCAATCCCGACCTGGTGTTGCGCCTGTTCGAATTCGTGGCCCGGCACGGCCTCCCGCTGTCGAACGAGGCCGTGATCCAGCTCGAAACGCGGCTGGCTCGCTTGCGGGAATATTTCGATACGCCGCGCAACCTGTGGCCGGCCGTCAACCAGATTCTGTCGCAACCGCACGCGCCCATGGCCCTGCGCTTCATGCACGAAACCGGAGTTTTATTTGCGCTGTTCCCGGGGCTGGAGCAAATCGAGTGCCTGGTGGTGCGCGATTTTTTTCATCGCTATACCGTGGACGAGCATACCCTGGTAGCCGTCCAGAACGCCTGCGCCGCGCCCGAAAAATATGGCGAGTTGCTTCGCGAATTGCCCCAAAAGGGCGTGTTGCTCTTCGCGCTGCTGTTTCACGATTCCGGCAAGCCACAGTCGGACGCGGCCGCCGGATACGCGGGCCATGTGGAAGGGTCGCTCGCGGCGGCGGCCGCGGCCATGCGGCGTATCCGCATGCCGGCGCAGGAGCAGGATGCCGTGGCATTTCTGATCCGCAACCACATGGAACTCTCGCTCGCCATGCAGTCGCGCGATCCGGCCGACCCGAAAACCATCCAGGACCTCGCGCAGACGGTGGGCACTGAAGAGCGCCTCAAAGCTCTTACCGTCCTCACTTATGCCGATATCAGCGCGGTAAATCCGAGCGTGATGACTCCCTGGCGGTCCTCGCAGTTGTGGCGGCTTTATATGGCCGTGTACCGCGAGCTCACGCGCGAGCTATCGGAGCAGCGCATCGCCGATTCGACCTCGCGGCCGGGTGCGGAACTGCTCGAAGGCCTTCCGGTGCGGTACCTGCGAACCCATAGCGAAGAGGAAATCGCCGCGCACGTAGCGCTCGCCGCCCAAAGCGAGAAGCGAGGCGTCGCGGTCGATATCCGGGGCGTGGAGTCGGCCTGGCAGTTGACCGTCGTCACCAGCGACCGCACCGGTTTGTTCGCCCGCATGGCCGGCACGCTGGCGGGATTCGGCATGAACATTCTGCGCGGCGAAGCGTTTTCCAATCGCCGCGGCCAGATTCTCGATACCTTCGTCTTCGCCGACCCGACGCGCACTCTGGAATTGAACCCGTCGGAAGTGGACCGTCTGCGGGCCACGGCCGAACGCGTAATTTTGGGCAAGCTCGACGTGCGCGAACTGCTGAAGAATCGTCCCAAGCCGAAGCCGCCCAGCCGCAAGGGCCGGGTTCCCGCCGCGATTCGCTTCGACGACGAAGCCAGCGCCACCGCTACGCTGGTCGAGATTCTGGCCGAAGATCGTCCGGGCCTGCTCTACGATCTGGCGTCGGCGATTTCCTCGAGCGGCGGCAATATTGAGGTGGTCCTCATCGATACGCAAGCCAATCGCGCGATCGACGTTTTTTACGTGACCGTAAAGGGCCGGAAACTGACCGCGAGCGAGCAGGCAGCGATGGGAGAGGAATTGCGGAAGGCCTGTACGCCCCAGTAGGTCCTGTACATTTTTGGTCTCAGCCCGTTCATTGGATGTATACGGTCCGAATTGCTGCCAGTTCTAAGCGATTGAAAACACTTGGATTCGATCTGGCGGGCGGCCTGCACTCTTCCCGGTATGGCTAAAGAATGGGCGAACCACCTGGAACGATGGACGAGCGCCGGTCTCGTCGCTCCTGAACTTGCCGGGCGCATCCGAACCTGGGAACGCGAACAGTCGGCGGGCGCCGGATTGCGCTGGCCGACGCTGCTCGCTCTGGCATTCGGCGCCATCCTGGTTGGCGCGGGCGCGCTGCTCTTCGTGTCCGCGCATTGGGACCAGATCTCTCCCAACTCGCGCATGGCGCTGGCGGCGGCAATGGTCGCAACCTTTCATGCCGGCGGCGCCGCCGTCACGCGCCGCTTCAATAGCCTCTCGGTCGCGCTCCACGCGGTGGGTACGATCGTGCTCGGCGCGGCCATCGCGCTGGCCGGGCAAATCTACAATCTGTCCGAGCATTGGCCCTCGGCTGTCATGCTGTGGGCGCTCGGTGCCGCGCTCGCATGGGCGCTGCTTCGCCAGTGGCCGCAAGCGGCCCTCACGGCGATTCTGGTTCCGGCGTGGCTGGCATCGGAGTGGTCTTCGTGGTGTACGGATGCAGGCCGCGATTCCGCCGCCACCGTTACCGCGGGAATTTGTGCTCTCAGCCTTACGTATCTCAGTGCAAGGCGGTCCGCGAACGATTCTCCGCTGCGCCAGGCGCTTATGTGGATCGGCGGAATTGCGCTGCTTCCTTCCGCGTTTTTCCTTGGCCTTGACCGGTGGAGCCGTCATCTACCGGATGCGTCGACGCTCGCCGTCGGCTGGGCGGTCGCGGTCTTGCTGCCCATCTTTGCCGCGGTCGCGCTGCGCGGCAGCGACGTGCTCTGGAATATCGGCGCGGTGGGTTGGACGGTGCTTCTGGCGCTGAGCAATACCGGTTCGGGCGAACGCGCGTTGGTCTACCTGTGCTGCGCGGTTGGCTCGGTCGGGCTTGCCTGGTGGGGCATCCACGAGTCGCGCCCCGAGCGCATCAACCTGGCCATCGCCGGGTTTGCGTTGACCATTGTCTGTTTCTATTTTTCGGATGTCCTGGATAAACTCGGCCGTTCCGCCAGCCTGATGCTGATGGGTCTGCTTTTCCTTGGCGGCGGCTGGCTGCTGGAACGAACCCGCCGCGGACTGCTGGCGCGCATCAATCCTCTGGAGGCCATATGAAACCCGCATATCGTGGAATCGCCGTCGCCGTGCTGCAATGCCTGATGGCCTGGTCGGTATCTGCCAAGTACTCACTCGATCGCCAGCGCCTGCCGCGCGTCTGGGCGAAAGCCGCGCCGATCGATCCCAATCTGCCGATTCGCGGCCGGTATTTGAGCATCCGGCTGGAAGTGGACCATGACCCCGTCGCCGATCAGACGTACGCCGGCACCGGTCATCTCACCATCCGCGACGGGCGCCTCTACGTGGCGAACGATCATGCACCATGGAACTACAGCTCTCACGTCCTGGTTGTACGCAACGGCGACCGGTGGACGCTCATGGAGCCTGTGGCGTTCTTTCTGCCCGAGCACGGCGCGGATCCCTCGCACGTGCCCGCCGGCAAGCAGTTGTGGGCCGAGGTCAGCGTTCCGCCGAAGGGTCCGCCGCGCCCGGTTCGACTCGAAGCCCGTTAGACCTCCGCGATCCGCACCTGCCGCACGTAGAAGCCCTCGTCCAAGCGGCGGGTGCGGACTGAGGGATCGGCAAGACGGAGCCGGATGCGATAAATTCCCGCCCGGTCCGGCGTCCACATCTGCATCCAAATTCCCCAGGAACCCTGCGCCGGCTCGGCATCCGCGACTGGCACATAAGCTTCGTCGGGTGCAAAACGAATTAAGAGCTTGTCTGCCGGTTGTGGTCCGCCCCACACAATCCCCACGACTTTATATTGGATCTTGCCGCGGACCATCCATTTTTCGATGCGCACCGGCATGGCGGCGGGATCGATGGTAGCCGGCTGATAGTCGATGGCGCGCGCGGGGACGCCGTGCTGGTGGGTGCGTGCGGCGTATTCTCTCATTTGAGAGGTGGCTTCCGCCGAGTCGTCCACCGGTCTGATTTCGTTCACCCATTTGATGCACGCGCATCCATACCAGCCCGGAAGAATCAGTCGGACGGGCGCGCCATGGTCGGGCGTCAGCGGCTGGCCGTTCATAGCGAGCGCCAGGAAAGCGCCGGAATCGTCGAGATCCTGGCGCGAGAAGATCCAACTCGCGCCGGGGATCGAAGGTGTTTGCGGAGGCGCGGAGTACTCATCGAACCCCGAGACCAGTATACGAGCGTGCGAGTCGAATCCGGCGCGATCGAGCACCGCGGCCAGCGGCACGCCGTCCCATGGCGCCACGCTGATCATGCCGAAGCATACGGCGCGGGTGTTGCCGGCACATTCCATGAGGTGGATTCCCTGGGAATTTGCCTGCTTGTTCAGGTCGTCTATGGAGATGCGCTCGGTGCCGGCAAGAATCGACCAGGGGTTGCGGGTGTCGAGCAAACGCGAAACGCGCGTGCGGATGTAAAAATGCGGCGTCGGTATAATCAGGCGGTGGCTATCGATGCGCGAGAGATCGGTATAAAGCCGGCCATCGAGTTGTTCGCCCACGGGTGTATCGAGCGGAGCGTGGCCTTCGTCTTCGAATGGGACCGTGCCGATCAGTTCGCCTTCGCCGCGAGATCGCTGGCAGGCGATCGCGCCTCCCGCCAGCATTGCCATCCAATTGCGCCGGGTTGTTAACGATGGTCGCGTGATCCTAGAATATATCCCCCGCATGCTATTCTGAAAGCTCCCCAAAGGGGCTCCCGTCATGCGCGAACAAAGCTATACGACTCCCCACGGGATTACGGTCACGCGCAGTATTGCGAAAGTCAGTTACCGCAAAGGGCTGGCCCATCTTCTCCGCGAGCTCGACCATCACCGTGGCATTTATCTTTCCTCGGGGTATGAATATCCCGGAAGATATTCGCGCTGGGACGTCGCCTCCACCTGCCCGCCTCTCGAAATCATCTCTTACGACCGCCGGGTCGAAATCCGCCCCCTGAACGAGCGCGGCCGCAAGATCGCCGAACTGTTTCACAGGGTGCTGGCGGACCATCCGCACTGGGCGGAGATCGGTTTCGAAGGGGAAATCCTTGCGGGGAGGCTGAAACCCCTGCCGGCGCTTTTTCCCGAAGAGGAGCGCAGCAAACAACCCTCGGCATTCTCGATTCTGCGCTCGCTGATTCAAGAATTCCGCGGGCTGGAGGATTCGCGCCTGGGATTCATCGGCGCGTTCGGCTACGATCTGCTCTTTCAGTTTGAGCCCATCGACAAAAAGCTCCCGCGCCACGGCCACAAAGATCTGCACCTCTACTTCTGCGACGACATCTGCTTCATGGATCGCAAGAAGGAACAGATCGAGCGTTACCAGTACGAATTCGCGAGGGAATCGGTAACGACGCGCGGAGTTCCGCGCGAAGCGCAGGAAATTGCGCCCCAACCCGTGCTGCCGCCAGGGCCGATCGTGAGCGACCATCGGCCGGAAGAGTACATGGACGCGGTGGAAAAAGTGCGCGAGGGCATGCGGCGCGGCGATTATTACGAGGTGGTGCTGCGCCAGGTGTTTCGAACGCCGTACGCGGGTAAAGCCTCCGAACTTTTCCGCAAGGTGCAGCACGCCAGCCCCAGCCCCTACGAATTTTTCCTGCAATTCGGCGACGAACAGCTCATCGGCGCTTCGCCCGAGATGTTCGTTCGCGTGGAAGGCAGCAGGGTGGAGACATGCCCGATCGCCGGCACGGCGCGCCGCACGGGCGACCCTCTGCGCGATGCCGACAGCGTCCGCGAGCTGCTGAAATCGACGAAGGACGAATCGGAACTGACGATGTGCACCGACGTCGATCGCAACGACAAGTCGCGCGTCTGCGAGCCCGGCAGCGTGCGCGTGATTGGGCGGCGGCTCATCGAAGGCTATGCGGGCGTGTTCCACACCGTGGACCACGTGGAGGGCCGCATCCAGGAAGGCTACGACGGGCTGGACGCGTTCCTCACACACATGTGGGCCGTGACTTTAATCGGCGCTCCCAAGAAAGCCGCGGCAGAGGCGATCGAGGCGTTGGAGACGAGCGCGCGCGGCTGGTACGGCGGCGCCATCGGCATGATTTCGCTGAACGGCGATATCAATACCGGCATTCTGATTCGCACGACTTACCTCAAGGACGGCGTGGCCTCTTATCCCGCGGGCGCGACGTTGCTCTACGATTCCATCCCGGAGATGGAAGAGCGCGAAACGCGCATGAAAGCCACGGCATTTTTCCGCACGCTGGGAGTGGAAGAGCCGGCTCCCGCCGCACTGTCGCGAGAGGCTACGGGAACCGGCGTGAAGCTGCTGCTGGCCGACAACGACGACTGCTTCATCCACACGCTGGCCAACTACGCGCGGCAGACCGGCGCCGAAGTGGTGACCTATCGCGCGGGTTTCCCGCCGGAGTTGATCCGGCAAGTGGCGCCGCACTTGATCCTGATTTCACCCGGCCCGGGACGGCCGCGCGATTTCGGCGTCCCCGAACTGGTGCTCACCGCGGTGCGGCTGGGAGTCCCGGTTTTCGGCGTGTGCCTGGGCCTGCAAGGAATTGTGGAAGCCTTCGGCGGCGAATTGGGCGTGCTCGATTACCCCATGCATGGCAAGCCGTCCGTCGTGCGCCATCACGGCGTGGGCGTGTTCGAAGGATTGCCGGCGGAATTTCAGGTGGGGCGATACCATTCGCTGTTCGCGCGGCGCGAGACCTTCCCGGGGTGTCTCGAGGTGACGGCGGAGACGGAAGACGGCGTCATCATGGGCGTGCGTCATCGCGAATTGCCGATCGAGGCGGTGCAATTTCACCCGGAGTCGATCCTCACGGCAGAGGACGGGCACGGGCTCAAGCTGATGGAAAACGCGGTCCGGCTCGGCCGGTTGGCGCCGCGGTAGCTACTCCAGCAGGAATTCGCGGGGGGTAAGCGGCGGAACGGGCCCGGCCGTAATCTTTCGGCGGTCGTCCAGCTTGGGGACGATTGTGAGCGTCATACCGCTGACGGCGGGCATACCGTGCTCTTGCGCTCTGGCGACAAAAGCGCGAATGGCGCCCTCCTGGGCGGCGAGAGCGCTGTCCCACTGCTGGCGCAAATTGGCTTCGTTCCGATATTCGATCCGCGTCTCCCCGGAGAACACGCGCTCCGCCTCTTGCCCCGCCGGCACGATGGCGAGCCCGTCGAGGTACGCCAGGCGCGCTTTCCGCCGATCGACGGCAGCCACGCAGACGCCGACGCCTGTCGGATGATCGGTAGGCACGACGAATCGGCGATAGTACACGCTTTGCGGTCCGCTGGCGGCCAGCACATCGCCCCTGAGGGGTGAATTGACCAGATAGTAGACGCCAATCGGCGGGAATCCTTTGGGCATCGCCAGACCGCCATCGCCGCACACCATTCCACCCGTTCCGCCGCCCCTGCCGGTTGTGTCGCCGGGGTCGGTTAACGTGAAGAGGTGAGAGATTTCCACCTGGCTCAAGATCTTGGTAAAGAAACGCTGTGACCGGCGTTCCAGCAGGAGATTGTCAATGGCGAGCCATTCGACATCCTGCAAGTTTTCGCCGCTCATCCGCAGCAGCGACTCTTCGTTATCGCTGTCGCCGGCCAACAGAACGATCACGGGCGCGCGCCAGCCGGCCACGAACGGCTCTAATATCTCCGCCGGTACGCGGATTCCCGACTGGATGGCGGCATCGAAAAGCGCGGCCAGGTAAGCGTGCTCCTCGCTGAATGACGGGGCGTCTTGTAACCCCGAAGCCTCACGAAAGGCGTCGACGAGACGATCCCTGTACTCTTCGGAGTTGAGCCTCCCGGCGACATACACACCCCACGCTTTGTCCCGCCATGCAGGCGAGTCAAGGAGGTGCCTTGCACGTACTGTCTCGCTCTCTGGAATGGATTGCGCCGCTGCGCAAAA
>Ga0335073_10002272_pt1 | contig 26252 bp, 12 predicted proteins | sample Lox_Sample_22_FD_207093 | JGI IMG/M metagenome (GOLD analysis project Ga0335073, IMG submission 207093) | Soil microbial communities from Loxahatchee National Wildlife Refuge, Florida, United States - Lox_Sample_2.2 | ecosystem: Environmental > Terrestrial > Soil > Wetlands | place: USA...
CGATCTCGTCCGACTCGTACCAGATCCGCTGGTCGCCTTCAGGGCCGTAGTACCACTGCATGCTGCTATCCGTCGGTGTCTTGGTCGCGATTGCTGATCATCTTCTCCGCCTGCTGCAGGAGCTTCTTCACATCCTGTTCGTCCAGGCCGGCGTCGGACATCCGGCGGAACAGTACCCCGGCGGTGGGGTTGGTTTTGATGTACTCCCGGGCGCCCTCGCCGACGCGGCCGGCCGCGGCGAGCAGCAGGTCGGCGTCGAGATGGAGTTCGGACGCGATCCGCCGCAGCACGGTTTCGGACGGCACGCGCCGGTCGTTTTCGATGTCGTTCATATATGACGGCGCGACCTCCAGTTGCCTGGCCAGCGCACGCAACGGCAGGCCCGCGGCCACCCGGGCATCGCGGATCTGCTGGCCGAGAGTCGCTCCGGAAGGTCTATCCGTCATGTCCGCTGACGAGCGTACACCATCCGCACGGTAGCAGCCCAGATCAGGGCCTGCTGACCCGCGGCCAGCGCGAGCGCGGGCCTCGGCCGGGGCTGTGCTACTCTGTACGCATGTCCGCGAACACGCGGTCAGACGTACACCTCGCCTACCTGGGCCCCGAGCAGAAAGCAGGAACACAAGATGAGCGAAGCCACAGTGGCCGAGCACAGGGACGAGACCCGGAGAACCGAGTACGCGATCGTGGTCAACGGCGAGCGGGCCGTGGTGCCCAACGAGACCGTGTCCTACGCCGAGGTCGTCGCCATCGCCTACCCGGTACCGCCGAGTCCGGACACCACCTACACGGTGACCTTCCGCAACGCGAAGGGTCCCCGGCACGAGGGCATCCTGGTCGATGGCGAGACCGTCGAGGTCAAGAAGGAGGGCACGACCTTCGATGTCGTCCCGACTGGTAAGTCGTAGCCCCGATCTGCAGCGCCTCCTCCGGGAGGGCTACGAGATCGAGATCCGCTCCGGCTACCTGCTGGTCAAGCGCGTGCCGTTCGCGACCTCTGCGGGGGAGGTCGCGTTCGGCACGCTCATCTCCGAGCTGTCGGTCAGCGGCACCGCCACGATCAGGCCGGCCACCCACGTGGTCTCGTTCGCCGGCGGCATCCCGTGCGACAACCACGGCAACCAGCTCTCGAAGATCATCAACAGCATCGGTGAGAACCGCCTGGCCGACGGCCTCACCGCAGACTGCATGTTCTCAAGCAAGCCCCCGAACGGCTACCCGGACTACCACGCGAAGATGACCGCCTACGCGAACATGATCAGCGGCTGGGCACAGGCCATCGACCCGAACGTCACGGCCAGGTCGCTCTTGCCAGTCAAGATGACCGAGGACGAGTCGGTGTTCCGGTACCTGGACACAGCCTCCAGCCGTGCCCGGATCAGCCTGATCACCGGCAAGCTCGCGCTGCCCAAGGTCGCCATCGTCGGGGCCGGCGGGACCGGCGGTTACGTTCTCGATCAGGTCGCCAAGACGCCGGTCGGCGAGATCCACCTGTTCGACGGCGATCTGTTCTATGCGCACAACGCCTTCCGCGCGCCAGGTGCCGCGTCGGTCGAAGACCTCGACGCCATGCGCAACAAGGCCGAGTACCACCGGGACAGGTACGCCGCGATGCGCCGCGGGATCATCGCCCACCCCTACTACATCGACGAGTCGAACATCGGCGAGCTCCGGGACATGACGTTCGTGTTCCTGACCATGGACCCAGGGCCGGGCAAGAGGTTCATCGTCGAGAAGCTGGAGGAGTACGCGCTCCCGTTCATCGACACCGGGATGGGCGTCCTCAGGACAGACGACGTCCTGCGCGGGATCGTGACGGCGACGACCAGCACCCCCGGCCACCGCGAGCACGTCCGGGCGAACAAGCGGATCACCTTCGCCGACGGCGGCGACGACTACGACCACAACATCCAGATCGCGGACCTGAACATGCTCAACGCCGCCCTGGCTGTGATCAAGTGGAAGAAGCTGTACGGCTTCTACGCCGATGATGAGCACGAGCTGTTCACCGCATACACGATCGCGGCCAACCAGCTGCTGAACGGCGATCAGCTCACATGAGGCGCATGTCGATCACCCACGAGTTCGTCGAGTACGTTCCGACCGAACTCGCCGACGGGATCCTCTACATCTCGATCACCTACCGCACCGCCGTGCACCGGTGCGCGTGCGGGTGCGGCAACAAGGTCGTCACGCCCATCACCCCAGCGGACTGGCAGCTCTATTACAACGGCGACACCGTCTCCCTCACGCCGTCCATCGGGAACTGGGGCTTCCACTGCCATTCGCACTACTGGATCGACGCTGGGCGGATCCGGTGGGCCGGGGCATGGACCAGCAAGCAGATTTCCGCAGGCAGGGCACGCGACGACCACGAACGCGTACTCTACTTCGGCCAGCGCGCGGTCGGCACCGAAGGCACCCAGCCGCCGGAGAAGGCGGCCAGCCGCGCTTCGTGGTCCCGCCGCCTGGGACGCTGGCTCGCATCGAGGCTACCGCTGCGCAGCAGGGGAGATTAGGTGAGGCATCTGTGCCGTCATCGCCCGTCACGCCATGTCTGAGCCAGCGAGCGGGAGGCTGGGCACCCGGAAAGATCACGGTGCCTTTGAGGCTGGGCCGTGGGCCACGGAACTGGGCTTGTCAGGCTTCCTCGGCTTCGGCTGGCGTGTCGTGGATGTCACCGTCATCAAGACGCTCGTCGTAGTCGATGGTCCGGCGGTATTCGGGGTGGTCTTTGTCCATCTGGTGCGCGCCGTGGAGGGGGACGGGGTAGCGGGTCCGGCTGTCCCAGGCGACGGTGTGGTCGCAGAGGCGGGCGGCTGCGATGGCGTAGGTGAGTGAGTCGTCCGTGGTCCCGATGACGAGGATCTCGGTTGAGGTGTGGGCGTACCAGTTGGCTTGCTGCTGCTGGGGGTTTGCGTGCCAGCGGGAGATGTCGCTGCCGAGGCGGCGTTGCCGGCCCTTGCCGTCGAACTGGCGTGGCACGGTTGCGAGCACCCATGCCCTGCCGCTGTCGTGCCCGAGGTCCAGTTCGTACAGGGCGTTAGTGGTCTTGACGACCTCTTCGGCGTCGGAGGCCTCGCCGGCGTCGGCCAGGTTGGGGGTGATGTGGACGCCGCGGACTGGCCTGGGGATTTCGCCAGTGCCCGGGGTGATGCGGACGATGGCGGCGGGTTTGAAGTCCGGTGGGCCGGGGAGGGGCACTCTGCCCTCGATCGTGCCGTCAGGGTCTGGCGCGCGGTCGAGGTGCTTGTTGGCGAGCCCGGGCCAGATGCTGCGGCATGACTCGCCGGAGACGAGCAGCACGTAAGGGGTGCCGCCCAGTGCCGGCTTCAGCTGGCGCAGCGCCTGGTTGATGGCGGCGGGCACGCGCGCGTCGTATGCGGTTGCCCGGGTGCCTTCGGCCAGGTCGTGCGCGCGGAAGGCGACGTCGGCTTCGGCGTAGGGCATCCACCCGGTCGCGCCGGTGACGGGGTGCGGGTGCCAGCTGTAGCCGAGCATCCGCCACTGGGAGGTTTCGCTGACCGGGACCAGGGCCGCGAGCGTGTAGATCAGGTGGCGCTTCCCGGCGATGGCTTTCTGCTCCCGTAGGTGCAGGCCGACGAAGGCGTGCGGGCGGGTGAGGCCGTGGCGGCCGTGGGCGAGTGCCTCGCCGATCCGGCTGTGGATGATGCCGCCTGAGCGCAGCAGGTCGCCGAGCGCGGCGTGACCGGGATGGTCTTTGCGGACGGCCTCGGTCAGGGCCACGGCCGTGGTCAGCTGGGTGACGTTGCGGGTGCGTGGGGCAGGGGCCGTGGCGATGAACTGGGTTGGTGCTCCGCGGCGGGCCAGCAGCCGGTTGACCGGGTGCTTGGCGTCGCCGATGTCGGGGTCTGGTTCGGATGAGCCGCGGCGGGACTTCTTGCGTTGCTCCTCCCATGCGGCGGGGTCGTAGTCGGTCTCGCACAACGCGAGGATCCGCACGCCGGGGCTGGGATCGAGATGGCTGATCGTGTCGGCGAGCTGGCGCCGCTGGGTGTGCGGGCCGTGCGCGAGCAGGGCGCTGGCGTTGCAGAAGATGACCGTGACAGCGCCGGGGAGGAGCGGGGTCTCGTCGTCGTCGTTGATCGGGGCTGCGGCGAGGTCGAGCCGGTCGAAATGGTAGGCGAGGAGGTTCTGGATACGGCGGCGGGTGTGCGCGGTGGCGTAGAGCACCACGATCCGCAGGCTCTGGCAGCCCGACGCGGTGATTGTCCCGGGGAGGGTGATCGGGTCCAGTAGCTCAGTGTCCCGTCCGAGCTGGCGTTTGGGCCGTGCCTTGAACCGGTGGCCGGGCACTTGAGTGGCGGTTACCGGGCGGACGCCGAGGGTGTCGGCCACGTGGCAGGTAAGTGCGCGCACCGTGTGCATGCCGGCGCCGCGGCCGATGGGGAAGCGCACCGAGCGGGGGACCACCGCGCGGAGCCTGCCGGGTGGCTCGGACAGGTCGCGGTCTTCGGGCACGATTGGCTGCTCGCCGCGGAGCTTGGACAGGATCGTCAAGGTCAGCCTCGTGGCGGGGTCGATGTCCTTGGGTCGGCTCCTGGCGCTGAGCCCGAGGACGAGCAGCGGTGCGGCGCGATCGTGCTGGGCGAGCCAGGCGGTGCGGGAGCTGCTGAGCCGGTCTGCCAGCCAGAACACGGCCGGGTCGAGCAGGAGGATGGGGAGGCGGAGGTGAGGCAGGGTCTTCATCCGTAGCTTGACGCGCAGCGCGGCGTACCGGGTGGGATATCTGTCACCCCAGCTGCCGGGCCAGAGCAGGTCGTTGTCCCAGACCAGCAGGTCGCCGTTGGTGTCCATTCGGAACCGGATCTCCAGCCCGTCCACCTTGAACGCGGCGGCGGCCAGGAGGGACGCCGCGTGCCACGTGGCGATGTCGTACACCCACCCTGGCGCGTCCGGCTGATGCCCGGTCAGGCGCACGTGGCGGGACAGCGGGCACGGCTCCGGCGCGATCTCGGCGATCTGGCTGGCGAGTTCGCTGGTGTAGCCGAAGCTGATCTGGTCGGGCGGGACGCCCAGGATGGCCTGCTCGAAGACGGTGAACGCGTCTTGGAGGTCGGCGGGCTGCAGGGGATGGTGGCTGGCCAGGAACATGGGCGGCTGGTCTTTGCTGGCGGGCCCGAGGTTGACCTGGGTGCGCCCGGCGGCCCGCAGCGCGGCAGTGAGCGCGGCATAGGGCAGGTTGCCTTCTGAGCCGGTGTGCTGCCGGTAACGGTTCCGCAGGTCAAGCCAGGCCCTGCGCGCTGCTGGCGGGAGGTGGTACAGCTGTGCCGTGCCGACCAGGTCGCGGGTGAACGGGAAGCCGGCCAGTTCGAGGTGGTTGGGTGATTCGGTCACGGCGTGTTCTCCGCAGGGGTGAGGCCGGCGTAGGTGAGCAGCGATGTCAGGGTCGAGCCGTAGATGCGGGCCATGGCATCCTGCCGGCCCGGTGGGAGGGTTTCGTAGTAGTAGCGCAGGAGCGCGGGCAGGTCGCTGCCCAGCCGACTGTCGTGGAAGGCGTTATCCACTAGGTACAGCTCAACGTCGGTCCGGCCGCGCCGTGCCCGCCCGGCGAGCTGGATGAAGTCCACCAGGATCCCGGCGACCACTTCGGCTTTGAGTTCGCGGGCCATAAGGCTGAACCGCGGGTCGCTGCCCAGCAGCTTGTACAGGCGCTGGTGTGCGGCGGTGCGCTGCTCTGCGAGGATCGCGGCCGGGTCCGGGCCGACCGCGGCGCGCTGGAGCGCGTGGGCGTTGACGCTGGCGAACATCTCAGCCGGCTCGGAGAGCTGGGCAACCGGGCGGACGCAGACCCAGATCTCGGAGATCGCGGACCGCTGCTGGCCGGGGATCAAGATGTTCAGGCCGCGGGCGGTGCGGCTGATCGGGGCGAGCAGCACGTCGGCGCCGCGGTGGTGGGGGAAGGTCTCGAACTGCCCAGGGTCAAGGAGCAGCGCCCCGGGCGGGGGGAGGATCTGCCTGCGGGCAGGGTCGGGGCTGACGGCGACCGCCAGCCGTGCGGGGTCGGTGGCCTCGGCCATGCCGTGAGCGAGCAAGGAGCATTGCCGGTAGGAGTTGGTGACGACCAGGACGCGCGCCCGGTCGGCCCGCTGCGGATCGGCGCGCAGTGCCGCGAGGTGGGGGCCGAGCTGCTGATCCCAGAGGCGGTGGCCCAGCTCCGTCAGGATGCCGTCTTTGGCGCCCTCGGGCTGGCCGGCGACGCGGATGGCGGTGTAGGCGTCGCGGAACACGCTGCCCTGCGCGGCGGTGACCGATCCCGGGTCGGCGTCGGTCATCGCCCAGGTGACCGGGGCATGGATGTGCTCGCGGGCGGCGCCTGGGAAGAACGCGGTCGCGGACATGCCGAGCACGATCCGTTCCATCCCGCAGGAGTCCAGCGCGACCACGCTGCCGAGCTGGGCGGTGGTGGTGTGCGGGTCTCCCGCGATGGCCTGGGTGGATAGCTGACCGGTTCGCGGCGGGCCGTCGCTGACCTGGACGCGGAAGCCGAACAGCATGTAGCCCAGCGGCCCGTAGGGGATTGTGGCGTGCTGCACGAACATGCCGAGCTTGTCGGCGAGCTGCCGGGCTGCGGGCAGGTCCGCTTCCGGGGTGGTGACGGCGTAGGTCAGCCGGGTGAGCGCCTGGCGCAGCGAGCCGAGCCAGGCGCGCACCAGCAGCGCGTTGACCACCTGTGCCCGTGTGGCCGGGTCGTCCACCCGGCCGCCCAGTGCTTGGCCGAGGCGGTGCTTCAGCTCGCTGATGCGGTCGGCTCCGTCGTCGTTGCTGACCGACTCGGCGATCAGCCCGCGGATAGCGGCGAGGTCTCCGTCGAGCTGTTCCGGCTGGGGCTCGTCCCGGTCGGGAAACAGCGCGTTGAATGTCCGGTAAGCGAACGCCGGGATCTCGATGCCCTCCGGGACGGCCATCAGCGCCCGGATCAGCATCTGGTCGTTGCTGCCGGGCAGGTGCCAGCCCGAACTGGGGCGGTCATCACGCTCGTCCAGCCACAGCTCGCCCTCAAGGATGTAGTTGAGGAACTGCTGAGCCAGGAACTGGGTGCGGGACAGCGGCGGCAGGATCGGCTGGTCGGCGGCGCTGGTCAGCCGCGCCCGGTCCGCTTCAAGCTGGGCCAGCGGAAGTGTCGGGGATGCGCGGCCCTTCGCGGCTAGGGCCACTTCCTCGCTGCCTGTTTCCACCAGGGCGCTCTGGAACTGGTCGATCTCGTCGATCACGACGACCGGGCAGCGGCGCATGACCACTTCCAGGACGCTCGCCCGGTCCAGGTCGATGCCGTCGATGCGGACCGGCACCGGCATCTGCCCGACCGCCAGGTAGTGGTGATAGGTGACCAGGATGCCGGCTGCCGCCGCAGCGCGGGCGGGAGCGTGCCGCCCGCACACGCCACGCCACGGGCAGGAACTTCGCACTGCCGCGGGGTCGCGGCGGCGCCCGTCAGCATTGCTGGCCGGCTGGGCTGGAAGAAGGCTGCGGCAGGGCTCATCACCGGGGTCTGGCGGGGGGCCGCTGGTGACGAATGAAGCCAGCGTGCAGCCGTAACCAAGCCGGTCCACCCGGTCCCATGCGCCTAGCTCCGCGGCCAGCAGCGCTTTCTCGTGCATCCGCCGTGGCGACAGCAGCAGCGCGCATTCCGGCCGCTGGCCCGGCCAGGCCAGTTTGGCAATGTCGACGTCCAGCGCGTCCCGGACCGCGTGGGCGTCGCCGATGTCGCGGGCGACAAGGGCGATCGGCACCCCGGCCCGGGCTGCCGCGATGCCCAGGACTCGCATGAGCACGGTCTTGCCGACCCCGGTGGGAGCGTTGAGGACGTTCAGGCGGGCGGCTGCCAGGAACAGTTCCTGGATCGGCAGGCTCTGATCATCGCGAAGCCCTCCGAGGAGGCCGGTCATCACCCCTTCCCGCCATGGGCGCCCGCCCCACGCCCGGTCAAGCTCAGCGGCGATCTCCACCAGATCCTTGCAGGTAACAGGGAACTCACCCAGGTACGGGGCGGTGCTGATAACGACCGGGTCGATCACGGGAGGCCGCAGCCCGGCGGGCAGTGTGACCTGGGAGCGTTCCCGCCCGCCGAACTCCCACACGCCGCCGCCCGCAGCCTGGAGCGGGGCACGCTGGCGGGCGCGCTCATCCTCCATCGCCTCGATCACCTGCCCGGCGAGCACCAGCGGCGGCTGGCCGTGCAGAGCCAGGATCTCCTGCGCCTGATACGGCGCGACCCCGGCCGGGATCACGAACGGGGAATCCGCGTAGGCGCACACGCGCCGTGCGGCGTCCTCGAAACGCCGCAGCGACGCCAGTTCGTTGTGCCGGGCTCGCAGCAGTCGCCCGGTGAGCGCCTTCACCTGGGGATCCAAGCCCCGCCAGCCATCCCAGGCATCGAGGCGGCCGGAGATGAGCACGTGCGCGTCAGCCAGCCGCACCCGGATCCGGCCTTCCTGGTCAGGCGCGCCGAAGAACTCCTGCGCCATGGCCAGAGCGGCCTGCACCGCCATATCCCCCAGGCCCTGCCTGCCGCCAGTCACCGGGCCTCCCGTGCCGCCTGGCCAAGCAGGCGTTTCATGCCGCTGAGCGTCCGTGCCGTCATACGCCGCCCGGCGAGCATGTCGTTTATCGCGGCGCACGCCGGCCGCTGATGGTCGGGAATCACGATCTCCAGGTGCTGGCCGGGAGGCTCACCGGCCAGCAGGGCGTGCGCGAGCGCAACCGGTGACGCCCATGCCTTGGCGTCGATCCGCCATACGTTCCGGCCGAGCTCGATGTGCAGGTCGAACTCGTCCAGGTTCGGCCACATGCTGACGTCAGCGCCGAGCCGCCGCGCGTGATCACGAAGATCGGTCTCCATGATCCCCGGCAGGGTGACGTACCGCCATACCGGCCGCGACACTGCCAGGTGATCCGCCGTCGCGGGCTGGCCCTCCACCTTCCCGGCATGCCTCCCGGCCGCAGCGAGGACTGGCCGCCCCGGCCAGTCCGCCGGGCTGGTGGTGTAGGCGATGCCGCGGGCGGCGTGTGCCTCACAGGCCACCCGCCACACGCCGCCGGTCGCGGCTTCTGCCCGCATCGGCCAGCGGCAGGCCGGGCACGGGAACCACCAGCCGTCGACCTGGACCCGGCCGAGGTCGCTGACCGCAGCGTAGTCCCCGAAACGGGGCCACAGGTCATCCCACGCGTGCCGCAGAACCCGCAGCTCGCCCCCGGGAAGGTCGACGAGCAGCTCCCGGGCTCTGACATACCCTGCCTGCCCGAGGGACCGCAGCCCCCGGTACAGGCGCCGCTCCTCCTGCTCGGCGCGAAGCCGGGCAACGGGCCAGCGTTCCGCCAGCCCCGCCACCGGCACGACATGCTCCCGGCAGATGTCCTCGGCCTCGTCGCACAGCCGGCCGGTTTCGTCCACCAGGACCAGGCCGCCCACCGGGCCGGGATCCACCCCAGGCGGCATCAAGCGGTTCAACGGCTCCTGCAGCAGCCTCCGGAATTCCCTCAGAGTCGGAGCGGTGCCGATCGGGAAAGCGGCTGAAACCACGCCGAGGCACTCCATCAGCCGGGCGGCCTTGTCCCGGTCGGCCATCGCCGGATCGGCTACGGCGGACGCGGCGGCGCACGCGGCCATCACTACGCTGTCACGCGCCGCGGCCGGCTCCATCAGCGTCCCCGAAACTCTCCTGCTCATAGCAATGACGCTAGCGGCGCGGACCGACAATCCCCGCTGCTGCAAACGGCGCGCCGAGGTGACAAGCGGCTTTCTACCTGACTTGACTAGATACGCCTTCTCGCGAATGGCCCAGACGAGCTAGCCATTGCGACGTCTCGGACCAGTCACGGCGGGCGGGACTCCGGCCAGCAGGCATCTATGTGTGTCGGCGCCTGCCAGTAGCGTGCCGATCGTGAGCCTCACCAGCCATCTGGACGACCGTGCCAGCCGGCTCAGCCGCTTCCTGGACCATGCGTTCCCGCGTCTCGACGACGTGGCCGCTGAGGCGCTGGCGCAGATGCCCAGAACCCTGCGTGCCGCTCCTGACCAGGGCTTCCACGTGGCCTGGACGACGATCGGCACGGCGATCGACCACCGGCTGCGCCTCGCTTTCACTCCCCGCGCCCTGCCCGGCGCAAGCCGCGAGCCGGCCGTCTCGTGCAACCCGATCACCACAGGCATCCAGCTCGCTGCCGCCAGCGCAGCTCATCACGCTGCTCGCGCCGGAGAATCGGGCTGCCGGGATGACGCGAACGCCCGGCAGGCGGCTCGTCAATGGGAGCGCGTCGCCGCAGTCGGCCAAGCGCTTGCGGCCAGGCTCGGGCAAATGGCGGCCAGAACCAGTCCGCACCTGAACCCGCACCTGGCCCTGCCAGACCCTGACGAAACCGAACTCTGCCGGTTGTGCTACGCCGCGGCCTGGTTCGACGAACTCGCGCACCGGCCCGGCGAAGAACACAAGATCCTCAGCTTCATCGGCGCGAACAACTTCAATAACCTCGACGAGATCCTCGCGGTCGTGCCCCGCGCCGCTGTCGAGGACATGGTCATGCTCGTCCGGGTCGCCGCCCGCAGCGACCTCGCGGGCTTGCGCACACGCGCCAGCCCTGCGGCAGTGACCACGGGACCGCTGTTCGCCGGCAGCGTGGATGTCGGCGGCGCAGACGGCGACCTGATCATCGCTGGCACCTTGATCGACATCAAGACCACGATGCACCCGGCCAGGCACGTCCCCGCTGGTATCCGGCAGCTTCTCGGCTACTTGCTGATCGATTACACCGACCAGCACTCCCTCACAGGGATCGGGATCTACCTAGCCCGCCAAGGTGAGCTGTTGGCCTGGAAGCTGAGAGAGCTGCTTCCAAGACTGGGCGCAACGACTCCGCTCGACATCCTCCGGAACTGCTGCATGGAGACGCTGCAGCGACACTGATAACTAACACACCCCGGCCTGACCGGCACGCCAATGCCCCAGCCGCTGGCCGAATGGCGGGTGCCGGCGACACGCCATTGCAGTCCACCGCTGGCCGTCATGCAGGCCGCTGTCATGGCATGGCGGCATCCTCGGCAGGTCGGCAAGCCGTGTGCAATCGCGGGAGAATCCTGCGACTACGTGGAGCCGCAAGCAGGTCGTTCTGGAATGATGACCGGGAGGCACAGGATGGGCGTGTCGGAGGGTGAAACCGAGGTAGCCAACGGCGTCGGCCTGTTCTGGACGGAGAAGCTGTACCGGCCGTCCGGCGGGCAGGACCACCTGGGGCTCGGCAGCGTCAGCTCCGACCGCATCCTGCGCACGCTGGTCCCGGGCATCAACGTGCTGACGGTGCACCCCCGGTACTGGAGTTTCTACTCGTTCGTGCTCGACGAGTTCTGGCGGCGCCGGCTGGCCCGCACCAGGCGCTCGTTCGCCGGCTTCTACCGGCCATGCGAGTCGATCTACGCGGTCGCGTCACACCTGTGCGACCGCGCCGAGCACGAGAGGCACGGCCCAATGCGCGGCGTCGTCGGAACGGACAAGGCGCGCCCATATGCGGCTCACGCGCCGGCTGAGTTCGACCCGATGTACCCGTACATCGACAGCGACCTGGGCGGGTACGGACTGTACTACGGCACCACTATGGCCGCGACCGGCCTGCTGATCCCGGCGCTGCCGCAGGCCGGCGTCCCGTTCGACGCCCCCACGCCAGCCGGCCAGCGCGTCGCCGCCGCGTTCCGCGAGGCGATCGCGGGCACCGCGTATTACCGGGACTACTTCGGGCACCCGGACCGGCCTGTCCCTGCGGGCGTCGTGCTGGAGTACGCCAGAGCGGCCTGCCTGTGCCAGCTGCAGACCGACAGCGCCCCGGACCGGCCACTGCTTCGCGACGTGTTCTGCTACGGAGGCGACCCGGAAGAGGCCGCCCAGCGCCGCGCCAGCCTGCGATTCTTCCTCGACCTGTCCGCCGTGACCGACGGCGTCCCGGTCGATCAAGACATGTTCCGGCGGCTGATCTACTTCCGCGACCTGGGTGACGGGCTACAGTACGTGCCGCGGGCCGAGGAGGCGCGGACCGCCCGGCGGTGGCGGCTCTACCAGGCGCGGGAGTACTACTCGCTCGCCCTCAACCGGCTGTGGGCGCTGCTGAGCGCCTGGGGAGCCGAGCGAAGCGCGGCCGGAGCGGTGTCGGTCCCGGTCGGCGACTGGTGGTCCTGGCTGGACAGCGCCCTGGACCTCGGTCCCGTCGGCGGCCGACTCGGCGTCGGCGACCCCGGCATCAGCTCCTCGGCACCGCTGGCAGACCTCGCGGACTGGATCACGGCAATCGCCGGGACCGGCGCGAATGTCGACGACATCTGGCCGCAGAACAGCGCACTCACCGAGGACCGCCTCGCCTCCTGGCGCGCCGCCTCACCCGATGACCCCGCACTGGCAGCAGCGATGATCGCCCTGCTGCTCCTGATCCGGGAACGCGTCGGCCGCCCCGCCCGGCAGATCCAGATCGGCGAGGATATGGACATCCTGGCCGCCGGCGGCGCGGAGCGGCTCGCAATGACCCGGTTCTTCGACCGCGCCCGCCGCGCGATCATGGCCGGGGCGACTATCGGCGAGTTCGCCCGGTCACTGGTCCTGGACTTCGTCATCCGCCAGCACGAGCGGGTAGCGATGAGCAAGCTGCCCGACGACACCTTCCGGTTCCGCCGCGACGGCGACCGGCTGCGTTTCTCCACGCTGCGGGCTGAGGCCGGGTTCAACGACTCGCGGTTCACCGCCGTGTCCACGATCGTCGCCGAGCTGGGCCTGGCCGGCGGCCTGCAGTCAGCCGATCATGCGCTCGCCACCGCTGGAGCCAGCCTGCTCACAACCGGCCACCTTCCCGAGCGGCCACTGACCGGAGCCGGCGACCAGGGAGAGCAGGCATGACCCGGCTGCGGGTTCCCGACTTGCTCCGCGGCGGCGAATGGGAGCACGCGCTGGTGCTGACTTACAGCCTGGACCTTTCGTTCTACGAGCGGGATCTGGGGCGGACGCTGGCCCGCGTGCCGAACCGGGTGGTCCTGGCGGACGCGCGCCGCCTGGCAGAGCACTTTGACGACATCGCTCGTGGCGGCGAGGGCCTGCACGGCGCGAACGTCGCCTACGCCGTCGCCAGCCTGACCGCGGCCCGCGCCGCCCACGCCAAGGTCATCTTGCTGGCCGCCCCGGGTTCCGGCCTGGCGATCGTCGGCAGCGGCAACCTGACGCTCGGCGGCTACGCCTCCCAGGGCGAGCAGTTCTGCGTTTACCGGTATAACGGCGCGCAGGACCAGCTGCCGCCGTTCGCCGCCGTCCGGCAGCTGCTCGACGGGCTGGCCGCCCGGGAGTGGGTGGACCCGGTTGCCCGCTGGCACCTCGACCAGATCTGGGCCGGGGCGCCGTGGCTGGGCGCCTCCATTCCCCCGGGCACGCCGATGCCGGTCCGGCACAACCTGCATGCCCCGCTCCTGTCGCAGCTGGCCGAGCGGATCGGCGGGCACCGCGTCGGCGAGGTTGTCGTGCACGCGCCGTTCTACGACCTGACCTGCGCGGCCTTGGGCCGCCTGCTCGACCAGATCGCCCCGTCGTCGGTCCGGATCCTGGTCCAGGAACACGAGACCAGCGCCGACCCGCATGCGCTGGCCCGCGTCCTGAGCAGGTACCCCGGCCGCGCTGCCGTCCACACCGTCAGCGCGCCGGAGGTCGGCACGTACCTGCACGCCAAGTTCCTCCTCGCCCGCACCGGCGAGGAGGACATCGTCTTGTCCGGGTCGGCGAACATGTCCCTGTCGGGGCTATGCAGCACAGCCGCGTCCGGCAACGTGGAGGTCGGCAACCTCCTGTCCGGCCCTCCCGGCTCGTTCGGCTACCTGCTCGACGGCCTGACGATTGGGGCGCCCGTCGACGACCCTGCTGTCCTGCCCATTGCCCTGAGAACGGACGGCGGCGCGCAGCCAGACCAGGTCACCCTGCGGTCGGCGGCCTGGCGGGACGGCGTGCTCACCGTCGTCGCGGACAGGGACCTGCCCATTGCCGAGCATGTCCGGGTGCGGGCAGGCGAGATCATCAGCGAGGACGCCGCACCCGAGATCGACGGGGCCGTCGCGATCTTCCGCCTGGCCGGCACGGCCGCGGGCCAGGCACTGCAGCGGGCCGTGCCGGTCGCGCTGCTGCTCCGCGGCGACGACGGCGGGTGGGCCTCCACCACCCCGACGTGGCCCTATCACGTGGACGCCCTGCGCGGCCGCCTGGCCCGGTCAGCTGATCACCAGGTGCTCCGCGGCGCCGGCAGCCTGCCCGCCGATGAGGAGGATCTCCTCGACCTGCTGGAAGAGCTCCAGCGCAGCCTGGTCCCCGACTTCGAGACGGCCTGGCGACTGGCCCGCCGCGACCCCGCCGCGGCCGGCCAGGACGAGGAGACCGGGGAGCCCGCCAGCCTCACCGACATCGACTTCGAGCTGCTGCGACGCCACCCCCGGGTAGCGCAGTACCTCCGCTCCGGCCCGCGCCGCGACGGGAGCGAGCCCACCGACCTGCAAGTCATCCTGTCCGCGATCGCCAGGCACTTCGCCGGCACCCCCGGCGCAGCCGCGCATCAGGCCGGAACGGCGGACACTGGCGGCATCGAGGCCGGGCGATCCGCCGACGACACCGGCCAGGACACCGAGCAGGAGCGGCGCCGCCTGTCGGCGCAGGCACGCAACAGGCTGGCCTGGCAGCGATTCATCACCCGCTACCTGGACGGCCTATCCGACCCGCGGTTCCTGGAACTGGCCGGGCCAGTCATGCTCGCCCGGAACGCGGCGGTCTTCAACCACCTGCTCGCCCTGCTCCTGCAGCGCGGCTCCATCCGGGACGACTTCGGCATCGCCGGGCAGCTCAAGCTCTGGCATTTCCTGTGGGGACAGGCCCCGGACGACCAGGGCCTGGTCGGCACCCTCGACGAGGAGTCCCTCGCCGCGGTGACCGGCATCTTCGCCGAAGCCCACACCCTGGGCGTGGTCCTCGCTGCTCTCTGCTGGTCGTTTGCACTCGCCGAGGAAGAAAAACTTGACAGCGAGGCGCTGGCCATCAGAGATGTCTGGCGATCCCTGCTTACCCACCCCCGGGTGAGCCTTGATGACGACGTCCTGGTGGACGCGGCAGCGGAACTGGCCCTTGATCAGGCCGATCCGCTCGCCGCGCTGGGCGAGGCACTGCTGGAGCTGGCCACAGCCAGCTCCAAGAACGAGATGCTCGATTCGATCGCCGCAGCCTTTGCCTCGCAGCGCGCACATTGCCGCATCGAGAAAGAACGGGTCATCCGAGCCAGCCCCTTCGATGACCACGTCAAGGGGCGCCAGATCGTGACACCGGTTCTGATCATCGACGACGACCATGCAGTAGTTGATTCCGGCCGCGCGTCGGCCGCCCTGGCCGCGTGGGCGGCCGTGGAGAAACGCGAGTACTACCGCATCCACCTTCCCGGGCTGCGCGCGACCGCTGTCGCCGATACCGGTCTTGGCGTGTACTGGCTGAGAACCAGCGACGGAATGCAACAGCTGCCAGAGCCAGAAGGCGAGAGACCTGACTGGCTTGCCGCAGCCGAGCGCTTGAGCCGTAGGCTCGCTCAAGGAGCCGAGGCCGCATAGCGCCGAGTCGTCGCCGGGCCTCCCGCCAGATCCCAGGCAGCTGAGACCTTGCCCGCCGCCCGATGCCGTGCCAGCTTGCCTGCCTGCTTTGCTTTGCCGATGGTGCCGCGGATGGAGGATGATTTCTGCACCAGGCTCTAAATCTAAACGAGGGGGGGTCAGCGTGCCGGTGACGACGCAGGACGCAGTGCCGGGGCAGGGGAGCCTGGTGGAGGTCCGCGGCCAGCGGTGGGTGGTGAGCGATTCCTCGCCGGGCGGGGACGGTAGCACGCTGCTGGTGCTGCAGTCGGTGGAGGACGGCCGGTACGGGGAGAGCCTGCCGGTGATCTGGGAGGTCGAGCCGGGCCGTCGCGCTCTGCCGGCTGGGTCGCTGCCCGAGGTGACGCCGGGCGGGTTCGACCCGCCGGAGCGGTTGGCGGCGTTCCTGGACGCGGTCCGCTGGTCGGCGGTGACGTCGGCGGACGTGCGGACGTTGCAGGCGCCGTTGCGTTCCGGGGTGGTGACGGAGGAGTACCAGCTGGAGCCGGTGGCGCGGGCGATTGAGGCGCCAAGGGTGAACTTGCTGCTGGCTGATGACGTGGGCCTGGGCAAGACGATCGAGGCCGGGCTGGTGGCGCTGGAGTTGCTGCTGCGGCACCGGGCCAAGCGGGTGATGATCGTGTGCCCGCCGGGGCTGATGCATAAGTGGCAGGACGAGATGGCCGAGAAGTTCGGCCTGGACTTCGTGATCGTTGATTCGGCGCAGCTGAACGCGCTGCGGCGCAGCCACGGCAGCGCCGCGAACCCGTTCCGGGTGTACCCGCTGACGATCGTGAGCCTGTCCTGGCTGCGCGGGGCGAAGGCGGAGCGGCTGCTTCATGAGGTCCTCGACCCCGACAGCGAGCGGCGTGCGTTCGAACTGCTGATCCTGGACGAGGCCCACCATGTCGCGCCGGCGGCACCGCGGCAGCGGTACGCGGTGGACTCTCAGCAGACCAAACTGATTCGCTGGCTGGCGCCGCATTTCGAGCACCGGCTGTTCTTGTCGGCGACCCCGCACAACGGCTACCCGGAGTCGTTCACCGCACTGCTGGAGATCATCGACGACCAACGGTTCGCCCGCGGCGTGGACCCGGATCCGGTGGCACAGCGCGAGACCGTCATCCGGCGGATGAAGAGCCAGATCACCCTGGACGACGGGGTCACCCCGAAGTTCCCCAGACGGGACGCCAGTGCGATCCCGGTCGCCTATCCGGACGCGGAGCGGCAGGCGCACGCGCTGCTGGGCGAGTTCGCCGCGCTGCGTCGGAGGCGGCTGACGTCCCGCCGGGGCCGGGCGTCGGTGGACCTGGTGACGCTGCTGCTGAAGAAGCGGCTGTTCTCTTCCCCGCGGGCGTTCGCCGGCACGGTCGCCAAGTACCTGGAGACGATCACGTCCCGGGTCGGCAAGGCGGCCCGGCCCCCGGTGGTCGGCGATGTGGTGCCGGAGTGGATGGAGGGGTTCTTCGACGATGTGGCCGCGTTCGACGACGAGGAGCTCGCCGCGGCCGAGGAGGACGCGGCGGCCCGGTCGGGCCGGATCCAGGCCGAGCTGGCCGACACCACCGAGCAGGAGATCGCGATCTTGCGGCGGCTGGAGGAGTGGGCGGCAGGGTACGAGGCGATGCCGGACGCCAAGGCCGCGGAGCTGATCACCTACCTGAAGGCCGTGTGCATGCCGGACGGTATGCACTGGACGAACGAGCGGGTGGTGGTGTTCACCGAGTACCGCGACACCCAGATCTGGCTGAAGGAACTGCTCGCTCAGGAGGGCCTGGGCGGGGGCCGCGTGCAGTTGCTGTACGGGGGGATGGACGGCTGGCACCGCGAGCAGCTGCGGCTGGCGTTCCAGGAGCCGCCCGAGGACAACGAGGTGCGGATCTTGCTGGCCACCGACGCCGCCAGCGAGGGCATCGACCTGCACGAGCACTGCCACCGGCTGGTGAACTACGACATCCCGTTCAACCCGAACAAGCTAGAGCAGCGGATCGGGCGGATCGACCGGTACGGCCAGCCGGATGTCCCCGAGGTGCGGCACTTCGTCGGCGCTGGCTGGGAGCATGCCACATCGTTCGAGGATGACCTGGACTTCCTGGCCCGGATCGCGGCCAAGGTCGCGCGGATGGAGGAGGACCTGGGCAGCGTGAACGCCGTTCTGGCTGAGGTGGTGCAGCGGCGGATGCTCGGCGAGATCGCCGACTATGACATCGAGCACGCGGCCCCGGCGAGACGGCCGGGGCGGCGGGGCGGCGGCCGGGTCGCGGCGGACGCGGACGTGTCGGAGCAGGTCAGGCGGCTGCGCCGGGACCTGGACGCGACGGTCGCCGAGCTGCGGATCACCCCTGCGCACGTCAAGCGGCTGGTGGACACCGCGCTGGACCTGGACGGCGAGCAGCCGCTGCGGCCGTTCTTTGACGAGCGACTGCTCGCCGAAGGGCTGTGGGAGGTGCCGGAGCTGACCAAGTCCTGGGCGCGGGCTACCGAGGGCCTGACCGAGAAGCTGGAACGCGAGGGCGAGCCGCCACGCCGTCGGCCGGTCACGTTCGATCCGGCGGCGGCGAAGTGCCGGCATGACGTGGTGTACGCCCACCTGGGCCATCCGCTGGTCGACGCCTCGGCCCGGCTGCTGCGCGCGGCGGTGTGGAGCGGCCACGTCGGGCTGCACCGGGTGGCCGCCGTGGTCAGTGACGACCCCGAGCTGGAGCATGTCCTGGTCGGCGCGTACTCCCGGTTCGTGCTCGTCGGCGCCGACGGGATCCGGCTGCACGAGGAGGTCCTGTACGCGGGCGGGTGGCTGCCCGAGACAGGCCGGTTCCGGCGGATCGAGAACCTGACCGTGCTCGGCGGCCTGCTGGACCGGGCGCTGACCATGGGCACCTCGGCCGCGCCGGTGATCTGCAATCGGCTGGTCGGCTGGTGGCCGCGGGCGCGGGACCCGCTGCTGGCCGCGATCGACCGCCGCACCGACGACCGGATCGCCTCGCTGCACGCCAAGCTCGCCGCCCGGCAGGACGACGAGCGGCGCCGGATCGTCACCGGTGCCGAGCGATTCGCCGCGTCCTTGCGCAAGGCGCTGGCCGACAGCCAGGCGGAAGAGGGAACGCTGTTCAGCGTGGCCGAGGCCAGTGGCGATGAGCGGGAGATCGCCCAGTGGCGCCGGGACCGCCACTCCTGGCAGGAACGCCTGGACCATGTGGAGGACCGGCGCGACCGCGAGATCGAACGGGTCGCCGCCCGCTACCGCGACGTCCGCCCCCACTCCTTCCCGGTCGCGGTGATCTTCGCCGTGCCCCGGCGGGAGGCAACCCGGTGACCCCGCCACGCGGCGGAATCCCCCGCCACCCTGCCCGCTATCCGCACCGCCGCGGGGTGACGGCGGGCCAGCGCCGCCAGGCGCACATCGACTGGCTGAAGCTGATCGAGGTTTCCGGGCCGTTCCTGTCCGTCCCGGTGCTCACCGCCGAATGGCCCGACCTGGAGGCCCTCGACGCCCACGCCCTGGAACGGCTCCGCCAAGAGCACCGCCAGTGGCAAGAAGACCCCGCCCGCAACCATGCTGGCTGGACCGGCTACGTGCTCGGCGAACTGCTCGGCTGGGATGACGCCACCCAGCGGGTCGGCCAGGAGCAGCTCGCCCTGGAGGTCCCCGAGCACGAGGCCACCCTCATCCCGTCCTTCACCCTCGCCGACCCCGGTACAGGGCAGCCGGTGCTGCTGGGGCTGGTCAGCGACGGCTCGCCGGTCGCCCGGATCGCCGGGTCGGACTGGCCGGCCACCCCCGCGGACCGGCTGGCGATGCTGTGCCGGCACCACGGGATCGAGCTGGGTCTGGCCACCGACGGCCGCTGGTGGGCGCTGATCTGGGCGCCGGCAAAGGGCGTGACCACGACCGCGGTGTTCGACGCGATCGCCTGGCCCGAACCGGCCGAGCGGGACGTGGTCCGCGCCTTCCTCTCGCTCCTGCAGCGGCGGCGGTTCTTTGTGGTGCAGGAGCAGCGGCGGCTGCCCGCGCTGCTGCGCGAGAGCCTGAGCAACCAGGAAGAGATCACCGACCGGCTCGGCGTCCAGGTCCGGCAGGCCGTCGAGCTGCTGGTCGCAGCGTTCGGCCGCGCCGACGCCTACGCCCGCGACCGCGCCCAGCCAGGGCTGGCCGCCGTCACCGCCCAGGAGGTCTACCGCGGCGCGGTCGCGGTGATGATGCGGATCATCTTCTTGCTGTTCGCCGAGGAAAGCGGCCTGCTGCCCGCCGACAGCGAGCTATACGCCCGCGCCTACTCCGTCGGCGGCCTCGCGGCCGAGTTGGAGCAGCGGGTCACCGACGCGCGCGGCAACGAAGGCGAGCTGGAGCACACCTACCTGGCCTGGCACCGGCTGCTCGCGCTGTTCACCGCCGTCTACCGTGGCATCGACCACCCCGACCTGGACCTGATCGCCCACGACGGCTCCCTGTTCGACCCGGACGCCCACCCTTGGCTCGAAGGCCGCCAGCCAGGCCAGGACACGCCCGGCACCCCGCTGGCCGTCGATGACCGGACCGTGCTGCACATGCTCCGCGCGGTGCAGACCGTCACCATCGGCGGAGAGCTACGGACGGTCTCGTTCCGCACCCTGACCGTCGAGCAGATCGGATACGTCTACGAGGGCCTGCTCTCGTACGAGGGGTTCCGCGCCGCCGAGGTGGTCGTCGGCCTGACCGGCAAGGACGGCCACGAGGACGAGGTGCCGCTCGCCGAGCTGGAGCGGCTCGCCGCCGCCCACCCCAGCTCGGAGGCGCTGGCCGCCCGGCTCGCCGAGGCGCACAGGGACTCTGGCATCGGCTCGCCGCGGGCGTTGGCGGCTCGGCTCGGCCCGCTGGCGGGCGACGAGCAGGCGCAGACCGAGGCCCGGCTGTACGCGGTCACTCGGGACCACGACCTGGTGCGGCGGCTGCTGCCGTTTTATCGGCTCATCCGCCAGGACCTGCGCGGCGACCCGGTTGTCATCCTCTCCGGCGCGCTGTACGTCACCGAGTCGGCGCTGCGCGCGAGTTCCGGCGCGCACTACACGCCGAAGTTCCTCGCGCAAGAGGTCGCCGAAGGTGCCCTGGAGCCGCTTGTCTACTTCCCGGGGCCGCTGCAGACCGCCGACCGCTCGGCATGGAAGCTCCGCAAGCCCGGCGAGATCCTGAGTCTGAAGGTCGCCGATATCGCGATGGGATCGGGCGCGTTCCTTGTCGCCGCCTGCCGGTACCTGGCCGGAAAGCTCATCGAAGCCTGGTCCGCTGAGGGGGACCAGCGCGCCGCGCAGCACCTCGCTGATGCGGAGACCGACTCGCTGCTGGACCTGGACGCGACCGCCGACCCGCTGGTGATCGAGGCCCGCCGCCAGGTCATCGAGCACTGCCTGTACGGCGTGGACATCAACCCGATGGCCGTGGAGATGGCCAAGCTGTCGCTGTGGCTAGTCTCCATGGACTCGCGCCGCCCGTTCACCTTCCTCGACGACCGGCTCGTCACCGGGGACTCGCTGCTCGGCATCACCTCAGTCGAGCAGCTCGAATGGATGCACCTCGACCCTCGCGAGGGCCGCAAGCTCCACGAGGGCACCCTGCTCGACTTCACCGCCGGAGTGCGCAGGCTGCTGGCCGAAGCCGCCACTGAACGCCTCGGCCTGGTGGACATCGCTGATAGCGACATCCAGGCGCTCAACAAGAAGCGCCAGATACTCGCCAGCGTCAACGCCAGAACCGAACAACTGGCACGCTACGCCGACCTGATCGCCGGTGCTGCCCTGGCCGGCGCGCGGCGGGGAAACTTCTGGGTAGCTGCCGCCGAGACGGCGAGCAGGGCGGCCACCCAGGGCGCCATCGAGGACGCGGTGATCCAGGCACGCGAGTGGCTCGCCACCGACCAGCCGGACGGTTCCTTCGACCGGAAGCCGCTGCACTGGCCACTGGTGTTCCCTGAGATTTTCAACCCCGCCCGCCCGGGCTTCGACGCCATCATCGGCAACCCGCCGTTCCTGGGTGGCTTCAAGATCAGGGATTCCGTAGGTGAGTCCTATAAAGACCTAATCGTGACCTGGATTGGACACGGTGTCAGGGGGAACCGAGGAGCCTCTGATTTGATTGCTTACTTTACCCTCCGCGCGCATTCTCTTCTGACTGAAGCCGGTCAGACTGGCTTGGTGGCAACCAATAGTATTGCTCAAGGCGATACCCGAACTGTCGGCCTTGATCAGATCGTTGCTTCTGCCGTAACGATTCGTCAGGCTGTAAAGAGCGAGCCGTGGCCATCGAGAAGCGCGACGCTGGAATATTCGGCTATATGGACAAGTCGTGCGGCGCTTGGGCCTGAGGCACAACGAATAGCGGACGGTATTGTGGTCCACGGCATCACCACTTCACTCGATCCCTCTTCCAGGGTAGTTGGTAGACCGCATGCCTTGCAGAAATCTACGGTGCCTGCTCTACAAGGAATGGCCATTATTGGCGATGGGTTCTTGGTAGATCCGGAGCGGGCAAGCCAGTTGATTAGTGTGAGTCCTCGTAACCGAGGTGTTCTATTCCCTTATCTCAACGGCAAGGATGTTAATACACGGCCAGATAATTCCGCCAGTCGCTGGGTAATTAACTTTCATAACTGGGATGAAGCTAAGGCAAAATCTTATCCCGAATGCTACGAACAAGTGGACCGTCTAGTCAGACCTGAACGGGCTAGCAATAAGGTAAAGAGTCGCCGCGAGAAGTGGTGGTTGTATTCGGAATATCGCCGAAGCCTGGTAGAATCGACCGCCGCGCTTGATCAGGTAGTAGTAATGGCCATTATCAGCAAAACAGTGATGCCGGTCATGGTCCCGACTGGCCAAGTGTTCGCGCACAAGCTCGTCGTCTTCCCCACCGACAACACCGCCGCGCTGGCCTTTCTCTCGAGCGCGCCGCACTATTGGTGGGCGATCACCCAAAGTTCGACTATGAAGGCGGACCTAAACTATTCGCTCGCTGATGCGTTCGCTACTCTCGTCTGGCCAGAACTAACGAATGACATGCGAGACCTAGGCAACCGCCTCGTTTTCTTCCGGCGGGACCTGATGCTGGCCAGGCAGGCGGGGCTGACCGCGACCTACAACCTCGTGCATGATCGAAACTGCATGGATGCAGACATCGCCGAGCTGCGGGAGATTCACCGCGAGGTCGATGTAGCCGTCGTTCGGGCATACGGTTGGGATGACCTGCTCGCGGCCGGGCTGGATCACGGATTCCACGAGACGCGGCAGGGCACTCGGTACACGATCGGCGCGGCGGCGCGGCAGGAGATCCTGGACCGGCTGCTGGAGCTGAATCATGAGCGGTACGCGGCGGAGGTGGCGGCTGGACTACACGCCGGGCGTGGTCGGCAGCGAGCAGCGCGGGACGGCGGCGGGGCGACCCTGTTCTGATTCATGAAGAGAGCTTGCCCTGTGCCAGCAGGGCGCGCATGCAGGACTGCGGCGGGCGCCGCGCCATGTCGGCGCCTGCCGCTACGGTGAGGGCAGCCACCGAAACCAGCGGCGAGCAAGGGGAGGGCGGACGATGACCGAGGCAACCGGGCCCGGGACACCGGCTCAGGATGCGCTCGTGTCGCCGCTGGACCTGCCGCAGGAGTTCGCCGAAGCGTCGTCGTACCAGGTCCGTGATGAGCTGGTCGGCTTGGTCGAGCGGGACCTGCTGGGGCCGTGGGACGGCGAGCTTGAGGTGTTCCCGCCGCGCTCGCCCGGGCCGTTGGAGCGGTACCTGGTGGGGCGGCTGGGGCCGAAGCATGAGGTGGCGTCGTCGCGGGAAGCGGCGGCGGATGCGGTGGACGCGGAGCTGTCGGCGGGCGGGGACGCCAGCGACGGGGAACTGCCAGATCTGCTGACGATGCAGAACGCGGGCCGGATGTGGGCATCGTCGATGGGTCTGTCGTTCGTGGTGGCGGCGGGCACGGACGAGCTGTCGGTCATGGCCGCGTGGGGCCGCTACTCCAAGTCCGAGCGGCTAGATGAGGCGGGCAACCCGCGCCGGGTCTGGGGACGGGAGCCGCTCACGTTCACCGTGCCGGTGCGGCTGGACGGGGAGGCGTCCCAGCGCATCCCGCTGATCGGGACCGATCCCCGCCAGCCTGGGGTCCACCTGGCTGTCGAGGTCCGGCCGCGGCCGGCCGGGCAGGGCCGGGTAGTGGATCTGGGGCTGGTGAACGCGCAGGAGGAGCCCGCCGTGAACAAGGACACGGCCTGGCTGTTCCAGCCGACGCTGACCGTCCGCGCCACCCCCTCCGAGGCGCCCGTCGGCGAGGCGCCCGCCGACGGGGGCGCACCCTCGGTGTTCCTGCCGATCGACGACCCGCTGGAGGACGTGGCGGAGGCTGACGCCGATCCGGAAGAGCGGCACTTGCGTCTGCTATACCGCGACCAGCTACGGCACGCGGTGGGTCGGAACGTGGCGGCGTGCGCCGAGGTCCGCCACGGCGAACGCCGGGCGCACCTGCTGCGCACGACGTGGCTGCCGGTCTTCGACGTGCCTGCGACGATCGCGCCGCCCGCCGGGCCGGGGTCGCCGCTGGAACGGGCGGTGCTGTCGATGGACGATCTGGCCAGCCCGGAGACTGACCTGGCGGCCGGGCTGAGGCCGCTGGCGGCGGGGTACCGGGCGTGGCTGGACGAGCAGGAGGCCGCCATCGCCGCCTTGCCGCAGGCGTTGCGGCCAGCCGCCGAGGCGGCGGTGTTCGCCGCCCGGCAGTGCGCGGACCGCATCGAGGCAGGGATCGGCCTGCTGATCGACCCGGCCGTGCCAGGGCACGAGACGGCGCTGGCGGCGTTCCGGTTCGCGAACCAGGCCATGGCCCTGCAGCGGCGGCATACCGTGATCGGGCGGCTGCGCGAGTCCGATGGCCTGGGCTACGCCGACGCGGCGGCCAAGGTGGAGCAGGAGGGTGCCAGGGCGGCGTCGTGGTGGCCGTTCCAGCTGGCGTTCATCTTGCTGAACCTGCGGACGTTGACCGACCCGGCGCACCCGGATCGCGCGCTCCCCGCCGACGGCGGAGGTGGCGGCCCGCTGGTGGACCTGCTGTTCTTCCCGACAGGTGGCGGCAAGACGGAGGCGTACCTGGGGCTGGCCGCGTTCACGTTTGCGGCCCGCCGTCTGGGCAAGACCGTGGGGACCGGGGTGCAGGCGCGCAGCGGCGAGGCTGGGGTGGCGGTGCTGATGCGCTACACACTGCGGCTGCTGACCGCGCAGCAGTTCCAGCGGGCTGCGGCGCTGGTGTGCGCGGCAGAGATGATCCGCCGCGACGCCGCAGCGGCCGGAGACGGCCGGTGGGGGGCCGAGCCGTTCCGGATCGGGCTATGGGTGGGCGGGGCGGTGTCGCCGAACTGGTTCGACGACGCGGCCGAAGAAGTGTCGGATGTCCGGGAGTCTGGCGGCACGAAGCGGACCGGGGTGCTGCAGACACTTGTCTGCCCTTGGTGCGGGACGCAGCTGGCTGCGCACCGGGACCTGCGCGCCGACGACGAGCGGCGCAGGATCCTGCTGTACTGCCCGGCCGGCGAAGGGCCGGATGCGTGCCCGTTCTCAGAGACCGGCGCGCCGGGCGAGGGCCTGCCGATTCTGACCATCGACGAGGAGATCTACCGGTACCTGCCCAGCCTGCTGGTCGCCACGGTGGACAAGCTCGCGCAGCTGCCCTGGCGCGGGTACGCGGGGATGCTGTTCGGCCGGGTCGGGTCGCGGTGCCCGCGGCATGGCTACCGGCACGGTGACCTGGACGAGCGCACCGGCTGCCGCTCCTCGCACAACGTGAGCAAGCTCGGGCTGCCCGCGGTGACCAGCCAGCCGGCCGTGCCGCTGCGCGCGCCGGATCTGATCATCCAGGACGAGCTGCATCTGATCTCCGGGGCGCTGGGCACGACGATCGGCCTGTTCGAGGCCGCCGTCGACGAGCTGTGTACCTGGGCCGCCGGCGGGATGCTGACCGGGCCGAAGATCGTCGCGTCGACGGCCACCACCAAGCGGGCCCGTGAGCAGGTCCGCGCCGTCTACGGCCGGGACCTGGCGGTGTTCCCGCCCCCGGTGCTCGACATCGCCGACACGTTCTTCTCCCGCCAGGTCCCGGTCACCCCGGCCACACCGGGGCGGCGGTACCTGGGGATCTGCGCGCATGGGGTGCGGCTCAAGTCCGCCGAGATCCGGCTGGCCGAAATCCTGCTGATCGCCGGGCAGACCCTGTTCGACGCCCACGGCGCCGCCGCCGACCCGTACATGACCGTGGTCGGCTACTTCAACGCGATCCGCGAGCTGGCCGGAATGCGCCGGTATCTCGACGACGACGTGACCACCCGGGTCCGCTCGCACGGTCGGCGGCGCGGCCTATCCGACCGGATCACCTCCACCGCCGGTATGCTCACGATCGAGGAGCTCACCTCCCGGATCTCCTCGGCCGACATCAGTAACGTGCTCAAGCGGCTGGAAACCGAGTTCACCCCCGAGCTGGACACCACCAGGCGGCGGCGGGCCATCACCGCCGAGCTGGCCGAGGCCCACAAGGCCAGGCGGGACCCGCACCCGGTCGCCGCCCGGTGGGTGGAACGGATCAGAGAAGGCCGCGCCCCGGTCGACGTGGCGCTG
>Ga0335073_10002273_pt1 | contig 26248 bp, 23 predicted proteins | sample Lox_Sample_22_FD_207093 | JGI IMG/M metagenome (GOLD analysis project Ga0335073, IMG submission 207093) | Soil microbial communities from Loxahatchee National Wildlife Refuge, Florida, United States - Lox_Sample_2.2 | ecosystem: Environmental > Terrestrial > Soil > Wetlands | place: USA...
TTTCAGCATGAACGCCTTTGGTTGACATTAGTCCCATTGGAACGGTTATGTCCTTCAGTGTCCACACATTTCTCGATAAATATATTTTGAAATAACGCGGGCATTTTCCTGATTCCGGGTTAAGCTGTGGCATGCAGGACAAAACCGGCGAACTCAAGAAAGTAGAATACGGCCCCTTGCCGCGCGCGGGTATGCCGGTGCAGGTCCAGTGCGTTGGCTTCAAGTGCATGGCCTACCTGGACAAGGAAGGCAAATGGCGGGACCTCTTCAGCCGCCAATGTCTGGAGCGAGTTCTCGGCGTCGTTCCCACCTGATTTGGCCCACGTGCCTGATTTCTCCGCGCCTCGCCGCCGGTTCCAACCCAAAGCCCTCCGGGTACTAAGCCACGACCGCTGTAAATCGGTTGAAAATAATTGCGGATATTTTTGTTGCTATTGACGCAAAATAGCAGAGGCTGTGTGTGTCTGATAGATCGCTTGTCTCTTTCAAGGCATGGTAAATCTTCAAGTGAACCTGGTTCAGTGATGATTTGAAATCCGATGACCGGAAACAGTCTGGTAAAAGCAAAGTTCAATCTAGGACAATTAAACATCACATGAGCAATAAACTATTCGTCGGAAACCTTTCTTTCGAAACCACCGAAAACGACCTGCAGGACGCGTTCGCCGCGTACGGCACCGTCATCGAAGCCAACCTGATGATGGACCGCACCACCAACCGCCCGCGCGGCTTTGGTTTTGTGACCATGAGCAGTTCTGAAGAAGCCCAAAAAGCCATTGACGGCCTGAACAGCAAAGACCTTGGTGGCCGCGCCCTTACGGTCAACGTGGCCCGCCCGCGCGAGGAAAGCAGCGGCGGTGGTCGTCGGCAATTCGGTGGCGGCGGTTATCGCGGCGGCAATCGCAGCCGTTACTAACCATCGCAACCAAACCTTTAGGGCGGGGTTCGGGTGAACCGGGCTCCGCCTTTTTTGGGTTAATGCCACCGTGAAAGAACAACACATCGAAATTGAAGGCTGTGTTAAAACGGTCCTCCCCGGCACCATGTTCCGGGTCGAACTCGACAACAAACATCTCGTCCTGGCCACCATCTGTGGCAAAATGCGCAAGCGCTTCGTCCGCCTCACCGTCGGCGACCGCGTGAAAATGGAAATGTCACCCTATGATTTGGACAAGGCGCGTATCACATGGCGATTGCGCTGACCGTACTACGAACTGTCCCGCGGAAAAAGCAACTGCCATGCATCACTGACATTGGGCGAACGAAAAAGCCAAAAACTGTTCCCAGCAAGAGAATTCCCGAACCGATAGGTGCCGTGGTAGCGGCGGACACAGCGGCGGAAGTGTTCGGGATGAATCCATTCCAACAGTTGAGAGTAAATCGGCCTTTCGGCGCCCAATTCCGAAGTTTGGCAATGCTGCTGCTGCTGCGAAAAACACCTATTGAGCCGAAATCGCTCACACCCTTTATGTCGTGCAGGCTGCTCAAATTCAAATACTTCCAAAGTTTGTTGCCTCGCTCAACGGGGTGGCAGTGACCCGGAATTGGACATGGGTTCGTTCCCTGTTCATAGCTAAAAGGCATTGAAACCCAAGAGACAAGGTATTGGTTCACTGTCATTTCCCGTCGGATAATTTCCACATGAACCTGGTTAATCGAATAGCTTCGGTCCACTGGAAAGGCGGCACCCGCACGATGACGACCGAGAACGGCGTGCTAAAGCGGGGCATATTCTCCCTGCGCACACCGTTCAAAAGCAACTTCATCGAACCATGACCGCTCCTGAAACCCTCTACACCCGCACCAAACCGTACGCCCGCGATTATCCCTGGAAAAGCTGGTGGTGCATCCTGTCCACAACCTTTCTGTTGCTGGCGGCGACGGCCGGAACTCTGCCCGACCTGCCGCTGGGGTTGCGCCTGATTTGCAGCGCGCTCACGGGGCTGCTGCTCGTCCGGCTCTTTGTCATTTACCATGACCAGCAGCACCGCGCGATTCTGCCCAAATCGCGCCTCGCGGCCATCTTCATGCGCCTGTTCGGTATTTGTGCCCTCTGCCCTAGCGCCATCTGGCGCAGCTCCCACGATTATCACCATGCCCACAATTCCAAATTGCGCAGCGCCTATATCGGCTCCTACCCCATCATGACCAAGGAACAGTACCAAGCGACGGGTGGGTGCGAGCGGTTGCTCTATCTCTTGATGCGCCACCCCCTCACCATCCTGTCGGGCTATGTGACCGTCTTTCTCTTCGGCATGGTCATCCTTCCGTTTTTCAGCGCTCCGCGCCGAAACTTAGATTCCGTCCCGGCCCTGTTGTTGCACCTCGCTCTGGGCGTGACCCTGGTGATATGGTTTGGCTGGCTGGCGCTGGGATTGACTCTCCTGGTGCCATTCTTCATTGCCGGCGCCCTGGGCGCCTATCTGTTTTACGCCCAGCACAGTTTCCCCGGCGTCATCTTCAAGGACCAGGGCGGCTGGACTTACGAAGGCGCGGCGCTAGAATCCTCCAGCTATCTCAAGACCGATCCCCTCATGGCGTGGTTCACGGGCAACATCGGCTATCACCATATCCACCATTTGAACCATCGCATTCCGTTCTATCGCTTGCCCGAAATCTACCGCGCCATTCCCGAATTGCAAAAAGCCAAAACTACCACGCTTCATCCGTTCGACATTTTTCGATGCCTGCGCCTGAAAGTCTGGTGCGTGGAAACCCAGCGCATGGTCGGCGTTCGGGGCCTCTGACTTATTGGCCGCCCGCCTCCGGCAGTCCCCGGCCCCGCCCATGATCCAGGTTGACGAATTGATTGGTCGCGGGGATGTGACAGACGATGTTGAACGTGGCAATGGCTTCACGCCGTGCGGTCTGAACCGCCGCTTTCGTTGCCGGAAAACATTTGCCGGCGCGCGGATTTTTCGTCCACTGCCCCGCCTCAGTCAGATATTCAAGCGTGTCGCAGTTTTCAATGAGTATGTTCATAAACATATAGTTTAACTGATTCCGGCGCACCAACCACGATAAATCTTCAAATATATTTCTCCCTCCCGTGCTCCTGTGGCAAGCGTCAGACACCATGCCCACAGATTTTAACGCAGAGACGCAAGGACGCGGAGAAGGCTCAATACAGTTTGGGGAATGCGGAGTCGTATTTCCGAGAGCATTTGCGGGTCGGTGATTACTACACGGAAGGCTTCCTCCTCTTGCCCTGCCACCATTTGGAGTTGGCCAAATTCGAGACGGGCGACGGGCAGGACACGCTCACGCTGTTATTCCTGAATCGCACGGTCTGCATTACGGGCAAGAATTTGCGCGAATTGGCATTAGGCCTGCAAGACCGCTGTGTTGAGTTTGTCAAACCGCTGCCAGAGCGGTATGCGTCGCTGGTCGGGGATGAGGTTACAGTCAGGATAATTGAAATCGAAGACAACAAGGAACGGAGTTAATCATTTCGCTCCCGATTCAGAATGTTACCTTCAACGCTTCGCGCTGACTGTGTTCGTCCCGCAAATGGCCGTAGGTCTTCATGCACAGGGCACCGCCGTCCTGATGTCCCAACCACCGCGAGACGGTTGGAATGTCCACACCCGCTTCAATGCAGCGCGTGGCAAACAAATGACGCAAATCGTGATGGGTGATACGTTTCACGCCAACCAATTTTGCCGCACGGTCAATGGACTTTTGGCACTCAAACACCTCCATCACCCTTTTGTCCGCCGACTCTTTGGCCCGTTCTGCGTGCATTTTGTCTAACAATTGCCGCAAGTTGCTGTTCAAAGGAATCCAACGGTCTTTGCCATTCTTGGTGACCCGCACATGAAGCAATCCCTTCTTAAAATCCACGTCGCTCCAGACAATGTGCCGCGCTTCGTCTATTCGCAGCCCGGAAAACGCCAAAAACGAAACAAATTCGCGCAATCTTTCGCCTGGCCAGCACCGGAAGTTTCAATGTGCTCGGCCATTTCCTGAAATTGCGCCTGGGAGGACAGATGCAATTCCTTTGGTTTCACTTTGTGTCGCTTCACAAACTTGGCGGGATTGTCCACGCGATAACCCTGTTTGATGGCAAACTCGAAAATCCGGCGCACCACGCCCAATGCCCCGTTGAAGCGCGTGGCGCTGTAGTCCCTGCCATGCCGTGCCGCCCAATCGTTGCAATTCTTCTGGCTGGCTTTGGCGATGTCGGTTGAATACAACTCGGGCCACGATTTTTTCAGCGCCGTCAAAACTTCATATCACTTGACCCGCTTCGCTATCGTGTCCAGTCAAACGCAAATGCCCGCCCGGATTAAAATGCCGCGTTATGAATAACCTGCCCTGGGATGGTGGGTTGATCCCATGATCCATAACATCTCAAGTTGCCGGCGCCGGTGCGCCCTCCGCGCCGTCACGAGGCGCGGGGTTTTGCAGCGGCAGCGCCTCTTCCGCCAGAATAAGAATTGCCTGCAACGGCGCACGGACGTTCTCGGAGTGTTGTTGTAATTCGCGGCCCATCTCATCCATGACCTGATTAAGCAGGTATGCCAGCAACAGTACCCGCAACTTCCCCTCGTCGCGGGGCAGGATTTCTGACTTTTCGAGGCCGCGGAAGTAGGCCTGCAAATACGCGCGGCTCACCGTAACGTTCCAATGCCGGACCCAGGGCTCGAACCGCGTCAGGTTCTCGCGCGCGATGACGCCTAAATCCACCTGCTGATGAAAGCCGGCGTAGGCCGCGTGATGAAAGGAGCGCAGCATCCGGGCCACGTCGCGCAAAGGCGAACGTTTGAGGCGGCGCTGGCTGATTGGCATAGTGGCATCGCCCTCAAAATCCAAAAAAACAAAATCGCGTCCCGTCCAGAGCAACTGGCCCAGGTGCAGGTCGCCATGGATGCGGATGCGTTGCGCCTCGAAGTTTTGTTCCACCAGCCGATGGTAATGCTGAAGGACCACCGCTTCGAGGCCGGCAACGCGCTCGGCAAACGGCACCAGTTCGGGTGGCAGGGCTTTGATTTGCTTGCGGAGCAATCGGCTCCGGAGAAAACTCGCCACCTTCCTCGCCGGAGGCGAGCGCCAGATGCAGTTCAGCGGTCCGCTCACCCAACAACCGGGCGGATTCCAGATACGTTTCGACGTGTTCCGCGGCCTCGGCCATCGGAAGGTGGTGCGCCGGTTTTAGCGGGCCGACGGCCGGTGTGGCGGACGGGTTGCGGCCTTGCGCGGCATCGGCGAACACGCGGTCGTAATAGCGAGTGATGGCCTCCAACGTGAATTTCCAGCCGTTCTTGGCGTGTGGCACGAATGCTTTGGCGACCGCCAGCGTCATGCGGGTCTCGGCGCCGGCCTGGTATTCCAGCGCGCCAATCAGCTTCGGGCTGTGTGGAAAATTTTTCTCCGTGAGGAAACGGCCTATTTCCAGTTCCGGATTCACGCCTGCTCCGGGTCTGCGGAAAAACTTCAGGACGATCTGGTCGCCGAAAACCAACGTCGTGTTGCCCTCGTCCGTGTGATGGACGGAAGGTTCCAGGGCCGTCAGGCCGTTCAGGATTTCCCGGGCCGCCGACAGGCGCGTGGCTTCCAGCTCTCCCCGCTCGTTGTGGAGCCGTTCGCGTCGCCGGATTAATTCGAGCAGCGCCCCGGCAAACGCCGGAGCGGTCAGGGCTTCATAGACCGTTCCAAATTTGGGGTCCTCCGGCAGTGTCAGCGCCGCGATGGCATTTTCGCGGAGCGGTCCCGCGACAATGCCGGTGGTAAAAGCCAGCGGAAGTACAAATACTTCGGCGTTCGCGTCCACGTATTCAACCTGGAAAAACGCCAGCGTGGCGGTGGTTTCCTCCGGCTGCGGCACGTTGAACACCTCCTTGAGCGTCACCAGTTTGATGGTTCGGGTCTGGCCGGAAAACCAGGCCCGGGACTTCAAATAATCCGGCAGGACGGCCTCGAATTTCGCGCGGGGGACGCCGGCAAAGATATCCTGCCAGTGCGAGGTGACGGCAATGGCCGGCAATGCCGCCGGTTCACCCGCCGCCGGCTGCGCCAACTGCGGTTGCAACTTGGGTTCGAGTGAAAACCAGAAGAAATTGTGGGGGCCGAGCGTAAGGAAATAGGGTCCGTCCGTAACAGCGGGAAATCTTGTCCGGCCGAAGAGTTCGATGGGCACGAGCGTTTTAAACGCCGACAAATCCAACTCCACCGGCTGGGTAAAACGCGACAGGTTGGCGACCACGAGGATGGTTTCCTGCCCCAGGCGCAGGACGTAACTCAGGATTTTGTTGTTGTCCGGCTGGAGGAATTCACATTTGCCCTCACCGAGCGCGCGCCAGTGCTTGCGCAGCGAAAGGATCCGGCGCATCCACCACAACTGCGAATGGGGATTGGCCAGTTGGGTTTCCACGTTGACGGCCTCGTAGTGGTAACTGGGGTCGAGAATGATCGGCAGATAAAGGCTCTGGGGATTGGCGCGCGAAAACCCGGCGTTTTTATCCGAGCTCCATTGCATCGGCGTGCGCACACCGTCGCGGTCGCCAAGATAAATATTTTCGCCCAGGCCGATTTCGTCACCGTAATAAAGCACGGGCGTGCCGGGGAGGGAAAACAGCAGCGCGTTCAGTAATTCGATGCTCTTGCGGTCGTTGTTGAGCAACGGCGCCAGCCGGCGACGGATGCCGAGATTGAGCCGCGCCTGGTGCACCTGCGCATACATCCGATACATGTAGTCGCGTTCCTCGTCGGTGACCATCTCCAGCGTCAACTCGTCGTGATTGCGCAGAAAGAGCGCCCACTGGCTGGTTTCGGGAATCGGGGGTGTTTGCTCCAAAATATCCACAATCGGCAACCGGTCCTCCATGCGCAACGCCATGAACAACCGCGGCATCAGCGGAAAATGAAACGCCATGTGGCACTCATCACCGCGGCCCTGGCCGAAATATGCCACCGCGTCCTCCGGCCATTGGTTCGCCTCGGCGAGCAACATGCGGTCACGATATTTTTCGTCCACGTGCGCCCGCAGTTTTTTCAGGAAGGCGTGCGTTTCGGGAAGGTTTTCGCAATCGCTGCCTTCCCGTTCGTAAAGATAGGGCACGGCGTCCAGCCGCAGGCCGTCCACGCCGAGGTCGAGCCAGAAATCCACCACCTTGAACATAGCCTTGTGGACTTCCGGATTGTCGTAGTTCAAGTCGGGCTGATGTGAAAAGAAACGGTGCCAGAAATACGCTCTGGCCTCGTGGTCCCACGTCCAGTTCGAGGTTTCCACGTCCTTGAAGATGACGCGGGCGTCCTTGTATTTGCCGGAGGTGTCGCTCCAGACGTAAAAATTCCGCCACTGGCTGCCCGGCCGGGCGCGGCGCGCGCGCTGGAACCACGGATGCTGGTCGGAGGTGTGGTTCAACACCAGTTCGGTGAGGACCCGCAGGCCGCGCCGGTGCGCCTCGCGCAGGAATATTTTGAAATCGCCCAGCGTGCCGAACATCGGATGCACGTTGCAGTAATCGGCAATGTCATAACCGTCGTCCTTGAGCGGGGAAGGATAAAACGGCAGCAGCCAGATGGCGGTGACGCCGAGGTCCTTGATGTAGTCCAACTTTTCCGTCAGCCCGCGAAAATCACCCGAGCCATCGCCGTTCGCGTCGAAGAACGCGCGCACGTGCACCTCGTAAATGACGCCGTTTTTGTACCAGAACGGGTCCCGGTCCAGGCCTTCGCGGTGATGATGGGTGGCGGGCATGGGAGTCAGGATGGTTTCCGGGCGGAGGCCGTCGGCGGCGGCGAAGCAGCAACCGGTTCGCGCGCCAATTCACTCAACTCGCGCAAGACACGCCGGACAACGGTGTGATTGCTCAGATAATAGCGGGCAGCAGTGGTGGCCAGCCCGACCCGGACCGACCAGGCCGTCGGCGGCAGTGCGCGAAACAGGTCTTCGTCCGTCCAGTCATCACCGATGCTCAAAATAAATTCCGGGGTGTGGCCCGTCAGCCATTCCATCGCGGCGGTGCCCTTGTTCACACCGGTGTTGCGAATTTCGATGACTTTGTTTCCCTCCAGGACCTGCACGTCAATGTTGCGCGTGTAGCCGGCCAGGTCATCGAGTAATTCCTTGGCGCGCAACGTGGCCTGCTCCAGGTCGGCGTGGCGGTAATGCCAAGCGAGGGAAAATTCCTTTTCCTCCAACAACGCCCCCGGCAGGCGATCCACGTACAGTTGGAGAATCGGTCGCACCCGGTCCTTCCAATCGGTGGTCAGCGCCTTCAACATCCGCCAGTCGGCATTCCGGCGTCGCAACCACACCCCGTGTTCCGCCACCAGCGCGACGGGCAGTTGGCCGAACCATTCCTCCAGATCGCGGCGGGATCGGCCGCTGACGATGACGATTTCGTTGGCCGGGTCCGAACCCAGGGTGGCCAGCAGGTTCAGCAATTCTTCGTCCGGCCGGGCCAGGGCCGGTTCTTCCGCAAACGGAACCAGGGTGCCGTCGTAGTCCAACAATAAGGCGCGATGGGCGGCCGTCCCATACTGCTGGAGGAGCGCGGCCTGAGCTTTGCCGGTCAATCCGCGCGCGCGGCGCGCCGCATCGGTGGTCTGGGTGGACAACATTGCCTGGATAAAATCCTCCGCCCAGCGGTTCACGTCGTAACGACGCAACCGTTCCGCCAGCAGTTTGTTGCGACGGATTTGTTCCGCAGCCGGCATGGTCAACGCCTGTTCCAAGGCTTGAGCAAAATCCTCGAGGTGAAAGGGATTAATAATCAGAGCCTCACCCATTTCCTTGGCGGCACCGGCCATCTCGCTTAAAATCAAAACCCCCGTCTGGTCCGGGCGCGAGGCGATAAACTCTTTGGCGACGAGGTTCATCCCGTCACGCAAAGGCGAGATGAGGGCCACATCGCAGCCGCGGTAAAGCGGCACGACTTCCTCGAACGTGAGCAGGCGGAACTGATAGACCAGCGGCGTCCAATGCACGTTCCCGAAATCGCCGGTGATACGGCCGACCGTCTGTTCCAGTTCCAGTTTCATGGCCTGATAACTTTCCACCCCGATGCGGGACGGTGCGACCGAAACCACAAACACCACTTTGCCGTGCCACTGCGGATTGTTCTTCAGAAACAGTTCGTAGCCGCGCAACCGGTTGATCAGGCCCTTGGTGTAATCCAAACGGTCCACGGAAAAAATCACCTTTTGTCCCGCGCATTTCCGCCGCAATTCCATTGCCTGGGATTCGACCTCCGGAGAAGCCGCGGCCCGGGCAAACCGCTCAAATTCGACGCCCATCGGAAACGTGTCCACCTTCACCACGCGGTCGCGCAAGGCCAGGCTGCCGAGCTGGTGCTCGTAACCGGCCGTACGCAGCACCGACGTCAGAAAATACCGGACGTAATCGTGCGTATGGAAGCCGATGAGGCTGGCGCCGAGCAGGCCTTCGATAATTTCCTCCCGCCAAGCGCGCGGCAGCATTCGGAAGATTTCCCAGGACGGAAACGGGATGTGGAGAAAAAAGCCGATGGGCATTTCCGGGAATTTTTCACGCACCAGCTTCGGCAGCGACATGAGATGATAATCATGAATCCACAACAGGTCATCCGGCTGCAGCGCGTTCGCCACCGCCTCGCCGAAGCGGCGATTGACATTTTGATATTCCTGCCAGTATTCCTCCTCGTAACGGGCCAGCGTGGGAAAATAATGGAACAGCGGCCAGAGGGTCTTGTTGCAAAACCCGAGATAGAACCGGTCCATGCTCTCCTCCGGCAAAAAAACCGGACAGGAATGGAATTTCTGTGTGCCGTACATGCGCACCGCCGCCTCGTGTTCCGACGGCACGCCGGCCCCGGGCCAGCCCATCCACAGATAATCCGGGGGACTCGCGCCCGCCGGCACCGGACGATTCAAATAACTCCACAAACCCGTGGTCAATCCACCGGCGCTTGCTTTGAACTCCGCCGCCCCGTCCTTGAACGAAACTGTGAACGGCAACCGATTTGAAACGATGACCATCCGCATAAGAAAAAGTTCTGACATTTTCGCCCGTTGTTCAAGTCATTCGTCCAAAATATTTGGAGGTTTTTCATTGAACGGGCAGTGATCGGCCCCGAGCTTGTCATTGCGTCGCCGGCCAAATTCGGAAACACTGCCGGAAATTTGATGCCTCGCAAAACGTCAAACCGACCGGATGCAACCACGCCAGTGATGGTTCTCGGCGTCGGCTCGTTTGCGCAGAGCATCGGGCAAACGCTGGCGGACGCCGGCGCAACTGTCTCAACCTATCTCACCCGTAATTACGGCCATTTCCCGCCGTCGTTGGTTGGGCCCACCTTTTCCCAGGATGCATTTCCCAGCCCGGTTCCGCTCATCAAAAAAAGTGGCGTGGCCGTCGTCATTCCGCAATCCATTGACTGGGCGCTGGCACCGTGGGCGCGGGATTTGTTGAAATCCGGCGTCGGCGTTTTTTCGCCGACGGGCGAGGCGATGCGCATTGAACGCGAACGCGATTTCGCCCGAAAACTTTGTGCCGAGTTCAAAATCCCGTTCCCACAGGCTTATCTCGCGTCCAACCGTATCGAGGCCGAAAAGATCCTGACGCAGCATCCGGAGCCGTTTGTCATCAAAAACCCGCTCTGCTCGCCGACCAGCCCGGTTCACACGATTTTGTGCGAAACCGTCGAGGACACGCGGGCGTGGCTGCGACACGTCAATTATGCAGAGGGCGTCTTTTTGCAGGAATACCTGGGCCGCGCCGAGGCCGGGCATATCGTACTGGTCAGTGGTGGTGAGATTTATTCGCTGGTCACCAATCAGGAATACAAATATGCCTTCAACGGCAATCAGGGCATCGTCGCCGGAGCGCCGCTCGGCGGCATTGTTGAGCGCGACGAGAACGACAAATACGGCCTGGCGCGGCGTCTCATCCATCCCTTGTTGCCCTGGTTGCGCGAGTCAAAATTCAATGGACCGCTGCAAGTGACGGTGGTTAAAGCAGCGCAGGCGCTGCCTTCCCGTAGCGGCCAGTGGCACGTCATCGAATACAACATCCGCATCGGTGTCACCTCCGGCCCGATGATCCTGCGGATGTTGAAAAATCCCGCGGCGGTGATTTTGCGGACAACACGGAATGAAAAACTGGATTTGCAATTCCGCGACCATGTGAATTTCGGCTGTTCGCTGACGCTGGCCGGCTACGGCTATCCCTTCATCCAGGTCCGCACCCCGCACCTGCCGCTGGAAGTGGACGGCCGATTCGACTGCGACGTGTGGTGGAACGAGGTGGCGCGCGGCGCGGACGGCAAACTCGTCTCCACCGGCCATCGCATTGCCGACGTGATTGCGCTTGCACCAACCTTGGAAGCCGCCGTGACCAGGGCCTACGCGAATATGCGCAAGCTGCGGGTGGTGGGCAGTTACTTCCGCACGGATGTGGGCCAAAGCCTCTGGCCGCCGGGAACAGTTTAAGAACCGGCTTTATTTCGATGGTTCGCCGGCCGGGCCAGACTTTCATTCAAAAATCCGACCAGATTGGAGTCTTCGGTCGTCGCGACCCGGGCAATACTTTGTTGAGCGAGTGCAAAGGGTTGAAGTGGCGTTGGCAGTGTTGTGGGGGTGTCCCGGGCCTCCGGACTGTTGGTTTGCAACCGCAAAACCGCGATGAATTGCAGGGCGGCTTGTTTGTAATCACCGCGTGCCATGAAATGAAATCCCAAAGTTCGGTGCAACTCACGATCCCATCCGGCCGAATCAAGGTTTCGATTCGACCAGACCCATACCAGCGCCAGCAGGCCGGCCAGCAAACAAACCACGCCGACAAACGTGTGCTCGGACAGATTGTCCCATTTACCGGCCGCCTCTGTGATCGCAAGACAGATGAATAAAAGCAACCCCACTGACAATACGCTCATGGCCCGCCCGTCCAGCACCTGCGCGGCCATCGAGAGCCAGCCGCGAGCTTCCCCGGCGCCCGCACCAGGCGGACGACAAAGCGGCGGCAGGAGGGCGGACAGTTTTTGATCGCGCAGCACCGAGATGGTCAGGGCCGGATCAGGCAGGGGAACCAGCTTATCCTGCAGCCAGCGCGCGTCGTTGGTCGCCGCGAATGCCCGCACGCTTTCCTCTTCAATCAAACTGTCCACCTTCGTGCTCATCAGAAAAAAATCAGCGGTTTGCCGTGATAATTGCCACGTCCCCCAGAAGACCAGGCTGGCGAAGGCAAGCGGCAATAACCGGATGACCGGGCCCGGGAAATGAACTGGCGCGAACTGTTTTGATAACAGGACCAGGCTGAACTCGCTCGCGATAGCCACAACACACAGGCTGTCGAGATACCGGCTGCCCTGTGCGTCAACGTAGTTGGCGCGCCCGTAAGCCAGTGCCGCCGATTGCAGCAAACCCCACAACCCGAAGCCGAGCAGGAATTCCGCCGCCCGGCATTCCGGAAAACCCGGTCGGAAATACAAAACCAGCAGCACGACCAGCGGCAAACAGACAACGATAATCATGGCCGGTTGATCCAGAAATGGCCACGCGAGATTGCGGCCCAGCGTCATCGTAAAGTCCGCCAGTGTTTTTGCCTGCAATTGTTGGTCCGCCGGCACCTTCACGCTCAAGGCCAGGCCCAGCACAAAAACCGCAATGCTCGCGGCGAGGGTGAACCCGTCTGCCGGCGATAACTTTTTCCCCTTGAGCACCCGTAAACCCGTCAATCCGGCCACCGCCAGCGGCGCGAGCAACCCCGAAGCCATCGTGAACAAATTCAGGATGGCCGCCATCAACCCAAGCCACCACCAACGGCTTCCGGGCGGCGCAAACCCCAACCCAAGCAGCGCAGCCAGCGAGCCGATGGCCAGAAAATATTGCTGCGAATCAAAACCGCGGATGGTATTTTCCGCCGCGAACGGCAGCGCAAAAAATGGCGCCGCCAGCAGACAAATGAGGCCGGGGTTCTGCCGGCCCAGAAAATGCCACAAGCAACAAGCCAGCACACAGGCGTACCCGGCATGCAGCATCGCGTTGATGGTCATTTGTAAAAACGTGTCCCACCGGCCGTTCAACGAGATCACTGCAAAGTCGAGCAGCCGTGTGAAGAAAATCCGGTGCTCGTTATGCGGGGTCAGCCAGTCGTGCCACGTCAACCGCCCATTCATCCAGGTCCGAAAAAACAGGCCAGCTTCGGACCATTGATCCCAGACCGGAAGTCCCGACCCATAGAGTTGAATCACCCACAACTTCGCTCCCAGAATGACCAGAAACAGGGCGCACAGCCATACCACGAGGTGCCGGCCGGAAGTATTCGCTTTCATGCGATCGCGGACAGGCTAGACATTTTCACACAGGCCGCAAGCGTGCGCGGGTTGTTGCGCGATTTTTATGGGTTCTGGCTCACGTGCTTAATTGAGATGAATTCGCAAAATCCATGTCTGATTTTTCGTGCCATTTGGCATGATTCGTGGTTTAACAGCCTAGGATTTTTATGGATTTCGATTCGACCCATTTTCCGCTGCGGCCGGCCTGGACCGAGATTGACCTCGGCCGGTTGCGAAACAACTTGCGGCTCATCCGCCGCGACCTGCCAAAACACGTGAAATTGCTCGCCGTCGTCAAGGACGAGGCCTACGGCCACGGCGCGCTGGACGTGGCGCGCATCGCGCTCGACGAAGGCGCCTGGGGCTTTGGCCTCAGCACACTCGAGGAGGCCATGTCCCTTCGCGAAGCCGGCATCGCCGCGCCCCTGTTGTTGCTGGGGGAACGGCAGGAAGCCGAGTTGCCGTGGTGTGTCGAACATGACCTGACCGTCTGCGTCAATGAACCCCAGGCTGTCCGCAAACTCGCGCGCATTGCCGCCGCGCACGGCAAGCGGGCGCCGGTTCATGTGAAAATCCACACCGGCATGAGCCGTTACGGGGTGCGTTGGGACGAGGCGTTGCCGCTGATTGAGCAAATCGTCGCCGAAAAATCGTTGGCGTTGGAAGGCGTGATGACGCATTTCGCGCAATCCGATGAAACCGACAAAACGTTCGCCCATCTTCAGTTCACGCGTTTCAACGAAGTCCTGAAAGCCATGGCCGAGCGCGGCATTTCGGTAAAACTGCGCCACACGTGCAACAGCGGCGGTTTTCTGGATCTGCCGCACGCGCATCTTGACATGGTCCGCGTCGGCATCCTGTTGTACGGCGTTTTTCCGTCGTCGGTCTGCCGCCGGATTCCCGGGATCGAGCCGGTGATGTCGGTCAAAGCCAAAATCGCGGCAATTCAAAAACTGAGTCCTGGTGAAGTGGTTGGTTATGGTATGCGCTACACCGCGTCGTCCGAGCGGCGCATTGCGATTCTGCCCATCGGTTACGGCGACGGTTTCCCGCGCGTGCGCAACCAGGGTGGCGCGCTCATCCACGGCCGGCGCGCCCCGCTCATCGGGGGCATCGCCATGGACGCGATAATGGTGGACGTCACGGACATTCCCGAAGCAAAAATGTGGGACGAAGCCGTCATCATGGGTCGGCAGGGCAACGAGGAAATCACCGTCCACGACATGGCAAAACTGAAAAATTCGGTGAGCTACGATGTGCTGACCAACTGGCGGCTGCGGCTGCGGCGCAAGTCGGTAAACGAACAGGCCAAGGCCACGCGCGAACTCGTAACCGCGGCCGCGAAATGAAACTCCTGTTCTCCGAACAAAATTCCGACTACGAGCATTACCAGTTTCCTTATGCCATCTGGGCGGTGCCGGAGAGCGGCGAGTCGCCGTCGGACATTTTTGACGCCGGTTTCCTGCCGTCATCGCGGAATCTGGATCGGTTCTATCTCTGCCGGCAGGTGCGGGTGAACCTGGCGAAGTTCAAGCCGTCCTCGGAGAACCGCCGCATCTTGCGCAAAGGCGCGGGCATCGGAGTGAAACTGGTGCCGCGGGACCAATACCATTACACACCCGACCGGCGCCAGTTTTTCAAGACTTACGCCGACATCAAATTCGGCAAGGACGTCATGACGTTCGAGCGGCTGGACGCGCTGTTCGCCGCACCCATCATCTCGCACCTGCTCGTGTTTACAGACACGGAATCCGGCGACGAAGTCGGCGTGGCCACGCTCTATGTGGAGGACAAGGCGTTGGCGTTCTACTATTATGCGTTCTACGACCTGAATTACTACGCGCGCAACCTCGGCATGTTCATGATGACCTCGGCGGTGGCGCTGTTCGCCGGGCGGAGCGTGAAACATCTTTACCTCGGCACCTGCTATTCGCAAACCGCGCTGTACAAGACACAGTTTGCCGGCGCGCAGTTTTTCAACGGATTTCGCTGGTCGGACGATCTCGACGAGTTGAAATTCATCATCAAACGCGACCAGAAGGAACTGACCCAGCACCTGCTGGAAACCGAGGAATATCGGGAGAAATTTTACGACGGCGATCTCGGGAAAATCAGTGATGCCGGCGCGTTCCAGATCAAGATCAAGTGAGAGTTCCCCGGAATCCTGGCGACTGTTGGTCAAGCATGGGATGAGGAACTTCTGGCCGAACTGGAACCGGCACGTTTTGACCTCGGACGGGCGGATTTTCTGGAGGTCGGACCTGGATGCTCCAACAATTCTTCCACTTTCGAAATCAATTCCTCCGGCTGATACGGCTTGGTAAGATAGACATTGACGCCGGCCTCGAATCCGGCCACGCGGGTGAAGTAGCTGTCCAGACCGGTCAACATGATCACCGGAATGGAAGCGGTGGCCGGATTTTCCCGCAGCGTTTTGCAAATATCGAGCCCGTTTAATTGCGGCAGCATCAAATCCAGGACAATCAAGTCGGGTGAAACCGAACGGGTTTTGATGAGGGCGTCCACTCCGTTGGCCGCGGTGCCAATGGCGAATCCGGCGTCTTTCAGGTTCCCGCGAATTGCTTCGAGTTGATCCGGATCATCTTCTACTACCAATATCTTTCTTCGCATAAGGATTCGTTTGATCCATACATCAACCGGCAACAGCACCGCGGTACGAATGAAACACGCCGGTTTGGGAGCAGAAACGATGCCGGATTAACCATTCACTTTCTCGATAAATTAACGGAAATGTCCAGCCCGACCCGGCGAACACCTGGGGAAATGTTATGACGGTAACCCGGCTAATAACGCCAATAACTCAAAATGTTGCCGGCAAATCCAGGGGCGCTTCCAAAGTGGCCGGCGGTTCCAGTGTCAAGGATCGGTCGTGATCAAGAAAGCTTTCGCAAACGCCAAAGAATTCAGCCGCCGTCGGCACGCGGCGGATTTCGAAGAGGAATTTTTCGCCAACGCCTTCGCCGATGAAGTTCATGAATTTTTTCATCCGCTGCACTTGCGCCGATTCTTTCAGCTCCGGCGTGATTTCGCTTTCCCAGAGCTCGCGGATGTAAGCCAGCAAACCGCGGCCGGTTGGCAGTCTGATTTCCTGGCCGCGCAACCCGGCGCGAATTTGAGCAAACAGCCATGGATTACGAATCGCGCCTCGTCCGATCATCAAACCACGCGCCCCGGTTTCCGCGAGCAGCTGCCCGGCCTGTGCGGCGCTGTGAACGTTCCCGTTGGCCAGCACGGGACATTTCAATTCCCGTGCCGCCCGCCGGATCAAATCATGGCGCACGCCGGGCCGGTACATCTGGGTGACGGTGCGGGCGTGCACCGTAAGCAAATCAATCGGATGCTGCGCGAACAGCGGCAGCAAGGCATCGAATTCGGCCGGAGATGCGAAGCCGATCCGGGTTTTGACGGTGAACGGAATCGTCACCGCCTCGCGCAATGCGGTGAGGATGGCGTCGATTTTCTGCGGTTCGCGCAGCAAGCCGCCGCCGGCGCATTTGCGGTAAACAACGGGCGCCGGGCAGCCCAGATTCAGGTCAATCGCGGCAACCGGATATTTCTGCAATTCCTTTGCCGTGCGGACGAGCGCCGGGATGTCGTTGCCGATCAGTTGGGCGACGACCGGCCGGCCGGTGGGGTTGTCGGTGATGGAGCGAAGGATCCATTTCTCCGGCCGCGAATCGCCATGGACACGAAAATATTCCGTCCAATAAACATCCGGCCCGCCATAGCGTGCCACGAGGCGGATGAACTCGAGCGTGGTCACGTCCTGCATCGGTGCGAGCGTGAGCACCGGCTGTGAGCTGCGCAGCAGAGCCAAAAATGTTTCGTGCGGTTTCAGACCGCGTCATTAAACGGGATTTGGGCAAAAAGCCAAACAGCAATTAAATCCATCCATTTTAGCCTGATAATTCTTGCCTTTGCCATCCGTGTCCGCAATTTGAAGCGCAGACATGAGCGACACAATTTTCATCGGAACCGACTGCGGAGCCACCACCTCCAAATTCGCCGCCGTCCGCGAAAACGGCGAGCCGGTTACGACCCAATTGCTCCAGCGCCCGACCGATTCGCAGAATGGCCGCGACGCAGTCATCGCCGGCTGGGTTTCGGGCGTTGATGAATTTCTCATCCGGAATCACCTGCCCTGGTCGCAGGTCCGGGGTGTCGGGCTCGCCATTCCCGGCCCTTACGAACGTTACGGTGTGCTCGGCAAGTCCGCCAATTTCCCGGCGGGATTTGCGGGCTGGAACGTCCATCAGGACTACAGCGCGGCGCTGGCCCGGCAGGCCGGGCGCGCAGTGAAACTGACCGTGAACAACGACGGCCACTGTGGCGGCGTGGCCGAGGCACGGATGGCGCGAGGCGACCGCAAGCGGTCGGTGCTGATGCTGATGCCCGGTTCCGGCCTGGGCAGCGCGTTTGTGGATGAAAACGGCCTGCCGCTCATCGGCCAGACGCTGACCGCCATGGAAACCGCCCACATGGCTGCGCCGCTGCATCTGTTCGGCATCGGCGGCCCGCCGTTCCCTTGCGGTTGCGGGAGAAATTGGGGCTGCGTTGAGGCCTATACCGCCATCTCCGGTCTGCCGCATTTGCTGGCGGAAAAATTGAAAAAATTTCCCGACCACGAGCTCGCCAAGTCCGATGTGCCGGTGAAGGAAAAAGTTTTGTCACTCCGCAACCGCGCGCAAAAGGGCGACGCGCTGGCACAGGAGATTTTCAATTTCCAGGCGCGCGCGATGGGTTTCCACATTGCAAACCTCGTAACGCTCCTGGATCCGGGCGCCGTCGTCATTGGGGGCGGGCTGATGGACCACGAAGTGACCACGCCGGAATTTCGCGAGCGTTACCTGCGTATCGTCCGCGAAACCGCCATGCCCTATCTCTGGCCGGCGCAGCGCAAGTCGCTGGAAATCGTCCCGGCGGTGCTGGGCGAATTGTCGCAGGCCATCGGCGCCGCGCTGGTGGCACTGGGTCAAAGCCGCGACAGTTGACCCAAACCCAACGGGTTTGAATCGTCCAGCCCAAAGCTGCGCGGGACGAGCTATCTCCGGCTGCCGGAGAAACACTGCCAATCCCAAAGGGATTGAATCAACCAGCCCAGCGTTGCCGCGCCGGCCGCTACGCTGGGGCACAATTACGAAAATCCACAACCCTGACAGGGTTGTATCCTTGGAAACAACGGTTCGATTCGACCTTTCAAGGTTGTGGAATCTGTGGGGATACTCACCCGGCGTAGCTCGTTTCTCGCAACGCCGGGCTGGATGATGGAATCCTGTTGGGATTCTCAAATTCACCAGGCCTCACTTGCGGCTACTTGTGCACGGCACCGAACAATAGTTCGAAGTTCCATTCCGATTCCCGTCTGGCTGCGTCAATTTCAGCCCTTTCAAGTGTTTGTTCAGTTGAACTTGCCCGCCGTATCGGCTATTTTAAGAGCCTATGACTTTGACGGAAAAAATTCTCGCCCGGGCGGCCGGCAAGGCGAAAGTCCAGGCGGGCGATAACCTCTGGGTGAACGCCGACGTGCTCATGACGCACGATGTCTGCGGACCGGGCACCATCGGCGTCTTCAAACGCGAGTTCGGCCAGGACGCGAAGGTCTGGGACAAAACCAAAATCGTCATCATCCCCGATCATTACATTTTCACCGCCGACTCGTTGTCGAACCGCAACGTGGACATCCTGCGCGATTTCGTGAAAGAGCAGGACATTGCGTATTTCTACGACGTGATTGACGATCCCAACGGCCACTGGCATTTCGACGCCGGCAAGGGCCATTTGCGGAAGCAATACGGATCGCATTACGCGGGCGTCTGCCACACGGCGTTGCCGCAGAAGGGCCACACGCGGCCCGGCGAAATTCTGTTCGGCACGGACTCGCACACGTGCATGGCCGGCGCGTTCAACCAGTTTGCCACCGGCATCGGCAACACAGACGCCGGCTTTGTCATGGGCACCGGCAAGTTGCTCCTCAAGGTACCCGAGACGATGCACTTCCGGCTCGAAGGCAAATTGCAGGCGGGTGTGATGGCCAAGGACATCATTTTGCATTGCATCGGCGAAATCGGCTTTGACGGCGCGACGTACCGGGCGATGCAATTTGACGGCCCCGGCGCTGCGTCGCTCTCGATTGACGACCGCATGACCATCGCGAACATGGCGATTGAGGCCGGCGGCAAGAACGGGATTTTTGAATTCGATTCGCGCACGCAGGAATACGTGGACGCGCGGGTGAAATTGAATGGCACGAAATCCACCTACACGCCGGTGGAACCGGACAAGGAGCAAAAGTTTGTTTACGAGTTGGTGGTCAACCTCGACAAGCTTGAACCGACGGTGGCGTGCCATCCCGATCCCGGCCAGCGCAAGAAGGCAAAGGAGATGGGGCATATCAAATTGGACCGCGCGTATGTCGGCTCCTGCACCGGCGGCAAGACGAGCGATTTTGTGGAGTTCGCGCGCGTGTTGCGCGGGCATCGCGTGGCCATTGACACGTTCGGCGTGCCGGCCACACCGGAAATCGTCCGCGATTTGCAGACGACATACTGGGGCAAACAGACGGTGTGGGACATTCTGGTGAGCGCGGGCGTGCAGATGACGGAGAACGCCGGTTGCGCCGCTTGCCTCGGCGGGCCGGTGGATACGTTTGGCCGCATCAACAAGCCCGGCATCAAGTGCATCAGCGCGACGAACCGGAACTTCCCCGGCCGCATGGGCGACAAGGAATCTCAAGTCTTTCTCGCATCGCCGATGACCGTGGCCGCCAGCGCCATCGCCGGCAAGATCGTGGATCCGCGCGAGTATTTGGGGAATTAAAGCGTAACGTTCCGAAGCCAAGCGCCGCCTAACTGGAGTATCGGGCCAGAATGTCGGCGACGACCTTTTCATTCAATTCATAACCCTGTAAAAATGGGAAGCCTTCCCAGCGGACGATGCCTTGCGGATCAATGATCAGGACGTGTGGGATACCGGTCACACCAACGGCATTCTTTGTGCGCGCCTGAGTGTCTATGGCGATCGAGTATTCAATTCGTGGATTGACGAGTCTCCGCACGGCTTCTTCTGTTTCGTCCGAAATGCCGATGATCACGAGCTTGTCCCCGAACTGCTCATGATAAGCGTTTAATTCGGGGATCGCCTCGCGACAGGGTGGACACCATGTCGCCCAAAAGTCAATCAGGACAAATTTGCCGCGGCAATCCGGCTCAGGGGTGAGCCATTTTTCGACGATCAAATCGGGTGCTTTCCGGTTCAAAAATGAATTGGCCCAAAGTTTCTTTCCCGCCTCCGACGTCACCGGGTCAACAGGGACCTGCGGTTGGATTTCACCAGGCGGCTGCGGGGCAGGCTGACTGGTGGCCAGACGGGTATATTCAGCATTGGCCAGGGTTTGCTTTTGTTCGACCTTGCGGGCGGTTCCGGGGTCGTAGTGAAAATGTTTTTGCAGGTCGGGACTGAGGCTCTTCAATTTCGCATTGGCCAACCCTTTTCCATTGTTATAGATGAAAAACACGTCGGTGGCGGAGACGCTGAGCACAGTGACATTGCTGTAAACATCATTGCCCGCCTCAAGCACCGGCAGCTTTTCGCCAGCCTGAAGGGACATTGTACTCAACAGGCCCAGCACTACCATCATGGTGAAACGAAGGTTCATTCGTGATCTTATAGCAACCCATTTGCCAATACACGGCGGTGGTTTGCGGAAGGAAACCAGGATGCACTGAAGCTCATCGCGCCGTGCAGGGACGCCGAAATCCGGCCCCTTATTACCGGCCGAACCCGTCCAGTTCGGCGATGAAAGCGCCTGGTCCGCCTGCCAGATAGCCCCCCTGCCGCCCCAACTCATTGCCCGCATCGTTTACCAAAACAAGCGTCGGATAACCGGTGACATGATATCGGCTGGCGAGCGCCAGGTTGGCTTGTTTGAGCGCATCATCCTGAGGTTTGGTCCGTGGAAAATCCACGAGCACCAACTCGAGTTTGTTCTGGGCGTACGTGGCAAACGAGTCCGTGTCCAGCACTTCATGGTCAAACTTGATGCACCACGGACACCAATCGGAGCCGGTAAAATCGAGCAACACCATTTTTCCGTCCTGCCTGGCTTGTGCCAGCGCTTGGGAAAAATCGGTGCTCCAGTTCAAATCTGAAGTTTGCGCGGTAGCAGAGGGTTGCGGTCGGCTTTCGTCGGCTGGCGGCAGCGCGACAGGGGCACGAATAACGGCCTGTTGATACTCGGCGTTGGCCTGGGCTTGTTTTTGTTCCACTTCACCAGCCTTTATCGGATTATAGTGAAAATGCTTTTGCAGGTCGGGACTGAGGTTCCTCAACTTGGCGTTGGCCATGCCTTTCCCATTGTTGTAGGTGAAATAAACGTCGGTGGCGGAGACGCTGAGCACGGTAACATTCTGGTAAATGTCATTGCCAGCCCGCAGTACCGGCAGGTTTTCATCGGCCCGGACCATGGTCGTACCCAGCAAACCGGTTGCGACAATCATTGCAAAACGCAGGTTCATGCCTACTTGACAGCAACCGATTTGCCAAATTTCGGGTGCTGAGGGCGGTCCGGGGAAACGACAGGCCGATTTAACCTTGTTCCGCGGTGTCGGATGCCCCGTGCGAAGCCGGCGTTGACGCCGGTTTTACCCCGGCATCAACCCGGTCGGTGCCGGCATCCGTTGGCGCAAGTTGGAGGGTCTGTTCGTCTAATGGATGCTCATGCTTCTGCCATTCCTCGGAAACGCGGCCGTTCCAGCACGCCGTGTTCAGCGGATATATGTCGGGATCAAAAATGACGTGATAGAAGTGCCAGACGACAATTGCCAGACACGCCAGCACCGCTTCGTAATAATGTATCGTCAGTGCCACGTCCACCACCCAACGCGGCAGGAACCGGGTCACATCCAGTTTGAACCAGATCATCAAGCCGGTCACACCCATGATGAGGGTGCCCCACAGGACGGCCCAATATTCCATTTTCTCCGCGTAGCCGAACCGGCCGATTTTCGGTTTCTCATCGCTCAAGCCAACGAGATAACGGGCCATGCACCGCAGGTCGGCGAAGTCCTTTTTGGTGGGCAGCAAATCTCTGACCAGCCGCCGGCCTTCCTGGCTCAGGAGAATGTGAATCAGGTGATAAAACCCGACCAGCAACAGCACGATGCCCGCGATGCGGTGAATCCATCGGCGGACCGGTTCGCTCGAACCGAGCATGGCCGCCAGACCCGAATCGGGAAATTTCAAGGCGAACCCGGTGACGGCCAGGGTGATGAAACTCAACGCCAGCACGGCGTGCTGCCAGCGGTGCGACAACCCCATGCGCAACACGGGCCGCCCGCTGGCGCGCAGATGCGCCGCCACTTTTTTGTGGAACAGCAGGACATTGTGGACAAACATCGCGCCGACCACGACAAAGATCAGTGCCAGATAAATCCGCCGCACCCACCAGTTGATTTTGCCCGCCAAATCCCGCCGTTCGGGAGTCGCCGACAAGTCTGAATGAATTTTACCGCTCACGAACATTTTATCCGCGCCCGGATGGCACGTGCCACAAGTCGCGACCAGATGGTTGGTGTTGATGCTGGAATCCGAATCCGAAGACGGCAGGATCAGATGGTAGCCGTGACAACTGGCGCAATTGGCAACGACCGCCGAGCCGTTTTGCGCCGCCAGCCCGTGATAACTTTCCAGATAGGTTTTCACCCGGTCGGCGGGAAGGTTGTATTTGTCGTCGAGATAAACCGAGGCATGGCAGCGGCTGCAAACGCCGGAAATCTCCAGTGGCGAGCCGTCCTTCAATGCTTCGATTTTGTGTTCCGAATGGCAATCGGTGCACGTCGGCGCGTCGCGGATGCCAGTGGCCATCGCCCGGCCGTGAACGCTCGCGGCGACGTCCCGCGCCTCCTTCGCATGGCATTGACCGCAGGTTTGCGCCTGGCGCACAAAGTGAAGTGGCGACGCCGGCGACGTCGGAGGCAGAATGTCGTGGGAGCCATGACAATCCACGCAAGTAGCGGCGTCGCCATGACCCGCCTTGCGCGCCAAACCGTGAACGCTCGCGCCATAGCTTTCGCCCTGCGCCCCGTGACAACTCGCGCAATTCACCGGCGCCGCGGGGCGGTTGTCATCCGGATGTGACCCGGTGATGTCGGTGTGGCAACTGACGCAGGAATTTGTCCGGTGGACCGAGGCTGAAAATTTCACCTGGTCCACAAACAAGGAAGTCACTTTGCCGGCGGCATTCGTCAACGCCAGCGTATTGTCGCTGTGGCAAACCAGGCAATCGTCATTGGACATGGCGCGAGCCACCGGAGCCGCAGTGGCGAGCGCAAGCCCTAGCCCGGTCAATACACTCTTCAGCGTTTGTCTGCCATTACCCACCCTATCAGCATCCCCGCCTTGGCGCAAAATCGCTCTACGCGGCTTGGCATTTGTTGCGCCTTTTTTGGCGATGGCCGAGGCAAGTTTTCCGCGGCCCTCAATGCGCCAGGCGCGTTGCCATGGCGTAGACAATCAGCGCCAGCAGAACGAGACCCAGTCCAAAGAAGAAGTAGCCGAACGAGCGGGCGATATTCTTCCACCGCTCCCATTCGTCCTTCACGCGGTGCTCGTCCAGCCGGCCTTCCGCCACCAGCCGGTCGTACCAGCGCTTGCGCTCGTGCAGCATCTCGGTCTTGGAGACACGGCCGGAGAAAATGACCGTGTCCATCGGGAATTTCTCGATGCGGAAATGCGTGTTGAAGAAATGAATTGAGAAAATAAATCCGGCGGCCAGCAACGCTTCATCCGAATGCAGGATGAGCGCGATATTGATGATCCAGCCCGGCAGGAACCGGGTGAAAAAGGTCGGGAACCACATGATCAAGCCGGAGCAGCCGATGATGGCCACGCCCCAGAACACCGCGAAGTAGTCGAATTTTTCCCAATACGTCCAGCGGTCGAATTGTGGCTTCGGGCCTTTGCCGAAAAACCACTTGTTATGCGCCACGAAATCGCGCCAGTCCTGAAGCGTGGGAACCATTGAATCCGGCCCGAACAGAACCTGCCAGAGCCGTTTGCAATGGAATTTGCCATCGGTCGCGCGAAGCGATTTGCGCCCCTTCCAGGCTTTGCCGGCCAGCGACAGCAAATGCAGGCTGAAATAGAAAAAGGTGATGATGGCGCCGAGGCGGTGCAACGTCCGCGCCGTTTCGGGGCCGCCGATGACCTCGAAAATCGCTTTCGCCCAGCTGGTGTAATAGAACTTAAGCGGCATGCCGGTGATAACCAGAAGCAGGAAACTGGTCACCACCAGAAAATGCAGAAAACGTTCAAACGGCAGAAAACGGGTGAACCATTCACCGCCGGTCTGCGTGGCAATTTTTGCCTCGCGGAATTTCTTCGAGTCATGCAGGTAAAGGTAAATGGCGCGCACCAGCCAACCGACGGTGTGCAGGCCAAAGAACGTAAACGTGCCAATGAGCAGACCGGTCATGGCCAGGAACACCGCATGGAACAGGGGATAATGTTTTCCATCCTGCGGATCGGCGTGGGGATCGTATTGGGTGAATCCGAGGTTGGCGTTGGGATGGCACTGCTGGCAGGTGGCCAGAATATTGGTCCTGGACAGATGCGAGCGCGGATCGGACGGCGGCAGGATGTCGTGGTAGCCGTGGCAATCGTAACAGGCGGCGACTTTCGGCGCGACGTTGGGCCGGCCCAGCGCCATCGCTTTGCCGTGATAGGTGTCCCGGTAATGGGCCAGCCGGTCGGCATGACATTTGCCGCAACGCTCATCGCTGATGGCTTTGAAATTGTTGCCTTCCGGATTCACGATCTCATGCGCCGTGTGGCAATCGGTGCAAACCGGCCCGCGCGGGTCGCCCTCGGCCAGCAACCGGCCGTGAATGCTCTGATCGTAAGTCTCTTCGACGCCGAGATGGCATTTGCCGCAGGTCTTGGCGACGTTGGCGTGGTTGATGGGCGAATCGCGGTCCACGGCGCGTTTGATGTCATGCACGCCGTGGCAATCGTCGCACGACGGTGCGACAATCAAACCCATTTTCAACAACGCCTGCCCGTGAATGCTGTCCATGTATTGCGCCGCCGCCTCGGGATGAACAATTTGATACTCCTTCGTCAGACCCGGATTGCTGTGGCACTTGGCGCACGTGAAAGGCAGGTTCATCTTGAACACCGGCGACGCCGGGTCTTTAACCGGCAAAATTCCATGCGAGCCGTGGCAATCCCAACACTCCGCCGCGCCGGACGCGCCGAGCAGGTGGCTGACGCCGTGAATGCTCGCGGCGTAATCCTTCGCTTCCTGCTCGTGGCAATGCGCGCAATCGGGCGGACCGAGCGGATCGTGAACAAGGTCTTTGACGCCGGTATGGCAATCCACGCAGTTGAGGTTTGAGTGAACGGAATGCGCAAAGGTGTTTGTCGGGAAAATCAAGGATTCGGTCTTGCCGTTGACCGTTCGAGTCGTATTGGGATCGAGGTGGCAACCCAAACAATCCGCGTTGGCGAATTTGGGCGGCGCGTTGGTCGCTACCGGCTGAGACCCCGCAACCGTCGCCAATTGGAAAAAAAGAAAGAGGCACAGCGCCTTGAGGCCCGCCGGCTGGAGGATGGCCAATTTCCTAATCCGAATGATCAAAGAATGACGAATGGCAAATGACGAATGGCCAATGGCGCAACGCGCATCGAAGTTCCATCCGTCATTCGTCATTGGAAATTCTTTCGTCATTATGGTTTAGTCATCAGTTATTGCTCCGGCAGGCTGCGGGCGACACCGCTTCCGTCGCGGCTTCTTTCACTTGCCGCCCGCCGCAGCCGTTGTGATTCCAGCGCTTACTTTTTGAAGGTCCGCATGTGAGCCACCAGCGCCTTGATGTCGTCGTCCGACAGATTGGCAGCGGGTCTCATCACGGTCTTGCCATCGCTGGTTTTGAATCCTTCCTTAATGGCCTTGAACGCGGCGTCATCGGTCA
>Ga0335073_10002274_pt1 | contig 26248 bp, 26 predicted proteins | sample Lox_Sample_22_FD_207093 | JGI IMG/M metagenome (GOLD analysis project Ga0335073, IMG submission 207093) | Soil microbial communities from Loxahatchee National Wildlife Refuge, Florida, United States - Lox_Sample_2.2 | ecosystem: Environmental > Terrestrial > Soil > Wetlands | place: USA...
CATGCGCATCAAGGACGCGTTCGCGAGCTTGCGGGACGGGTAACTCAGGATCGCGGATGGTGTCTGGCGTGCTTGAGGTGGGCGACTGCGGCTCACATTTACCGCAAGAAAGGGCTCGACGATTGCGCCTTAGCCGTTGAAAACCTGGCGCGCCGTTTCAGCGGGCAATATCAACGTCCTGTCACTCAATGGCGATACAACGAAGCTATATTTTCGATAAAACCTGATGGCGTCGTCATTGACTGCGTGAACGACGAGCGCGCGCACTCCAATTTGCGCACCGATCTGAAGTGTCCGCGAGACAGCTTCCGCCAACATTCCCGAACCGATCCCATGGCCCTCATAGCTTTGATCGGTCGCGAGACGGCCAAGCACCACTATCGGAATCTCTTGGGGAGTGTTGCGTTGCAAATGACGCGGCAATTCTTCTCGCTGTACCGAACCGGCCGCGATCGCATAGTAGCCGACAACTCGGTTGCCGTGTGGCACGACATAAATTCTCGACGTCTTCTGCTCATTTCGGAGCGCGTGCCGTTTGAGCCAATAGTTCAGTTCGTCGCTACGCGATGAAAATGCGCTTACGTCATGTAGCCGGCTGATCGCTTCGGGGGGCCGCAATTGCAGCCCCCCTCCTTGTGGTTTGATTACTTCTGCCACGGTGGTTTCCTGCTCATTAGCTGTTTGAGCGCGTCATTGGGTGGCGGTGGGTTATCAAGGATGTCCACGAAGGCTTCGTAACGCTCCTTGTCGAGAGCGAAGAAGCGCTGATCCAACAAAACATCCTCGGCCTGTCGGCGTGTCGCTTCGATGATGAAGTCGGTGCGGGTTTGGTCCCTGAGCGATGCGGCATGATCCACTAGCGCGCGCCATGCCTCCGTGGCACGCAAGGCAATTGTGACGCTACGGCGCTCCGCTCGGTCCTGCCGCCGGGCAGTCGCTGACATTTCATATCCTCTCATTGCAAGGTCGCGAACAGGTTCTTTTTGTATGCACTGTACATATACGATATGTATGTGCATTGTCAATACGGAAATTGGCGCTCACGCATACGTTTCCACAAACCATTGATCTGGCGCCCCATTTTTGTATTACAAAACGCCTTTCGTTCCTCAGGGATCGACCGGTCTTCCCTGCGTTTGGTATTGCTCTCGTACGCTAAGTATGGTATATTGTGCGTACATAGCGGGCAATTAGGTGGAGGAGGAGCGCTCGGCGCCCGCGCGCCGATTATCAATTGTCGCGTTTTCGAGCCGGGCGGATCGGCTCAGGCGCGGTTCATCCGGTTCTCGACCAGGTCGGCGACGACGGCCGGGTCCGCGAGCGTGGTGGTGTCGCCAAGCTGATCGTGCTCGTTGGCGGCGATCTTGCGCAGGATGCGGCGCATGATCTTGCCGGAGCGGGTCTTGGGCAGGCCGGGCGCCCACTGGATCAGGTCCGGCGACGCGATCGGGCCGATCTGCTTTCTGACCCATTGGGTGAGTTCGGTGCGCAGCGCCTCGTCGGCATCGATGCCGAGCTTCAAGGTGACATAGGCATAGATGCCCTGGCCCTTGATGTCGTGCGGATATCCCACGACGGCGGCCTCGGCGACCTTGGGGTTGGCGACGAGCGCGCTCTCGACCTCGGCGGTGCCGAGCCGGTGGCCCGCCACGTTGATCACGTCGTCGACGCGGCCGGTGATCCAGTAATAGCCGTCCTCGTCGCGGCGCGCGCCGTCGCCGGTGAAGTAGCGGCCAGGGAAGGTGGAGAAATAGGTCTCGACGAAGCGCTTGTGGTCGCCATAGACGGTGCGCATCTGGCCGGGCCAGCTTTCGGCGATGCAAAGATTGCCCTCGGCCGCACCTTCGAGGAGGCGGCCCTCGCCGTCGACGATCTCGGGCTTGACGCCGAAGAAGGGCCGCGTGGCCGAGCCCGGCTTCAAGGGCGTGGCACCCGGCAGCGGCGCGATCAAGATGCCGCCGGTCTCGGTCTGCCACCAGGTATCGACGATCGGCACGCGATCCGATCCCACGACGCGGTGGTACCAGAGCCAGGCCTCGGGATTGATCGGCTCGCCGACCGAGCCCAGAAGCCGCAGGCTCGCGCGCGAGGTACAGGTGACGGGCTGATCGCCTTCGCGCATCAAGGCGCGGATCGCGGTCGGCGCGGTGTAGAAGATGTTGACCCGGTGCTTGTCCACCACCTGCCAGAAGCGCGAGGCGTCGGGATAGTTCGGCACGCCTTCGAACATGAGGGTGGTGGCGCCGTTCGAAAGCGGGCCATAGACGATGTAGCTGTGGCCCGTCACCCATCCCACGTCGGCGGTGCACCAGTAGATATCGCCGTCGTGATAGTCGAACACGTACTGGTGCGTCATCGAGGTGAAGACGAGATAGCCGCCCGTCGTGTGCAGCACGCCTTTGGGCTTGCCGGTCGAGCCCGATGTATAAAGGATGAAGAGCGGGTCCTCGGCGCTCATCTCTTCGGCCGGGCAGTCGCGCGAGGCGGCCGCCATCGCCTCGTGGTACCAGACGTCGCGGCCTTCGACCCAGCCGATCTTGCCGCCGGTGCGGCGGACCACGAGCACCGTCTTGACGCCCGGGCACGCGCGCAGCGCTTCGTCCGCGTTGGCCTTCAATGGCACCTTGCGGCCGCCGCGCAAGCCTTCGTCGGCGGTGATGACATAGGCGGACTGGCAATCCTGGATCCGGCCGGTAAGGCTGTCCGGCGAGAAGCCGCCGAACACCACCGAATGGACGGCGCCGATCCGCGCGCAGGCCAGCATCGCAAAGGCCGCCTCCGGGATCATCGGCATATAGATCGTGACGCGGTCGCCTTTCTTGACGCCGTGCGCCTTCATCACGTTGGCGAGCCGGCACACGCTGTCGTAAAGCTCGGCATAGCTGACATGGCGATGCTCGGACGGGCTGTCGCCTTCCCACAGGATCGCGGTCTGATCGGGGCGCGTCGCGACATGGCGGTCGACGCAGTTGGCGCAGGCGTTGAGCGTGCCGTCCTCGAACCAGCGAATGCCGACATCGCCGGTAAAGCTCGCGTTCTTCACCTTGGTATAGGGCTTGATCCAGTCGACGCGCTTGCCATGCTCGCCCCAGAACCGGTCCGGGTTCGCAAGCGACTCCTCGTAGAGGCGAAAATATCCGGCCTCATCCGTCCAGGCGCGCTTGGCGACCGATTTGAGGACCGGAAAGATCTCTGACATGGCACCCGCTCCCGTTGCTGGCGGCAAGGAATTATGCGCTTCACCGCCGCCGAGACAAGGCGTCGCCTCCAGATAAAAAAGGGGACCCGGGTGGCCGGGCGGCCTACCTCGGGTCCCGCTAACGCCGCAGGGGGGGACAAGCGGCGTGTAAGGATCTCGGGCTATTCGCCAGCGGCAATCGCTTCGTGGAGCCCGTTGCCCTCGCGCGCGCGGCGCGGGAACGCGCCATGCCCGGTCGCGACAAGCGCGGCCTGCGTGCGGTTCGCGACGTTGAGCCGGCGGATGATCTGCTTCACATGCGCCTTGACGGTGCTCTCCGACATCGACAGCGCGTCGGCGATGAGCTTGTTCGACTTGCCCTGGCTGATGAAGGCCAGCACGTCACGTTGACGCCGGGTGAGCTCGGGCCATGGCTCGGTCGCTTGCGCGGACCCCGGGAGCGTCACCGTCCGCGACGACCCGGCATCGATGAGCGAGGAAGGAAGGTAAACGCCGCCTGCGAGCACAAGGTCGATCGCGCCCATCAGGACCTGGAGGCTCAGCGACGCCGGCAGGACGCCGCGGACGCCAACCGCCAGAAGCTGCCGCGTCCGGTGCGGGTCATCGGTCTCCGCGACCACCACCACGGGCGTGTCGGGCAAGGCATGGCGGATCGCCTCGATCTGCGACAGATCGACCAGCTCCAGGGTCGCCGCACCGACCAGGATCAGGTCGAAGTGGCTGCCAGTCGCCGCGTGGTGAAGCAGTTCGCTGGCACCCGCCGCCTCGAGCACGTGCCGTTCCGGATTGAAATGGCTCATCGCCAGGGACAGGCACTCGCGCCGCAAGCGACCTGAATCGACGATGGCAATTCCGCTCTCTGCGTGTACCGCGGCCATCACTGTCTCAATACCTCCTGTAGGTGTTGATCGCGCCATGGCTGCCTCCTCTGGTCCCCACAGGTGTCGGCAAGCGCCGGCTTGACCTACCCCCGAGGAGGAGGATCGCCGGTCGAGTGGTCCTTAGGAAGTAAAGATATGTAAGTCTTTGTATCCGAATGTTTCATTGCGTAAGACGCCCCTTCGGGCTAGAGTCGTCAACGCCTTGTTTACGAGTCAAATGCAAGAGTTCTGGCCGTGACCGCGTCGATCACCCAAGGCCTCTCGCCGACACAGCTTGCGGTATTGCAGCGGGTCGCCGAGAACATACCGCCACTGCAACCGCAGCAAGGCCAGCAGCAACAACGTGCACCTCAGCCGACGACCGTGCCGCCACCTAGCACCGGCCGCGGGCGCCTTATCGACATCCTGGTCTGATCGCGCGCCGCCTCAATGGCGGAAGTGGCGCATGCCGGTGAAGACCATGGCGATCCCGGCTCGATCGGCCGCGTCGATCACTTCCTGATCGCGAACCGAACCGCCGGGCTGGATCACCGATGTGGCGCCGGCGGCAATGGTCGCCTCGAGCCCGTCCGCAAAGGGAAAGAACGCATCCGAGGCGACCGCCGAGCCGCGCGTTGCCGGTTCGGCGAGCCCGGCGGCACGGGCACCCTCCTCCGCCTTCAATGCGGCGATGCGTGCGGCATCGACGCGGCTCATCTGGCCGGCACCGATGCCAACTGTGGCGCCATCCTTCGCATAGACGATCGCGTTCGACTTCACATGCTTGGCCACTGTGAAGGCGAAGAGAAGATCCCGCGTCTCGGCCTCGCTGGGTGCGCGCTTGGTGACGACCTTCAGCGCCTGGGCATCGGTTCGGCCGCCATCGCCGGTCTGTAACAGGTAGCCGCCGCCCAGAGAGCGCAGCTGCATGCCGGGCGCCGCTGCGTCGGGCAGCCCACCAGCCGCGAGCACCCTGAGGGCCGTTTTGCGCGCGAGGAGCGAAGCAGCCTCGGGGGAGATTTCCGGCGCGATCAAGACCTCGACAAAGAGCTTGCCGATCGCCTCGACCGTCGCCTTGTCGAGCGTCCGGTTGACGGCGATGATTCCGCCGAAGGCGCTTGTCGGATCGCAGGCGAGCGCGCGGACATAGGCCGTGGCGAGATCGGTCCCGACCGCAACGCCGCAAGGATTCGCGTGTTTGATGATCGCAACAGCGGGCATGCCGAACTCAGCGACCAGCGCATAGGCCGCATCAGTGTCGTTGAGATTGTTGTATGAGAGCTCCTTGCCTTGGAGCTGGCGCGCCGTCGCAACGCCGGGCTGAGGTGCGTCGCCGACATAAAGCGCCCCCTCTTGATGTGGGTTCTCGCCGTAGCGCAAGAGTTGCGCGCGCCGCGCGGCGATGACAAGCGTTTCGGGAAAAGTCTGTTGCTGGCGCGCGACAAACCAATGTGCGATCGCGGCGTCATAGGCGGCGGTTGCGGCGTAGGCATCGGCCGCAAGGCCGCGGCGCAAGGCAAGCGAGGTGGCGCCGCGATTTTCGCGCATCTCGACGATGACGGCATCGTACTGCCCGGGCGATATCACGACCGTCACGAACTCATGGTTCTTGGCCGCGGCACGAATCAGCGCGGGGCCGCCAATATCGATATTCTCGACGCACTCTTCGACGGGTGCGCCTCGCGCAACCGTTGCCGCGAACGGATAGAGATTGACGACCACGAGATCGATCGGCGCGATCGCATGCGCAGCCAGAGAGTCGCGGTGGAGCGCGCTGTCACGCCGCGCAAGAATGCCGCCATGGATCGCCGGGTGCAGCGTCTTCACTCGCCCGTCGAGCATCTCCGGAAAGCCGGTGACCGCGGCGACATCGGCGACCTCGAGTCCGGCGTCGGCGAGCGTCTTCGCCGTACCCCCGGTCGAGACCAGCGTCACGCCCATCTCGACGAGTGCCCGGGCAAACGGCACAAGGCCCGTCTTGTCGGATACCGAGAGAAGCGCGCGGGTGATTGGGCAGGCGACATTGGCCATCGCATCAGCCTCCGCGCAGACGCCGGATATTTTCGGCATAGGCCGCCGGACCGCCCTTGAAGCTCGCCGTGCCCGCGACCAACACGTCAGCGCCGGCTGCCACGGCCTGACGCGCCGTCTCTTCGGTGATGCCGCCATCGACCTCGAGATCGATCACGCGGGGAACGGCATCGATGCGCGCGCGCAGCGCTCGAATCTTGTCGAGCTCGGCAGCGATGAAGTTCTGACCGCCAAATCCGGGATTGACCGTCATGACGAGCACCAGATCGACGAGATCGATCACATGCTCGATCGCGCTTGCTGGTGTCGCGGGGTTCAAGGAGACGCCCGCTTTCTTGCCGTGCGATTTGACAAGCTGCAGCGTGCGATGGAGATGCGGCCCGGCCTCGGGATGAACCGTGATGATGTCGGCGCCGGCCGTCGCGAACGCCTCGACATAAGGGTCGACGGGCGAGATCATCAGATGCACGTCGAAGGGGAGGTGCGTGACCGGGCGCAGCGCTTGAACCACCACCGGACCGATGGTGATGTTCGGCACGAAATGTCCGTCCATGATGTCGATATGGATGTAATCGGCGCCCGCCGCTGCGATCTCGCGCACCTCTTCGCCGAGCCGTGCGAAATCGGCCGAGAGTATCGACGGTGCAATCCGGATGCGTTGCTGCATTTTGCCTTGCTAACAAGGATCGCACGCCGCCGCAAGAACGCGCGGCCGCCGGTAGTGCACCCTTTTGAATTTTAGCGAACGACCGCCCACAGAACGAGTGCGATAACGCCTGCGGCGGCATAGTGCCGGGCGACAATCTTGTGAGGCGTCTTTCGGTCGAACGGATAGGCCGCGCGAGGAAAGACGTAGCACAAAGCCGCGAGAACGAAGAATCCGGCAGCGCAGAACAGGGCGACCCTCGGATCATTGCGTATCGGCATTAAGCGGCCTTCTGGCGCTTCCGATAGGTCTTTGGCCGGTTGGGGGCAACTTCGGCGGCGTCCAGAATGTCCACCAGGTCGTTCACGTCCCAAAGCCGATCCGTCAGGCCAGCCGCCATCGCTGGCGTAACACGAAGCGTCTTATGGATACGGCAGAAGTTGTAATACATGAAGTGTAGGGCGACCGCGTAAGCGTGATGCTCGGCCTTCTTGCTGAACCCATTAGTAAGCCTGGTGAAGCGGCGCATGCTCATACGCATGGTAAGGTTCTGGCGCTCTACAAACGACGTTGAGACATGGCGGGGATCGGGGTTGCCTTCGATGGCGTCACGACGCGCGCCGATGCACTGAGCGGGGCTGTAGCGCTTCTCCGCCTCGGGAGCCTCGCCATACAGCTTCACCAGCATGGCGTAGTCCACATCGCCGCAGAATGCGCCCTCAACCGCTTCCAGATATGCCTTGTGCCCATCCGTGGTGAGCTGGACGCGGTTCGCGAGACGGGACCGAAGATCGTCCATTAGCATCATCGCGTATTCACCGTCGCGACCGCCGACCAAGTACGAGACGATCAGCTTGCTGTCAGCATCAAGCGCTGTCCAGGTCCAGCAATCGCCTGCGAAGTCCGGCGCGGCCTTCGCCGTCGCGACGTTCTTCTGTTTGCAGTAGTTGAAGGCCCAGATTTCGTCACACTGTATCCGGCGCGATTTCACGCCGTGAACATGCTCGTCGTGGTAAGCGACACAGGCTTTGCCAGCATCGATCAGGAACTTGTTGACCGCGTTGAACGAAACGTCAGCGATCCGGGCGACGGCGCGCATGCTGGCGCCATCTACTAAGGCCCGAATGATTTGGACGCGTTTGTCGCGGGGCAGCTTGTTCATGCCCCTATAAGAACACAGCTTTCTTAGCCGGTCAAGCAAAAATACTTTTTGAATTACCCTGGAAAGCGCTCATGCTTCTCCGCTGGCGGGCGGCCCTCTTCGGAGCTTTGGTGCTTCGCCGATGGACGCGACATTCGACGCGGAAACAGCCGCCGCCGCTCCATCTGGCCTTCCAGAATCTGCGCCAGCGTCAGCGTCGATCCCGCGTTTCCCTTCGGGTTCGATGACTTGTGTTCGCGCATCAGCAGACTCCTCATCCTCCTTGGCATCAACATCGACCGACTTCTCAGTGTTTAGAAAACGCACCAATGGGTCTTCCGTATCCCCTGGGTTATACGCAGTTTCCCCGAGCAAAGTGCACAACTCTTCGAGCCTCGGATCATGATCGTCGGGTACCGTGACATTCTCGAATAGGAGTTCCGCCTCCTCGCGGTCGATGACGAAACCGTGAGATGAATATGACGACACAAGCTTGTCGATGCTGCGTGGGTCTTTCAAGTTCTCTGAGTAGGCGGCGAGACGAAGGCCATAGTCCTTCGCGATATTCATCGCGCGCGAGCTTTCGCCAATTTTGGCCGGATCAATTTGAGCGAATATCGGCTCAAGAAGCCCCCGCGTCATGCCACCGGCCACTTCAGCGGCCAGACTGAAAGAAACTTGTCCGCGGCTGATCCGCTTAATCTCAAAGACGAAATGGTCGAACATCTGCATGGCAGATGATTCCAAACTTCCGAGCGCCGCGTCCTCAGTTAGTCCCGAGCTGCTCTCCCATAATTCGTCTTCTTTGGGCCGCTGCACATCAACAGGACCCAATTCGCCGCAGTCGCCAATGATCAGTTCGTGGGCGCCTATCGCCAACAATGTGCCAGCGCTCTTACACCACCCTGGCACGAAAACGGCCACGCGCTTCCAGTTCCGTTGTAAACAACGTGCGATCCGGTAAGCCGCATGGGCGTCGCCGCCTGGCGACACGAGAATGAACAAAACACGTTCGCGACGCTTTCGCGTTCGGCACATATGAATAAGGTCGTGATCGTGAGGCCGTTCCGTTTCGCCGTTCCAGAGAATTACATCCGCGTCCTCGGCTTCCGCATAGGCGTCTGCAACTTTCTTTATTGCATCCCAGTCAGCCATCGCTCTTCCACCTCGCTTCGGCGGCCTGCCGGGCAATGCGACTTCTCTGTCGCGGCGTGAGTTTTGCGGCCCGCGCTTTGCCCCCCTTCTGGCCGCCGAGCCGGCCCAATGCGACGGCGGCTGGGTTCTTGCCGTCATCCCATTGAGAATCGGGCGGCGCTTCGCCAGTGGCCATATCGACAATGAGCTTTGCAAGCTCATTGACATCGCGGGGACGCTTGCTTGAGCGGCTAGGCATGCGCCCAATATGGACGTGACCGGGTACCTTGTCCAGTGGGTCAGGGGCCCGACCTTCCGGCCAGGGATGGGGTACATCGGAGCGTCAGATTTCAAAAGGTGGCACTACCCGGCCGCCTCTCAGGCGGCGCGAACGAGCCGTGCGGCATAGAACCCGTCGATGCTGCCCAACGCCGACAAATGGCACGGCAGCGTGCGCAGATCGCCATCGCGGGTCACGCATTCGGCAAGGCCGCCGATCTCCGCGGCAGCGATCGGCCAACGCCGCACCGGTGCCCCCGCGGCAAGGAGACGCGCGACCTGGTGCTCGCCCTCCTGTGGCTCGAGCGAGCAGGTGCAATAGATGAGCACGCCGCCTGGCGCCAGCATATCGATTGCCGCCGCGAGGAGCCGCTGCTGAGCGGCCGCCAGCCGAACAATATCGTCCGCGGCCTTGAGGTAGGGCACGTCCGGATGACGGCGGATTGCGCCGGTCGCGGTGCAGGGCGCATCCAGCAGGACGAACGGTACCGGTTTGCGGGGACGCCAGGTCTCCGCATTGGCAACCACAGTCTCGGCCTCGAACGAGAGGCGCGCGAGATTGTCCCTGAGCCGCCGAATGCGGCGTTCCGAGCGATCGAGCGCCGTAACTTGAGCCCCCGAGGCGACGAGCTGCGCCGTCTTGCCGCCAGGCGCCGCGCAGAGATCCACGACGTCGCGACCAGCAACGTCGCCGAAAAGACGCGCCGGCAGCGCGGCCGCCGCATCCTGGATCCACCAGGCGCCGCTCTCATAGCCAGGCAACGCCGTGACGGTCCCGCCGCTCGCGCGGCGCAGACTGCCTGTCGGCAATAGGACAGCGTCGAGGGACCGGCGCCAGGCCTCGGGATCACCGCGTACGGAGAGATCGAGTGGCGCCTCCTCCAGATGGGCCAATGCGATCGCGCGTGCCACGCCTTCGCCATAGGCGCCGCACCAACCCTGCCAGAGCCAGGGCGGAGTGTTCAGGACGGCGGCGTCCTGCTTGGCCACATCGATGGACCCGTCGCGCCCAAGCCGGCGCAGCACGGCGTTGACCAGTCCTTTGTGTCCCGGAAACCCCAACGTCTCCGCCAGCTCGACGCTGGTCGAAACGGCCGCATGAGGCGGCGTGCCGAGAAACAGAAGCTGCGCCGCGCCGAGCCGAAGCAGGTCTTGGACCACAGCGGCGCGGGACGGCAGCGGTTCCGCTAGGTGCGCGGCGATGAGCGCATCGAGCTGTCCCAGCCGCCGAAGCACGGTTGCCACCAGAAGCCGCACGAAGGCGCGATCGCGCACCGGCAGCGCTGCCAGATGCTGATTCTGGGCCATGGCGTCGTCGAGCGGGTGCTTGCGGCGCAAGACCGCGCCGATGAGGTCTGCAGCGATTGCGCGGGATGGTGGCGAAGTAGAATCGGTCGGCAAATCGGTTCCACGGAAAGCGGGAGCGGCGCCTCTATCCAAGGCACGGCCAAGGGATCATATTGAGCCTATGGCCGACGCAAAGAAGACTCCGAATCAGCCCGAAGCAGCGCCGAAGGCGAAGCCCGAGAATGACCAGCGCGAACGCGGCGGACCGAAGGGCCCCGAGCCAACGCGCTATGGTGACTGGGAGCGCGACGGCCGCTGCGTCGATTTCTGAGGCGCTAGGAAGCCGCCGCAAGCCGTGCCTCGTGCACCTCGATGTTGGTAAGCGCCGTCTCGAGAATTGGCACCGCGATCGCGTGCCGGCGCGCACGCCGTACCACATCGCCGATGATATGGTCGCCTTCCGTTCGCCGCCCGGCGGCGAGATCGCGCAGGGTCGACGCCGCGAAATTCGATCCTGGCGCGGTCAGCATGCCGCGAAATTGGCCGAGCGCGGCCGGACTGGGCGCGTGGCCTTCGGCTGTCGCGACCGCGGCACATTCCTCGAGCGCCCGCACCATGAACGCCGTGCCTGACGGCGCCGCCACGATGTCGCCGACCGTGCCGCGGAAGAGCGTCGTAGTCGCGGCAAGCGTCGCCAGCATGACGAGCTTTTCCCACATCGTCTGCAGGATCGTCACCGACAATGTTGCCGCGATCCGGGTCTTCGCGAATTCGGCCGCGAGCGCTTTGGCCCGTGGGCTCTCGACTCCGGACAATTCTCCGAACGGCAGCGATTGCAAGGTGCCGATATGGCGCACCGTACCGTCGGGATCGAGCACCATGCTGCCAAAGCACGTGCCACCCATCACGCGCGATCCGCCCAACACCTCGCCCAGCCGATCGAGATGCATGAGGCCATTGAGGAGTGGCAGGACCGCGCTGTCGGGGCCCATGAACGGTGCTATCGCCGCGATCGCCGATTCGAGATCGTAGGATTTGCTGGAAAGCAGCACGATATCGAAGGGGGGCGCCACGGCGCCTGCGGCAAGCGTCTTCACCGGCAGCGCTATGTCGCCGAGCGCGCTCTTGACGACGAGGCCGTTGGCGTCAAGCTGCGCCTTGCGGCGGCCGCGCACGAGGAACGTGACGTCGGCGCCGCCTTCGGCAAGCCGGCCGCCGAAAAATCCGCCGATCGCACCGGCGCCAAGCACGAGGATTCGCACGTTCACTCCATTCTGTCAGGGCTAGCGGGAAGACTCTTCATGATTCATGTATCCGTCAAAGGAACCAAGGTGCCGGCGCTCGGACTTGGTACGTGGCAGCTGCGCGGGCAGCAATGCCGCGAAGCCGTGCTCACAGCGCTCGAACTGGGGTATCGTCATATCGACACGGCCGAGATGTATGGCAATGACGAAGCAGTTGGCCGGGCCATTCGCGAATCTGGGATCGGCCGAGACGAGATCTTCCTCACCACCAAGGTGCCGCCGGGCAAGCTTCGCGCTCCAGACGCGACACGTTCGGCCGAGGAGAGCTTGAAGCGGCTTGGCCTTCCCTATGTCGATCTGCTGCTGATCCACTGGCCGTCTTCCGAGGCGCCGCTTGGCGAGACGCTGGAGGCCTTCGCCCGGCTGCGCGAGGCCGGGAAGACGCGGTTCATCGGCGTCAGCAATTTCAATGTCAGCCTTCTCGACGAGGCGATCGAGCGCCATGGGGCCGATCTCTTGTGCAACCAGGTGGAATATCATCCCTATCTTTCGCAACGTGCCGTGCGGGCCGCGGTCCGGCGCTGCGGAATGATGATGACCGCCTATGCGCCGATCGCCAAGGGCCGTGCCGTCGGCGATGCCGTCATCGCCGGTATCGGGCGCAAATACAACAAGACCGCGGCCCAGATCTGCTTGCGGTGGGTCGTCGAGCAGGATGGCGTCGCCGCGATCCCGAAGGCGGCAAGCCGCGCGCATCTGGCCGCCAATATCGACATATTCGATTTCGTGCTGTCGGCCGACGACCGCGGCAAGATCGACGCGCTTCAGGGCCGAGAGCGCCTCCTCGACGTCCCGGGCTGGTCGCCCGATTGGGACAAGGCTTAGAGATTTCTATTCCGCGGGCTCGCCCTGGATCTTTTCGATGAGGCTCGGCAAGACGCGCAGGTCATAGCCTTTGATTGCCGCTTCGGCGACAAGCTTCAACGCGCTTTCACCATCGAAGAGAACGCGCGATGCCGCCCAGAGAAGATAGCACCGGGTGCCACTGCGGCAGTGTGCAAGCACTTTGTGGGGCCCGCGCATCACCGCGTTGTGGTGCGCCGTCACGTCGCGTCGCGTGATCGACCCCGTCACGACGGGGATGTAGCGGTACTGCAGACCGAGCTTCGCCGCTGCGGCCTCCGCTTGCTCATGGGTGAGCTGACCCGGTTCCTCGCCGTCGGGGCGGTTGTTGATTATGGTGGCGTAACCGTCCTTGGCCGCTTGGGCGATATCCTCGAGCGTGATCTGACCCACCACGCTCATGGTCTCGGTAATCGGCGTCGGCTGCATGCACCACCTCCTTTATTGCCGGCCCTTCCTTAGCACAGATCAGGTTCGCGCAGTGGGTCCTGGTTCCCGAGGACCGCGAAACGCATTAGACTTGATGTCAAAGGGCCGGAGGGAACCGGCAGCGCCAGGCAAGGCCTGGCACGTGTGGGGCGGCCTTGGCCGCTTGGGCCTTGAGCCGCCCTCGCTGGTTTGCGAGGAGACGACCATGAATGTCGAAACGATTTTGAAAGGCAAGGGTCGTTCGGTGGTGACGATTCTGCCCGAAGCTTCGATCGGCGAGGCGGCCGATTTGCTGAAGCGCAAGGGCATCGGGGCGGTCGTGGTGACCGCCGGCGACGGCGTCATCATCGGGATATTGTCCGAGCGCGACATCGTGCACGCCTTGGCCGAGCACGGCGCCACGCTTCTGGACCTGCAGGTATCCGCGCTGATGACGCGCCATGTGTTCACGTGCAAGGCCGAGGACAGTCTCGCAGGCCTGATGGGAGAGATGACGCGGCGCCGCATCCGTCACCTGCCCGTGGTCGACGCCGGACGGCTTGCCGGGATTGTCAGCATCGGCGACGTGGTGAAGAACCGCCTTGACGAGGTCGAGGAGGAGGCAACCACCTTGCGCCAATTCATCACCACCGCGTGACGCCGCCGCCTGCGCCTCGTTGATCTCCTGACGGGACGGGCCTAGAATCCCCTTAGGGATGCGGGTGTAGCTCAATGGTAGAGCAGGAGCTTCCCAAGCTTCTGACGAGGGTTCGATTCCCTTCACCCGCTCCAATTCTTCACGCCTGAGCGAGCGCGCCGCCGGCCCGGAACTGAGGCAGGACCACGGTCACCGTGGTTCCCATGCCGCGCACGCTGGCGATGGTCATCGAGCCGCCGTGCAGCTCGACCAGGGCCTTGGTGAGCGGCAAACCGAGGCCGGTCCCTTCAAACCGTCGCGCCAGCCCACTTTCCACCTGGCCGAACGGGGCCAATGCGATCGGTATCTCGGAAGGCGACATGCCGATCCCGGTGTCGGCGATCGCGAGTTCGACGACGCCGCCCTCGCCCGGCGCCGCGAAGATGGTGATCGTGCCTCCAGGTTCGCTGAACTTGATGGCATTCGACAGCAGATTGAGCACGATCTGGCGAAGCTTTGACGGCTCCCCCATCACGCGCATCGGATAGGGCGACATGTCGATGACCAGGTCGTGATGAGCGCGCGTGAGTTGCTCGCGCAGCATGTCCACGCACTCGTCGACGACGTCACGGAGATCGACCTGCTCGGCCCTCAGGTCGAGCTTGCCGGCCTCGCTCTTGGCGAGATCGAGAACGTTGGCGATGATGTCGAGGAGATGGCGGCCGCTCTTCAAAATCAGCTCCGAATATTCGAGATAGCGCTGATTGCCGATGACGCCGAAAAGTTGGCCAACCATGATCTCCGAAAATCCGATGATCGCGTTCAAGGGCGTTCGCAGTTCGTGACTCATGTTGGCGAGGAAGACGCTTTTCGCGCCGCTCGCCGCCTCCGCCTCGAGCTGGGCTGCCTTGTAATGCTCTTCCCGCTCCTTGATCTCGGTGAAATCGCTGAAGAACAGGAGGAAGCCGCCGTCCCGTGTCTCGCTGCGGCTGACGCGGATCCAGCGACCGTCGGCGAGGCCGAATTCGCCGTCCAACAGGCTCCCCTCATAGGCGCGGAGACCGGTCCCGGCGCGCGGCGGTTCGTCCAATTCACGGGGACGGCTCAGCTGAAGCCGCATCAGCGCCATGGCCGCGCTGAAGTCGGCACCCGCAACCACGAACGGCGCGACGCTCGGAAAAAATCGCGAAAGCTGGCTGTTGGCGACGACGACCCTACCCTCTGCATCGACGAGAACGAGTCCTTCGCGGCAGTATTCGATCGCGTCGATGAACATGCTGTGCGGGGACTGACGCTGCTCAGCCTCGTGCTCGACCATCTCGCGAAATCTTGCCTGCACGCCCGCCATGGATCGGAGAAGCGTTCCGATCTCATCCGGTGCGCCCTGGGGTATCGGCGCGTCGAGCTCGCCGCTCGCGATGAGGCCGGCCGCATTCGCGGCTGCCGCCAGCGGCCGGCGAATCCGCCTCGCGAGCAACAGCGCGATGACCAGTGAGAGCAGCAGGCCTGCCACGGTCACGACGACGCAGACATACTGAAGTCGGGTGATGCTGCCGACCGCGACGTCGCGATCGGCAGCACTGTGATAGGCGACGAGTTCATTCAGCACGTCGAACCGATCGACGATGCGGCGTGACAGAGAATCGAATCCCGCGTCATCCGCCGCGGCGTCCTCGCCCAGGCTCTGGCGCAACGCATTCCATTGCTGCAAGAGCCGCCCGATGTCCTCTATGACGATCCGTTCGTCATTTTCCTGTGCCCGAGACGTGGCGATGTCGAGTTCGTGGGACAGGGTCGGCGCATGTTCGGCGAGATCCGCTTCAATGCCAACGCGTGAATCCCTTGGGCTCGTTTTGAGCCGCAGGACATCTGTCTCCATCGCAGAAAAGGCGATGCTTGCCGAGTGAACGGCATTGATCGCCGCCAACTGTCCATCATAGATATCGACGACGATGCGGCTGGCATTCGAGAGCGCATAAAGGCCCACGGCGCCGATCGTTCCCATGATCACGCCGATCGCCAGAAAAGCGCCGAAGAACTTGGCGCCGATTGAATGCTTGTTGGGTAGGCGTACCGAAACCACTCTTCCTTGCCCTTCCTCAGACTGCCCCCCTGGCGCGTCCTATTTGACGTTCACCTCCAACGACATTTTCGGATGGATGTGACAACGGACCAGATAGGTGCCGCGCTGGGTGAAGGTGACGTCGATCGAGCCTCCCGGGTAGGTTTCCCGGGAATCGAAGCTGAAATTGGGGGAGTCGATGTAAATCTGATGTATGAAATCGTCGTCGTTGTCGAAGTGAATGACGTCGCCGAGCGCGACCGTGATCTGCTTGAGACTGAAGGCGCGATCACGTTGCGCGACACGATAGTCGGCGGCGGCCACCGCACCCGCCGCCAGCAAAAGCATCGCAACGCCGGCGACGCCCGAAATCAGCCACTGACTCGCGCTTTTTCGTGTCGAACGGCGAGACCATGTCTTTTCGAATGAGGCAGGAGCAGCCGTCGGAAGCTCAGCGGTCTCGCGCGGCCGGCTCGGATCCATGAGGGCCCTCTCCCCCCTTAGAGACTGCCCTGGTAGCAGCCATACTCCTTACGTCGCATCGGCGTGATCGGATGCAAAACGTGCCAAACGTGGCGAGTCGACGGCGCCGAGATGCAGCCTGCATCCGCCAGGGCCCGTATCGAGTAATAGAGGGAGGATTTCGGAACCGGAACAGAAGATGCTTAAAATGCGAAGGAAACGCCGGAGCCAGAAGCTTTTGTTGCGCATTTGCGCGGTCGTCAAAACGCCGCCCGCGACCCTTGAATGCGGCCACGCCGATAGACAAGCCCGGCGTTTCGCTGCACTTTGGCAAAAGGCGAAAGCCACGACACAGCGAGTTCATGGACGAGAAAATTTCGACGCTGTCGTCGACCCGCGAATTGGTCGAGGCCGTCAAACATGGCAGCCGGGCCGCATTGAAGCGACTCTATGAACTTGAATCGCCGCGGCTCTATGGCATCGCGCTTCGGATCGTGCGCCGCCCCGAAGTGGCGGCGGACGCGTTGCAGGAAGCGTTTGTCCAGATCTGGCGGAATGCCGGAAGCTTCTCCGCCGAACGCGGCGACGCTTCGGCCTGGCTCACCGGCATCGTGCGATATCGCGCTCTTGACGCCGCGCGGAAATTGCGGCGAGAGGTATTGTCGGACGACCCCACACTCGGCGATCGCCCCGAGGAGCCCGACATCGTGGAGCAGATCGATAACAAGGTGACCGCCGGCGCGCTCAGCCGCTGCGTCGGGCTGCTCGATGACAGTCAGAAGCGCTGCGTGGTGCTGGCCTTTGTTGACGGCTTGTCGCATGCCGAGATCGCCGGACGCCTCCAGGCGCCGCTCGGCACCGTAAAGAGCTGGATAAGACGAGGACTGATTTCCCTGCGGAGCTGTCTCCAAGCATGATCCCCGAGGATCCCGAAGAGCTGCACGTTCTCGCGGGCGAGTATGTTCTCGGCGTCCTCGAGCCCGATGCCGCCCGCGAAGTCGAGGCTTCGCTCGCGACGCACGAGTTGCTGCGCCGCGCGGTCACTTTTTGGGAAGAGCACCTTGCCAGCCTATCGTCGCTCGCGGCGCGGATCGAGCCGCCGGCCCATTTATGGGATTTGATTGCAGCCCGGGTCGGCCCGATGCCCGCTCCCGCGGCGCCGGGATTTTGGAACTCGCTTTCGCTGTGGCGCTGGTCCACGGCCGCGGCGGCCGCGATCGCGGCCGTACTAGCCCTTTATATCGCCGTGGTGCCGCCCTCTCCGGCGCCGACTTTCGTCGCGGTCCTGCATGCGCCGCAAAAGGACCAGGCGGCATGGGTGGCCACGGCCGGCCGCAGCGGCTTGTTGATCCACGCTGTCGCGGGCGGCGCGGCGCCGAATGACCGTGCGTTCGAGCTCTGGGCCATTGCCCCGGGCGCGACGAAGCCGCAATCGCTCGGCGTCATTCCGGCGGATGGCCGGCTCGCACTTGGCGCCTTGCCCGCCGCGGTCCGCGACGGGGGGGTCCTGGCGATCAGCATAGAGCCTTTGGGGGGTTCGCCGACCGGCCAGCCTACCGGACCGGTCGTCTTCGCCGGCACCCTGGTCGCGACGAATTAACCAAAACGCGACTCGTTGCATCCAGCAACCAGTCCTCCTCCGTATATAGGAGGCACGGCACTGCGCCGCGCGAGGGGATATCCATTATTTGTGGCGACCGCCGCATATACCCACGAGTTATTGTGTTAGGTATTTTTCCCTAGCACGATGGTTGAATCGTGAATCGATTTAGGATACGCATAGGGTTAATAGAAGCTTTTTATGCAATACTTTAGGTCTATCCTCCGTTAACAATAAGGGGGGCAAATGCCTACGGAGAGGAAGTTCGAGACCGGCCCGATCATCGAACGACTCGGGGACACTTCAGAGGGCGGACTCGATGAGACAATACAACGATTAGCCCGCGAGAACGATCTCGATCATGTTATGGCAGAAGACCGGGCCTTCTTTCCAGCTTTTATGAAGCGGCTTCGGCGAAGCCTTGAGGACGGGTTGGCGCGATACCAGCCCCGGGCCCTCAACGAGATCCATCGCGCCCTCTATTGCCTTTACGAGCTGAATTTCGCGGCGCCGGGCCATCCGCAGGCGGCGAATCAGTTCCATCCCTTCTTGCTGCGCGTCCGCAACGACATCGAGCGCGCGTGGGAAGCCGCGGAAACGAGCCGCGCGCGGGTCAGCGCGGACGAAGTTCCAGGCGATCCGGCGCGTTTTGCGGCCTATTTCAAGGACCGTTGCGCGCGGCATCGGTTGGCGCGTCACCCGCTTTTCGACTTCCTCGAGTACAAGGCGACACGCGACGAGTTGATCGAGTTCTTCATGCACGACCGCGCCCTCATCCTGCGCTTTTGCGACCTCGTCAGCATGGCCATGGTCGGCGCCGATGACGAAGTACGCGGCGAGCTCGCGCTCAATCTATGGGACGAGATGGGCAACGGCGATCCATCACTGCGTCACACCGTTCTGTTCCGCCGCTTGCTGGACTATGTGGGTTGCGAGGTCGACCGCGACGGCGCCTCGACCGAGCCCTATGTCGGGGTCCTCGATTGGCCGGGCTTCGCCGGTTACAATCTGCATCTCTTCTTCTCGCTGCATCGTCGCAACTACTTCAAGTCGGTGGGATGTCTTGGCTCGGCCGAATTGATGGACGGCAACCAATACACCAAGATACTGCGCGGCTGCCGTCGCGTCGGGTTGGATGATTCCGAGCAGCTCGCTTACTACGCGAGCCATGTCGAGATCGACGCCTCGCACGGCGAGACGTGGCTTGGCAACGTGTTGATACCGCTCGTGGTCAAATATCCCGAGGCGCGCTGCGAGATCGTGCTGGGCTCGGAGATGAGGCTCAACGTCACGGCCGACTATTATGACTCGCTGCTTCGGAAGCTTCTGGCCTTGCCGCGCTCCCGCTTTGTCGGGCAATCGGCGACCGTCGCCGTCGAGTCGGTAACCGAGGACAACTGACAGCCGCGCTCAGGCCTCGGCAAGGAGCGGCGGCTCGAGACGAGGAAGCTCCGCGCCATCGAGCACTGCGCGGACCATGGCCCCGAGCTGATCGGGAGAAAACGGCTTCGGCACAACCGGAGCCATGGGACCCGCAGTCTCGCGGACCCGGTCGGCATAGCCGGACATATAGATCACTTTGAGGGCCGGAAAGCGCTGCGTCAGCTCCGCCGCGATCTGATAGCCCGATTTGCCGGGCATGACGATGTCGGTGAGCAGGAGATCGGGCGCCTCTTTCGCCTGCATGACCATCGTCAGCGCCTCCGATCCGTCGGCGGCTTTCGAGCATCGAAACCCCTGCTGCGACAAAGCCGCGACGGCGAGATTGCGCACGCCCGGCTCATCCTCGACCACGAGGATGCGCTCGGAGTTGCCGCGCACCTGCGGCTGGGCCGGCTGGTCTTGCGCCGGCACGCCGGCCGTCAACGGCAGATAGATCGTGAAGGTCGTGCCGCGGCCGCGCGCCGTCTCGATATCGATGATTCCTCCGGACCGCTCGATGGTGCTGTAGACGACCGAGAGCCCAAGCCCCGTTCCCTTCCCTTGTTCCTTGGTGGTGAAGAAGGGCTCGAAGATGTGCTGGATGACATCCTCTGGGATGCCGGTGCCCTGATCGGCGACAGAGATCGTGGCGCATTGCCGACCCGCCAGCCCTTTCTCGGAAGCGACCGGCGTCGCGGGCGCCGACCGGATGCGCGTGCTGACCTCGAGGCGCCCGCCCTCCGGCATCGCGTCTCGGGCGTTCAGGACCAGATTGAGGACGGCTTGCGCGATCTGATTGGGATCGACTTCGACGCAGGCTTCGGGATCGGCGATCGTGAACGCCAGTTCCATCGTCTCCGGCACGAGCGAGCGCAGCATGCGATCGAGCCCGCTCACGATCTCGCCGACATTGGCGAGACGGATGTCGAGCGGCTGCTTGCGCCCGAAGGTCAGCATCTGACGCGTCAGGTGGGCCGCCCGGTCGGCCGCTGTGACGACTTCCTTGAGGCAGTCCTGAACGAACTCCGGCAAGTCGGGGCGCCGCGCCGCCATCTTGGCGAAGCCGCCGATCGCCGTGAGCTGATTGTTGAACTCGTGCGCGACACCGCCGGCGAGATGGCCCAGCGCTTCGAGCTTCTGCGATTGATGCAGCCGGTCGGCCGCTTCGGTCCGCGCCGTGATGTCGGCGAACGTGATGACGAAGCCGCCATCGGGCATCGCGCTGGGGCGAATCTCGATGATCTTGCCCGCCGGCGTGCGGTGTTCCCATACGGGGGATTCGGCAGAGCCGGTCTCGTTGAGATGGGCGTTGAGATATTCCGCGACGAAGCTCTTCAGCCGTTCGATCGCGACGTCGGGCTCGCTCTCGGTCGAGAACATCGCGAGCGCGCTGCGGTTGAAGGCGCTGATGTTGCGATCGGCGTCAAGCACCAGGATCGCCTCGGCGATGTTGTCGACGGTCGCGCGCAGGTGCTCTTCGCGGCGTTTGAGAGCCGTGATGTCCGAATAGGTGCCGATCGTATAACCGTCTGCCGTCTTGCGCTCGGTCACCATGATCCAGCGGCCGTCGCTGAAATGGTGCTCGAAAATGCCTTGGGCCGCCCGGTGGGTCGCCAGCCGCTCCTCGACCCATTTGTCCGGCGAGGCCAACGACTCGACATTCTGGTGGCGTTCAGCGGCGACGCGAATGAGCCGCTCGAACGGCTCGCCCGGCTGGATGATGTCGGGGATGGTGTTGAAGATCGCGCGGTAGCGGCTGTTGACCATCACGAGCCGATCTTCCGTGTCGAAGAGGGCGAAGCCTTCCTCGAGGCATTCGATCGCCTCGCGCAGCCGCACCTGGTTGATCATGAAGTCGGCTTCGCGGCGCTTTTGCGCGGTGATATCGACGAGATGGCGCACGAGCGCGCCCGACCTCGTCCGTCGTTCCAGCACGCGATACCAGCGCTCCTCGCCGGAAGCGAGCTCGACGATGCCTTCCTCTGCGCCGGCACTCAAACCGTCGGAGCTCGCCCACGGCTCGACCAGCGGATTGATGCGGTGATAGGCCTCGTTGGCGACCACCACCCGCCGCTGCTCGTCGAGCAGGGCAAGGCCATCGGAGAAGCTTTCCAGGCAATCGACGAGAAGGTCGAGGTCGTAGGTCACGTCGCCTCTCACCGCGTCGCCCGCAGTATCGCAATTAGCTTGCGAGACAGCAATTGACGCGTGTGACGAGGTCGTCGGGGTCGATGGGCTTCGCGAGCGTGTCCGCGGCTCCGAAGGCGCGCGCCATCTTGAGGAAGTCGAGATTGGTGAAGCGTCCGCCGCCCGTCATGGCGATGATGCGGGTGTCCGGGCGCGTGCGCCGCATCTCGCGGATGATCTCGATGCCGTCCTTGTCCGGCATGATGATGTCGACGATGACGAGATCAGGCGTGCCGGCGGCAAAGGCGCGCATGCCCTCGGTGCCGTCCTTGGCGCCGACGACCGTGTGGCCCCCACCCTCGAGCATCAGGGTGATGACTTTTCGCACCGACGCGTTGTCGTCGATGACCAGGATATTCGACACGGAACCGTCCCCTAACCGCGTATACACCCTACTGTTAGAATGGTTTACGATTCGTTGATAGTGCTCTCATGCTCTGGGAGACCATATACCTCTTCGACCTCGGTTAATCCACGGATCGGCTGCGGCCCCAGCGAACAGAGCGGCTCGCCCGCTACCGCGGCGACCTCGCTCGACGCGAGCACCGGTCGGCGCAGCACCTTGGTCAGGCCCTCGAGCCGGAACGCCAGATTGACGGCCGGACCGATCGCGGTGAAGTCGAGCCGGTCCGACGCACCGACATTTCCGTACATCACCGTACCGATGTGCAGCCCGATCCCCGCGCGCAGCGGGACCTTGCCGCCCGGCCGCGGATCGGCGATGCGGGCCGCGAGCAGCGCCACGATGGCCCGCGCGGCCGCGATCCCGGCCTTTGCCGCCTCGGCATCGCGGCCTTCCTCGGCGCCAAAGATCGCCAGCACCCCGTCGCCGACGAATTTGAGGATGTGGCCGCCGCGCGCGTGCACGCTGGTCGCGACATGCTCGAAATACTCGTCGAGCGCGCCGATCACCTCTTCGCCCGGCAGCCGGTCCGAAAGACCGGTGAAATCCCGCAGGTCCGTCGCCATGATGACGGCGCGCAGCGGCTCGAAATGGCCGCGCAGGATCTGCCCGTCGAAGATGCGGTCGCCGACATGGCGGCCGTGATAGATCGAGAACAGGCCGCGCGCGGTCCGGTACAGCATGATGGTCTCGACGACCGCGGCAAGGGCGGGCCGGATCGCTTCGAGCAATGCCAAGTCCTGCGCCGCAAACCCGCCGGGCCTGGCAGTCGCCCAGGTGACGACGGGATAGCGCGGCCCCAACCGGTTGAGCGGCGCCACGACATAGTCCGTGCAGCCTTCGGCACGGAACTCCTCGAGCAAGGGGAATTCGCTCGCGGCGCCGTCGAGACGCTGGCGCAGCGGCTCGCCATGCTCGATGGCGCCGCGCAAGGGGCTCGTCAGATACTCCTCGGTCCGCTCGGTGCCCTGGAGCACCCGGACTTCCTCGGTGATCCGCCGGTCCGCCCACCAGCGCCAGCCGAAGCCGCGGATCTGCGGGTGCAGCGTCCCGACATAGATCGTCACCCGCCACAACGGCACGCCCGCTTCGAGGAGCCGCGCGCAGAGACCGTTGACGAACCGGGTCGGGCTCGACAACGCGCGGCCGTCGGTCAGGATCCAGCGGGCGATCTCCCAGGCATGACCTGGCGCTTCCATCGGGCCAACTCTAGGGCTCCAGCACCACCTTGCCGAGCCCGTCGCGCGCGCCGACAATGCGGTGCGCCTCGGCCGCCTCGCGCAGCGGGAGGATCTTGTCGACGAGGACCCGGAACCGCCCCTCGGACGCGGCCTTCAGGCTGTCATTCACATCGGCGTCGCTTTGCCCGGTCCAGCCCATGATGGCGATGTGGTTGAAGTAGAGATGGCTCACATTCACCGGCACGACGCCGCCGCCATGGCTTCCGGCCGTGACGAGCCGCCCGCCGCGGCCGAGGCTCAGGAACGCTTTGGCGAAGAGGTCGGGGTCGCCGATATTCTCCAGCACGATATCGACGCCCCGGCCGCCCGTGATGCGGCGTGCCTCGGCGGTGAGGTCGGCGCTCCGGTAGTTGACGCCCGCATCGCCGCCCAGCTCCATCGCCGCGGCCACCCGTTCGTCGGAGCCGGCGGCGGCGATGACCTTGGCGCCGAGATATTTCGCCGCCTGCACCGCCGCGCTGCCAAGCCCGCCCGCGGCGCCCATCACCAGCACCCATTCGCCGGCCGCGACCTTGGCCTTGTCGCGCAGCATGCTGAAGGCGAGCGGCGCGTGCCGGGCGACGATGGTGGCGGTGGCGAAATCGACATTGTCCGGGACGATATAGGTGCAGCGCTCGGGCAGGACCACGTACTCGGCATAGCCGCCCCAGACGGTGAGGCCCAGCATGACCGGCGCTCCGCTGGGCGGCCCCGCATCGAGCCGCAGATAGCTCGTGACCCGGTCGCCGACCTTACGGGTCGCGACGCCGGGACCGACCGCGGTGACGATCCCCGAGGGATCGACCCCCAGCACGTGCGGAAGGGCGACGGGCCGGGGGTATTTCCCGGACCGGACGATCAGGTCGAGGGTGCGGTTGACCGAGACCGCCTTCACCGCGACCAGCACCTCGCCTGGCCCGGGCGACGGTGTGGGCACTTCCTCGAGCCGCATCACCTCGGGCGGCCCGAACTCCCGCATCACCATGGCCTTCATCGGCGCCTCCCAAAAAACAGGACAATTGATAATCGGCGAACCGGTCCGTCCGGCCCCTCCCACCCGCGGATGGGTGCGGATGTACGCAATACATACCACATCTTGCGTACTATGTCAAGAGCGGCGGATCGGCGAGGGGATCGCCTCTTAAACCTCTTTCCAGGGCATGTCCTTCACGAGGGGCCAACGATTGGCCCGGCTCCATCGAGACCAGTGATTGTCCTGCACGTCGTTGATATCGACTTCGGGAAACAGACCGACGCCTTCATCGCTTCTCAGGAAGAACACGTTGAACCCATGACGATGCCCGCCGATCATCCGGTAGCCGCGCCGTTTGCAAAGCCTTTGCATCGCAAGAAGAGAGGCGCTTCGATAATCCTGCGCGGCGCCGTCCCCCCGCCGATAGTCGAAGTCGGGCTGGTATTCGATCGTCAGGCTCTTGTCCGGAGGTATCACATTGTGGGTTTCGCAAACGATGAGGCGCGGATTGATCGCCTCGATCGCCTCCAGCACCCAATAGTCGTTGCCATCGATGTCCAGTGAAAACAGATCGACTTCGCCGGCGCAGCCGCTGCGGGTCAGTAAATCGTTGACATTTTCGACCGTGATCCATCCCTGGGTAATAACCGGCGGGTAGAGCAAGCATTCCTTTCTTTGGCGGAAAAAACGATCCGCCCGAGCGATGTTTTCCTCACTCCCGTCGAATAGATAGCCATCGAATCCGTGATTGAGAATTAGATTTGCCGACATGCATTCATCGCCGGTCCCGCAGCACATCTCGACCACGCGCCGGGTCTTGAAGCCGATCATGGCGAGCACATAAAGAATGATCCCATCCTCTTCGAACTGAGAGTACACGCGGAACCCCGCATCCCTGATCGCGGGATAGGGCGTAATTCCGGCGGATTTGCACATCAAATATTGATTGACGATGCCGCGCTGGAGCTGCTGACTTTGCGATTGGCGTTCGTTCAGGAGAGCGCTTGAGACAGCCATCGAAAAAGACGGCATTGCAAAATCGATAGCTCGTTTCACGGCATTCTTTGCCACCTGTTTCATCGACTTCCCCCGCAGTCAGTAATCTGCGCGCGTGGCTGTCCCGAAAATGATGATTGTCTTGTTATTATTTGGCCCTCGTTCCGGCGTTCGACTTCGGCCGGAATGAGGATTTGCCCGCCGTCGCCGTCCTGCGATTAGGGCCTGATGGCCGATCGCGCCGTGAGGAGGCAGATCGTCGACGTTTCCAGGCCCACACTCGCATTTTCGGTGTGCTTCGTCGAGGACGATCCGTTGGGTTTGGCCAGGCCCGGGTATACTCGCCCCCGCAAACTGGAGGGGTTTTCCATGGATCTGCAATTGAGCGGCAAGCGCGCCATCGTCACGGGCGGCAGCCGCGGCATCGGCAAGGCGATCGCACAGCAACTGGCCGAGGAAGGCGTCGATGTCGCGATCGCCGCGCGCGGGCGCGAGCAGCTCGACGCGACGGCTCGGGAGATCGCCAAGACCACGGGGCGGCGCGTCGTGCCGATCGTCGTCGAGATGACCGACGACGCGTCCGTCGATGCGCTCGTCGCGGCGGCGGTGAAGGCTTTGGGCGGCATCGACATCCTCGTCAACAACGCGGCGGCACCGGGCGGCACGGTGCCTTCGGCCAAGATCGCGCAAGTCAACGGTGCGGACCTGCTCTTCGACGTGAACGTGAAGGTGGCGGGATATCTGCGCGCGGCGCGCGCGGTGGCGCCGCATCTCGTCAGCAATGGCTGGGGCCGCATCATCAATATCGGCGGCGGCGCCGCGCGGCGCACCGGCAACTATATCGCGTCGCTGCGCAACGCGGCCGTTTCCTCGCTCACCAAGAATCTGGCCGACGAGCTTGGCCCGAAGGGCGTCAACGTCATTGCGATCCATCCGGGCACGACGCGCGCCGGCAAGCCGATCGCGCCGGAAGCGGAAGAGCGGGCCAATCGCTCGATCAGCGTCGGCCGCATCATCGATGCGAACGAGATCGCCTTCGTCGTCGCATTCCTCGCCTCGCCGAAGAGCATCGCCATCAACGGTGAAACCATTGCCACCGGCGGCGGCGTGTTGGGCCCGATCAATTATTGAGAACGCGCCACCGCTTCGAAACG
>Ga0335073_10002275_pt1 | contig 26241 bp, 26 predicted proteins | sample Lox_Sample_22_FD_207093 | JGI IMG/M metagenome (GOLD analysis project Ga0335073, IMG submission 207093) | Soil microbial communities from Loxahatchee National Wildlife Refuge, Florida, United States - Lox_Sample_2.2 | ecosystem: Environmental > Terrestrial > Soil > Wetlands | place: USA...
TATCTTGGCGAGCACAGCGAGGTCATCCTCGGCGGCATGCTTGGGCTCGATGACGAAGAGATCGCCGGGCTGCGGGCCGACGGCGTGATCTGACCGTCAGCCGAGCCGGCGGAAGTACTCGCGCAGGCGGGCGCGCGTCTCCTCGGTGTCCGCCGTGCTCGGCACCGACACAAGCGGCAGGCCCGCGGCCTCGCAGGCGCGAGCCAGCGCGGAAGGATGCTCGGACGCGGGTTCGACCGTGACAACGCCGTCACATCGCAGGAACTCGGCCTCGTTCACCAACCAATCGGGCGTATACGCGAACAGGAAGAGCTGCCGCGCGACGAGCGCGCGCAGGGGATCGTCGTCGTGCACGGTCCGGGCGTACGTAAGCGCGGCCGGCAGGTAGGGAGTGCCGACAAGCGCGGCTCCGAACTCGGCCCGCAGGAAGGCGTGGAACGGCGGGTCCTCCTGCATGCTCGCGTAGAAGAGACGGTGATCCTCTCTCGCGTACGCCCCGACTCCGTGCTCGACGCGATCGAGGACCTCGTCGCGGTATGCCGTGAACAACTCTGTCGCGGACGGCGTGCCCCGATGCCACATCGGCTGGTACAGCGATAGCTGGTCGCGGACGCTGACCGGACACACCGGAGCACGTCCGATCAGGTCGCGCACCTCGGACAGCAGATCGACTTGAGCGTTGACCAGCTCCATCGTCTCCGCCAGCCGCTCGAAGGACAGCGCCTTGCCGGTGATCGACTCGATCCTCGCCAGTGCGGCCCTGACCTGCTCGAGCCGCAGCTCGAGCCGCGGCGGGTCGCTGAGCTCGGGCCAGTGGTCGCGGGTCAAGCGCCACCACCCCGGTCCGGGCAAGGTCTTGGCCGGGGTGGCGAGGTTGAACTCGAGCGGGATGCACGGGACATCGAACTCCCGCGCCCACAGCTCGGTGACGCGCAGCTCGGCCTCGGAGCGTGTCGTCCCGAGCACAAACGCCGGCCTGGGCAGTCCGCCGCGGGGAGCCTCCTCTGGCTCCATCGTCGAGGCCAGCCCGAGCGCGAAGAAGTGAGGACCGGCGTAACCGCGCCGCTCGAGCACGCTGTTGAAGTGCGCCGCCTTGCCCTGCGCGACGATCAGGAAGTTCCACGGATTGATGACGAGGACCGGGATGTCCATGGCGCTCAACAGCTCCTCGAACTCGTCGGCGTTGCAGATCGCAAAAGCCTCGCCTTGTAGCGCGCGTTCGCGGGTCAGCTCGAGCCACGCGCGTTGGTGGTCGCGGACGCGGGCCACGACCTCGAGCCGGGGCGGGTCGTCGATGTGGCTGATCGTCCGCTGCATCAGGCCGCCTCGATCGCGAGCGGGAGCGACCGCGGTCCGTTCCCGGGCCACCGGTAGCGGCGAGGATCCTCGTTGGCGAGCGTGAAGCTCCCGGTGCGCGCCAGCAATTCTTCGAGCGCGATCCGGAGTTCGAGCCGCGCGAGCCGGGCGCCGAGGCAGAAATGCAGTCCGTTTCCAAAGATGAGGTGGCGGTTCGGGGAACGGCCGATCACACAGCGGTCGGCGTCGCCGAACGCGTCTGGATCGCGGTCGGCAGCCGCATACATGAGTGCGACCCGGTCACCGGCGGTGAGCGTCCGTCCCCTCAGCTCGCAGTCCCGGCGGACGAGCCGGGGCATCGACATCAGGGGCCCATCGTGGCGGAGGATCTCTTCCGAGGCCGCGGCAATGGCGCCCGGATGTGCGCGCAGATGCGACTGAACCTCGGAATGCTTGGCGAGGTAGAGGATGCAGAGCCCTAGGCTCGCCGTCGTCGTGCCGTGGCCCGCGTGCAGCAGGAGGCGAAGGATGCTCCGCTTTCTCTCGTCGTCGAGCGCGACTCCCTCGATCCGCTCCGACTCCAGTAGCCAGGTGGTGACGTCCTCCCGGGGGTCGTCACGGCGCGCATCGATGAAGCTCTGGATGTAGGCGTAAAACGCCTCGGTGGCGCGCCGGCCCATCGCTGGATCGCGGCGGAGCGCCGCACGCTCGATTTCGCTCGACCACGTCTTCAGCCGCCGCCAATCGTCGGCCGGCCAGCCAAGGAATGCGCAGAGGGACTGAACGGGGTATGGATCGGTGAACGCCGCCACCGCGTCACCGCCGGTGTGGAGATAGGAACGCAGCAGCGAAGCCGCGAGCTCGCGGGAGCGCGGTTCGAACTCGGACATCCGCTCGGTGCTGAAGTACGTGCTGAGAAAGCGCTTGTACGGCGTGTGCTCGGGCGGGTCGAGTTGGAGGGGAATGCTCGCCACGGCACCGGTCTCCCCGTCGGGCGAGCCGGAGATGTGATTGCCGAACGTGGCGGGGTCGCGGACAGCGGCAAGGACGTCCTCGTACTTGAACAGCGACCAGCCAAGAAACTCGCTCCAAGCCACCGGGCAGCGTTCTCGCATCTCGTCGTGGGCGCGCCGCTGGTCGTCCAGCACCTCGGGGGCGAGCGGATCCCAGTCCGGTTCTCGGCGAGCGGTGGTCATCGCGACAACTCGGCGAGCCAGGCGTCGATGGTCTCCCGCAGATCTTCGCGGTCCAGTTCGGGCGGCTGGCGGGCGAGGTGCAGGGCGGGGACTCCATCCGCGGCCATCCGGCCGAGCCTGTCGGGCGCGTCCCAGATATGGAGCTCGTCGTCCTCGGCGACGTACACGATGACGCCGTCCGGTCGGGTCACCCTCACCCGCGCCTGCCAGCGGTCCACCGCTTGTTGGAGCGGGAACTCGATCGAGCACACCGGCACCTCGTGGTATCGCTCCGCGAGGCCCTCCAGCGGCGACGGTCGGACCGGCGTCGGACAGCCTGCAGTCCGTGCCCCCCAGCAGTGGTCCTCGCCAACCACGGTCGTCCCGAGCGACTCGACCAGTTCGTAGAGAGCGGGGGTCGGCTGCGGGGTGCCGGACAGATAGATGCGAGGCCCGCTGCGAGCCGGCATCTCCGACGCCTCGGCAAGCAGCGCTTCGCTCATCGCGTTATGGGCAGGCCGGGTCATCGCGCCGGCGAGCGAGTAGAGCCGCACCGCGTCGGCGCCGGAAAGCCGTGGCGATTCACTGATGCGGAGGCGGTTGACCCGCGCCAGCAAGGTCCGGCCGCGATTTGCCTGTTCGATCGCCTCGGCAAGCGCAGGATCGGTAACCGGCGCGCGGGACCATTCCTCGAGCTGCGCCTTGAGCGCCAGCACGCACTCGCGGTCGAACACCGAGGAGCTGAAGCCGGGCAGGTACGACTTGTCGAGATAGAACAGCCTCACGTCGTCGATGGGCGCGCCCGCAGCGCGCGCCCGCGTCAACAGCTCGTACGAGGCCTCGATCGCCTTGCGCCCGTGAGGCACCACCAAGTAGTCGATGAAGCCGTAGTCACCGGACACCACGGCTTCGAGCATCGCGTCGGCGAATGCGGGCACGCGGATCAACGGGTTGCGATCGGGGCCGATGTAGCGTTGGACGTGGGGTGCCGGCGCGGCAGGGTCGCCATCCAACCGAAATGGCAACATCCCCGCGGCCGCGGCGAGCTCGACCGGGAAGTTGTCGCACATGTACGCGAGCACCTTCCCCCCGCCCGAGGACCACTCGCGTGCCGCGGCGTCGCGCCGTTCGTACCGGCGCCGAAGCTCTTCAAGTAAGGGGCTCAAAAGCTATATCGGGTTGCCTGAGACTGATGCAATCTTAACGTCAGGGTACCTGATACTGTGGTACGCTCCGGCGCGCAAGCTACCCGAGGAGAGGGCTTATGAGGCTGAAAGCGGTATCGCTATCGCTGGGAATCGCTGCGCTCATCGCGAGCGGGTGTGGCAGCTCATCGAGCAGCAGCACGTCGAGCGCCGCCGCGTCGGCCGCGTCGAGCACCTCCTCGACCAGCGCCGCGACCAGCGCGAGCTCGAGCTCCGGCTCGACAGCGACGGGCTCACCGATCAAGCTCTCGCTGATCGCCGATATGGACTTTCCGCCGGCAGGGGTGTCATTGGCCACGGCGCGGCCCGACCAGGCCGCCCAGGCGGCGATCAAGGCGGTCAACGCCGCGGGTGGGGTGCACGGACACCCACTGGTGCTCTCCGTGTGTGACTCCCGCGGAAACGGTAACACCGCAAATGCTTGCGCCCGTACCGCGGTCGCCAACGGCACGGTGGCCGACGTCGGCGGCTTCAATTTCGCCGGGACGCCGGTCGAGATCATGAATGCGGGCAAGCTCCCGATGATCGGCCGCACCCCCGGGTTCAACCCGAAGGAGTACGCGCTACCCACCATCTTCCCGTACTTCGGCGTCGGCGAGACGGGCATGTCAGCGGCGGTCTACGCGGCAGTCAAGTATGAGCACGCGACCAAGATCGCACTGATCACTTCGCCACCCGCCAACGCCCTGTACTTCCCCACAGGTGAGGCTGAAGCAAAGGCGCTGGGCGCGACGATCACCGCGACCATCAGCGCAATGCCGGGCTCCGACCTTACCTCCGCCGTGCTCAAGGCAAAGCAGAACGGCACAGAGGCGATCGCGGCGATCACCCCGATAGTCGACCAGGTGATCGTCGCCGCTCGCCAGAACGGCGTGACCCTCCCGATCGTCTCGTCACTGCAGCCGGCTCAGATCAAGTCGGTCGGCTCGGCCGGCGAAGGCGTGGACTCGATCGAGCCTTACCAGCTTCCGAGCGCCCCGGACGCCGGACTCCAGCAGATGCAGAAGGAGTTCAACGCCTACGCGCCGGGAATCCCCCAAACGGTGTTCACGCTTCCGGCGTGGCTGGCCGTCCACATGTTCGCCGACGTCGCCAACAAGCTCCCAACTGTTACCCGCGCGAGCGTGCTCGCGGCCTTCCAGCACCTCAACAAGCAGTACGCCTACGACCTGATCCCGCCCTACACGACGAGCGTGAAGTTCGCCGGGCTCGGCGGTCTGTTCCCGTCGCTCTACAACCCGTATCTCTATCTCCAGCAGGTGAAGGGCGGAGCGCTCGTACAGCTGAACGGCGGAGCTCCCTTCAACCCGTTCGCGGGGTAGACGTTGCCGTCAAGCTGAGGTAGCGTCGCCGTAATCAGATGAGCACGTTCATCGAGTTCGCGCTCGTCGGGCTGGGGACCGGCGGCCTCTATGCGCTGCTCGGACAGGGCATAGTTCTCATCTACCGCGCCTCCGGGGTGATCAATTTCGCCCAGGGCGCGGTCGCGGCGGTCGGCGGGTACTTCTTCTATGAGCTGACCGCGAACCACGGCTGGGGATGGCTACCCGCCTTGGTCGCTGCGGGGGTCGTCGGGGCGGTACTCGGCGCGGCCATACAGACCTGCGTGATGCGCCCGCTGCGCGGGTCCTCCGCCCTGACTCGCGTGATCGCGACGACCGGCGTGTTCACGATCCTGGTCGAGATCGGATTCCTGCGCTACGGAAGCGACACGGTGTTTGTACCGCCGTTCCTCCCCGACGGGTCGGTGTCGATTGGCGGTGGGGCCACCGTCGGCGTGGATCGTTTCATCCTCCTCGGCATCGGCATCGGGCTCACCGTCGTGCTGTGGGCGGTCTACCGCTTCACGCGTTTCGGGCTCGCGACTTCGGCGGTGGCGGAGAACGAGCTGACCGCCGGGGCGCTCGGTGTCTCGCCCGACCGCGTGGCGCTGGTCAACTGGACAGTCGGCTCAGCGCTGGCCGGGGTGACCGGCGCGCTGATCTCCTCGATCGTCGCGCTGAGCCCGCAGACCTCGGCCCTGCTCGTCGTCCCAGCGTTGGCCGCAGCGATGATCGGCGGTTTCCGTTCGTTCCCGCTCACGCTCCTCGGCGGGCTCGTGATCGGGGTCATCGAGGCCGAGCTGACCAACTACGTGACCGCTCCCGGTTGGGCGGCGTCGACGGGCTTCCTCGTGATCGCGGTGTGGATCATCGTCCGCGGCCAGGGGCTGCCGCTGCGCGGTCATCTCCTCGAGCGTCTACCGCGGGTCGGCATGCCTCGCCTGGGCGTGCCGGCGCTGACTCTCGGGCTGCTGGCCGGGTTCGTGGTGATCGCGCTCGGCTCCCACACCACGCAGGACTCGATGACCTTGTCGATGGCGTACGGCTTCATCTGCCTCTCGCTCGTGCTCCTGACCGGTTACGCCGGGCAGATCTCGCTCGCTCAGTTCGCGCTCGCCGGCGTCGGCGCACTGGTGGCAGGACGCTTGAGCGAGGCGCAGCACTTCGCGATGGTGCCCGCGATGGTCTGCGGAGTGCTGGCCGCGATGGGCGCTGGGATCGTGTTCGGGCTGCCCGCGCTCCGCACGCGAGGCATCAGCCTGGCGGTGGTCACACTCGGGCTTGGCTTGGCGTTCCAGAACATCGTTCTCGGCAACGACAGCTATCTCGGTGGCATCAACGGGACCACGATCGGCTCCGAAAGCATCTTCGGTCTGGATCTCAACCCGATCCGGCACTCGGCTCGCTTTGCGGTCATGAGCGTGATCCTGCTCGCCGCCGCAATGATCCTCGTGGCGAACCTCAGGCGCGGCAGCTTCGGACGGCGGATGCTCGCGGTTCGCGGCAACGAACGCGCCGCCGTTGCCCTCGGCATCGACGTACGCGCGATCAAGCTCGCTGCCTTCGTCATCTCCTCCGGGCTCGCCGCGCTCGGCGGGATCCTGATGGCCTTCCAGAACCCGGTAGTTCAGTTCAACCAGTTCAACGTGGTGGCGTCGATCGGCGCGCTGGTGCAGACAGTAATCATCGGGATAGGGTTCCTCCAGTCGGCCGTGGTGGGCGGGCTTGGAAACCCCCAGGGCTTCCCCCCGCAGATCCTCAACGGGCTCGGGAACGCATCCGACTACGTGCTGCTCGCCTCCGGACTGCTTCTGTTGGTCACGCTCGTGTTCGCGGCCGACGGCGTCGCCGCCAAGGGCAATCCGCTATCCCCGTTGATCGCGATCATCGACCGGCGACGGGCCGCGGCGCCGGTCGCCGAGCCCGCTGCGCCGGAGCCGGTTCAGGTGCGGCCGGCCGAACTCGACGTCGAGGGCGTCTCGGTTGCCTTCGGCGGCATCGCGGCGCTCCGGGACGTGTCGATGTCGGTACGCACGGGCGAGATCGTCGGGCTGATCGGACCCAACGGTGCCGGCAAAACGACGCTGATCGACGTCGTATCGGGGATCACGCGTGCAAGCACCGGCACCATTCGCTTCGATGGAAAGACGATCGAGCGCTGGCGCGCTTACCGCCGCGCCCGGGCCGGTCTCGGCCGTTCGTTCCAGGCGCTTGAACTGTTCGACGACCTCACGGTCCGCGAGAACTTGCTCGTCGCCTCCGAACGGGGGACGGTGACGGAGTACATGGGCTCACTCATCCACCCCGGGCGGAAGAAGCTGGGTCCGACCGCGCTCGCGGCGGTGCACGATCTCGGCCTTCAGCAGTTCCTCGACAAGCGGCCCGACACGCTGTCAGCGGGGCAGCGGCGCCTCGTCGGCATCGCCCGAGCCGTCGCGGCATCGCCGTCGATCCTGCTGCTCGATGAGCCGGCCGCCGGACTGGACGAGAACGAGACGCGTGAACTCGGAGCCGTGGTCGTGCACCTGGCTCGGCGCTGGGGAATGGGGATCGCGCTCGTCGAGCACGACTTCTCGCTCGTGCAGGCGGTCTGCGACCGCCTCGTCGTCCTCGACCACGGTGCCGTCCTCGCCGAGGGCTCGACGGCCGACGTGACGAAGCGGGAAGACGTGGTCGAGGCGTTCATCGGTCCGACCCACAAAGCGACCGTCGGGGCCCCCGAGGCGGCCGCGTTCGGGAGCCCATCGTGAGCGCGATCCTCGAGGCCCGCGGGTTGACGGTCGGCTACGGCACGCTCGCCGTGGCCCGCGACATCGACTTCACCGTCGAGCCGGGCCGCGTGATGTTGATCCTCGGCCCGAACGGAGCAGGCAAGACCACCACACTCCTGACGCTCGCCGGAGCGCTTCGGCCGCTGGAGGGTGATGTCGTTCTGGCCGGGAACAGCATCGCGGCCCCACTCCACAAGCGGGTCAAGGAGGGCCTGGCGTTCGTCCCCGACGAGCGAGGGGTCATCACGCGACTGACCGTTGACGAGAACCTCCGGCTTTGTCCCGGCGACCCCGCCCGTGCGTTCGAGTTGTTCCCGGAACTGCACGACCACCGCAAGCGCCGGTCCGGGCTGCTCTCTGGCGGCCAGCAGAAGATGCTCGCGCTGGCGCTCGCGCTGAGCCGCCGCCCCAAGGTGTTGCTGGCCGACGAACTCTCCCTGGGCCTGGCACCGAGATTGGTGGACCGTCTACTCGACACCGTCAGCAGCGCCGCGCGGGAAAGTGGCGTCGGGGTGGTACTCGTTGAGCAGCACGCGCATCAGGCGCTCGACATCGCCGACGACGTCATGCTGCTGGCGCATGGGCACGTCGAGATGAGCGGGCCCGTGTCCGAGATCCGCGCCGAGCTCGACAAGGTATTGGCCAGCGGCTACCTGGCGGTGAGCGGCAACGGGACCTCGCATCATCGCTAATCGGTGATCACGGATCCTCCGATCGTGATCGCCGGCGCTGGACCGGTGGGTCTGAGCCTCGCCGCCGACCTCAGCTGGCGTGGGCTGCCGTGTGTCGTGGTGGAGCGCACCGATGGGTCGGCGCCGACTCCGCGCACCAACGTGATCGCGGCGCGCTCGATGGAGCACTTCCGGCGCATCGGGCTGGCGGACGAGCTTCGGGACGTCGGATTCCCCGATGACTACCCGCCCGACCTCGTCATGAGGACACGCTTTTGCGGTCCCGAACTGGCACGGGAACGGTGGTGGTCCCGCGCCCAGCTGCGCTCCTCGGGACACGACGAAGCCGTGTGGCCCACGCCCGAGCTTCCCTGTCGTGTCAACCAGACCTACTTCCAGCCGGTGCTCCTGCGCCACGTGCAGTCACAGTCAAACGTCGAGGTGATGCTTGACACCGAGGTGACTGGAGTTGAGGCGGATGATGAGCGGGTTCGCGTCACCGTGCGGAGCGCCGGGCGTCCGCGCGTCCTCGAGTGCGCGTACCTGGTCGGCTGCGACGGGGCACACAGTCTCGTCCGGAAGGCGATCGGCGCCAAGCTCGAGGGCATTCCGGAGCTCCGCCGCACCGTGTCGGTGCATTTCCGGTCCCCTGACCTGGGTCGCCTGAACACACGGCCGGCCTGGTCGTACGCGATCTACAACGCCGATCTTGGGTTCGGCGGGATCTTCGCCCTCGATGGCCGCGAGGAGTGGCTCTGTCACACGGGCTTTCCCGCCGGCGAGAGCACGGACGATGTGGATCCGCTCCGGCTGATTCACCAGATGGTGGGCGCCGAGGTCGATGTCGACATTCACCAGGTCGTCCGCTGGACGGCCCGCGCGCTGGTCGCCGATCGCTTCCGGGCTGATCGGGTGTTAGTTGCCGGCGATGCGGCGCACATCTGGGTGCCCGCGGCCGGATTCGGAATGAACTCCGGCATCCAGGAAGCGATGACGGTGGGGTGGATGCTCGCCGCCGTGTGCCGCGGTTGGGGCGGTGAGATGCTGCTCGACGCTTATGAACAGGAGCGGCGGCCGCTCGGCGCCCAGGTCGCAGCGATAGTGACCGACATCTCGCGGGCGTCGAGTGGCCCGCTGATGCGCGAGTCCCTTCAGTCCGTCCTGCCCGATGTTGAGCGCGAAGGGCCGGCCGGAGACAAAGCCAGGGAGGTGCTGCGCGCGTACGTGTTGCAGCATTCCTTCCCGCAACACAGTCCAATCGGGTTGAACTTCGGCTACTGCTACGAAGCCTCGCCGATCATCGTTCCCGATGGAACGCCGAAGCCGCCGTTCGAGTTCGGCAGGTTCGAGCCCGATGCTCGCCCTGGTCACCGCCTTCCGCATTTCCGCCGCCCAGACGGCACCCCGATTTTCGACCTGCTTGGTCCCGACATGACACTGCTGTCGGTGGGGGAGGGTGACGGTCAGCCGCGAGGGCTCGTCGAGGCGGCGGCGAACGCGGGTGTCCCGCTCGACCTCCTTTCCGTCCCGGACCCTCAGGCGCACGAGCTGTACCGAGCGCGGTTCGTGCTCGTCCGACCCGATCAGCACGTGGCATGGCGTAGCAACGACATCCCGAATGATCCGGTGGCGCTCATCGATCGTGTTCGAGGTGCGGGATGAGAACTATGCGGCGTCGTACTCATCGTGCCGTCGTACCCACAGTGGCTCGGACGGCGGCTCGTTGCGTCCCTTCGGCGTCAGGTCGAGCAGGCGGTAGTAGGCCATCGCGACCTCGAGGCCGCGGGCGGTCGTCACGTAGGTCCGGTAGACGGCCCCGTCTGACAGCGCGTACACGCTCAGCCCCGGGGACTGTGAGACATAGCCGCCGGCATCGGTCCCGCACATGCGCGCGTTCTGTTCGACGGTGGGTGGGATGTCACCCTCGAGGAACGGCTTCAGCTCATCGAGGGTGTAGAGGAAGCCGAGGTCGCGGTTGAAGTCGTTCCCGCCGCTCGAGACCCATGGTATGTGCCAGCCCATCCGCTCGCGGTAGGGGAGGAGCTTCGCGAGCGGCGCGCGCGACGCCAGCAACAGGGTCGTGTCGCGGGCGTTCATGTGCGGGACCTGGGCTGCGAAGCCGTCGACCATCGACGAGCACACCGGGCAGCCGCCGGTGTAGTCCGGGCCGAACATGAAGTGGTAGACGATGAGCTGAGAGCGGCCGTCGAACAGCTCGGCGAGGCTCTTCGTGCCGGTCTCGGTCTCGAACAGGTAGTCCTTCTCCACCGGGACCCATGGCAGGTCGCGCCGCTTTCTGGCCAGTTCGTCGCCGCGACGGGTGAGCGCCTTCTCCTCCTTCAGCAGGTCGTCGCGCTGGGCCTGCCACTCCTCGTGCGTGCCGATTCTGTGCTCGGTCATGAACCGTCTCCTCTTGTCTCGCGTCCGCCAGGCTACCTATATAGTTAGCACAATGGCTAACGATACCTTTAAGGCGCTGGCGCATCCGCTGCGGCGCGAGATCGTCGAGCGGTTGAGCGGCGGCGACGCGACCGTCGGTGTTCTCACGCGGGATTTCGGCGTGTCGAAGCCGACGATCTCACGCCACCTGAAGATGCTCGAGGAGGCCGGCGTGGTCAGCCGCGTGATCGACGGCCGGACCCACCGTCTCGCGCTCCAACCGGACGCGCTTGCCGAGGCCTCGGAGTGGATCGAAAGCCAGCGCGCACGCTGGGAACGCCTGTTCGACGTCGTCGGGGAGTACCTCGAGGAAACGGGGAAGCTCCAGTGACCTCCGGATCCAGCCGCGTCATAAGCATCGAGCGAGCGTTCGCGGCTTCGGCCGAGGACGTGTTCGACGCGTGGACCAGCCCCGAGGTGATGCGGCGCTGGCTCCACTGTGGCCCGGACTGGGACACGCCTATCGCCGAGGTCGATCTCCGCGTCGGCGGTAAGGTCCGAGTGGTGATGCGGAGGCCCGACGGCAGCGAGGCTCACATGCAGGGCGAGTACACGCTGATCGATCGACCGCACCGCCTGGAGATGAGCTGGACATTCGGCGACGACCCGTCCAACGAGCAGTTGATCGAGCTCTCCTTCTCCGAGTCCGAGGGCTCCACCACGGTGGTCCTGGTCAACAGCATGATCTCGACCGACGAGCGCCGCGACGCCCAGGATTGGGGCTGGAACGCGTGTCTCGACGAACTGGAGGGAATCCTGTGACCGCCGTCGGCGATCGCGTCCGACGGCTCACGCCGAGCATCCTGCTGATTGCCATCGCCGCCGCATGCTGGGCGATCACTGCCGACCGGATGCAGGGCATGGACATGGGCCCAGGCACCGATCTGGGTGCGCTCGGCTGGTTCGCGGGGGTGTGGGTGACGATGATGGCGGCGATGATGCTTCCGTCGCTGGTGCCGATGGCGCAGACCTACGCGGGGTCGAGCCGGCGGTCGGGCGCGTCGCTGCCGACGGCGGCAACGTTCGTGTTCACGCTCGGCTATCTGCTCACCTGGGCAGCGGCGGGCGTGCTGGCCTACGGGGTGGTGCAGGGCGTGCGCGCGTTTGGTGTCTCCTGGTTGGCCTGGGACAAGGGAGGGCCGTACCTCGCCGGCGGCGTGATCCTCGCCGCGGCTCTGTACGAGCTGACGCCCGCCAAGTCGGCATGCCTTCTCCACTGCCGGAACCCTCACTTGCTCACGCGGCGGTGGCGACCGGGCGTGCCGGGCGCGCTGGCGATGGGCGTCGAGCACGGGGGCTTCTGCGTCGGGTCGAGCTGGGCGCTGATGGCGGTCCTGTTCGCCATCGGCGTGATGAACGTCACCTGGATGATCGTGATGGCAGCGGTCGTCGCGATCGAGAAGCTGCTGCCTCAGAAAGGCGTCGCGATCGGGGCGATCGTGGTGTTCATCGCGGCGCTCGGCCTCGCCGTTGCGCTCGTGCCCGGTTCTGTGCCGGGCCTGACGATCCCCGGCTGATACAGCGTCGCCCGGGAGAGGACTAGCGTCCCGCCATCTCGTCGATGCACACCGTCGCGGCGAGGATCAGCGCGTCGTTCTCGCCGGGTGCGACCTCGATCCCGTACGTGTCGCGTACGCGGAACCATCGCTTCGAGATCTCGGCGACCTTCTTGCCGTTGCGTTCGATCTCGAACTCATGATCGACGACGTTGCCCTTGGCGCTCAGCTCGTCGCCGTTCTCGCACTCGATCGAGAACCGGTCGCGGAACGGCGTGACCAGCGCCTTCTTGATCGTCGCCACCGTGTCCCCGTCGTGCTCGATCTCCATCGTGTCGTGAATCCGGAGCTTCTTCTCCTGGATCTTGAACAGCTCGTCCCCCGAGGGACTCTCGAGGATGAACGTGCTGCGGGCACGCAGCGCCTTGCCGTTGACCTTGAACGCGCGATCCCCGCCGTCGGTCTCGATCCAGAAGTCGTCACCGATCGCGAACAGCTTTTCCCGCATCTGGTAGCGGGTGCCGTCGGGCTCGTCGTGTCTGTGGAGAAATCCCATGTTCGGTTCCTTTCGCTAGAGCAGGCCGATAGTCCCTTTGATGATGAGGAGTACTCCGACGCCCGCGAAGCCGCGGATCGCAAAGGTGTGTGCGTGCCGGGAAACCCACGCCTTGGAGCGTGCGATGGCCTTGGGCGTCCAGTCGGGCGCGACCAGGAAGGACAACAGCGGGACCTCGATCAGCCAGAGCATCACCAGGTTGAACCCGATCACGAGCAGCACGGTCTCGGGCTTGGAGTAGTGGAGCTCGTGGATCTGGTGGAGTCCGGCGAGGTAGGAGGCACCCGGAAGCGTCAGCAGCGCGCCGACGACGAAGGTGATCCGCGGGGATCCCTTGTCGAGCTCACGCTGCCACCGGGGTGGTCCCTTGTCGGGCTTGGCGGCCTTCCGCGCGCGTCTGCGCTGTCTCATTCGCTCGACGCGCCCGGTGTAGAGCACAAACGCGATGATCAGCGCGATGAATCCGAGCGCGATGTCGACCGTCGGGTTGAGAGTGTTCTCGGTCGTCTTGGTCGCGCCCGAACTGCTGAACGAGAAGACGATGATGATTCCGAGCGTGATGCTCGTCAAGAGCGCGCCGGCGAGGTAGCCGGCCATCAGCTTCGCGGGCCGGTTGAGCAGCAGCATCACGGTGACCACCGCCACCAGCGTCGGATTGAACGACGCCGTCAGCGACAGCAGGATGACCTCGGTCATGTCGAGGGTGCGGCGGCGGCGGCTGCGGCTTCGGGTGTGGGCGCGGGCTCATCGGCCGACGCCGGCGCCCCCAAGCTCGCCATCACGAGTGTCACGATGTAGGCGACCACGACCCCGACGATCGTGAGCGGCTCGACGTTGGTCCCCGCCTGCGAGCACAGAAGCGTCGCGAGCACAACGGAGGAGAGGGGGAGTCTCAGGATCGCGACGCTGGCGGCCCCGATCCCGACCGCGACGCCGGCTTGGAACGGGAACCCCGGAAGGTGAGAGGCCATGATCCCAGCCGCGGCGCCGAGGAACACGGCCGGGAAGGTTGGGCCGCCGCGATACGCGCCGAGCGACAGCCCGTAGCCGATCCCCTTGAATACGACCAGCCAGGCAAGCGCGGCCACCGACCAGGTTCCCGACTGGCTGACCAGACCGGGCAGCGCGCTCTCGCCCGAGAACAGAACCTCGTTGACGCTGTGACCGGTGATCTGGGAGAACGCGATCGCCAGTCCTCCGATCACCAGGCCGATCAACGGCAACAACACAGGGAGACGGTTCCGAGGGATGGTTCGATAGGTGAACAGTCCCCCGCGCATGATCAGGTTGGCCACGACCGCGATCGCGATCGCGAGCGCGATCGTCCACGCGAACTCACCCGGCTTGATATGAGGCGCCGTGGTCAGCGGGACCGGGCCCAGCGCGAAGTCCTTGCTGCTCAGCCCGGTGAACGATCCCATCCCGATCGAGACCAGCGATCCGATGCCGGCAGCCAGCAGACCAGGCACGAGGATGACCCGCATTCGAGCCCCGCCGATCGCGGTCACTTCGATCAGCAGGACAGCGGCGATCAGCGGAGAGTCGAAGATGAACGACACCGCCGAGAAGGCACCGGCGGCAGCCACCAGCGTCAGCGTCTGCGGCGGCGTGTCGCGGCGTGCCAGCAGGATCAACAGCGCCGCCAGCCCCGTACCGAGTGCTATCAACGGCGCCTCGGGACCGAGCACGAGCCCGAAGCCGATCGTCGCCAGCCCCGCGATAATCACTCCGGGGAGGATCTGCGGGGTGGGCGAGCCTCCCATCGCCAAGCCTTCAGCCGGGATGTGGCCGCCATTACCCGGAAGCAGCATGATCGCCAGCGCCACGAACAACCCGCCGACGGCCAGCACCGGAAGCGGCCACCACTTCGGCGGACCGTTCTGATAGCCGAGAGCGTGGGGGAGGTGGGTATAGAGCTCGCGCTGGACCTGGACGGTGGACTCGAGAAAACCCCACGCCGCCAGGGAGACGACCACGCCAACGATCGCGACGATCACGAGCAGGACGAGGAACCGCTTGCTGCGGACGAGTTCGTCGGCCTGTTCGGAGGACAGCTCGGCTTGTGCGTCCCCGGTTGTCATGTCGCGACTGGGGTGCGACTCCGGGTCGCGGTCAGGCAGTCCTCGACGCCGACACGTCGATGACCGCGACCCTTGGAACCGCGCTCACCCCCCGAGAATCTTGGCCTTCTCGCTGGCGAACTCCTGGTCGGTGAGGATCCCTTGCGACTTCAGGTCAGCCAGTTGCTTTAGCTGCTCGATCTTGTCGTCGGTGCTGGCGGCAGCCGGGGCCGCGGTCGGCGCCGGCGCGGGGGCCTGGTACTGCTGCTGTTGCTGCTGCTCCTCGTACTGCTGCTCGTCCTTTTCCGCCCATCGGTTGTACTGACGGCGGCTGACGCGATTGGACACGGCCGTGGCCGTTCCCGCGATCACGGTCGTGCGTGCGATTCCACGAAGTAGTCCCGGCATTGTTCCCTCTCTTTCAGGTGGCCGCCGTGGCCTCGGTGGCTTCGAGGGCGTCGATGAGATCCTGCGCACCGATCCGTTCGAAGGCGATCAGCCTGCCGCCATTCCGACGAACGGCGGCGGCGAACGGCCCCGCCCAGGTGTTCTCGTAGACGATCATCACCGCGCTGGTCCCGGGCTCGATCTCGCCGGCCACCATCGAGACGTCTTCGTCGCCGATCAGGCCGGTGGCCGCCCCGGTGAACACGGTCAGGTCACCGGCAGTGTCGGCCTCGAGATCGGCAACGTCGAATCCCGAGAAGGTTCCATCCTCGTTCTTCGTCACGACCAGCGCGTCGATCACCCGAACGATCCCGCGGTCCACGAGGTCGAGGAGGAGCGGGATGGCTTCGCCCGTCTGCGGCGCTCCCGGTGGGTAGCCGATCACGACCATGTCGATCGGGCCGAGCTCTATTTCGCTTGCTTCCATATGGGTGCCTCCGTTGACGGCGTCGACGCTCCGGCTTGCGGCTATGCGCAGCCAGCACTTTGATCGCCCGTGGACCGAGCGGCATCACCCTTTATGGATGAAGACTCAGTGAGGGTCGGCGAGCCGCCCGATGCTCCCGCCGAGCGGCACGCCCGCCCGCAGGCCCGGCGAAGGTTCCGGGGCGCCGTAGCCGCGGGTCACTGGGATCACCCCGGCCCAGGTGTCGCGCTCGGCGTCGGGTGATTCGTCGTCGTCGGGCGGCCCGCTGCGAGTCTTGACCGAGGCCTCGTCGATCTCGAGCTCGAGGATGGCCGTCGCCTTCAGCTCCTGGCGGCTGGGCTGCCTGACCTCCGCCCACCGGCCCGGGAGCACGACCTCCATGAACGCCGCCAGCGCGGACAGCTTGTCGTCGGGTGACGTGATCGGGTGGAACCGCCCGAACAGCGTTGCCGAGTCGTAGTTCACGCTCGTTTCGAACGCCGACCGGGCGAGCACCCAACCGTCGAAAATCGTCACGGTCACGCAGGCGGGCGCCCCGGATGCAAGATGCCTGATCATGCGGCTAGCGGACGAGCCGTGGATCGACACCCGATCGCCGACGCGCGCGTACAGCGTCGGGATGCAGTACGGCTGGCCGTCGATCGCGAAGCTGACGTGCGCGATCCGGCCGCGGCCGAGCACCCGGTTGATCGAATCGGTGTCGTAGCGGGCGTTCTGCGGGATGCGGCGCACGCGGATTCGCGCCGACCTGGCACGTGCCATGCCGCGTGAGTTTGCGTCAAGCTTGGCCCTATGACTAGAGCCACCGACGAGCAGTTCGATGAGGCCAGCCTCTGGAAGCTCGAGCTGCGAGCCGGCGAGTCGCTGCGGGCGTGTCTCGAGCGCACGCTCCGGGACGCAATCCGAGAGGGATCGCTACGAGCCGGCGTCGAGCTCCCCGCCTCACGCCGACTTGCGCACCAACTCGGGGTCTCCCGTGGCGTGACCAGCGACGCGTACGCGGAGCTCGAGGCCCAGGGCTACGTGCAGACCACGCCGCGCCGTCCGCCGGTGGTTGCGGATGTGCCGGGCGCGCATCCGGCCCCCGCGGTGGCTGACACGCCGGTCGACCCCCCGCCGCGCTTCGACCTGACGCCGACCACGCCCGACGTGACTCTGTTCCCGCGCCGGGTGTGGGCCTCCGCGCTCGCCGCCGCGGTACGCGAGGCGCCGGTCGACGCGTTCGATTACGGCGACCCCAAGGGCAGCCTGCGGCTGCGCCAGAAGCTCGCCGACGAACTCGGTCGCACGCGAGGCGTGATCTGCGACCCCGCTCAGATCATCGTCGTGCAGGGCGCCTCACAGGGAGTCGACCTCGCCCTGCGAGCGCTGCGCGACACAGGCGCGGGCCGGATCGCCGTCGAGGACCCGTCGCTCGATCGCCAGCAGGACCAGATCACCGGGCTCGGGCTGGAGCTGAGCGCTGTCCCCGTCGATCACGATGGGCTGATCGTCGCCGCGCTCGACGCCGCCGCCGTGATCGTGTCGCCGGCGCATCAGTTCCCGACCGGCGCCGTCCTATCGGGAGCGCGTCGGCGGGAGCTGATCGCGTGGAGCCGCGCGACCGGCGGTCTCGTGATCGAGGACGACTATGACGCCGAGTTCCGCTACGACCGCGAGCCCGTGCGTGCGCTACAGGGCCTTCACCCCGACGGTGTGCTCTACCTCGGCACCACGTCGAAGACGCTCGCTCCGGCGCTCCGACTGGGCTGGCTGGTTGTCCCGGCGCCGCTCGTCGAGCGATTCGCCGCGGTGAAGCTGCTGCTCGACGACTTCTCCCCGACGCTCGAGCAACTCGCGTTCGCCGGGCTGCTCGAGCGGGGGCACTACCAGCGCCACATCCGCCGGGCGCGCGTGGTGTACCGGGGTCGGCGAGACGCGCTCGTGGCCGCGCTGGCGGCGCACGTCCCCGATCTGCGGGTCGGCGGCGTGGCCGCCGGGCTCAGCGTCGCGCTCTACCTCCCGGCTGGGTCGGACGATCTTGAGGTCGAGCGCGAGGCATCGGCTGCCGGCATACGTGTCGAGGCGATGAGTCGCTACGCGATCGAGGACCGCGGCGACCGCGGTCTCGTGATCGGCTACGGACGTATGCATGAGACCGCGATCGGGCCCGCGATCGCGGCGCTCGGCCGAGTCATCGCGCGACGTCAGGCGGGGCTCACGTGACGTGGTGACCCGTCAGCGTGTGGTGGAGGCGCTCGAACGCATCCCGATCCGGAACCCAGATGACGCTGTCGGACCCGTGCCAGCTCACCCTGAGCCTCTGCTTGCGCGCGCGGCCGACGAGCTCGACGTCGCGTGCCGCCGACAGCAGGTGCTCCTGGACCACCGTCGCCTCCCGGCGCTTGGTCGCGGCGAAGATGAAGCGATGACTCGTGAGCGCGACGAAACCGGTCTTGCCATCGACCTCGGCGAGAAGAAAGTCATCGACGGCCTCGTCCTCGGCCAGCTCGACTCCCCATTCCTCGAGCATCTCGGGCACGGTCGCCGGCTCTTGCGGAGCCTGAGGACGGAGGGCGGCGAGTAGGCCGCCGGCTCCGGGGCGGCCGGCGGGCGCTCGCCGACCCTCGTGTGGGTGCCGCCTTGGCTCTGGTGCGACGACAAGCGAACCGTCCGGGCGCTCCTCGAGAACGACGTAGTCGCCGGACACATCGCCGGACAGACTCACGTGCCGCGGACGCCCCGAGCTCACGAGAGCGAGTGTCGCACGGCCTCCACCCGTGGGTGGAGAACGCCGGCCAGTTCCACCCGCGAATCGACCCTGGCGCCGATGTGCAAACGGCGCGCCGGGACGACCATGAAGCCATGACATTTACCGATTACCTCATTGACTCCGCGCTGGTGCTCCTCGTCCTCCTCCAGATCAAGGAGCGCAAGCTCACCACCAAGGCGATCGTCCGCCCGCTGATCATCGTCGGCATCGCGGTCGCCAGCTACCTCCACGGCATCCCCACCGCCGGCAACGATCTTGTGCTGGTCTCCGTCCTCGCTCTGCTCGGGCTTCTGATCGGCGTCGCCAGTGGCCAGACCATCCTGATGCGACGCGGCCCGGACGGCGATGTCCTCGCGCGTAGCGGTTGGGCGTCGGCGTTCTTCTGGGTGCTGGGGATGGGCTCGCGGTTCGCGTTCCTGATCTGGGTCAACAACGGTGGCTCCTCCACGATCGGCCATTTCAGCGCGACCCACTCGATCACCAGCGCCGAGGCGTGGACGGTGGCGCTGCTGGCGATGGCGGTGTTCGAGGTGTGCGGCCGCACTCTGATCCAGGTGGTTCGGCGCGAGCACCTCGAGAGCCGCGTCGCCCCGGAACTCGTCTGATCCGAGCGCCCCACCGGCACGCGACAGCGGGATCCGCGCGACGCGGGTCCCGCTTCCGCGTGTGACGAGGAGTCCGTACCTTCCCTCACGATGATCCTGAACCGCCTCAACCCTCGCGTGGCGATGCTGATCCGGATTGCCTCGCTGGCGCTGATCGGCTACAGCGTGCTGCATTCCCGCCATCACCCGGCCGGCGGCGGGCGCGGGCTTGTGGTCGGCATCTCGCTTGCCGCCTGCGTGGTGGCGTGGCTCGTCTGGACGATCCGACCCAGTAGCGACCGCGGCGTGACGCCGGAGGTGTACGTGCTCGCGGTCGCCGGCGGCGTGCTGACGGGCGCCGCTCCCGACAGCGCCGCGAGCGCGTTCGTGTTCGTGGCGGCGGCGACGGCCGGCCTGCGCGTCGAGCTCGAGCGCGCCTTCATCGTCGTCGCGGTCGGCGTGCTGGCCCTCGGAGCGGCGTTCCTCGCCTACAACGGCAGCGCGCTCGGATTGCTCGCCTACACGCTCGGGTTCGTCGCCACCGCGTTCGCGGCCTCGAACGCCCGCCAGTCTTCAGAGCGGGCCGAACAGGCGGAGCTCCTGCTCGCCCAGACTCAGCGATCGCAAGAGGAACAGCTCCGGTCGGCGCGACTCGAGGAGTCGACGAGGATCGCGCGCGAGATCCACGACGTGCTGGCGCACACGCTGGCCGGCCTCGCGATCCAGCTCGAGGCGACCGGCGCACTGGTCGAGCGGGGCGCCGATCGCGAGGAGGTCCTCGCTCGCGTCAGGCAGGCCCACGCGCTCGCGCGCCAGGGGCTCGCGGAGACGCGCCAGGCGGTCGGGGCGCTGCGTGGCGATCCGGTGTCGGCGCCGGCGGCGATCGAAGCGCTTGTGGCCGGCTACCGGGCTACCGCCGACGCCCCGGCCGAGCTGACGGTCGACGGCGACCCGGCTCGGCTCACGGGCCCGACCGGGCAGGCCGTCCTGCGTGTCGTCCAGGAGGCGTTGACCAACGTGCGCAAGCACGCTCCGGGAGCCGAGGTCTCGGTCGCGGTGCATGCCGGACAGGAGCCGGGCGAGGACCTGGTGCTCCTGGTCCAGGATCGCGTGTCTGCGGCGAGCCCGGCCCCGGCCTCGGTGGGAGGCGGGCTCGGAGACACGGGCGGCGGCTACGGGTTGCAGGGGATGCGCGAACGCGCGGCGCTGCTCGGCGGCACCCTGGACGCGGGCGCCACCGGTGAGGGCTGGCGCGTGGAGCTTCGGTTGCCGGCGCCGACTGCGGGGGCGACGGCGCCTGCGGGTGTGACGGCGCCGGCGGAGCAACTCAAGTGAGCGATCCGGTGCGCGTGCTGGTGGTCGACGACCAGGCGCTCGTGCGCGAGGGGCTGATGACGCTGCTGGCGACTGCGCCCGATATCACCCCGGTGGCGGCCGCCGCCGACGGCGAGGAGGCGGTGGCGCTGTCGGCGCGCCACCGCCCGGACGTCGTCCTCATGGATCTCCGGATGCCACGGCTCGACGGGGTGGAGGCCACGCGCCGGATTCGCGAGGCCCAGCCCGACACGGAGATCGTCGTGCTGACCACCCACGCCGACGAGGACTCGATCCTCGACGCGCTCCGCGCCGGCGCGCGGGGATATCTGACCAAGGACGCCGGCATCGCCGAGATCTCGCGCGCGGTGCATGCCGCCGCCGGCCACCACGCGCTGCTCGATCCGGTCGTCCAGAGCCGGCTGATCGAGGCCGCCGGGGCCGCGAGGCGGCCCGCGCCACCGCCGACCCTGCCCGACGACCTGACTCCGCGCGAGGCCGAGGTGCTGTCGCTGATCGCCCGCGGCCTGTCAAACGGAGAGATCGCGTCGACGCTGGTGGTCAGCGAAGCCACGGTCAAGACGCACATCAACCACCTGTTCTCGAAGATCGGCGCCCGCGACCGCGCGCAGGCGGTCCACTACGCCTACACCCACGGCCTCGCGGAGGGCAGCTGACACGGAGTGCGAATGAGTCGCCACTCGACCCCCGGCGAACGTCGAGTGTGCAGAAACTCGCTCCAGTGCCGAGGGAATCGCCGTTCACCTCCGGTGGAGCGTCGAGTGTGACGTTTATCGGGGTCGCGTGCGAGCTCTGGCGTCCTGACTACGGACGACCGCGAGGTGGGCCGGGCGTGGCCATCTCGCGGGCGCGGCGCTGCGTCTGACCGCCCGGCGGGGCAGCGGGCGCCGGCGGCCGTCCGAGGGCGCTCGTTCCCGCGATGCCGGATTGCAGCTCGAGCTCGCGCGCCAGCATCGAGTCGAGCTCAGCCCGGACCGCGGCCAGCCTTCGCCGGCGCCGGAACAGCCCGACGCACAGCAGCGGGGCGGCGACGAGCGCCAGCAGGCCGCCGATCGCGCCGATGGTCTCGAGAGGGCTCAGCTTCGCCGCCGGCGTCGTGCGCGCCGGGACGGCGGCGGCGCTCAACCCGGTCCGCCCACCCCCGGCGGCGGCGCCGACGGGATTGGCCGGAGAGCCGGGAACGCCGATCGGCCTGGTCTGCTCGGCGATCGCCAGCATCTCCCCGTTGCCGATCGCGTCGTTCAGCGAGTTGTGCACCCAGTAGACGGCGCCGTGCGCGGACCACGCGACCGCCATCAGGTGCTGGCCGGAGTAGAACAGCGAGTAGGTCCTCCCGGCGACGGACACCGTCTGGTCGGGGTTCGAGAACATCGGCGCGCCCTGCCACGTCATGCCCTGCACGTCGTAGTACTGGCCGAGCGAGCCGGCAGAGAACACGGCCACGTAAGCGGGGTAGGCCGTCCCAGCCGGACCGTGGATCACGTAGTCGCGGAGGTTGACGGGTGTGCCGCTCCCGCCGGCGTCCTGAACGCGCGGGTACTCGAGCGGGAATGCGAGACCCCGCGCGCTCGCCTGGGCCTGAGCGAGACCCGACGCGAGGCTCGCGAGGAGCGGGAGCTTCGCCTGCACGTTGTGATGCTGGACCGCGTGCGCGGCGGCGGCGGTGCCGTGCGTCGGGACGTTGTCGGTGCCGTCGAGGAACGAGTGCACGCTCGCGGCGATCTGCTGCGGCGTGGCCGTATCGCAGGAGCACTGGTTGGCGCCGGTCGGCTGGAGCGTGACGTTGAACTGAACCTGGCGCACGCGCAGGCTGCCGGACGAGATCAGGGTGCCGAGCAGCGCCTCGACGCCGCTCTCTGATTGCAGCGCGCGGTCGACCGTCACGGTCTGTCCAAAGATGCGCTCGAACTTGTGGATGTTCGAGAGCAGCGACCCTCCGTACTCCTTCTTGACGTCGAGCAGGAAGTCCTGATCGCGGGCGTCGCGCACCAGCGACGTGTCGCCGTGGCGGTACGAGACGAACTGGAGCGCCTGGGTCCCGCACATCTTCTGGTATCCCGGCTGGAGGTTGACCTCCTGGTATTGCTGGCTGGACGGGGTGTTGACGTGGTAGTAGCGGCGATCGACCGTCGAGTACACGCACCCGATCTCGTTGACCGCGGTCTTGAAGTTATTGAAGTCGATCTCGACGACGTGGTTGGGCCTGATCCCGGTGAGCTGGTGGATCGTCGCGACGAGCGTGGTGAAGCCTCCGCAGGTCAGGGCGTAGTTGAGGCGGGTGGTCACCGTGCCGTTCGGGCACGGGATCGTGGCCTGGAGCTCGCGCGGGATCGACATCATCGAGATCCAGGGCTTGCTCGGGTCGATCCGCACGAGCAGCATCTCGTTGGAGTGGGGTAGGACCGGCGAGGTGGTCGTGTGGTTGCGCTGGTCGTTGCCCACGAGCAGGATCGTTTGGGGGTCGCCGAAGCCCGCCGGCGCCAGCGTGCCGGTCGAGAGCTTGATCGCGTGGTGGAAGCGCAGATCCTTGGCGAGCGTCTTGATCTCGCCCTTGATCAGGACGACGGTCGCGCCCGCGCTCAGCGCAACGACCAGCAGGGATCCGAGCAGTAGTCGCCAGATCCTGGGGCGGCGACGGAAGCTGGGCGGCAGCTCCGCGGCCGGCACCTCGGAGCGAGGACTCAGCACTGGGGGCACCATAGCGGCGCCTGCGCCGTCGTTCAGTCCGGGTCAGGGGAGCCGGCCAGAGAAGCGGGTCGACCCCGCGGCGCCAAGGAGCAGGAACGCGAGTCCGCCAACCGCGAACACGGCGGTGATGTCGCGCTTTCGCGTCTTGCTGCCGAGCTGGTGACCGAGCGACTTGTAAATCGAGCTCAACTCGTCCGCCGACTGGGCGTTGAACGAGTGACCGCCCGACAGCTGGGCGATTTCCTGCATGAGCTCCGGATCGGGCGGCACCGCCGTGGGGGGAGCGAACGGGGCAGGGCTCGGGAGCACGCCGTTGGGGGTGCCGAGCGCGACCGTGTCGATCGGGATCTTGTCCTGCGCCGCCTCGCGGGCGACGGTGGCGACGTCCACGCCCGCGTTGGCGGCGCCGTCGGACAGGAGCACGATCGCCGACGGCGGATGCTTCTTGTCGGCGCCGTGTAGCAGCTGGAGCGCAAGCTGGAGTGCGTCGCCGGTCGCCGTCGCGCCGTTCGCGGTTTGCCCATTGATGATCGTGCGCGCGGCCGAGTGGTTGGACACGGGGGCCTGAACGGCATCGGGCGAGTCCGAGAACGCGATCGCGCCCACGAGCACGTTCGAGGGCAGCTGATCGATGAACGTGTTGGCGGCGCGCTCGGCCGCGGCCAGCCGGGTGGGCTGGACGTCGGTCGCCGCCATCGACCCGGAGTGGTCGGTGACGAGCATCACCGACGCCTGGTCGACCGGGGCGCTGTAGCTGACATGGGGACGGGCGAGCGCGAGCGCGAGCGCGCCGATCGCCGCCAGCACAAAGACGACGGGGAGGTGGCGGAGCCACGACGAGCCGCCGGCGGCCGCGAGGCGGAGCGTTGAAACCGCCGGAAAGCGAACCGCGTAGCGGCGGGCGCGGCGGCGCGCGGCGACCTGAGCCGCGATCGCGATCGGGATCAGCGCGAGCGCGGCGAGCCACAGTGGCGAGGCAAAGCTCATCGCATGTGGCGCCCGAGCGCCAGCAGCCAGTCCTGGTCGGTGGCGAGGGTGACGTGATCGATGCGGAGGCGTCGGAGCTCGCGGGCGAGCTGTTCACGGCGGCGCCGCTCGAGCTCGGCGAACCGCTCGCGGACGCGGCGGCGGGACGTATCGACGCTGATCCGCGCGCCGGTCTCGGGATCGATCAGCGCGAGGTGGCCGACCGCGGGAAGCTCGGCCTCGCGCGGATCGGCGATCTCGACCGCGATCGCCGAATGCCGCACGCGGAGCGATGCCATCGGCCGCTCCCAGCCATGCTGATCGCGGAAGTCGCTGATCACGACCACCAGCCCGGGCTGGCGCGCCATTCGCCCGACGCGCTGGAGCGCGTCCGCCATCCCGTCGGCCTGGTGCTGCCCGTCGGGGGCGACGCCCTCGGCGAGCATCCGGCGGAGCGCGACGAGTCCCGGCTTGGCGCCGCGGGGCGGGAGCACCCTCGCGGCGCCGGCGCCGAACGCGACAAGCCCGACGCTGCCGGCTCGCCGTACGCCGAGGCGTCCGAACACGAGCGCCACGCCCTCGGCGACGTCGGCCTTGAGCCGGCGCGCGGTCCCGAACGCCATCGACGGGGACACGTCCAGCACGATCCATGTCGTGAGCGCGCGCTCGGGGACGTGCAGGCGAACGTGCGTCTGGCCGGTGCGGGCGGTCGCCGCCGGGTCGATGTGGCGGACGTCGTCACCGATCTCATATGGGCGAAGCTGCGCTAGCTCCATGCCGACACCGACGCCGGCGGCGCGGCGGTCGCCCGGCAGCATGCGCGCCACGAGCCGGGTGACGGCGAGATCGATCGCCTCGAGCAGCGGCGGGGCCAGCGGGCCGGGGCCCTGCCTTGCCGCCGGTGGCTCGAGCGGCGCTGTGGTCATCGCGCCCTCACGACTGACGGCGTCTGGCGACGCATCAGGTCGTCGACGCCCGGCTCGGGGACGGCGCTCAGGACCTTCTCCAGCAGCGAGTCGGCCGTGACTCCCTCGCTGAGGGCGTCGTAGGAGAGCACGATCCGGTGCCGCAGAACGTCCGCGGCGAGGTCGCGGATGTCGTCGGATACGACATGGCCGCGGCCCCGCAGCAGCGCAAGCACGCGCCCCGCCTGGACGAGGCCGATCGGCCCGCGTGGACTCGCGCCGAACTCGATCATGGGCGCGATCTCGCCGAGGCCGTACGCCCCGGGATTACGGGTGGCATCGGCGAGCGCGACCGAGTAACCGATCGTCTCGCGGTCGACCAGCACGGTCCCCGCTGCGGCCGCGTAGCGCTGGAGATCGTCGAGCGACAGGCGCTCCTGCACGGAGGCCGGCGCGCGAAGGCTGCGTCCGACGACCGCGGCTTCCTCGCCCGCCGTCGGATAGTCGACGAGGATCTTCATGAGGAAGCGGTCGACCTGGGCCTCGGGGAGCGGGTAGGTGCCCTCGGACTCGATCGGGTTCTGCGTCGCCATCACGATGAACGGCAGCGGAACCTCGTAGGTCTTGCCGCCGATCGTGACCTGCTGCTCCTGCATCACCTCGAGCAGCGCCGACTGCACCTTGGCCGGCGCGCGGTTGATCTCGTCGGCGAGGAGGAAGTTGCAGAAGACGGGACCGAGCTCGGTATCGAACCTGGCGGTGTCAGGCCGGTAGACGCGGGTGCCGACGAGGTCGGCCGGAACCAGGTCAGGGGTGAACTGAATCCGGCTATATGACCCGCCGAGCACAGCCGCCAGCGTTTTGACGGTCAGCGTCTTGGCCAGCCCGGGCACGCCCTCGAGCAGCACGTGGCCGCCCGCCAGCAGGCTGACGAGCAGCCGTTCCAGCATCGCGTCCTGGCCGACGATGACGCGTTTGATCTCGTGCAGGGCCTCGCCCAGGGCTGCGCGCGCCTCGGCACGCAGCTCGTCGGGATTGTCGATTTCGATCATTCGTTCTCCTTCGTAATCCACGGTCTACGTTCTTAGATCAGTCGTCCGAACCACACGAGCGACGCGACGCCGCCGAGCAGCAACAGTGCGAGAC
>Ga0335073_10002276_pt1 | contig 26233 bp, 24 predicted proteins | sample Lox_Sample_22_FD_207093 | JGI IMG/M metagenome (GOLD analysis project Ga0335073, IMG submission 207093) | Soil microbial communities from Loxahatchee National Wildlife Refuge, Florida, United States - Lox_Sample_2.2 | ecosystem: Environmental > Terrestrial > Soil > Wetlands | place: USA...
CGGTCAATCATCGAGTTTCATGGTGGGCGCTTGTGGGCAGTCGGCAACCCTGGGTGCGGCGCAACCTTTCATTTGAACCTGCCGGCCGCTCGGTAGTTTGCCGGATGAGCACGGTACTCAAAGGCGAGGCGGATGCGCTCAGTATATGATCGCGCCTACCGAGGCACCTTCTCGGATGCGGCAATCAGGTTCGCGAGCTCGGCCGCCGAGTAGTGCGTGGTGATCCGCGTGCTCTTTTGGCCGAGCAAGTCCTCTCGGTCTTCGAACGACACCCCTGCCGCGCGAAGCCTCCGCCCAAAGCTGTGCTTCAGGTCGTGCACCCGCACGATCCTGAAGCCCTCCGGCGCCCGATCGCCCGTCATCTTCTCCCACTTGTCCGCCGCGCGGCTTCGTGCCCTGGTTCAGGCCTTCGTGATCATCGCGGCCTGCGGCTCACCCGGTCTCCCCTTCCGGGACCGAGGGCAGTAGGTGAAGACGTATTGCGGATCGAGACCTCGTTGGGCGTCGATGATGGACCGAGCCACCCGGTTGAGGACCACCAGCCGATCGTCGCCATTTTTTACCCGGCTGCCCGGCCGCGAGGCTTGTTGCTCAGGCAGCGCTGTTTGCGCGGCCCGACTGCCACTCTTCAAGCGTGGGCATCCTCGCGCCGGACGCGGTATGGTCACACGCGGCCAGCGGTAACAGTTCAAGGCAGGCAACGACCCCTGTGAGCCCCGGAGCGCATGACCCTACGTTGCACCTGACGGACAGCTACCGCAGGCCGTAAGAGAGGCGCAGGGCGATCTGTTGGAGTGCATCGACCAGCATGTCGTCGTTGAGGGCGCGGTGAAATTGCGGTTCCTTGGGCAACGCTCCCTTCGCGCGCTCGTTGAGCACGATAGCGGGGGCGTGCCCGTTCATCGATGACCCGTATTGGAAACCTTGAACATCTGGATAGGCTTCGTACAACTGCCGGGCCCAGGCGCGCGCACGGGAGCGCTGCCCGGAGTGAATTGCGGTGGAAGTGCCAATCCTCGTGGCGAAAGCGCCGCGCAGGTCAAGCAAGGTGACCGCTGCGTGTAGGGCAAAGACCGCGAGGGCAGGCGCGTTGCGGATCCGGTCAATCCGACGGGTCGCCTGGAAGACCTCCGCCGCGCAGGTGTCCACCTCGGGCGCGCAGTACAGCACGGCTCGGTCTTGCTCCGTCGGCTCATCGCTTGAGTTTGGTAGATGATGGTCCCAGCGCGCCCCGGTGGGGCCGACGTGACGGAATCGGTTCCAATGCGAAGGATACGGACCGGCGGAGAAGTAGATGCGCGCCAACGGCGTGCCGGCGGGCAGCTCAAGGGTCTCGGCCGCAATCTGGCGTAGCGCCTCGACACCGGGAGGCTCCGGGAACTTACTCACCCGCTTCAGGCGCGTGTCAGGTCGCCGGCGAGCCTCGCGACGGTCTCGATCGCTCGGCCGGACAGCAGCCATTCGCGAGGACTCAGAGGAGACGCATCGCTGTCGGACTGCAGTTCCGGATCCGGTAGCAGGAACCAATCGACCACATCCAATGGGAAGAGGTCCGACGGGAGCGCCTTCAGGACTGGCGCGAGACCCGGGATGACGAGCCGGCGCTCAAACTGAAAGCGCGGCAGGCGCCAGTTCCCCTCGTATTCCAGGCCAAAGAGGGATCGCTCCCGCAGCCTCTGGCGCACCCGGCTCACGTCCACGCGCAGGAGCTTGGCGGCCTCGGCGGCTGACAGGCTTTCCTCGAGCAGCGCCATGTATTGCGCTTGGCTGCCGATGAGTGGATCGTTATCGGCGCCGACGACCACATCGTCCTTGAAGGCGCCGACGCTATGCAGGGCGTCAAGCTCGGCAGTCGCGAGCTCCGCGGCGTGGTGGCGCCCCGGAGGGGGAGTGGTCGCTGTGGTCAGAGGGCGATTGCGCGCCAGTGCAAGCTTGGCAGCCGCGTACCACTTGGCCAGCGAACGCTTCTCCGCCGCGCTGCCGCTCAGCAGATTATCCAGGCCTTCCGACGAGAGAGTCGCGGAGTGCTCAGCCATCTTCTCCTCTCCATGCCAGAACGAGAATTCTCGGTAATATAGTATCAGGAGAAATCGGGAGAAGCATCAACCTGTGTCCGATGCGCAAACCCCTGTGCCGGGAATGTGTCGAGCTCAGACTGGGTGTGCCGTAATTGTGCCGTGGTGGGCCTGGGAACAGGGTCGGCAAGCGCTGCAAGTGGTTGATACATAAGCCCCTATAACCGCCGAGGTCTGCTTTGTAAACCGTTGGTCGGGAGTTCAAATCTCTCAGCCGGCAATCGATTTTCAATTCAATTGCTTGCGCGCGGTTGCTGATCGGACAATCAGTGCCCGACACGCGGACTGACCCTCATGCGCCGTCAATGGAAGCGTTGAAGCCGTTGTTACGCACAACACGAGGCATTGCATGCCGGCGTATCGTGAGCTGAAAATTTCGATTGTTACGCCCCGGACCCCGTTCAAGAGGTTTGAGGCATGAGCAAGAGCACCTACCCCTTGAAGCTGCCGAGCTCCATCGAGAAGGCGGCGGCCGAGCTGGCGGCAAGCGATGGTGTTTCTGTGAATCAGTTCATCGCGGCGGCAGTGGCAGAGAAAGTGGGGAGCCTGCGCACCGCCCACGAGTTCCCGCGCGAGCGCGCAGGCTCGTCGGAGCCGGGAGATATGCTGACGTTTCTGCGTCGGGCGCCGAAGGTGCCTCCGGCCCCCGATGATCTGAGGTAAAGCGCCGCGACGGTGCCTTCGGCCGTGTAATGCCCCCGGCAGCCGTTGGCCGAGGCTGTGTGACAACGAGTCCGTGGTTGTCGATGCCGGTGAACAAGAAGTGAGCGCAGATGCGATCGGCCTATGCCGCGATCGCCTGCAGCAGTACCCGCGTTCCCAGGAGGTTCATCGCCCGCTTCATGTTGTAGGCCAGGACGTGCAAGCTCATTTCCGTTCGAACCTTCGGGAGCGTTTTGGTCAGGAAATGCGTCGCTCCCATCCAGGCCTTCAGCGTGGCAAAGGGATGCTCGGCGGTTTGCCGACGCAATTTCGATGCCTGGGGCATGCGGTCCAGGCGCCTCTGCATCGCCTCGAGCACCGCCTCGTGCTCCCAACGGGAGATGCGTCGATAGTCTGATGGAGTACATCGAGCTTTGAGCGGGCACTTCGGGCATGCAGATGGCCAGTACTTATGGTTTGTCAGTCCGCGCTCGACACTCGTGCAACGCCAGATCGCCCATTGATCGGCGGGGCAACGGTACGCATCGCGCTTGGCGTTGTAGACAAAATCGCGCTTGTCGAAGCGGCCATCCGCTCTGCTGTTGGAGGTCAGCGGCTTGGGTACCAACGCAGTGATCCCTACCTGCTGGCAGTTGCGGATCTCCTCTCCAGTGAAGTAGCCTCGGTCAGCGAGCGCCGTCAGGCGCTTCCTGCCGAGCGCTTCTCGGGCTAACTTCGCCATCTCGGTCAGCTGATGGCGATCGCTGCCGACGTTGGTCACATCGTGCGCGACGATCATATGATTCTTGGTGTCCACCGCCGTCTGGACGTTGTAGCCCACGGTCCCCGTGCCTTTCCCGGCACTGTTCATCGAGCGTGCGTCAGGATCAGTCAGCGATATCTGGCCCTCAGCCCTCGGGAGCTGCTCTTTGACCTTGGCGAGCTTGCGCATCTCCGCCTTGACCGCCGCGATCTTCTCCTTCAGCCGTGACACTCGAGCTTCGGGAACGGTTGCAGGCTCGCGGTCGGCACGATCGAGGTCATCGAGGTAGTGTTGGATCGCTTTCTCCAGATGCGCCAAGCGGGACTTGATCTTCTGCTCCGTAAAGTTCCGGTCGCGGTTGTTCACCGCCTTGAACTTGCTGCCATCAATTGCCACCACCGCCTCGCTGAAGAGCTTCATCCGGCGGCACAGCTCGACGAAGCGCGCGCAGAGCTTACGAATGGCCGGGCCGTTGTCCTTACGGAAGTCGGCGATCGTCTTGAAGTCCGGCATCAACCGACCGGTGAGCCAGACCACCTCGACATTGCGCTGGGCTTCGCGCTCCAGACGTCGGCTCGACTGCACCCGATTGAGATACCCGTAGATGTAGATCTTGAGCAGCGTCGAAGGGTGGTAAGCAGGCCGACCTGTCTCAGCTGGCACCGCTCCTTCAAAGCCCAGCTCCTTCAGATCGAGCTCGTCGACGAAGGCGTCAATGACCCGAACGGGATTGTCCTCGGAGATGTAGTCGTCCAGGCACTCGGGAAACAGAGTGCTCTGAGATCGGTCCTCGCCTTCGACAAATCGCCTCATCGAGAGCTCCTAGCAGCCAACCGCAATTATACTACTCACCTCTCGACAGACTCGTACATCACAGCAAGGGAGAACGTGTCATGTTGGGCAACTCACGACTCATCGCATTCGTAGCAACGAAACGTCCTGAACTTGCCAAGGAATTCTACCGAGACGTGCTAGGCCTTCGATTGATAGAAGATGGCTTTTTCGCGATCGTCTTCGATGCGAACGATACGATGCTGCGAGTTCAGAAGGTCCAAGAACACGTTCCGGCGAAGAACACCGCCCTTGGATGGAGGGTTGACGGCATCCGCTCGAAAATCGATGAACTGATATCGAAAGGAGTTCAATTTGAACGCTACGAACGACTTCCCCAAGACAACCGTGGCATTTGGCGCACGCCGGAAGGGGCAGAAGTGGCATGGTTCAAGGATCCGGATGGAAACACCCTGTCCCTAACGGAGTGGCCCAGCTGATGAGCGGCCGCCCATCACCCGTTTTCACACAGCCTCGGCCGACTGGTGGCGGCCGCCGATGCGGTGGAATGGCGGGCAGGCGGATGAGCGCGAAGCGCAATTTGCCCGCTACCTCATGATCCGACCGCGCTGATTCCCGATCGCTCCAAACTGTCCGAACTGTCCGGTGCGGATATCCGCGGACACGCGCGCTGAGGTCGACCGGCTCGACGGCGGGCATGGCAGTGTCGCGTTTGCAAAATGGCGGACCTGATACCAGTATGCGACTCACAATGGCATTTGTACCGCGCTTTCTCACCGCGGGGCGTGACCACTTCTTTCTGCTCGGACCGCGCGGCACGGGCAAGACGCTGTGGTGCGCGCACGAGTACCCCGACGCGCTTCGAATCGATCTGCTCGATCCGGCCACCCTGCGCCAGCTCTCCGCGCTGCCTGAAAGGCTCGCAGATCTGGTGGCCGGAACGACAAAAGGGCAGATCGTCATCGACGGGATTCAGAAATTGCCCGAGCTCCTGGAAGTCGTCCACCTACTGATCGAGCGCAAGACAGGGCGGCAGTTCATCCTGACCGGATCGAGCGCCCGCAAACTTCGCCGCCACGGCGTGAACCTGCTGGGAGGCCGTGCCGCGGAAAAGCACCTTCACCCCTACATGGCCGCAGAGCTCGGCGATCGCTTCAGGCTCGACATCGCACTTCGACACGGCATGCTGCCCGTTGTGTGGGCTGCGGATGACCCAGGCGCGATTCTGGATGCGTATAACGGCCTCTACATTCGCGAGGAAGTGCAGGTGGAGGGTTTCGTCCGTAACGTCGGCTCCTTCACGCGTTTTCTAGAGGCAATGAGTTTCGCGCATGCATCCGTTCTGAACCTCGCGGCGGTCGCACGCGATTGCCAGGTCAGCCGCAAGACAGCGGAGGGCTATCTCGAGATCTTGGAAGATCTGTTGCTCGGCTTCCGTGTCGAGGTATTTTCCAAGCGAGCCAAGCGCGCCGTGGCGGCTCATCCGAAGTTCTATTTCTTCGACGTCGGCGTCTTTCGCGCGAATAGGCCCGCGGGCCCCCTCGATTCCCGAGCCGAACTTGACAGCGGTGCGCTCGAAGGCCTCGTCGCCCAACACCTGCGGGCTTGGTGCGATTATTCCGGCGGACGGCACACGCTGCACTATTGGCAGACGCGGTCGCGGGTCGAAGTCGACTTCGTCGTATACGGAGAGTCAGGGATCTACGCAGTGGAAGTGAAAGCCTCGCGACACGTTCGTCCCGAGGATCTCACGGCACTTGGCTCCTTTGGCGAAGACTATCCGCAAAGTCACCGCTATTTGCTCTACCGCGGGAAGGACCGGCTCAAGCGTGACAACGTGCTGTGCCTGCCTTGTGAGGAATTTCTGACTAACCTGCGTCCAGGGCATTTCCCAAACCGGACCGGGAGCTATACTCAATGACAATGTCGGTGCAGCGCCCCGGGACGCGACCGCAATGCGCAGCTATCACGAAATGAAATACCGCCGATACGGGCTTACGGTCGCTGTGATCCTCGCGGTCATTGCGGTCGAAGCGACGGGCTGGGTTCGTGATCACAGGTACGCCGCGTTGGCCGTCGTCACCTTGGGCCTGTTGCTCGGAGCGCCGGCGGGAGCGGCAGTAGGGAATAGGATTGAGGGTCAATTCAATCGCCGGAAATGATCCGGCTGGCCGCGTTGCCTCAGCTCAGATGCTACCGACGAGCGCGCGGGGGGCGACCGGATCGCGGCGGCGAGGCCGACGGTAACGTCTCTTGCGAGGCATCGGGTAACAAAGTTACGTGACGCAACATGCATTGCGTGAGCGTTGTCTCGAGCGCTGTCGCTCCTGGCCATGTCGATGACGGGATCGTCCGCCGATTTGGGCTTGGCACAAAAACGCACGTGGCAGAGGGCTCAATCTGTGAACTCGTTGAATCCCCGGCCACTCAGGATCATTGGCACACACTTCTCCGCCCGCGCTGCCCGCGTCTTCGCCTGCTTCGCGCCCGAAACATGAAAGATGTACGACTTCCTCCGTCCCGGCGTTAATGCGTCGAATGCCGCCTTCAGCTCCGAAGCCGCATTCAGCCTAACCTGCAGCTCCTCGGGAACCAGATACGCCGAAGCCGTCGTTTGGGAAATTTTCCTTCCCGACTCCTCGACCTGGATGGCTTCGTCGATGTAACTCCTCAGGGTCGGCTGCAGTGCCAAAATTTCTTGGGGAGAGGTGAATTTGATCCAGCGTCCCGCCTGTGTATGTTCTCCGATCTTTGTGAGAATGTGCTTCGGGTCCTTTAGCAAGACGCCTTTCAAGAACGAGAGCGCACACGCGTCCTTGAGCGGGATGATGATCGCCAGGTTCTTTCCGTGGTAGGTGAAGCAGGGCTTGCCCCAGTTCACCTCCTCGGCCAAGTCGCAGGCGAGTACAATCTTCCTCAGGTTATCGATTTCCTTCCGCCACTTTTTCGCGTATGGCGCCCTCATCGCGCGATCTCTCCCATTCGTCGGATTGCTGGCCAGCTTCGCGTCCGTGTCGACAGCGCTCATCGCTCCGGGTCGATTACGTCGCTTTAGCTCCCATGGTCTTCTTGTGAACCCCTCAGTCGCCATGCTCATCGAGAGCGATGGCGAACGGATCCAATCGGTCTTCGCGAATGCGAATACCAGCAAACACGCGGCGATCGCGCCCACGACCCCCTGCGGATCGACGATAGATCGGTCGCAGCCTAGCCCGTTGCAGGCAGCGCCTTGATCCATTTCAGCAGCGGCCCGGTCAGCTGCTGATCGGGCGTGCCGACTGCCATGCCCTCGGTGAAGTGGTTGGAGTCCTTCAGCTCGACGGACTGGGGGCAGCGGCTCTTGGTCTCGCACAGGCCCTTGATCAGGGCGGTGGCCGTGGCCCTCATCGGCTTTGGATCGAACTCCGCATAGCCATAGAACAGCGGGTACGGACTGGCGGTCAGGCGCGCGATCTGCGCCGACGCCGAGCCGAGGTCGGCGTCGTGGCCATAGTAGGGGTTCGGGCGTGCCGCCGGGGCGGTGGAATAGACCGGTGAGAGCATGATCACCCCCTTGACCGAGGACGCCTCCGCGCCGCGCACCTCGGGATGGGCGGCGTAGTCGGCGACGTGGTTGGCACCGGCCGAGTGGCCGAACAGCACGATGCGGTCGGGATCGCCGCCGTAGCGCGCGATATGGGCCTTGGTCCACGCGATCGCCGAGGCCAGGTCCTTGACGCCCGCCGGCCAGGGGTCCTTCGGCGCGAGGCGGTAGTCGATGTTGACCCCGACCATCCCGTTCTTGGCCGCCCACAGGGTGATGTTGTCGGGATAGAAGGCGCCGTGCTTGTCGCCCCGCGTGAAGCCGCCGCCGTGCACGAAGAGCAGCACCGGTAGCTTCTTGCCCTCGGCTCCGTCCGGCGTGAACACGTCGAGCTTCTGCAGGCGGTCGGAGCCATAGGCGATGTCCCGCTGGATACTGACGCCGGCCCAGGCCTCCTTCGGGAACATCGGCGCGTAGAGCTGGCCGATCGTGGGGTCCATGGCTTGGCCCGCGGCACGGACTTTCTCGGCGATGTTGACGGGAACCTGCGCGCTACTCGCCGTGGCGAGCAGCGCAAAGCCGCACGCGGTCGCGATGAGCCCTGTCTTCATTCGATCCTCCCGGGGGTCCGATCTGTCGCCGCTTCTGAGGCGCGCAGGATAGGGGCAGGTTTGAAAGGCCGTCAATCCGACGTTGGCGCCCAAGGCACTTCCGCGGGCGGACCGACGAATGTCACACCCTCACGTCCACAGCGGAGTGGGGTCGGGGGCGTGGAGCAGAGGGGCCACCTCACGAGACTCCGAGCCCCGGCTATCCGCAGTCTCGTTCACGTGCTCGCGGAAAGCTTCCGACCGCCGCGCGGATTCTGATTGCAGTCCTCGGTAGAACGATCATCGGACGCGAAGCTCGCGAGGAAGCCGCCTGATCAGCGCGCGTTCATGAGCAAGCGTACGTTCACAAACTGATTCGGGAACAGCGCCCCGTCTCTGTTGTCGAGGTACGCCTTCAGTTTTACGGTGCCGGTTGCCGGGTCGATCTCGTTGTCGATTGCTGTGAGCCGGCCAGTGGCAAGCCGCACTGAGCCGCCCGCCCGGTTCCTCACTTCGACCACGGGGGTTGTCCCGCTCCTGAGAAGCGCATGCAGCCGAGGCAGAACGTCCTCTGAGATCGGGAACACAACGGCGATCGGGTTGAGTTGCGTAACGATCACGAGTGTGTCTCCGGCGTGGACGAAATTTCCCGGGTCCACCTTGCGAAAGCCGGCAACGCCCGACATAGGAGCTCTGACTTGGGTATAGGCCAGTAGCCTTTGCGCCTCCGCGACAGCGCCCTCGTCGGCCGGAATCGCCGCCTCGGCTCGCAGCTTGCGGTCCTCCAACAGTTGAGTCGTGGTGCGGTCGAGCTGCGCCCGCAGCTCAAGTGATTCGATCGATGCGAGCAACTGCCCCACCTTGACCGACCGGCCCTCCACGAAACCTATAGAGACCAACCGACCGTCGACGGGCGCTGCGACCTTCACCGTGGCAGCAGTGACCAGGCCCAGGGCCATGACGTAACCGGGGTTCCATGTCCTGGTGGGCCTAGCCGCGAGCGATGCCAGGGGAGGGCTGTTGGCAGGAGCCTGAGGCGCGGCCTGGCACAGATGCGCGGTCGCGAGGAGGTAGGCGAGCAGCGGTGCCTCGGCCATGATTCACCCGCCGGCGATGGTAACTTTCGGGGAGTTTACTCGATCTAGCCCACGGACCGCCCGTAGCCGGTCAGACTCGCTCCTTGGACAACGCCAGTGCATCTGCCACGCGCTGGAGACGAGTGCAGAACATCATGAAGTCCGGACTTCTTCCGGCTGAAGAACTGTGATGAGCCTTGGGCGCCGGAATTGCGCCGTACTTGATCAAATCAGGGCGCGGGTCCGCACTCAGAGGTAACTGAGCCACCAACTGCGCTCGCGTTGCCTGAGGGCGGCATACCACCGACACAGAGGGAACAGCGCGAGCACCACCACGATCCAGAGCGCGTAGATCGCCGGCAGTCCGACGTTCCAGCCCGGAGGCGCACTGAAGGGAAAGTGACCAAGATCCGGGGACTCGAAGGTCTCGCTCACCTCGCCATAGCGCAGATAGCTGACGGCGACCACGCCGAGGTGAATAAGATAGAAATGCAGCACGTAGAAGAACAGCGGCACCTTACCGATGATGAGCGCTGGACGCAGCGCCGGTGGGACCCGACCGTCGAATGCGCGCAGCAGCAGGAGGGCGGGACCCAGCGTCATCAGCAGAAACAGCAGCGACGGGGGGTACTTCGTCGTATTGAGAAACGACATCAAGGTCCAAAGCGGCGTGCGCTGCGCCGACCACGGCGCCGGATCACCGTACAGGTCGAGCAGACGCAACACCACGAATCCCGCCACCAGCGCGCTGCCCAGCGTCAACAGCCAGCGTTGCCTGAACGCGGCTTCACGGTGATACGCTGCGCCCAGCACATAGCCCATGGCCGTGACCCCTACCCAGGGAATCAATACGTAGGACACCTGTACGACCGTGTGGCTGCCGCGGTACACGACTCCGGGCTGATGCAGGAACATCCACAGAGGGTCGACGCCGCGAGCCATTCCGGTGGCGTCAAAGGCGTTATGGCCGAATATAAGCACCGCGCCAAAGCAAGCGATCGCCCATAGCGGCAGCCACAGAAGGGCTGATAGCACGATCATTGACCAGCCCAACGCCCAGAGAACCGTGATGATGGTTACGTGGTAGTCGAGGTTGAACTGCAGGGCAAAGCGCATCACGACGAGTTCGAGAAACAGCAGCCATAGCCCCCGCGTGACGAGAAAGCGCGACAGCTGCGACTTCGACATGCGGACCAGCGTCAGGTATGCCCCGGTGCCCGTCAGCAAGAAGAAGACTGGTGCACAGATGTGGGTGATCCAGCGCGTGAAAAACAGCGCCGCGGTCGTGGTCGAAAGATCGGTGGGACTTGCAGCCGGGTCGCCGAAAAAATCCCGCACGTGATCGAGCGCCATGATGACCATGATGATTCCGCGAAGGAGATCGATGGATTCAACGCGCGAGCGCATCGGGAAGCCCTGAGTCGTGATCGTCGATTCCGCCGCTCGAAAGTCTGCCACTGGCATGGCTTGTAGTTCCAGGGAACATGCCGATGCGTCCGCTGGTGGCGAACAGCGTGCGCACCCCCGAGCGGCTGCCCACCGATGCGCTCGCGGATCGCAGCACAGGCCCTGCCCGCGCGTGTGCTCACGAACTGCCTCGCGCAGGATCGACTGTCAGACAAGACGCCAATTGGCAGGGCCGGTCCCGAGAAAGCCCCCGCCGACTTCATCGGCGGGGGCAGTCGGTGTGCTCGGGGTAGATCGAGGGGTCGTTCGCGAATCGTCCGGCGGCGCTCGACTACCGGCACGGACGACCGGGTCGGCCACTCAATAACGCAACGGCGGGATCGTGTTGAACACACCCCACGGGGTGATCTTTCCCTCTCCGTAGATATTCTCCGTCCCGGTGATGCCGGCGATGTAGGCGTCCTGGTAGAACAGGTACAGGGGCTTGCCGTTGTAGGTCACCTGATGCGTGCCGTCGGGCCGCGTGAGGGTCCCGAGAGCGTCCTGGTCAACGCCGGGCCCCGCTTCAGGCGCGTCGGAGGTGAGGACCGGTGGCCAAGGCACCGCCGCACAAATGTCCTGGCAGGCGCTCTCGTGGCCATAGTCCGTGCTCAATGCGTAGACGGGAAAGCTGGCGTTGGCGAAGACGCTGAAGTCATTGTTCATCGATGCGGCCAGCACGGTCCGCTCCTGCCCAGTGCCGCCGAGTGGAGCGGTCTCCAGCTGCAACCGAGCTTTGCCAGGTGCGGGGCGGCCCCGACTGGGCTCGACCAGGTACCAAATGCCCGTCGGACTGGTCACCGGGTCGAACAAGTTGGCCCCCTCCGTCTCCCCTGGCGTTTCGTCCAAGAAGAACCGATATAACGGTAGACCTGCGTAAGTGACCTGCTGTACCGACATGCCAGAGAGCACGTCGGTGCGAGTCACCGTCCCGAGGAGGGCGGGATTGACCCCCGGCCCTGCGATGGGGGCACCGTTGGTGAGGAGCGCCGGCCAGAGGACAGTGTCGCAAGGGCTCCCTAGAACATCCGACTTGTTGCTGCACGCGAATGTCAGCGCGCCCGTCGTCAGCGAATGGATCTGGTCGGAGGTGAGCAAGTACAGCGTGCAACCGGCGTAATCGGCCGAACCGACGACGAGAATGGTGCCGAAGGATGTCGAGGCAGTAGAAACCGTCGCCGGGCCGGTCGGGGCGCCGGTTACCGCGGTGTTGCAAGAGACGCCAGTCTGGGCGCTCGCGGGCGAGCCGAACTGCAGGGCAACGAGGCTCAACGTGAGCATGACGACGAGGCGATACAGATTCTTATCGTGGATCATGGTTGTCTCCCGGAGAATTAGAGGAGGTGTACTGACGAGAGCCCGAACTCGGGCGAGCTCGGAGGGGTCGGCAGCCGGTATTGGGCCGCAGCACGCCGGAGGAGCTCGACAACCGATGCGCTCCCGATGAGCCGCGCGGGCCGACTCGGCGGATTCGTGCGGATTCGGACGCCTGCGGAAATTCGTGCTCGTTCAAATGGCGGGCCATGGCCGCGGTCTCTCACGATCGCGCTCGAGTTCGGGCGAGGGGAATCCTCCCCGCCCCGGCGCTCGGGTCGCATCGGTGGAAACACCCAATTTGCCCCGCCGGGACTCCGAGATTGGAAACGCAGACGGCGCGCCCTCGCCCAGGCGGATGCCGGCTCAAGGGGGGGGTGGATCGCCCCTGCGAAACGTCCGACAGGGGGGCTCCGGCGTGCCCAACCTGAGCCCACAAAGCTGTGAGGAAGGCAGATTTCCCGAATCTCCGCTGCGCCCGAGAAAGGCTTCAGAGCAATTTCATCGCCGTTTCAAGACGGCGAGGCCCAGCCCGACGAACAATGCAGGCGAGGTCTCGGGCCGTCGGGCCCTAGCAGCGGAGATTCGGATTCCTGTGAAGCTCCTCGAGCGCGAGCGATACCTGGCCGATCTCGGGAAGTGGCTTGCCGAAGCGGGCGAGCGCTCCGGCTGCGTCGCGCTCGTCGGCGGCGAGGCGGGCATCGGCAAGACAACACTGCTCGAGGAGCTTGCGAGACAGCACCCCGGCTCCCGTGTGCTCTGGGGCGCGTGCGACGCGCTCTTCACCCCCCGCCCGCTCGCTCCCCTGCACGACATCGCGAGCCAGGCGCGGGGTGCGCTCCTCGCGACCCTGGGCTCGGGTGCGAGCCGGGTGGAGATCTTCACGGCGGCACTCGAGGAGCTGCGGCGGGAAAGCGGAACGCTTGTCGTGCTCGAAGACATGCACTGGGCAGACGAGGCGTCGCTCGATCTGCTCAAGTTCCTCGGCCGCCGCATTCAGCGCACACACGCCTTGCTCGCCGTGACCTATCGGGAAGCGGAGATGAGCGCATACCATCCGCTGCGCTTCGTTCTCGGGGATCTCCCGCGAGCCAGCACGCGGAGCATGACCCTCGCACCTCTCACCGAGTGCGCGGTCGAACAACTTGCAACATGCGCTGGCCGGGCCGCGAAAGGGTTGTATGCGATCACGGGCGGCAATCCGTTCTTCGTGGCCGAAGCGCTGGCCGCCGGCTCAGGCTCGGTCCCTGCGACGGTGCGCGACGCCGTGCTCGCGCGCATGGCGCGCGTCGACTCGATGACGCGCGAGTTCGCCGAGCTTGTCTGTATCGTCCCGGGGAAGACCGATCGCTGGCTGCTCGAGCAGCTCCTGGGGACCGTTGAGCTCGATTTCGACGGCTGCCTCGGCATCGGAATGGTGCGGGACGAGGACGGGGCACTCGCCTTCCGGCACGAGCTTGCCCGGCGCGCGCTCGAGGACTCGCTGCCGCCCGCTGGTCGGCAGGCTCTGCATGCGCGAGTCCTGTCGGCCCTCGCAGCGCGCCCGGGCATTGCGGCCGCGCGGCTCGTGCACCATGCCGACGGGGCGCGCGATGGAGCTCAGGTCCTGCGATACGCGCCGATTGCGGCGGATGAGGCCACGCAGGTCGGGGCGCACCGGGAAGCGGCCGCGCATTACGAGGTCGCGCTCCGCTACGCAGCCGATCTCTCCCCGCAGGAGCGCGCGATCCTTCAGGAGCGAGCGGCCCACGAATGGGCGCTCACCGGCGAGTACCAGCGTGCCACCGACCAGCGGCGCGCGGCGCTCTCGGTCTGGCGCGCTTCGGGCGATCGTGTGCGCGAGGGTGACACGCTGCGCTGGCTGTCGTCGCTCAGCTGGTTCTGCGGCGATCTCGCGGCGGCGAGTCGGCACAGTATCGACGCGGTGGCGACGCTCGAAGCGGTGCCGCCGGGCCCGGAGCTCGCGATGGCGTACTGCAATCGGGCCGACCTCGACATGGAGGCGCACGAAGCGAACTCGGCGATCGGATGGGCACGGCGGGCAATCGAGCTCGCGGAGTCCTGCGGGAGCGAGGCGATCATGATCCATGCACTCAACACGCTCGGCACGGTCCGGCTCATCTCCGGTGACGCCTCGGGGTGGTCCGATCTCGAGCGGACGCTCGAGCTCGCCCTGGCCGGCCGCCATCAGACAGAGGTGGCCCGTGCCTACATGAACCTCGGCGCAATGGCGGTATCTCGCCGGGATTACCTCCAGGCGTCGGGATACCTCGGTGCGGGGCTGGCGTTCTGCGGCGAGCACGGCCTCGACTCGGTCGGGCTCTACCTGCTCGCATACCGTGGCCGCATGAGGTTCGAGCAGGGCGACTGGGACGGCGCGAGTGACGATGTGGGCGCGGTGCTGCGCCATCCGCGCACCACGCCGATCACGAGCATCCCGGCGCTGCGGACGCTCGGCCACATCAAGGTACGCCGCGGTGACGGCGACGCGAGCGCGCCGCTCGACCGTGCCCGCTTGCTGTCGGACGCTCAGCCGCAGCTGCAGCGCGTCGGCACGCTCGCGGCGATTCGCGCGGAGGCCGCCTGGCTCGCGGGCGATCGCGAAGGCGTGATTCGCGCGGCTCGGCCAGCCTATGATCTTGTGCGAGACCGGCGCGATCCACGGATGAAGGGCGAGCTTGCGGCCTGGCTCGCGCGAGCATGCGCCCTGGATGAGTCGCCGGCGGATATCGCGGAGCCGTATGCGCGTGAGATCGCGGGAGACTGGCGCGGGGCGGCGAGCGCCTGGCGCACGCTCGGCTGTCCGTACGAGCACGCCTGCGTTCTCGGATGGTATGCAGGTGATGAGGAGCAGCGCGAGGCACTCGCGCTGCTCGAGCGGATCGGGGCGCGCCCCGCCGCGCAAGCTGTGCGCAGGCTGATGCGCACTCGGGGAGTGCGGGGGGTTCCGCGCGGCTCACGCCCCTCGACGCGCAGCAATCCGTTCGGCCTCACGCGCCGCGAATCCGAGATCCTGGCACTCCTCTCGGAAGGCCTTAGAAACGCGGCGATCGCGAAGCGCCTGTTCGTCTCGCCGAAGACGGTCGATCACCACGTCTCGGCAATCCTCGCGAAGCTCGCCGTGCCATCACGCGTGCAGGCGGTGCTGTTCGCTCGTAGGCAGGCTGTGCAGAGCGCCGCCGCCATGGGCCGTTGAGCTACCCGGGTGATGATCGACAGGTACGCGTAAAGCACCCAGAATCTCCGGTCGAGTCATTGCGAGGGCTTTTTTCAAAGGCAAAGGCCGACAGCACCGGTTCACTTGATGGCATCGGTTCGTCAAAGTGTCGGCCAGAAGATCGGCTTGGATTTATCGAGCGGAGGGCGTCCCATGGAACTCACGGGTGGATGTCTGTGCAAGGCAGTGCACTACCGGATCACCGAAGTACCCGTCACCGCGCGGGCATGCTGGTGCCGATGTGTCAGACGATCGGCGGTGGCAGTGGCGCGCCAGCAGCGCGCCGAACAGAGTGCACAAACTCGCGACCAGGTCCGCCTCCTGCTTGAGACGCGGGCGCATGAAGAAGGACGCCTGCCGCGGCGAGCGGCCGCTGGACCGCGCCGAGGTACTCGCACCCGGACGCTCCAGATAACTGCGATAGAGCTTGGTAGCGTGTTCAGGTTGCAGAGGACTTCAAAGAGCTATCCGGAGCTGCCCGCCCAATCCCTGGGCACCTCACAGCTACCATGCTGGCAATTTTTTCGTGCCAATTGCTTTGTTAGGTGCAATTGGCCTGATAGTAGACCATCTGGACGCCAGGGCGCAGCTTCAGCGCGTCGAGCACTTCCGCATCCTCGAGTCCCTTCAGCTGGAACAGGGCGCTTGCAGTCCATCGCGAGCCGAGGTCGGGGAGGGCCCAGCTTCCAAGCGCAGCAAGGCCGTTCGGCGGAGGCAATGAGCGCCCCGCCCCGCTCTTCAACTTCCCGGTGCAGGGCGAACAGGGCCCGTGCCCAATCCGGCTCGGCACCGACGGCATCGATATCGTCGAGGCACAGGCATTCGAACTCGCCCAAGCCCTCCAGGGTGCTGTTGCCAAACGAGGCGAGCTCAACCAGCGGCAGATAGCCCGCACGCAAGCGTTCGCTCGCGAGTACGCAGGTCGCCTGGAGCAGGTGAGACTTGCCTGTTCCAGGAAGTCCCGAGATCCAGGCCGATCCGCTCGCGCGCCCTTCGGCCAACGCCTTCAAATGTTGAGCGGCTTCCGCATCCCGCCCAGGCAGAAACGTCGCGAACACAGCGCGATCGGGTATGCGTATGCTTGCCGTCGCGGGTAATCGGGCGCTCGCCCGCAACGCCGAGCATGAGCGGCTGACTCGGACCGTAGATGTCCGCATCGAGCACGCCGCCGCGGGCGCCAGCGCCGCCCACACGAACGCGAGATTGACCGTAACGGTCGATTTGCCGACCCCGCCCTTCGCGGAGGCGACCGCGACGATATTCTTCACGCCTTCCAGGGGCTTGAGGGTCCGCTGTACGGCATGGGCCTCGATCCGCGGCTTGAGGCGAACCTCGAGCTCCCCCACGACACGCTGCGCGCGTACGTGCTCCCGCAGAACGGGCTCGATCTCCCCGACGTACCCGCCACGGGAAATCCCAAGCACAGCCGCGCGACGTGTCAGCTGCCCTCGGCCTCGATAGCCGCGATGGCCCGAGCAGCGCCGAGCGTCTCTTCCAAATACGGATCGAGGTAGCTTTCGGCGGCGGCCCGCAGGGCAATCGGATCGGTGGACCGTGACATGGGGACAGAACCTACCGCGACTCTCGGAAAAGATGAGCGCGAGTCGCGCTGACGGGCAGCAGCTCGTCGCGACCCTTCACCTTCACCTCGAGCGCGCCCCGGAACGTCCGATAGATGCGGTCTATTGCGGCGACATTGACCACGACGCTGCGGTGGATCTGCCAGAACACCTGCGGATCGAGCTTCTCGCGCATCTGACGAAGGGACGACGTCAACAGGAAGCCGCCGTGGGGAGTGACCACCGTCGTGTATTTCTGATCGGCGCGCAGATAGGAGATTTCGGCCACGGCAAGAACGCGCAGCTCCCCGGCGGACGGGACGGTGAGCCATTTGAGATAGCGCGAATCCGGCGGCGCGAGCTCTTTCAGGAGCTCGGCGATCCGATGCAGGTCGGCCGGAGGCTGGCTGAGGCGCGAGCGCAACCTTTCGATCGCGACGCCCATGCGCGTGCGCGAGATCGGTTTGAGCACGTAGTCGAGCGCGCCTTGCTCGAAGGCGGAGACGGCGTACTGGTCGAACGCCGTGATGAACACCACGTGGGCACGTCCGTTCAGGCGCTGTGCGACTTCGAGTCCGTTGAGTCCAGGCATCTGGATGTCGAGGAAGAATACGTTCGGGCGGTACTTCTCGACCGAGGCCACCGCCTCCAGCCCATCGCCGACCTCGGCCAGGATGTCGAGCTCCGGCCACAGCGCCGCAAGCATGTCGCGAATCTCCCGTCGAACGAGCGGCTCGTCCTCGGCGATCACTGCGCCAGTCATGGCTGCCTCACCGCGACGCGTCGCGCGCCTCGGCCACGGCACTGCGTGCCAAAGTCTCCCGCAGCCCGGAAATCAGCGCTTCGAACCGCGGCTCCGCTTCCGGGCGTCCGAGCTCGTAGAGATCACGCACTTCGGCGAGCTGCCGCAGCAGCTCCGGAGCATCGATCTGTGCTTCGGCAACCGCCAACCGCGAGGCCGTGAGGCTGCGTTCCGCGCGCACGCGCTCGAGCTCGCCCGCGCGCAACCGAGTGAGGAGTCGTCGGGCACTGCGGCGGTTGAGAAAGACCATCACGAAGGTCCCCCAGACGGCCGCGACGCTGAGAAAATGGTTGAGAGCATCCAGTAACGTGCGCTCGGACTCGACCCGACCCCACGCGTAGGACAGCATCGACTGGACGAGTACGTTCGCACCCGAGGCGGCAAGCGCAACGACCGCAAACGTGCCCCACACGCTCGAGCCTCGGCGCACGACTGCATCGCCTGCGAATGCAGCCCAAACGACGATCAACGCGGTGATCGCCTGCCTCAATAGGCTCTCGAGCAAAGGGGGCTGTGCAGGCTTGTGCCATGCCTCGAGCCACGGAATCACCGCGAATACGAATGCCAGGGCCTGCGTCGCGACAACGGTCCGCCACGGCAGCGCGCGCAGCGCGACGCCGGCACGAGCACTGGCCGAGTTCCGCTCCATCTCAATGAACCGGAAGGCGGATGCTCGCAACCACGCCTTGCGGCTCTGCGGGACGGAGCGTGAGCGCCGCCTCCGGACCGTACATCATCACCAAGCGCTGGCGAATGTTTGCAAGCCCGGTGCCTCGCCCGAGGCGCACATCGAGACCTCTGCCGGAATCGGCCACGCTCAGCAGCAATCGATCCCGGTCGCAGCCCGCACTGACGCGGATGAGACCCCCCTCGACCTTCGGACCGACACCGTGCTTGAGCGCATTTTCGACCAGGGTGAGCAGCATCATCGCAGGCACTTTGAGCTCTCCCAGCTCATCTCGCGTGTCGATCTCGTAGACGAGGCGTGTGCCCATGCGGGCGCGGTAGATGGCGAGATAGGCGTCGACGAGCTTCAACTCCTCCGAGAGCGCTACCTCGGAGTCGCGCAGGCGCGGAAGCGCCGCCTCGAAATAGCGTATGAGGTTCTCGAGCATCGCGACGGTCGCGCGGCGGTCGCTGCGCGACAGAGCGCGAACGACCGACAGCGTGTTGAAGAGGAAATGCGGCTCGACTTGCGCGCGCAGAAGCTGCAGCCGGGCCTGCATGAGCTCGGTATCGAGACTCGTGCGGCTGATCTGCGACTTGATGAGCTCGTCCGCCGCCTCCCGTCGGTCGCTGTGATAGGCGAGTACGGCGACGACCAGACCCGGAGTGAGCAGCCCATCGAGCGCATAGCCGAGGCTGGACCAATCCCAAGTCCACCGCACCCCTTCGATCCACAGGCACCACCCTCCCATGAGAGCGGTCATGACGAGCAGCACGCCGAAACGCGGAAGAGCCGCCCGCGGCGCGAGATTGACGACCACGGGGGCGAATGCGATTCCCGGGAACATCGCCAGGAAGCCGAGGCCGCCGCTCACCAGGAACTCGTACGAAAACGCGTGCAGATTGCCCGCGAACAGCGTCGGCAGGGCGCCCTCGATCGTCCACACGACGTTGAGGAACACCGAGACCGCCAGCACGCAGCCGTATCCATTGTAAAGGCCGCGTAGACGGTCGAGATTGAGGGGCCGGTAGCGCGGCAACGCGATAGCTGCGGTGTTCATGAGAGTCCCCGGCCGGACGTGCAACTGCAGTGCGCGGATTGTAGGCACCGCAGCGTATGGAAGTCATGTCTCGACGCAGCGAGATAGCGAAAAAAGCGCTGCTTTTGAAGCTCCTCGGCACTCGAATCGGGCCGCTCAATCCGGTCCAAACGCATTCGTTCCACGATTTCTTCGCTTCGTCGGAAAGTGGCGGCGAGCCGGTGCCCGAACATCGATTCTGCGCTCCAGGCAGGTCGCGCGACCGGCCCGAGCGGCCCCTCCGGGCTGTTCAACCCAACAAATGAAGGGGAGCGATTATGAAGATCTTGATCAAATCGATGACTGCCGTCATCGCCCTCGGCAGCCTGGCTCTCGGGAGCGGATACGCCATGGCAGGCTGCGGGGTAGCGGTACCGACCCCACCCGGGGTGAAACCGATGGTTTACCGCGACGACGGTAGCGGGCATTTCGTCCGCGCGAGCCTCTTCGGGCCGTTCTTCACCTCGCCGATCACCGGACTGTGGAAATTCACGTTCACGGCCCATGGCGATGTGGGGCCGGGGGCGCCTTCGAACGCTCTACCGTTCCCCGACGGCACGCCTGTCGATGCGGGTTTCGTGACCTGGCACGACGATGGAACGGAACTCATGAATTCCGGTCGCACACCTGCAGCCGGCAGCTTCTGCATGGGCGTGTGGAAGCAGACCGGGCCGCGAACCTTCAAGCTCAACCACTGGGCGCTGTCGTGGATTCCGGACTACAAGCCCGGCATGACAGACTCGTGGTCGCAGATCGCCGGCGGCATCGATGAGATATTCGAGGCACTCGGGCCCACCAACATTCAGGAGGCCATCACTCTTACGAGCGACAACTCGTACACCGGATCGTTCACGATCACGCAGTACGTCAACGATGGGACCACCGATCCGATCACCGATGTGAGCAAGGCCCCGATAGCCTACGTGATCCTGGGCAACATCAGCGCCCAGCGCGTGACCGTCGACTGACAGCGAGAACCGGTTCGGCGCGCTCAATCCCTCCTCGCGGCCGCCGGGCACTTCGGGCCGGGGAGGTGCGACCTATCGCACCTCCCCGGCCTTGTTCCGCGAGCTCGCGGCCGATCCGCCTGTCGGCCCTGAATAGTGCGCCGCGAGCGTGACCGGAGGCGTGCCGCACTGACCGGGCTGCTCTGCGAGTGGAAAGCGAACGAGTACCCACGAAAGCAAGCTGAGGTCAGGAAGCGCCTGGCGACCGCCAAAACCATCGGCGAGGCCGAAATCACGAAGCTCTACGCGGCTGCCCATGAGGTGAGCCTCTCGTACATCGGGTACGCGCTCACTGCGTACGCACGAGCCGACCGGGAGCGCGTCCGGTACTACCAGCGCCGGCGCGACGAAGAGGAAGCGGCAGCGGAGGAGGAGCACGCGGCATGGACGGCCGATTTCGAGGCTCGGCAGGAGGCCGATCGCCAGCACTGGGAACAGCTCTGGCGCGAGCATCGCGAGGAGACTCGCCACCGCGAGGTCGTGGGGGAACTCAGGGCCATCGGGACGGCCGGGTTCGTGACCGCAGTCGGCACCGTACTCGAAGTCTTCAAGAAAAATTGTGACTCATGCGAGCAGGCGCTCCACCCTCATGCATAGATCCGGGTCGCGTAACGGTGCGAGACTTCGTTTCTGCATTAGGCCGAAGGCAATGGCCAACGCTGTCATGTCGTCTGAAAAGCGGGCAGCACCTGCGGACCAATCCGACGCCATCAGCGCATCCACACACTCGTGATCGTCAGTGATGCGACATCACATAGCGCCGAGACATCTTCGCATTGTGTTCAGATTGCAGCCCCCCGTGTTGCCTCACGTAATTCTGTTACCCAATGCCTCACATGAGACGTTGCCGTCGGCCTCGCCGCGGCGATCCCGTCGCCACCCACATCAAGCCCCATTCATAGTCCGGCTCGCACCGTCTGTGCGCGATCTGAGAACGCGCACCGACCCCGGTGGTGAGGGCAACGTAGCCACCCGCGCGCTCGTTAGTCACATTTGAGCAGAGGCAACGATTCTCGCGAGTACCATTTTTCGTGAGGCAATGCGAAGAATTATCAGAGCGGCGACCTATGGAGCCGCGCTTCTACAGTGAATGGATTTGCCGTCGATGAGTTGCGTTCTGTGTTGCAGAAATCGATCCGCCGCGGGTTGGTGGAGGAGGCGGCGCTCGCGGCTTATGAGCTCTTTGCAAACGGGGCGGAAACGGAAGAGCTGCTGTGGCGCAGGCAGGAGATCATCGCAACCGAGACCGTGGGGTTTGGCCTGCTCCATGCGCCGGCCGTCATCGAGGCGCTATACGCACAGGCGACGCGCATGCTCGATCGCGGCGACCGCTGGATCTATTGCGCGCATGCGGTGCGGCTGCTGGCCACGGCGCCGAGGGACGGCATGTCGATGGAACTGGCCGGGTGGACGCGGGCCGTAGTGGAGCGGGGCGAGCGCAAGCCTGTGGTGGAAGACTACATGCTCGACCTGCACACCCGCCGAGGGGTCGAAATGGGTCGCGACCTGGCGCACCCCGCGCGCGCGACTGTCTCGAGCGAATCGACGGCCCTCCGCGCTCGAAACTCGTGCACAATCGATGCATCGGTGAGGTGTCCCGCCTCGCATTCCAGGGGATCTGCAGAAATGAGAGTGACCCTCCTCCACGCCTCGCGTCCCTCGGTGTACGGGGGCGCTGAAGCGGCATCGTCGCTATGCATCCGGATCAGTCGATGGCTCCTCTTGTGCGTCCTCGTGCTGTCGCTCGGTGTGACACGCGTGAACGCGGCGGGATCGGAAAGGCTGCCCGTGCGCGTGGTGGTTGTCACCACCTTCGAGCTCGGTAACGATACGGGCGACACACCGGGCGAATTTCAAGCCTGGGTGGAGCGCTTGCCCCTGCCGCAGATCCTCCCGTTTCCATTGGGCAATCATCCACTGCGGTACAACGCCGAGAAGCAGGTCCTCGGGATCGTCACGGGCGAAGGCTCGCTGCGCGCCGCGGCCTCGATCATGGCCCTCGGCCTCGACGACCGTTTCGATCTCTCGAAGGCGTACTGGATCGTGCCCGCGATCGCCGGCATCGATCCTACGTATGCCTCGGTCGGCTCCGCCGCTTGGGCGGAGTGGATCATCGATCGAGACCTCAACTTCGAGATCGATGCGCGTGAGATCCCGCCAGATTGGTCGACCGGACACGTCCCGCTCGGACGCAGCAAGCCCTTTCAGCCGCCGGCCCCTGCCCTAGATCGGCCCAATGGCGTCAACGGTTATCACCTCAACCCCGGACTGGTCGAGTGGGCCTATCAACTCACGCGCCATGTGCATCTCGACGACACATCGGCCCTGAAGAGCCTTCGCGCCGGCTATGTACGCTACCCCAATGCCCTGAAGCCACCCTTCGTTCTCAAAGGTGATGAAGTTTCCGCCTCGGATTGGTGGTTGGGCGTGCGCATGAATACCCTGGCCGAGCGGTGGATGACCTACTGGAGCCGCGGCAGAGGTCGCGCGGTCACGACGGCAATGGAGGACTGCGGCATCCTCACCTCTCTCACCTCCCTTTCTCGCGCCCACCGCGTGCGGCTCGACCGCGTTCTTGTGCTGCGCACGGGGTCCGACTACACCGTCCCCGCAACCGGTCAGACGGTCACGCAGCTTCTGGCAGGTGAGGCGGAGGAGGATGCCGCCCTGTCGGCGTATCTGCCCGCGCTCGAGGCCGCATATCGCGTCGGCAGTCCCGTAGTAAACGAGATCGTTCGCAATTGGGCGAGGTACGCTGAGCAGACACCGGTCGGGAAATGACGGCCTGCTCATCATGTTCTTGCATACGAGAACTCCCCGCATCGGCGTCGTCGGTAGTGCCGCCGCGGATCTCACGACCTTCAGCGATGTGTTTCCACGAGCAGGTGAAACGCTGTTTGGCAAGCGATTCACTCTCGGCTTCGGCGGCAAGGGTGCCAATCAGGCCGTTGCCGCGCGACTTTGTGGTGCCGATGTCCTCATGGTCGCCCGCGTGGGCAACGACGTGTTCGGCGAGGCCATCGTGCGGAACTTCGCCTCTTACGGAATCGACACGACACACGTGCGGATCGTGCCAGCCGCTTCCACGGGGGTCGCGCCCATTTTCGTCGAGCCGAATGGGCAGAATCGCATCATCGTAGTGAAGGGCGCGAACGAGCATCTGCGGCCGGTCGACGTCGACGCGGCGGCGCCGCTGCTCCGCGGGGTCGACACGATCATTGTGCAGTTCGAGATTCCGCTCGAGACGGTGTATCACACCGTGCACTTCGCAAGGACCCACGGTATCCGCTGCATCGTCAATCCGGCGCCGGCACTGCCCATGGACGTGAGCCAGCTCAGGTCAGCGGACTACCTCATTCCGAACGAGACCGAGGCCGAGCTGATCACGGGCCATCCCGTGCATGCGGTCGAGGAGGCTCGTGTCGGTGCTGCGGCGCTGCTGCAGAAAGGCTTCCGCAAGGTGGTGCTCACGCTCGGCGCACGCGGCTCGTTGGTTGCGGACGCATCGGGGAGCACGGAGATCCCGCCGTTTCCCGTCACGCCGGTCGATACGACCGGCGCCGGCGACGCCTTCATCGGCAGTCTTGCGGTGTTTCTCGCCGAGGGCCTCCCGGAATTGCAGGCCGCTGCAAGGGCGAATCTGTATGCAGCGCTTTCCACCACTCGAGAGGGTACCCAGAAGTCATTTCTCGCCCGGGACGAGTTCGAGGCGGCCTGGACGAGCGCAGCCGCGCACCGATAATCGCTCCGCGGCGATTCCTCCTGGTCCTCAGCCGCCGAGACACGAGGACGCATTGAATGTGGGTCGTGCGTAGCTATCCGTTGGCGGTCGCCTTGTGCGTCATAACCATGCTGTGCTGGGGCTCGTGGGCCAACACGCGCAAGCTCGCACGCCGCGACTGGCGCTTCGAGCTCTACTACTGGGACTACGCCCTCGGCGTGTTGCTACTGACGTTGGTGCTGGGATTGACGCTCGGCAGCAGCGGCACGGCAGGCCGGCCATTCGTTCACGATCTCACCCAGGCCTCAGCCGCCAGTTGGGGCTCGGCATTGCTCGGCGGCGCCATTTTCAACTTGGCGAACATTCTTCTTGTGGCGGCCATCGAGATTGCGGGCATGGCAGTCGCATTCCCGATCGGCATCGGCCTTGCGCTTCTCATCGGAGTGATCCTCAACTACATCGCAGAGCCCATAGGAAACGTAGCGCTGCTCAGCGGCGGCGTGTTACTCGTGCTGCTCGCCATCGTTCTAGATGCCGTCGCCTATCGCTGGGCCGGCGGCGCCGCCGCAGTCAGCAGAAAGGGGCTGGTCCTGTCGCTCGCATGTGGCGTATTCATGGGGTTGTTCTACCGTTTCGTCGCCGCGTCGATGTACGACGACCCGAGCTTCCCGACCGACGGCAAATTGGGTAGCTACGCGGCTGTCTTCGTGTTGGCGGTCGGCGTCGTTCTCAGCACCTTCGTGTGGAACACGCTCGCGATGAAACGACCGTTCGTGGGCTCTCCCGTGGGTTTCGGCAGCTACTTTCGCGGCAGCTTTGGCAATCATTTCACCGGCGTTCTGGGCGGCGTGATCTGGGGGACGGGCATGTCGCTCAATCTGATCGCCTCCGGTCGGGCGGGTTACGCCATCTCTTACGGTCTGGGCCAGGGTGCGACCATGGTCGCGGCGGTCTGGGGAGTGTTCATCTGGAAGGAGTTTCGCGCGAGTCGAGCGGGGACTTCGAAGCTACTTGCGGCGATGTTCGTGAGCTACCTGGGTGGCCTCGTGATGATCATTCTCGCGCGCCGGTGATCCTGCTCGCAGGCCTGGCGCGGATGAGCATCACTCGCCGCGATGCGATTCTCACTGTGACAGCAACTCTCCCAGGGTGGCTGCGACAGTCGCGGTAGCTGCCTTCAGGTCATAAAGCCGCAGGCACTCGTCCGCCGCGTGTCCGTGCGCTTCGGCGAGCGTTCGCGGTCCGGCCCCATACAGCACGGTGGGGATTCCGGCGGCGGCGTAGTGACGCGCATCCGTATACAGCGGCACACCGTGCTCGCCGATCGGGACGCCGAGGAAGTGCTCACCGTGGCGCTGCAGCGCCTGGGTCAGTCGCTCCGAGCCCGGCAGTCTCTTCAGGGGCTCGGCGAGCAGCACCCGGCGCAACTCGACCCGGACGCCCGTGAAGGATGCGCCCGCCTCGCGGATCAATGCGGACAGCTCGGCCTCGACTGCTGGTGGATCCTCCTCGGGAATGATGCGTCGGTCGATCCGGAAGGTGACGCGGTCGGGGACGACATTGGTGTTGATGCCGCCCTCGATCAACCCGACGTTGAGAGTCGGATGGGCGATGCCCGCGACCCTCGAGCGGCGTGCCCGCAGCGCGCCACGGGACGAATAGATCGCCTGCAGGATCCCCGTGGCGGCGGCCAGGGCGTCGATGCCGGACTCCGGCATCGCGGCATGGCCCTGGCGTCCGTGCACGACGACCTCGAGATGCAGACATCCGTTGTGAGCGCTGGTGACCGCGTAGGAGAAGCCCGCGCAGATCGCATAGTCCGGCCGGCTCAATCCCTGCGCGAGTAGCCAGCGAGGACCGATGTCGCCACCCGCCTCTTCATCGTACGTGAAGTGCAGCTCGACGCTTCCCTTGAGTCGAGCCTGCGCACCGCGCGCGAGCTGCTCGAGCGCGCACAGCGC
>Ga0335073_10002277_pt1 | contig 26212 bp, 23 predicted proteins | sample Lox_Sample_22_FD_207093 | JGI IMG/M metagenome (GOLD analysis project Ga0335073, IMG submission 207093) | Soil microbial communities from Loxahatchee National Wildlife Refuge, Florida, United States - Lox_Sample_2.2 | ecosystem: Environmental > Terrestrial > Soil > Wetlands | place: USA...
CGAACGCGCAGCAGTCGCGCTCGAGCGCGGTCAGCGAGCGTAGTTCATCGGCGACGCCAAGGTTGGCCGCGAAGACCAACCGCACGCCGCGCTCGCTCGTATCCGCCCGCATCAATGAGCGCCTGGCCAGGGCCTCCCAGCGGGAAGCTCGGCTGGCGCGATCGCCGACGCCGAGCGTGCACGCCACCGGTGCCGTTCCTTCGTCGTCCACGGTCACCTCCGGGGTCGCGATAGCCGCGTCGCTAAGATCGTCGTTGTTCAAGTCCGCTTGACGTCAAGGGCTGATCCGGTGCCAGATGAGCTGCTGACCATCGGCGAACTCGCCCGCCGCGCGGGGCGCCGCACCTCCTCGATCCGCTACTACGAGCAGATCGGGCTGCTACCCGAGGCGGTGCGCGTCGGCGGCAAGCGCCGGTATCCGCCAGGAATGACAGGCACGCTCACGGCCATCGCCGCAGCTCAGCGGGCCGGGCTCTCCCTTGACGAGATCAAAGTGGTGTTCCGCGCGGCCTCCGACGAGCATGGCAGGGTAGAGGAGTTCCGCCGCGCCGCCGTCGCGAAGCTGCCTGAGGCGACGGCTGCGATCGAGCGTGCGACCGCGGCCAGAGATTGGCTGGAACATGCCGCCGCGTGCGAGTGCCCAACGCTGGAAGATTGCCCCCTGCTTCAGGGCGACCACGAGGCGAGAGAACGCTGATCGCGCCCTCGCCCTTTATCCGCGCGTCCCGGTCTCGTTACAGAACCGCGGGCGACGCGGAGTTCAGCATGGTCAGGGGCGGCCAGATCACCGAGACCCAGGTGTTCTTCGGGAAGCGGGCCGAGGCGGGCCGGTAGTTTCTACAAGTGCGAGTTGTGTAAACTAACGCGGCATGACGTACGTGATCGGGCAGCCGTGCGTGGACGTGATGGACCGGTCGTGCATCGACCCGGGCGGCGCCGCCAGGCTGGGCGCGGTCGGAGCGGACACGCCGCTGGTTGCTGGCCTGCCGCCGCAGGCCGCGGCCCAGGAAGCGTGACCGTCGTGGCCCGGCAGCCGGCCGGGGACGGCCGACGGGCGGAGGTGCTGCGGTTGCTCAAGGCGGCCGGGGCGCCGATGAGCATCGCGGAGATCGCCGGGCAGCTCGACGTCCACCCCAACACGGTGCGATTCCACTTGGACCCGCTGGTCAGCAGCGGCCTGGCCGAAAGCGTTCCGCCGCGGCACGACCGTCCGGGCCGGCCGCCGCTGCTGTTCCGGGCGGCACGGCGGATGAACCGCGCCGGGGCGCGGCGCTACCAGGTGCTGGCCGAGATCCTGGTGCACGAGCTGGCCGCGGGCCCGGATCCGGGCCCGCGCGCCGTCGAAGCGGGCCAGAACTGGGGCCGACGGCTCATATCGCAGGCCGCTGCCAGCCGGGACGGCGGCGGGGAGCACGGCGCTACGACCGGCCGGGACGCGACCGGTGCGGCGGCCGCGCGGCTCGTCTCTCTTCTCGACGAGCTCGGCTTCGCTCCCGACCTGCGGGTCACCGCAGAGGGCACGCAGGTGGGCCTGCGGCACTGCCCCTTCCTGGAGCTCGCCGAGTCCAAAGCCCACGTGGTGTGCCCGGTGCATCTGGGCCTGATGCGAGGGGCCATGGACGCCTGGGATGCGCCGGTGACCGTGGGCCGGCTGGACGCCTTTGTCCAGCCCGACCTCTGCGTGGCCCACCTCGCCCCGGCCGGGCCGGCCTCATGAACCCTGCCTGGGCGGTCGCCGTCGCCGCGACCTTCGTATGGCTGGGCATGGTGCTCGCCATCTCGTTCCTCGAGGCTCCGCTGAAGTTCCGCGGGGTCAAGGTGGCCGCCCTGCTGGCCGGCGGCGCCCTGCTCCTTGCCAGCTAACCCGCGTACGCCGCCTGGAGCTCGGCGATGTCGAGCTTGACCATCTTCATCATCGCCTCGGTCACGCGCCGGACCTTCTCAGGGTCGGGGTCGGTCATCATGTCGCCCATCACCGTCGGGTAGACCTGCCAGGACACCCCGTACCGGTCGGTCACCCAGCCGCAGGCGACCTCCTGGCCGCCATCCGACAGCCGGGACCAGTAGTAGTCCACCTCGGCCTGATCCTGGCACGGGATCATGAGCGAGATCGCCGGCGTGAACTTGTACTGCGGCCCCCCGTTGAGCGCCAGGAACTTCTGGCCGTTCAGCTCGAACTCGACCGTGATCGCCGATCCGGCCCGATCCGGCATGGCCTCGGTGTAGCGGGCCACCCGGCCCATGCTCGAGTTCTTGAAGATGCTGGTGTAGAAGGCGGCCGCCGCCTCGCCTTCGGTGTCGAACCACAGACAGGTGATGAACGGCTCGTCGGACATCGCTCCCCCTTCGTCGAGCGCGCGGTCACGCGCGAGTGCGTACGTCAAGACTGACGGACAGGACGCCCCCAACTCATCGCGACCCGCGCGCGACCGCGGCCAGGAAATCCCGGACCGCCCGCGGCCCCCTCAGCACGACCACGTCCGCCGAGCCCGCGTGCGAAGCGATCTGCCGCAGGATCGGCGGCAGGCTCCGCCGCCGGTAGCCGATCAGCCAGCGCCAGAAATCGGCCCGCTCGCGGGAGCGCCGCAGCGCCCGCCAGGCACATCGCAACAGCGAGAAATCCAGGATGACGACCGTATCGGCCGCCGCAAGCCGAGCGCCCAGCTTGTCATACGGGCCCAGATCGCCGTCCATGATCCAGGATTCCGCCCGGGCCAGGGCGCGTTGCAGCTCGGCCCAGTTCGCGCGTGGCGTCGCCGCCAGCCCCGGCCGCCAGAAGAGCCGGTCCAGCTCGATCACCGGCAGTCCGGTGATCTCGCCGAGCCGGGCGGCCAGCACCGACTTGCCCGCGGCGCCCCGGCCCAGGATGACAACGCGTCGCACGGGCCATAGCCTGACCCACCGAGCCCTGTAATACCAGCTCAAGGGGGCCGAACCAAGGAGAAGGACGCGTGAAGGACAGACCGGCGGGCGCGCACACGGCGATCGTGACCGGCGCGAACCATGGCATCGGGGCGGCGACAGCCGCGGCCCTGGCCCGGCAGGGGTGCCACGTGCTGTGCACGTTCCTGCGGGTCGACGACGCCCCCGACCCGGGCACGCCGCAGGCCTACCGTGACGGCCGGGCGCAGCACGGCGAGCATGTCGCCGCGCGGATCCGCGCCGGGGGCGGACGTGCGCTAGCGGTCGAGTGCGACCTGGCCGACCCCGACGCCCCGGCCATGCTGTTCGACAAGGCCGAGGAACGGCTGGGCCCGGTGGACGTCCTGGTCAACAACGCCACCGGCTGGCTCGCCGACACGTTCACGCCCGAGGGCGCCGACCGGCACGGCCGGTCGCTGCAGCCGGTCACCGCGGCGAGCTGGCGGCAGCAGTTCACGGTCGACGCCATGGGCTCGGCGCTCATGATCGCGGAGTTCGCGCGGCGGCACATCGCCCGCGGTGCCGACTGGGGCCGGATCATCGGGCTCACTTCTCGCGGCGAGCTGGGCTTCCCCGAGGAGGTCTCCTACGGAGCGGCCAAGGCGGCGCAGGAGGATTACACGATGTCCGCCGCGGCGGAGCTGGCGGGGTACGGGATCACCGCGAACATGGTTCATCCGCCGGTCACCGACACCGGGTGGGTCACCGACGCGGTCCGCGAGGCGGTCGAGGCCAGCACCACACTGGTCCACGTGGCCAGCCCCGAAGAGGTGGCCGACGTCATCGCGTACCTGGCCTCGGACGCCGCAGCCCTGATCACCGGCAACGTGATCACGCTGCGCTGACCGCGCCGTGCTGCGAGAAGGAGCGGGGGAGAAGGCGGGGCCGGCTCCGTAGGCTGAGCGCGTGCAAGCGTTCGAGTCGGTGTCGACATGGCGGCAGCCCGCACCGCCGTCGGCGTCGCCGGCCAGGACCGCGCTGATCAAGGACGTCGCGGCGCGAGTGGCGGGGATCGCCCCTGGTCGGCTGAGGGTGGCGATCGACGGCTTCACCTGCGCGGGCAAGACCAGTTTCGGGCACGAGCTCGCGGCCGCGCTGCGCGACCTCGGTCGGCCGACGGCCCGCGCCAGCCTGGACGACTTCAAGAACCCCTGGCGCGAAGCCCGCGAGCTCGGCTACGACCGGCTCAGCGGCGAGGGCTACTACCGCAATGCCTACGACTTCCGTTCCGCCTGCGAGCTGCTGCTCGAACCGGCCGGCCCGGACGGGTCCGGCGAGCTGGTCCTCTGCGCGCACGACCCGCTGACCGGCGAGGATCATCGGACAACGACGGTCACGGCCCCGCCCGACGCCGTGCTGATCGTCGACTCGGTATTCGCGTTCCGGCCCGAGTACAACCAGTTCTGGGATTACCGCATCTGGCTCGAGGTGGACGCCGGCCTGGCGCTGCGCCGCGGCATCGCCAGGGACGCGCCGATGGAGGGCGCGGCGGAGGCGGCCGGCGTGCACCGCGACCGGTATCACGCCGCCGAGATGATCTACCTGGCCGAGGTCGGCCCGCGCGCGCTCGCCGACCTCGTCATCGACAACGCCGACTTCGCCCGTCCCGTATTGGCCTGACGGCCCCGGATCGGGGCGAGACGGGGCGTCAGGAATCGATGCCGTCCCAGGCGACCACCCCGGCCCGGCCGAATGTGCCGTGATCAACTTGAGGCTCCTGAACCCTCGGATATGCGGCCAAACCGGCCTACCCTTCTGGTAACCGGTTTTCGCCGAGGGTTCAGGAGCCGCACATGGCCCAGGCAGATGCCCTACCCCAGCCATTAGAGACCGCAGCCGCGATCCGGGAGAAGGCCAAGCTCCGCAAGGTGCTGGGGCGGCTCGACCTGGTGCTGTTTACCGCCTGCGCGATCCTGGGGTTCGACACCGTGGCAGCGTCGGCGGAGGCGGGCGCCCAGGCGATCACCTGGCTGCTGATCTCGCTGGTGATCTTCCTCGTCCCGTACGGGATGCTGACCGCCGAGCTCGGTTCCGCGTTCCCGGTCGAGGGCGGGCCGTACGAGTGGGCGCGGCTGGCGTTCGGCCGCTGCGCCGGCTCGGTGACCGCGATCTTGTACTGGCTGTCCAACCCGGTCTGGATCGGCGGGACGCTGACGGCGTCGACGATCGCCGCCCTCGACGGCCTGGTGCTGCACAAGCCGCTCGGCACCGCGGCCGAGATCATCGTGGGCCTGGCCTTCGTCTGGGTGACGGTCGGGATCGCGATCGTGGCGTTCCGGATCGGCAAGTGGGGCCCGAACCTGGGCACATTCGTGAAGATCGCGGTGGCCGCGCTGTTCACCGTGATGTTCATCGCGTTCCTGGTGCAGCACGGGCGCCCGGCGGGCGGGTCGACGGCTGCGGACCTCAAGCCGTCGCTGTCGGGGTTCCTGACCGTGATCGGGCTGCTGGTGTTCCTCTGGGTCGGCTTCGAGCTGTCCAACAGCGCGGCCGAGGAGATGCACGACCCGCAGCGCGACGTGCCGAAGATGATCCTGCGCTCCGGGATCATCTGCGCCCTGATCTACGGCGCCTTGATCATCGGGATCGTCCTGGTCATCCCGAAGTCCGGGCTGTCCAACGTCAGCGGCTTCGTCGACGCCTACAGCGCGGTGTCCGGGGTGTTCCACTCGCACGGGCTGAACGTGGTGTTCGCGATCCTGCTCATCGTGACTCTCCTCGCCAGCGGGGCGGTGTGGCTGGAGGGCGCGGACCGGAACCAGGCCATCGCGTCGCTGGACGGCGCCGGGCCGCGGTGGATGGGCCGCTTCACCAGCTTCGGCACGCCGATCGCGGTGAACCTGGCCTCGGGCGTGGTCGCGTCGGGGTTCGTGTTCTTCGTGTTCCTGGCCACCAGCGGCAAGCTGGAGAACTTCTTCGCGGTGATGCTGTCGCTCGCGGTCTCCACCACCGCTGTCAGCTATTTCTTCATCTTCCCGGCGCTGGTGCGGCTGCGGGTGAAGTACCCGGACGCGCGCCGGCCGTACCGGGTGCCGTTCGGCATGGCCGGTGCCTGGGTGGCGGCGATCATCACCGAGGCGTTCGTGGTGATCACGGCGGTCACGCTGCTCTGGCCGGGAGCCATCAACGCCCTGTTCGGCCAGTCCTACTCGGTGCAGTCGTCGTGGGGCGTGTCCCGGCCGTTCTTCGAGTGGGTGACGATGGGCGCGTTCAGCGTGATGGTGCTGCTCGGGATCGCGTTCTGGGCCATCGGCGCCAGGAACGTGCGGCGCGGGCTGCTCACCAGGGACGCGGTCGGGCAGGAAACGCCGTAGTAATCCGCTACTGTCGTGCGCGTGACGAGGCTGACGGCGGTGCTGGCCGCCAGTGCCGCCGCAAGGCTCTCGAGCCCGGTGGTCTGGGAGACCGCCGTGATGCGCTGGCTGCTGTTCGCGGGGCTGGCCGTGGCCCTTGGCGGGCTGGCCGGCCGTGGCCTCGCCCGGCAGTACAAGGGCCGGTTCCCGGCGCCCTTGCCGGGGCCGTGGGCGCTGCGCGGATCGCTGCTCGGGCTTGTCGCCAGCGCGTGGCTGGCCGCGATCGGACCGTCGCGCGCGCTCTGCCTGGTAGAGGCCGCCGGGTTCGCGCTCGCGGCGGTGCTGCTGCGGCTGCACCAGCCGGGCTGGGGCGTGGCGCCGCTGTTGGCCGTGGTGGTGGCCGAGGGGCTGCGCGCTCACCCGGAGAGCATCATCCCTGTCGTCGGCGCGCTGATCACCTACTGTCACCTGGTTCCCGCGGTGCTGTGGACGGGGATGCTCGTCTACGTGCTGCGAGCGGCGATCTCGTGGCGGAACCACCCCGAGGAGATGCGCGGCCTGATCCGGCTGTATGCGGCCGCCGCGGCGTGGCTGTTCGCTCTGCTGATCGTGACCGGCGTGGTCTCCGCCCTGGTTCTGGTGCCGCTGCACTCGCTGCTGACGACCGCGTACGGCATCGTTTTGATCGTGAAGGCGGCGTTGGTCCTGGCGGCGGCCTGCTGCGCGGTCGCCGGCCGGGTGTGGCTGCGGCGCCGTCCCGACCGCGGCGCGGGCCCGGCCCTGGCCACGAAGCTCGAGTGCGCCGCGCTGGCCGTGGTGCTGGCGGTGACGGCCCTGCTGACCGCGCTGACGCCGCCCGCCGGCCCGGCCCGGCCGGCCGCGTGGGCTGGCCGCGAGCCGACCCGCCCGGCGGAAAGGAATCGCTCCGGTCGCGGTCAGGCCTTGACGACCCGGACGGCTTCCCCGCACAGCGCGAGCTCTTCGGAGACCGGTTCAATCACCAGGCGGGAGGCGGCCCAGTCGAATCGGGCCTGGTCCATCCGAGGATCACGTGCCTCCACCAGCGTCGCGGCGCTGCCGACAACGCGCAGGCCGTCGATGCTGGCCTGAGCCAGGCGGGCCATGGTCGCCCGGTCCCTCAGCACGATCTTCGACAAGCCCTCGCAGTCCAGCACGAGGCGTCCCGCTCACGCGGCATGCCCGGCGCCGGAGTCCTCGCTCCCGTACAAGCTGGCTCGCGCGGCAGCCAGTTCCTCCGTCGTGAAATCTCCCTCGCTGCTGGTGCACTCGCTGACCAGCTCGGCCCGCCCGTATGGGGCACGGCGGTGAGCCGGTTACTCGTCGGTGGGGTCCTGGGCGGGCAGGATCTGGCCGCGGGCTTCGCCGAGGCCGACCCGGGTGCCGTCCGGGCCCGCGGCCGTGGCGGTGATGACCAGCTCGTCGCTGTCCTCGAGCCAGGTCCTGGTCGAGCCGTCGGCTAGCTCGAGCGGCTCGGTCCCGCCCCAGGTCAGCTCCAGCAGGCAGCCGCGCTGGCCGCGCTCGGGCCCGCTCACCGTGCCAGAGGCGTACAGGTCGCCGGTCCGCACAGAAGCGCCGTTGACCGTCATGTGCGCCAGCATCTGCGCCGGGCTCCAGTGCATGGCCGCGTAGGGGGGCCGGGAGATCATCTGGCCGTTCAGGCTGACCTCGAACTGGATGTCAAAGCCCCAGTCCTGCGACTCGGTGAGGTAGGGGAGCAGCGCCGTGTCCCGGGATGGCGGCCGGACGCGCGCGTGCTCCAGGGCGGCCAGCGGGATCACCCAGGGCGAGACCGTGGTGCTGAACGACTTGGCCAGGAACGGGCCGAGCGGCGCCGATTCCCAGGCCTGGATGTCCCGGGCGGACCAGTCGTTGACCAGGCACACGCCGAAGACGTGCTCGGTGAAGCGCTCGATCGGGGTCGGCTCGCCTGTGACGGTCTCGACGCCGACCACGAAGCCGAGCTCGGCCTCGAAGTCCAGCCTTGCCGACGGGCCGAACACGGGAGCCTCGTCGTCGGCCGGCCGGAACTGGCCGTACGGGCGGCGGACCGGGCTGCCGGACACCACCACCGTCGCGGCCCGGCCGTGGTAGCCGACCGGCAGGTGCCGCCAGTTCGGGTGCAGCGCCCGGCCGCCCGGCCGCAGGATCTGGCCGACGTTGCTGGCGTGATGCTCGGACGCGTAGAAGTCGGTGTAGTCGGCGACCGTGAACGGAAGGTGCATCGTCACGTCGCCCGCGGGCAGGAGCAGGTCCTCGAGCGCCTCGCGGTACCCGTCGCTGCTGAGCCAGAGCCTGAGCGCCTTGCGGATCTGGGCCCAGGCCATGTCGCCGGCCGCGAGGAACGTGTCCAGCCGCCCGGTGGCGAACAGGTCGGCGCGGGCGCTGATCAGCCGGTACGAGGCGGCGGTCAGGTCGAGCACCCGGTCGCCGACGGCCACGCCCACCCTCGGCTGGGTCGGGCGGTCATGTGTCGTGAACGAGCCGTACGGCAGCGTCTGCAGCCCGAACGGATGGCCGGGCGCGATCCCGAGCCATTCCGCTGCGTGGATGCGCGCCATGGGTCCTCCTGCGGTTGCCGGTCCGCGGCGGTCCCGGGCGCCGGTCCCGGGACCAGCCGAAGCTATCAGTTCACCGGAACGGGGCGCCCGGGGGTCTCATGGCGCCGCGGCAGCCCGCTGGCCCACGTACTGCGCGAATACCACGGTATTGCCAAGGTAATGCCCGGTTGAGGTATCGAAAGCCCCGCCGCAGGTAATGAGGCGCAGGGAAGGCCAGCTCGTATAGCTATAGATGGCCAGGGCGGGAAAGGTCGCCTTCTGGTACAAGGCCGCGGAGTACACCTTGAAAACGCCGGTCCGTTTGTCCTTCAGCGTGATGTAGATGAGGTCGCCGGGACGCAGCTCGCCCAGGTTGTAAAAAACCGCCGGGCCCACAGCGGCGGAATCCACGTGCCCGAAGAGCACCGCTGCCCCTGGCGCTCCGGGCGTGGTGCCCCTGTCGTACCAGCTTGTCAGGAACGGATGGGCCAGCGGAGGCACCTGGACGTCGCCGCCCTTGGTCAGCCCCAGCCCGATGACCTTGGCCCGGACCCTGATGCTCGGAATGCTGATCGAGACGGGCGCCGAGGAGCTCATGGGCTCGACCTGGTAGCCGTGCCTGGCCGCGTCCGCCGGATCCGGCCTGTCGGCCGGACGGTCCGCCTCCCACCCGGCCGGGCGCGGGGGATGATGGTCCCGCCCGGCCCACTTCGGCGGAGCGGGCGGCGGCGACCAGCGCAGCGTGTGACTTCCGGCGTAGGCCAGGGCGAGCCCTGCGACCAGCAGTGCCACCACGAGGGCTTGGACCAGCCTGGGCATGGTGATCAACCCCCGGTCCCGGACGGTGCGGCGGCGCGACGCGGCTAGGTGCGCGACCCCGTGCGATGCCGGCGCAGGACCACGCCCCCCGCCACGGCGCCCACTCCGAGCAGCCCGAGGCCGACCTCGGTCAGCCACCCGTTCGTCGTGGTGGACGTCGCACCGTCACCGGTCTCGGGTGCCGGGGACGGTACGGCGTTCACCTGCAGGGTGGCCGACGCGGAGACGCCGTTGGAGCAGTCGATCTCCGGGTTGTACGTGCCCGGCGCGAGGCTTGTCGGCAGCACCACGGTGGTAATGAACACGTTCTGCTGGCTGGTGGCCTGCATCGGGATCTGGTCTGCCAGGCCCAGTTGGCTTCCGGACAGGGTCGCCGAGGTCGCCTGCCCCGACGACTGCAGGAAGCAATTCACCTGGAAGGTCGTCGACGTCCCCGGTGCCGAAGGGTTAGGGAAAATATTCACGATCTGGCCCGGGGTCCCCGCAGGGCCGGCGAGCGCGGCGGGGGCACCGCCCGCCAGGATGGCCGCGGCAAGACCTGCGGTCGCAGCCGCGTATGTGACAACGCGCATGGATCTCCCCCGATATGCGATAGGAATATCCCCGCTATCGTTTCTGGCGAGTACCCGGCGCCTCGGACGACCAAACGCCAGGGAATTCCCGGCAGTGGCAATTTCGGCAGTATTTAAGTGCGGAATCTGATTTGGATCCGCTTGTGCCGCCTGGCTCGAGCATGGGCCGAGGGTTGTGGCCGGGCGGGGGCGGGGAAGGCGTTGCCGGGGCGGTCGCTCGCGACACCCGGATAGCTTGACGTCGAGATAAATCGGGACTACGTTTGTCCTGAGATAGCTTGATATCGAGATACTCGGCGCGGAGCCCCGGCGGCGCGGGAGCGCGCGGTTGCGAGAAGATGCGTTACGGCCGGATATCTGGGCAGCGGGGCGCAGGGACGAGCAAACGGCAGGAGAACCAGACAATGACAGCCAATAGCTTCGGCAGTCGCGGCACGCTGCAGGTCGGCGGCAACAGCTACGAGATCCACCGCCTCGGCGCGGCGCCGGGCGGGCGTGACCTCCCGTTCAGCCTGAAGATTCTGCTGGAGTGCCTGCTGCGGACCGAGGACGGGGTGAACGTCACCCCCGACCATGTGAACGCGCTCGCCTCGTGGGATCCGCAGGCCGAACCCGATACCGAGATCCAGTTCAGCCCGGCGCGCGTGATCATGCAGGACCTGACCGGCGTCCCCGCCGTCGTCGACCTGGCCACCATGCGCGAGGCCATGCGCGACCTCGGCGGCGACGCGGGCAAGATCAACCCGCTGGTGCCGGCCGAGCTGGTCATCGACCACTCGGTGGTCGCGGACGTGTTCGGGCGGCCGGACGCGTTCGAGCGCAACGTGGAGTTCGAGTTCCAGCGCAACCGGGAGCGGTTCGGCTTCCTGCGCTGGGGCCAGGAGGCGTTCAGCCAGTTCAAGGTGGTGCCGCCGGGCACGGGCATCGTGCACCAGGTCAACATCGAGTACCTGGCCAGGGTGGTCATGGCCGAGGCGGCCGGTGACGGCGTCACGGCCGCCTATCCGGACACATGCCTCGGCACCGACTCGCACACGACCATGCAGAACGGCCTCGGCGTGCTCGGCTGGGGTGTCGGCGGCATCGAAGCCGAGGCGGCCATGCTCGGTCAGCCGGTCTCGATGCTGATCCCGCGGGTGGTCGGGTTCCGGCTGACCGGGGAACTGCCGGCCGGGGCCACCGCCACCGACCTCGTGCTGACGATCACCGAGCTGCTGCGCAAGCACGGCGTGGTGGGCAAGTTTGTCGAGTTCCACGGCGAGGGCGTGGCCGCCGTGCCGGTGGCGAACCGGGCCACGATCGGCAACATGAGCCCCGAGTTCGGCTCCACCTGCGCGATTTTCCCGATTGACGACGAGACGATCAGCTACCTGCGGCTGACCGGGCGCGGCGAGGAGCAGGTCGCGCTGGTCGAGGCGTACGCCAAGGAGCAGGGCCTGTGGCACGAGCCGGGCCGCTCCGCGCGCTACTCCGAGGAACTCGAGCTCGATCTGTCCACCGTGGTCCCGTCCCTGGCCGGACCCAAGCGCCCGCAGGACCGGGTGGCGCTGACCGACGCCAAGACCGCGTTCCGCGACGCGCTCGGGGCCTACGTGCAGCTCGACACCCTGGACGAGGAGATCGCCGACACGTTCCCCGCCTCCGACCCGTTCATCCCGGAGAAGAACGGCGCCGCCGGGCACGAGAGCGCGCCCGCGCGCAAGCCGGCGGGCGGGCGCCCGTCCGCCCCGGTCGAGGTGACCCTCGACGATGGCACCAAGACCGAGGTGGATCACGGGTCGGTGGTGATCGCCGCGATCACCTCGTGCACCAACACCTCCAACCCCTCGGTCATGGTGGGCGCGGCGCTCCTGGCCAGGAAAGCGGTCGAGGCCGGGCTGGAGCGCAAGCCCTGGGTCAAGACCAGCCTCGCGCCCGGGTCCAAGGTGGTCATGGACTACTACGAGCGCGCAGGCCTCACCCCGTACCTGGACAAGCTGGGCTTCAACCTGGTCGGCTACGGCTGCACCACGTGTATCGGCAACTCCGGCCCGCTGCCCGAGCCGGTCAGCGAGGCGGTGAACGCGAGCGACCTCGCCGTGGTGTCCGTGCTGTCAGGCAACCGGAACTTCGAGGGGCGGATCAACCCCGACGTGAAGATGAACTACCTGGCCTCGCCGCCGCTGGTGGTGGCATACGCCCTGGCCGGGACGATGGACATCGACCTGACCTCCGAGCCGCTCGGCACGGGCAAGGACGGCCGGCCGGTCTACCTGGCCGATCTCTGGCCGTCCCCGCAGGAGATCGCCGACATCGTGCGGGACGCGGTGGCCGCCGAGATGTTCACCCGCGACTACGCCGACGTGTTCGCCGGGGACGACAACTGGCGGCGACTGGACGTGCCGCCGGGCCAGACGTTCGCCTGGGATGCCGGATCCACCTACGTCCGCCGCCCGCCATACTTCGACGGCATGCCGTCCGAGCCCGAGCCGGTGACCGACATCCGGGGCGCGCGTGTGCTGGCCCTGCTCGGCGACTCGGTCACCACCGACCACATCTCGCCGGCCGGCGCGATCAAGACCGAGAGCCCCGCGGGGGAGTACCTGATTTCGCACGGCGTGCAGCGGCGCGACTTCAACAGCTACGGCTCCCGGCGCGGCAACCACGAGGTGATGATCCGCGGCACCTTCGGCAACATCCGGCTGCGCAACCAGCTCGCCCCCGGGACCGAGGGCGGCGTCACGGTCAAGCTGCCTGAGGGCACCCAGACGTCGATCTACGAGGCGTCCCGGGCCTACCTGGCCGAGCAGACGCCGCTGCTCGTGCTGGCGGGCAAGGAGTACGGCTCCGGCTCGTCCCGCGACTGGGCGGCAAAGGGAACCATGCTGCTCGGGGTGCGTGCGGTGCTGGTCGAGTCGTTCGAGCGGATCCACCGGTCCAACCTGATCGGAATGGGGGTGCTACCGCTCCAGTACCGGCCGGGGGAGTCGGCGGCATCGCTCGGGCTGACCGGGCACGAGGTGTTCGACGTCACCGGGATCGAGGCGATCAACTCCGGCCCGGTGCCCAGGGAGGTGACCGTGGTCGCCGACGGCAAGGAATTCCGCGCGGTGGTCCGGATCGACACACCCGGCGAGGCCGAGTACTTCCGGCACGGCGGCATCATGCAGTACGTGCTCCGGTCCCTGCTGGCACGGTCCTGACGGTCGCTGACCCGCCCGGGCCGGCCTAACCGGCCCGGGCGGGCTGCATGGCCGAGCCGGGAATCGCGGCCAGGCGCTGCATCAGCGCGCCGAACTGGTCGAACGAAAGGCTCTGGTCGGCGTCGGACAGCGCGCGATCGGGGTCGGGATGGACCTCGATGAGCAGGCCGTGTGCGCCGGCCGCGCGCGCCGCCCAGGCCATCGGTGCCACGTACCTGCGCTGGCCGGTCCCGTGACTCGGGTCCACGATGACCGGCAGGTGAGACCGCTCGCGGACCACGGCCACGGCCGACAGGTCGAGGGTGTTGCGGGTGGCGCTCTCGAAGGTCCGGATGCCCCGTTCGCAGAGGATCACCTGCTGGTTGCCCTGCGCCACCACGTACTCGGCGGCCGCCAGCCATTCCTCGATCGTGCTGGACAGCCCGCGCTTGAGCAGCACCGGCCGGTCCACCCTGCCGAGCTCGCGGAGCAGGTCGAAGTTCTGCATGTTGCGGGCGCCGACCTGCAGGATGTCAGCCGCCTGCGCCATCCGCTGTACCTGGTCCACCGCCATCACCTCGGTGACCACGGGCAGGCCCGTCTCGCGCCCTGCCGCCACCAGCAGGTCCAGCCCGTCCCAGCCCAGTCCCTGGAACGCGTACGGGGAGGTGCGCGGCTTGAACACCCCGCCGCGCAGCACGTGCGCGCCCTGATCCCGGACGAACCGGGCGCAGGCCGTGATCTGGTCCTGGCTCTCAACCGAGCACGGCCCGGCCATCACCACGAAGCCGTCCCCGCCGACGAGCACATCGCCCACCCGGACGATGGTGTCGGCGGACCGGGCCGCGCGGTCGACGAGCTTGTACTGGCGGGACCTGCGGACGGCGGGCGCCTCGTCGGCGACGACGGCCTCCAGCGTCTCGGCCGGTGACGCGTCCGTCCGAGGGCCCGGCAGGTCCCCCGGCCGCGCTTCGGGCCGCAGCGCCTTGGCCGGGTAGCTGCCGAGAACCTTGATGTACAGCGCCGCCGAGCGGAGTTCGTCCAGGGCAGCCGAGGTCCGCGGGTCGGCCGCGTTGCCCTCGAAGTCGAGGAAGAACAGGTACTCCCACGGCCGGCCCGGCCGGGGCCGGGACTCGAGCTTGGTCATCGAGTGGCCGCTGCCCGACAGCACCTCGAGGCAGCGCAGCAGTGCCCCCTCCTCGTGCCTGGTGGCCAGGATCAGGCTGGTCTTGCACGGGATCCGCACGTCGGCCGCGGCGGGCGTGGTGGAGAGCACCACGAACCGGGTGTAGTTGTCGGCGGAATCGGAAATGTCGTGCCGCAGCACGACCAGTCCGTACGCCGCGGCGGCCTCGGGGGAGGCGATCGCGCCCACGCTGGCGTCCCCCGCGGCGGCCACGGCCTGCATCGCGCCGGCCGTGTCGAAGTAGGTGGTCGGTACCGCGTTCGGCAGGGACTGCAGGAACTGGGCGCACTGCTCCAGCCCCTGGGGATGCGACAGGATCCGGGTCAGCGAGGACAGCGGCACGTCCTGCGCGGCGGCCAGGCAGTGGTCGACCTTCCAGGTCTCCTCGCCGACGATGTGCAGCGGATGCTCGCGCAGCAGCGCGTAGACCTCGTTGATGCTGCCGGCGGTGGTGTTCTCGATCGGCAGCACGGCGAGGTCGGCGTCGCCCGCCAGCAGGGCGTTGACGGCGTCCCGGAACGTGCGGAAGCCGGTCAGCTCGCCCTGCAGGCCGCGGCCGGCCAGGTATTTCTGGGCGGCCGCGTGGCTGTAGGCGTGGGCCGCCCCCTGGAACGCGACCCGGGCCTGCCCGCCGCCGTCCCCGTTCAGGTGGCGCGCCTGCTGCGCCACCGAGTCGCTGATCAGCTCGCGGAAGATCGAGCGCACCAGACTGGCGGAGACCCCGAGTTCGGCGGCCGCCGCCACGGCGCCGTCGAGCACCTTCCGTTCCCGCTCCGGGTCCTGGATCACGGCCGTGCCGTGCTGCTTGACCTGGGCGATGGCCGCGATCAGCTCGCGCCGCTGCGCGATCAGCCGGACGATCCCGGCGTCCACCTCGTCAAGGCCCTGCCGCAGGTCGCCGATGTCTGGTTGGTCCTCGCTCACCCTCGCAACGGTAGCGTCTTTGGGTGCGTCAATCCGAAAGCTCGCCGGCGGCGGGAGCCCCCGACGGAGCAGGACGGCGGCCCGTGGCCACCCTGCCCGGCGCCCGCGGCACGGCGCTGCTCGCGGCCGGCATCCTCGTGCTCGCGATCAACCTGCGCGCGGCGATCGCCGGCCTGCCACCGGTCTTTCCCGACCTGTCCGCCGCGCTGCACCTGTCCTCGGCTTCGATCAGCGTGCTCGCGGCGGTGCCCGTGCTCTGCTTCGGGGTGTTCTCGGGCCTCGGCGCCCCGCTGAGCCGCCGGTTCGGTGAGGAGCGCGTGCTGCTGGCCGCGCTGCTGCTGCTGGCCGGCGGCCTGCTGCTGCGCGGCGCCCTGCCCGGGGCGATGCTGTTCCCTGGCACGGTGCTGGCGGGCGGGGCCATCGCGCTGATGAACGTGCTGCTGCCCAGCCTGGTCAAGCGCCGCCGGCCAGACCGGGCCGGGCTGCTGATCGGTGCCTACCTGCTCATGCTCAGCACGGGAGCGGTGGTCGCGTCGCTGATCGCGGTCCCGGTCTTCAAGGCGGCCGGCGGCGGTGCCGGCTGGCCGGTGCAGCTCACCCTGGGCCTGTGGGCGCTCCCGGCCGCGGCCGCGGCCGTCGCATGGCTGCCCCAGGTCCGGTATCGCACCAGGCCAGGTCCTGCGGCGGGGGTCACCAGGGTGGCCGTGCACCGGCACCTGCTCGCGTGGCAGGTCGCGGCGTTCATGGGGCTGCAGAGCATGGTCTATTACGGCACGCTGTCCTGGCTGCCCACGCTGTTCCAGGACCGTGGCGTCGGCGCCGCCGGGGCGGGCGGCTTGCTGGCGCTGATGAACGTCGGCAACGCGGTCACCGCCATGCTGATGCCGGTGCTCGCGCAGCGCGCCCGGGACCAGCGCCTGCTCGTCACCACGATGGTCGTGGCCACGTCGGGCGGCCTGGTCGGCGTGCTGCTCGCCCCGACCGGCAGCGCCGCTGTGTGGACCCTGCTGCTCGGCCTGGGCCAGGGCGCCTCGCTCGGACTGGGGATCTTCTTCACGATGGCCCGGGCGCCCGACCCGGTTTCCGCCGCGTCACTGTCGGCGTTCGCGCAGAGCAGCGGGTACCTGATCGCTGCCGCCGGGCCGCTCGCGGTCGGGTTCCTGCACGCCGCGACGGGTGGCTGGACGGTGCCGGTGCTGGCGCTGCTCGGGGTGGTCGCCGCGTTGCAGTGGTCCGGCTTGCTGGCCGGCCGCGCGCGGACCCTGCCGCCGAGGGGGAAACCGGATGAACCCGGTGAACCGGCGCGACGCCCGGCACGTATTGACTGAGTCGGGTGGATTGAGTCGGGGGGTCGCCGAGCGATCCGGGGAATTGCTCGAGTGGGGGTGGCGGTACGGGCAGTCAGCGTGCGTCAGCCGTGGGCATGGCCGATCGCCCGCGGCCACCAGCCGGGGCTGTGGGAGCTGGACCCGGAGGTCGCAGGCGGGCTGCGCAGGTTCCTGCCTGACGAGATCGTCAGGGCGGGAACGGCCGGATAGGCCGGACCGACTTAGAATCGGTGGAATCCCCGATCGACCGCCCCGCGCCTGGGACCTGGCCGGCAACGGCCCGAAGACCACTGAGGAGCTCAGCCAGTGACTCTGCTGGAGACCATCTCTAGTCCGCGGGACCTCAAGGCTCTCAGCGCCGCCGACCTGCCCCTGCTGGCCGGCGAGATTCGAGACGTCCTGATCGAGACGGTGTCCAGGACGAGCGGCCACCTGGGGCCGAACCTGGGCGTGGTCGAGCTGACCATCGCGCTGCACCGGGTCTTCGACTCGCCGGTGGACAAGATCGTCTTCGACGTCGGCCACCAGGCATACGTGCACAAGCTGCTCACCGGCCGGCACGCGCGGTTCGGCACGCTGCGCCAGCGGGGCGGCGTGTCGGGCTACCCGAGCCGGGCCGAGTCGGAGCACGACCTGGTCGAGAACTCGCACGCCTCCACCGGCCTGAGCTATGCCGACGGACTGGCCAAGGCCTACAAGCTGCGCGGCGAGGGACACCGCACCGTGGTCGCGGTGATCGGCGACGGCGCGCTGACCGGGGGCATGGCCTGGGAGGCGCTGAACAACATCGCGGTCGCGAAGGACAGCAGGATCGTCATCGTGGTCAACGACAACGGCCGCTCCTACCAGCCGACGATCGGCGGGCTGGCCGACCATCTGGCTGCCGTCCGGATCTCCCAGCGGTACGAAAACGTGCTCGACTACATCAAGACCACGCTGTCGCACACCCCGCTGGTCGGCCCGCCGCTCTACGAGACGCTGCACGGGATCAAGAAGGGCATCAAGGACGTGCTGCAGCCGCAGGTGCTCTTCGAGGACCTCGGCCTGAAGTACCTCGGCCCCATCGACGGCCACGATGAGCAGGTGGTGGAGCACGCGCTGCGCCGCGCGGGCGACTACGGCAGCCCGGTGATCGTCCACGTGATCACCAGGAAGGGGATGGGCTACCCGCTCGCCGAGCAGAACGAGGAGGACTGCCTGCACCAGGTGCCGGCCGCGCCGCCCGTCCACCTGGCGGCGGCCAAGACCCCGGCGACGCCCAAGCTCTCCTGGAGCGAGGTCTTCGGCGAGGCGCTGGCGGCGGTCGGCGCCCAGCGCCCGGACGTGGTCGCGATCACGGCGGCGATGCTGCACCCGACCAAGCTGGACGGGTTCGCGCGGGCCTTCCCCGACCGGGTCTTCGACGTCGGCATCGCCGAGCAGCACGCGATGACCAGCGCGGCCGGCCTGGCGATGGGCGGCCTGCACCCGGTCGTCGCCATCTACTCGACGTTCCTGAACCGCGCGTTCGACCAGCTACTGATGGACGTGGCGCTGCACAAGCTGCCGGTGACCGTGGTCCTGGACCGCGCCGGGGTGACCGGCCCGGACGGCGCCAGCCACCACGGCATGTGGGACGGCTCGATACTGCAGGTGGTCCCCGGCCTGAAGGTCGCGGCCCCGCGGGACGCCAGCCGGATCGCCGAGCTGCTCGCCGAGGCCGTGGCCGTGTCAGACGGCCCGACGGCGCTGCGCTTCCCGAAGGGCAACGTGGGCGCCGAGGCCGAGGCCGTTGCCAAGCTGGGCGGCATGGACGTGCTGAGCAAGCCAGCCGATGGGGCCGCGAGTGACGTGCTGCTGCTCGGCGCCGGGCCGATGGCCGTGACCTGCCTGGAGGCCGCCGAGCGCCTCGCCGACCAGGGCATCGGCGTCACGGTCGTTGACCCGCGCTGGGTCAAGCCCCTGGACGAGGCACTCGTGGCCGCGGCAAGGGAGCACCGGCTCGTGGTCACCGTCGAGGACAACGGCAGGGCGGGGGGTTTCGGCGACGCGGTGTGCCGGCTGCTGCGGGACCGCGAGGTGGACGTCCCGGCCAGGACGTTCGGCCTGCCGCAGGAGTTCCTCGAGCACGCCGAGCGCGGTGCGCTGCTCGAGGACGTCGGTCTCGCCCCGCAGCACCTGGCACGGGCCATCACCGAGGCCGTGGCCCGGCTGACTCCGGAGCTGGCCCACGGACAGCCCGCGTGAGGCACAATCGAGTCTTATGAGACCACTCGAGGTTGCTGTGGTCGGTTCGGGCCCGGCCGGCCTGTACACGGCCGAGGCCTTGGTCAAGCAGGCCGCCGCGCTCGACCCGCCCCGGCCCATCCGGGTCGACGTGCTCGACCGGCTGCCGACGCCCTACGGCCTGGTCCGCTACGGCGTGGCCCCCGACCATAAGTCGATCAAGTCCATCGCCGAGTACCTGCGCACGGTGCTCGAGCACGACCACGTCCGCTTCGTCGGCGGCGTCCACCTCGGCGACGACGTGACCCGCGACGACCTGCTGGCCAGCTACGACGCCGTGGTCTACGCGACCGGCGCGATGCGTGACCGGCGGCTGGGCATCCCCGGCGAGGACCTGCCTGGCAGCGTCGCGGCCACCGACTTCGTCAACTGGTACTGCGGCCACCCCGACGTCGACCCGGGCCGGTTCAGCCTGGACAACGCCGAGTCGGTGGCGGTGATCGGCGTGGGCAACGTGGCGGTGGACGTGGCCAGGATCCTGGCCCGGGACCCGCATGAGCTGCGCGAGACCGACGTGTCGCAGCCGGTGCTCGACGCGCTGATGGCGAGCAAGGTCCGCGAGGTCCACATGATCGGCCGGCGCGGGCCGGCTCAGGCCAAATTCACCACCAAGGAGCTGCGCGAGCTCGGCGAGCTCCCCGGCGTGGACGTGGTCGTCGAACCGGGCGAGGCCGACCTGGACGCATTCGACCCGACCGGCGAGAGCGCACGGCTGGCCGCGCAGGACCGGCACGTGCGCGGCAACTATGCCGTGATCAAGGACTGGGCGGCGCGGCGCCCGTCGGGATCGGGGCGCAGGCTCACCGTGCGGTTCTGGCTGCGGCCGGTCGAGATCCACGGAACAGAGCGCGTGTCGGCGCTCACCATGGAACGCACCCGCCTGGACGCCGCCGGCAAGCTCACCGGGGCGGGCGACACCGACACGCTCGACGTGCAGATGGTCCTGCGCAGCGTGGGCTATCAGAGCGTGCCGCTGCCGGGCGTGCCGTTCGACGAGCGCTCCTCGATCGTCCCGAACGTCGAGGGCCGGGTGACCGGGCCCGACGGCAGCGCACTGCCCGGCGAGTACGTGGCCGGCTGGCTCAAGCGCGGGCCCACCGGCGTCATCGGGACCAACAAGTCCGATGCCGCGCAGACGGTGCGGGCGCTGCTCGCCGACCTGGCCGGCGGCCCGGGCCCGGACGACGTCCCGCTGCCGCGGGCCGGGTTGCTCCGCTACCCGGAGGCCGTGCCCGGGACCGCGGCCCAGGCGGCGTCCCGGTTCGAAGAGCTGCTCGCGGCCCGCGGCATCCAGCCGGTCGGCTACGAGGACTGGCTGCGGATCGAGACCGCCGAGCGCGAACTGGCCGCCAGCCTGGGCCGGGGTGCCCGGGTCAAGCTGCCCAGCCGCGAGCATCTGGACCGGGCCTGCGGGTTCGTCCGGCGCTCCTAGGGGACCGGTCTGGTCCCCGGGTGCCGAGGCCGCGCGGTCTTCGCCGGCGCCGGGACTGACGCCGGTCGTGGCCCGGCCGTGTTGGAGCCTGGGCGTTCAAAATCGCTTTTCTGGGTTGGTTGCCTGCGCGGCGCGCATTACTGACACTGAAAGCTGATGTCGAGCAACGCAGCAGGCCACGGCCGTTCACGGCATACTGCTGTCCCGTTATGGATGTGCCCATGAATGCACCAGGGCTACCGGAGCGGCTGCGGCAGCTACTGGGCGCGCCGGAGCTGAGCTGGCTGGTCGACAGGATCCGAGTCCGGCTCGAGCGCGGCGAGCCGGTCGACGGCACCGTCACGCTTGTCGGCGCCACGGCCGAGCAGCGCCGGGCCGCCGTGCGACTGCTCGGCCACGGCGTGCCGCGCGGCAGCTCGCTGAGCGTGCCGCTGCCCGAAGTGGACGCCGCGCTGCGACGGGCCGGGATCGGCTCCGGCCTGCGGTCCGCTGTCGAGGCGCTGACCGGGCCGGTCCGGGACCGGGCCGCGGAGCGTGCCACCGAGATCCGGCAGTTCCAGGACGCGCTGGACGGCGCCCGGCGCAGCCCGCTGGCGGCGGCGAAGTGGCATCTGGCCTGGCTGGAGGAGGTCAGCAGGGACGGCAGCCTGACCCGGCTGGTCCGGCACGGGCAGGGACAGCTCCTGGCCCAGGCCACCGCGGTGCTGGAGCGGCTGCCGTCGGGGACCGACGAGCCGGCCGTGCTGCTGCCGACCCTGGCCGAGGCGGTCACCGGCGACGCCAAGGCGCTGGACGGGACCCCGCTGGCCGCGCTGGTACTGCGGGCTGTCGCATTGCGCGAGGGGGTCCCGGCACCGTCCGGCCGGGACGCGGAACGGGCGTTGTGGACGGCCGCCGGCGTGGTCACCGACGACCTGGCCAGCCAGGTGCTGGTGCTCAACGTCCAGGCCGGCGGCGAGGGGCTTGGCGGCTGGCTGACGGAGGCGGCCGAGGCGGGGGAGCCGTTCCGGGTCACGCTGCATCAGCTCACCGTCATGCCGATCATGCCGCTGGCCATCGACCTGCGGGTGTGCGAGAACCCGGCGGTGCTGCGGGCAGCCGCCGGGCAGCTCGGCGCCGACAGCGCGCCGCTGGTCTGCACCGAGGGCGAGCCGTCGGTCGCGTGCTTCCGGCTGCTGCGGGCCGCGGTCTCCACTGGCACCAGGATTCACTGGCACAGCGACTTCGACTGGCCGGGGCTGCGGGCGACCGCCGCGGCGATCCGGCGGCTCGGCGCGACGCCCTGGCTCATGGGCGCCGACGACTACCGGGCGGCGCTGGTCCCGAACGCCGAGCCGCTCAAGGGCCCGGCGGCCGACAGCCCGTGGGACACCAGGCTGACCGCGCTCATGCAGGCCAGCGGCCGGGCCGTGACCGAGGAACGCCAGCTCACCGGGCTGCTCGCCGACCTGGCGGGCCGGCCAGGACTGCGCTGACGTTCTGGCGGCATCCCCGAGTTAGCTGACCAGCGATTTCAGCAGTTCCCTGGTCCGCAGCGCGTCGTCACCGCGGGAGTACTCGGCCGCCACGAAGTCGGTGACGCCGGCCTCCTCCAGTGCGCGAATCTGCGCCGTCACCGAGTCCTCGTCGCCGGTCAGCACCACGTCGCCGGGCCCCGCGGCGCCCTCCCGATCGAGCATGGCGCGGTAGGACGGCAGCTCGCCGTAGATCGCCAGGACCCGGTTCGCCCTGGCCCGGGCGCCGTCGGTGTCGTCGGTGACGCAGACCGGAAGGAGGCACACCACGCGCGGGTCCGGCCGGCCCGCGGCCCGCGCCGCCGCCCTGATCGACGGGACGATGTGGTCGCGCACCGTGGCCGGGCCGGTCATCCACAGCACGGTGCCGTCCGTGCGGCTGCCGGCCAGCCGGAGCATCTGCGGCGCGAGCGCTGCCAGCAGGACCGGCACGCGGGCCGGGCGCGGCGTGGTCAGCCCGATCTGGGCACTGAGCGTCTGGCCTTTGAACGACGCCTGCTGGCCGTCAAGCAGCGGCAGCAGGACGTTCAGGTACTCGGCCATGTGCCGGGCTGGCCGGTCGAAGCTGTAGCCGTACATGTCCTCAATGACGATCTTGTGCGACAGGCCGATGCCCAGCGTCAGTCGCCCGTCCAGCGCGGTCGCGGTGGTGAGCGCTTGCTGGGCCATGACGGCCGGGTGCCGCGGGTAGGTGGGAACCACGGCCGTGCCCAGCTCGATGCCGGGGACCTGGCTGCCGGCCACGGCCAGCGCGGTCAGCGCGTCCAGGCCGAAGATGTTCGACACCCAGTACGAGTCGAAGCCGTCGTCGGCCGCGCCCTGCACCTGATCGCGAAGACGGGCAAGGGCCTCGGGCCCGGCGGGCTCGTCCTGTGAGACGCCGATGCGCATGCATGATCTCCGTTCGCTCGGAACGCCCGAATCCTCCCGCCAAGCGGCAGCGCAGCGCAAGATAGCCGCCCCGCGGCCTTTGATCACCGGCGACACCGGGGACAATAGGTGCATGAGCTCCGGTCAGGTTGCATCGTCACACGGTGAGGGACGGGACGACGCGGACCAGGGGCTCGGCTCCAGACAGGCGCCATCCGCGGTGGACGTCAAGATGGTCGGCCGCGATGACGATGACCGGCACCGGCCAGGCCAGGCCTTGGAGGTAGTTACGGAACGCTCCCCGGTCCGTGCGGACCGGCCCGGCAACTCGGCTGGCGGCGAGCTGCCGTCCGACCGGTACCTCGACCGCGAGGAGAGCTGGCTCCGGTTCAACCAGCGAGTGCTCGAGCTGGCCGAGGACGAGGCGCTCCCGCTGCTGGAGCGGACCCGGTTCCTGGCCATCTTCGCGAGCAACCTGGACGAGTTCTTCATGGTCCGGGTGGCGGGCAGGATCCGGCGTATGGCGGCGGGCCTGCCGGTCGAGAAGGCGAGCGGGCGGTCGCCAGCGGCGATCCTCGAGAACACGCTGAAGACCGCGCACGAGCTGACCTGCCGTCACGCCGAGTGCTTCAGCGACTCGGTGCTTCCCGCGCTGGGCCGCGAGGGCATCGAGATCCTGCGCTGGAAGGAGCTCGCCGACACCGAGCAGCAGGCGATGCAGCGGTATTTCCGGGAGCGGATCTACCCGGTGCTCACCCCGCTCGTGGTGGACCCGGCGCACCCGTTCCCCTACATCTCCGGCCTCTCGCTCTCCCTGGCGGTCATGATCGCGGACCCGATGACCGGCGCGACCATGTTCGCCCGGGTGAAGGTGCCGCCGCTGCTGCCGAGGTTCCTCACCGTGGCGCCATACCGGTTCGTGCCGGTCGAGGACGTCATCGCCGCGCACCTGCCGGAGCTGTTCGCCGGCCTGGACGTGATCGAGCATCACGTGTTCCGGGTGACCAGGACCCGCGACCTCGAGATCGACGAGGACGTGACCGAGGACCTGCTGAAGTCGATGGAACGCGAGCTGACCCGGCGGCGTTTCGAGCAGGTTGTCCGGCTCGAGGTGGACGAGTCGATGTCCAGCGACGTGCTGGACCGGCTGGTGACCGAGCTCGACGTCGACTCGCGCGCCGTGTACCGGGTCCCCGGGCTCCTCGACCTGTCCGGGCTGAACGCGATCGCCGACCTGGACCTGCCGCAGCTCAAGTACCCGCAGTTCGTCCCGTCGGAGACGGTGCTGCCGACCGACATGAGCATCTTCTCCGCGATCAGAGAGCGCGACGTGCTGGTGCACCACCCGTACGACTCGTTCGCGGCCAGCACCCAGCGCCTGGTGACCTCGGCGGCGGCCGACGCCAGGGTTCTGGCGATCAAGCACACCCTGTACCGGACCAGCGGCGACTCCGAGATCGTGGACGCGCTGATCGACGCCGCCGAGGCGGGCAAGCAGGTCGTGGTGGTGGTCGAGATCAAGGCCCGCTTCGACGAGCGCGCCAACATCGCCTGGGCGCGCAAGCTGGAGGAGGCGGGCTGCCACGTGGTCTACGGCCTGGTCGGGCTGAAGACCCACTGCAAGATGATCCTGGTGGTACGCGAGGAGGCGGACGGCACGCTGCGCCGGTTCTGCCACATCGGGACCGGCAACTACCACCCGAAGACCGCCCGGATGTACGAGGACTTCGGCCTGCTGACCGCCGATCCCACGGTCGGCGAGGACGTCACCGACCTGTTCAACCACCTCACCGGCTATAGCCGACCGTCCGATTACCGGCGGCTCCTGGTCGCGCCGGCCGGCATCCGTTCTGGCCTGGTGGAACGGATCGCGGCACAGGCCAAGCTGGCCCTTGCCGGGAAGCCGGCCCGGATCCGGATGAAGTGCAACGCGATCATCGACGAGGTGATCATCGATTCCCTGTACCGCGCCTCGCAGGCGGGGGTGCCGATCGACCTGTGGGTCCGCGGGATATGCGGCCTGCGGCCAGGGCTGCCCGGGGTCTCCGAGACGATCAGGGTTCGCAGCGTGCTCGGCCGGTTCCTGGAGCACTCGCGCATCTACGCGTTCGGCGCGGGCAACGGCGAGGACGGCGGGGACGACGGCGACGACGGGGTGTGGCTCGGCAGCGCCGACCTCATGCACCGCAACCTGGACCGCCGGGTGGAGACGCTGGTGCAGGTGTCCGATCCCGCGCACCGGGCGGAGCTGCGCGGCCTGATCGACATGGCGATGGATGACACCACGGCGTCGTGGTGGCTGGACTCCGACGGGTCGTGGATCCGGCACCACCTGGACGACTCGGGGAAGCCGCTGAACGACATCCAGGAATACCTGATCCGGACCAGGCAGGGCCGCGGCGCAGATGGCTGACGCCAGCGCGGAGGCGGGCGCCGACGGGGAAATCCGGGCCGCTGGGGCGGTGCTGTGGCGGCCGTCGGACGCCGGCGTGGAGGTGGCCCTCGTGCACCGGCCACGCTACGACGACTGGAGCTTTCCGAAGGGCAAGCGGTTCCCTGGGGAGCACGTCCTGCTGACGGTTGTCCGCGAGGTCGCCGAGGAGACTGGGATGCATGCCGTGCTCGGCCGGCCGTTGCCGCAGGCGCGGTACGACAGCCTTGGGCGGCCCAAGGTCGTGGATTACTGGACCGGGCGGCCCGGGACCGACTCCCGCGGCCCGTTCCAGGCGAACGACGAGGTGGACGCGCTCCGCTGGCTGCCGCTGCCGGACGCCAGGGCCCGGCTCAGCTACGGTCACGACGTGACGATGCTGGATGAGTTCGCCGCCGGGCCGGCCGACACGGTCCCGCTGATCTTCCTGCGGCACGCGGCGGCCGGTCACAAGGGCTCGTGGCCGGGTGACGACCTGGACCGGCCGCTCGATGCACGCGGCGCGGCCGATGCGGACCGGCTTGCGGCGCTGCTGTCCTGTTTCGCCCCCCGGCGGGTGATCAGCTCGGCGGCCGAGCGTTGTGTGGCCACCGTCCGCCCTTATGCCGCGCTATCGGACGCGCCGGTGGCACTGGAGCCCGCGTTCACGATCGGGCTCAGCGCGGAGGAAACGGGGTCGGAGGCGGTGGCGTCGGAGGCGGTGGCGTCCGCCGCGGTGACCGAGATCGTCACCGCTGGCGTTCCCGCCGTCATCTGCGCGCACGGGGAGAACCTGCCGGGGCTGATCACCGACGCCTGCGCGGCGCTCGGCGCCGCGCCGCCCGATGACCTGTCCCTGCCCAAGTCCGGCTTCTGGGTGCTGCACCTGGCCGGCGGTGCGCTGGCCGCGTCGGAGCGGCACCGTGTGGGCGGGGCGTGACCCTGGCCGGGTCGGGCG
>Ga0335073_10002278_pt1 | contig 26207 bp, 26 predicted proteins | sample Lox_Sample_22_FD_207093 | JGI IMG/M metagenome (GOLD analysis project Ga0335073, IMG submission 207093) | Soil microbial communities from Loxahatchee National Wildlife Refuge, Florida, United States - Lox_Sample_2.2 | ecosystem: Environmental > Terrestrial > Soil > Wetlands | place: USA...
GCTGATAGCTCGCGGCGCTCGCGCGCATCGCATCGACCGCGGCGCGCTTCTGCGCGCGCAAGGTTCCGCCATCGAAGAGCGGCATGGTGAGCCCGGAGAGTGCGCTCCAGGCGGTCGCCGAGCCGTCGAGGAGCCGGCCGGGGGTGGGAGCCTGCTGTCCGATGGTGGCGGTGAGCTGGATCTTCGGATAGAGATTCGACTCGGCGATCCCGACGGCGCTGGTGGCGGCATGCAGGCGAGCTTCCGCCGCGAGGATGTCGGGGCGGCGATGGGCGAGCTCGGACGGCAGGCTCACCGGCACCTCGAGCGGCAGCGGGATCTGCGCGAAATCCAGATCCGCGGGAAGCGCCTTCTCCGGCAGGCGCCCGAGTATCAGCGACAGGGCATGGTGGGCGCGCGCCAGATCCTGACGCAGCGGAGGCAGAAGCGCCGAATCGCTCGCGATCTGGCTCTCGGCACCGACCACGTCGGTGCGCGCGACCGAGCCATTCTCGAAGGCGGTGTTCACCAGCCTGAGGTTGTCGCGATCTTGCGCGAGGATGGATTCGACGGTCGCGATTTGCGCCCGCGTGGAGGCGATGGTGAGGGTTTGCAGGACCGCCTGGCCGCTGACCGTGAGGTACGCCGCATTCAGCTGCTGGCGCGCGACTTCGGCCTGGGCGAATTGCTGCTCGATGGAGCGCGCGATGCCGCCGGTGTAATCGAGCGTGTAGCTGACGGTCGGCCCCACGGCGAAGTAGGTGAACGGCGGCACGCTGAAGTTCCCGCCCAAGAATTCGGCGCCGTACTTCTGGCGGCCGACACCGGCCGTGAGCGCGACCTGCGGATAGCGCAAGCCCGCCTGCGCGAGTGCCAGCTCCTGCGCCTGCGCGAGCGTGGCCGCGGACGCCTCGAGGGTGCGGTTGTGCGTGAGCGCCTCCTTGACGATGCCATCGATCGCTTGCGAGCCGAACAGCGCCCACCAGTCGCCCTCGATCTGTTCCCCGAGCGCGATGTGCTGCGTGCCGCCGCGCGCCGCGGGATGCTCGATCGGCAGCGTATCCGAGGTATAGCGGGCAGCGGCGGGCGGCTGCGGCGGGGTGAAGTTCGGCCCCACGCGGCAGGCGGCGAGCGCCGCGACCAGCACGAGCGCGGCGCGGCGCGCGATGCGCAGGGGCGGGCCTAGGGATCTCGGCAGCACGGTCGGATCACTCGACGGCAGCCGACGCCGCCAGCGCCCCGGCGGCGATGCGCGATCGGCCGGTGCGCAGCAGCAGCACCAGCGGCAGAGCGGCGAGCGCGAGCCACATCATCAACTTGAAGTTGTCGTCGTAGGCGACCATGGCGGCCTGCACGGTGACCGACGCATTGAGAGCGGGCAGTCCGTGGCCCGCCAGCGCACCCGGGATCTGGGCGCGGACGATCGGGCTGAAGGGCGTCAGGTGCTCCGCCAGGGAAGCGTGCACGATCTGGGTATTGCGCGTGAGCAGCGTCTCCACGATCGAGATGCCGATGCTGCTGCCGAGGTTGCGCGACAGGCTGAACAGGGAGGCGGCCTCGTTGCGCAGCGAGCTGCGCAGGGTGGCGAACGTGGCCGTCGCCAGCGGCACGTACACCAGCCCCGTTCCGATGCCCTGGGTGATGCCGGACCACACCACAGCGGACATGCCCATCTGCAGATCGAACTGGGTCATCTGCCAGGCCGAGAAGGCGGTCATCGCGAAGCCGAACCCGACCACCAGACGCACGTCGATCTGCCGCGAGAGACGCCCGAAAATGAGCATCGCCAGGAGCGTGCCGAATCCGCGCGGCGCCGTCACGATGCCGGTGGTGACGACCGGATAGTTGAGCAGATCCTGCAGGAGCGGCGGCAGCAGCGCGAGCGTTGCGAACATGACCACGCCGACCGTGAAGATGAAGATGCACCCCGCCATGAAATTGCGGTCCTTGAACAGCGCCGGATTCAGAAAGCGCGTGCTGCGCGCGGTGATCATGTGCACGGCGAACAGATAGAAAGCCGCGGCGGCGACCGCGGCCTCGATGCAGATCTCCGGCGAGTTGAACCAGTCCTTGAGCTGCCCGCGATCCAGGGTGATCTGCAGCGCGCCGACCGCGAGACTGAGCGTCGCGAAGCCGAAGAAATCGAACGCCGAGCGCCGGGTGTCGCTGCGCGGCAGCGTGCTGAGCGTGCCGAGAAACGCGAGGATGCCGAAGGGCACGTTGATGTAGAACACCCAGCGCCAGTTGTAATTGTCGGTGAGCCAGCCGCCGAGCGCCGGCCCGATGATGGGACCGATGGTGATGCCCATCACCCAGATGCTCATCGCCCTGCCGTGGCGCTCCGGCGGATTGATGTCGAGCAGTATCGCCTGCGACATCGGCACGAGCGCGGCGCCGCAGAGCCCCTGGAGCAAGCGCGCGAGCACCATCTGCGGCAAGGATGTGGCGAGTCCGCAGAGCATCGAGGCCAGGGTGAATCCGGCGATCGAGACCAGCAGCACGCGCTTGCGGCCGACCTGGCCGGCGAGCCAGCCGGAAAGCGGCGTCATGATGGCGGCCGCCACGATGTAGGAGGTCAGCACCCAGGCGATCTGGTCCTGCGTGGCCGAAAGCGAGCCTTGAATATGAGGCAGCGCGACGTTGGCGATGGTGGTGTCGAGCACCTGCATGATCGAGGCCATCATGATGGAAACGGTGATGAGAGACCGGCGCGCCCCATCGATGCCCGCCAGCGGACTGTGGACATCGCTCACGGAGGCGGCGTCTGCGCTGCCACGGTGCGCTCGGACTCGGCGTAGCGCTTGGCGCCGGCGGAGCGCTGGTCCGTCTCGGACTTCGTGTCGACCGTGACGCTCGCGCTCAAACCGCTCTGCAGCAGAAGTCCGGGCTCCACGTCGCTCAGCTGCAGCCGCACCGGCACCCGCTGGACGACCTTGACCCAGTTGCCGGTGGCGTTCTCGGCCGGCAGCATCGAGAACTGCGAGCCCGTGCCGGGACTGAGGCTCGCCACCCGGGCGGAGAAGCGCTTTTCCGGGAAGCGGTCGATCTCGACGGTGGCGCTCTGCCCGGGGCGCATGTGCGCGAGCTGCACTTCCTTGAAGTTCGCCTCGATCCAGACATCGTGCGTCGAGACCAGCGCGAATACCGGCGCCGACGCGGCGATGTAGTCGCCCACCTGCAGCTGCTCGACCTTGGTGACGATCCCGTCCGCCGGAGCCTCGACCCGGGTGTAGGAGAGATCGAGACGCGCGCGATCCAGAGCGGCTTGTGCCTGCTCGACCAGCGGATGGTGCTCGGGTGCGATGTCCGGATTGCCGTCGAGATTGGCGAGCGCGACGGCGATCTGCTGCTCGGCGTTCGCGACCTGCTGGCGCGCCAGATCGAGGGCATTGGACGCCTGATCGTACTGCGCCTGCGAGGCGATTCCCGAGGCCAGCAGGCGCGCGTTGCGATCGAATTGCCGCTGGGCGTAGGCAAGCGAGTCGCGCGCCGCGCGCAGCTCCACCTGTTTCTGCCGGTAGGTCGACTTGAGCGATGCGATCTGCAGCCGCGCACTCGCCAGCTTGGCCTCGGCATCGCTCACCGCAATGAGAAAAGGCGCATCGTCCAGCCGATACAGCGGCTGGCCTCGCTTCACGATCTCGTTGTCGTGAACGTAGATCGCGAGCACCCGCCCGGGCACGTTGGAGCTGATGGACACGGTCGCCGCCTGCGTGTAGGCATCGTCGGTGCTCTGATAGCGGCCGCTCACGAGATACAGATAGCCCGCCACGACGATGGCCAGCGGCGCGAGCAGCATCAGGGGCCAGCGCATGCGCTGCAGCAGCGTCCTGCGCTCGGGCTCCGCGAGAGATCCTTCTTCGCGGCTCGGATCGGAGGATTCCGCGCTCATGGCTTCGCCGACACCTTCTCCAGGCGCCGGCCGCCGGCCCGGCGCGCCGCGGGCGGCACCGGGTCCGCGGCCACCGGACCGAGCGCGATGAGGTTGCCGCGGATCTCATCGAGCAGCTCCATCAGCAATTCGCTCTGCCGCCGGGAGATCCCCGCGAACGCCTCACCCCAGGTGAGGTCGATCAGGCGGCGAATGTCCTCCAGCAACGGCTTGGTCTTGCTCGTCAGATACAGGCACCGCACCCGCCGATCGTGCGGGTCGCCGCGACGCTCGAGCCAGCCCTCGGCCTCCATCCGATCGAGGATGCGCACCAAGGTCATGGGCTCGAGGTCCGTCAGCTCCGCCAAGCGGGCCTGACTCACTCCCTCGCAATCGGCGAGGCGCGTGAGCGCCTTGCACTGAGCGAGCGTCAAGCCGAGCGCTGCGGCGTGCAGCTCGAAGCGCTGGGCGTAGAGGCGGGTCACATCCTTCAACAAGAAGCCAAAACGCCTCGATTCCTTCACGAACCGCGCTCCCACCGGGTTTCTCTCGAGCATGGGCGGCAGAATATCATAACGGTTGTGATTATCACAGATGTTGTTTTTGGCCGCGCCGGGATGGGGGGCGAGCGGCGCGGGCCTGGGCCGCATCGGCATGGGGGCGGGCGGCGCGTCCTTGGGGGCGCGCCGGCGGGCCGGGGGCGGGCGGCGGGTTGCCAACGCGGGGAGCATCCGCGACCATGCCCGGGGGATGGCGGGGCGTTGCTCAGGGAGATGCGGATGGTGAAATCAAGCTGGTCGTTGCCGGGGTTGGCATGTGCCGTGGTCATCGCCCTGCCGGCGGCGGCCTCGCCGGAGGTCGACGCGGTGTATCCCGCGGCGCACGCTCTGTACGTCGAGCTGCATCAGCACCCGGAGCTTTCCGGCCATGAGGTGCAAACGGCGGCGAAGCTGGCCGCGGAGCTGCGCGCGCTCGGCTATCAGGTGACAGAGCACGTCGGCGGCACCGGAATCGTCGCCATCCTGCGCAACGGCAGCGGGCGCACCATCATGCTGCGCACGGAGCTGGATGCGCTTCCGGTGGAGGAGAAGACCGGCCTCCCCTACGCCAGCAAGGTCCACACGAAGGACGATGCGGGACACGATGTGTCCGTCGGGCACATGTGCGGACATGACCTGCACATGAGCGCACTGGTGGCCACGGCCAACATCATGGCCCACACGCGCGGCAGCTGGCACGGCACGCTCATGCTCATCGGCCAGCCGGCCGAGGAGACCGTCAGCGGCGCGCAGGGCATGATCAAGGACGGACTGTTCACGCGCTTCCCGCGCCCGGACGCCGTGCTGGCGCTGCACGTCGGCAACGAGCTCGCGGCCGGAAAGGTGGCGGTCGTCTCCGGCGTCTTCGACACCAATGCGGATTCGGTGCGCATCACCATCTTCGGCAAGGGAGGGCACGGGGCCTCGCCGCAGACCACGGTCGATCCCATCGTCATCGCGGCGAGAACCATTCTCGCGCTGCAGACCATCGTCTCGCGCGAGGTCAAGCCCGGGGAGGCCGCGGTGATCACGGTGGGCTACATTCATGCCGGAACCAAGAACAACATCATCCCCGATGAGGCCGAGCTGGGACTGACGGTGCGCACCTACAAGACCGAGGTGAGAAAGCAGGTGCTGGCCGCGATCACGCGCATCGCGACGGCCGAGGCCGAGGCCGGCGCCGCGCCGCGTCCTCCGTCGATCGATCACTACGAGGGGACCGACGCGGTGTACAACGATCCGCAGCTCGCGCAGCGGCTGCGCGCCGTCCTCGAGGGCGCCCTGGGCCGGGACAACGTGCTCAGCGGCGAGCCGATCACGGCCTCGGAGGATTTCTCGGCCTTCGTCGAGCAGGGCATACCCGGCTTCTATCTGAGCCTCGGGGGTGCGGATCCCGAGAAGCTCGCCCTGGCGCGGGCCTCGGGCACGCACCTGCCCTCGAACCACTCACCGCTGTTCGCACCCGACGTGGACCCGGCGCTGCACACCGCGATTCTCGCCGAGGTGGCGATGCTGCGCGGCGTGCTTCAGGGCGAGCCGGGCCAGCGGTGACCGGGGCGAGCATCGGCGATGCGTCGGAGCATCGGTGATCAAGAAGTGCAGAGGAACATACCGAGCAGGATCGCCGCGATGCAGACCCACTGCAGCAGCATGATCCGCTCGCGCAGCACCAGCGCCGCGAAGGCGAGCGTGACCAGCGGGTAGGCGCCGGTCAGCGGCGTCACGATCGAGATCTTGCCGTAGCGGCTCGCGATCAGCACGCCGAGGTCGCCGGCCGCCATCATCCCCATGGGGAGCGAGGAGCGCGTCCACTCGATGGCGGAGTGCGGGCCGGCGCGTCCTTTCCACAAGCCGTAGATGCCCAGCGTGAGCAGCGCGCCGATCATGCTGTAGAGGGCCATGTTGGCATCCGTGGCACCCAAGCGGTAGTCGTACTTGACCACCGTCTGTGCGCCGCCCCACAGCACCAGGGCGCAGAACGCGAGCAGGATCCAGGCCCGGCCGGTCACCTTGTTCGCGGCGTCAGCGGGCTGGTAGGCGAGTCCGATGCAGCCGCCGATCACCAGCGCCACCGCGCCGTACTGGAGCGGGGAGAGCGTTTCGCCCAGGAAACCGTGCGCGAAGACGATGGTGAGCGCGGGATAGGCGGCCGAGAGGGTGCCGACGATGGTAATCGGCCCTGCGATGATCGACTGGAAATACATGATCCAGCCGGTGCCGTCGAGCAGGTATGCGAGCACGCCGATGGCGAGCACGGAGCGCTGTGCTTGCGCGAACACGGCCGTTCGCGGGCTGGCGAGGAAGTAGCAGAGCATCACCACCGCGCGAGCGCAGGCGAAGTACAGACAGAAGCGCGCCGGCGGCACCTCCGTGATCCACATCTTCACGAAGCCCTGGCCCAGGCCGTAGAGCAGCAGCGCGAGCAGCGCCGGCGTCAGCCACAGGAGAAGAGGTGCGGCCGCCGCGGTGCCGCTCAAATGTCGGCCCGACGGCGCAGGAAGTCGAGCACCGGCGGGGCCACGAGCTGCGGTGCCTCGAGCAGAATCGCATGGCGCAGCCCCGGCAGGATGACGAGCTCCGCATTGGGCATCGATGCGGCGATCTGCGCGTTCAGGCGCGGCGGGCAGCCGCCATCGTTCTCGCCCGTCAAGACCAGGCTCGGATGGCGAATCCCGCTCAGCCACGGGGCCATCTCCGTCTCGGCGTAGATGTCGAAGACGCTCAGGAAGACGTCCTGGTCCGTCTCGATCACCTGCTGCATGCGCCGCTCGATGACCTCCGGAGAGCGCGCCGCGAACTCGGGCGTGAACCATCGCTCCTTGAGCGTCGCGAGCACCGGCGGGATGCCCCGGGTGCGCATGGCGGCGACCACGCCGCGGACCTTCGCGCCGTCCTCCGCGGTGCGAAACGCCGCGGTGCTGAACAAACCGAGCGACAGCACGCGCTCAGGATAGCGCCGAGCATACGCGGGGCCGATCATGCCGCCGAGCGAGTGCCCGGCAAGATGGGCTTTCTCCAGGTGCAGCTCCCGGCGCAGCGCCTCCAGGTCCTCGATGAGATCATCGAGGCTGTAGGGCGGCCGGGGTGACGGCGAGAGTCCATGCCCGCGCAGGTCATAGCTCACGCAGCGATATTCGGACTTGAGGTGGCGGATCAGACCGTCCCAGCTGTGGCGCGAGGCGCCGATGCCATGAATCAGGATGAGGGGCGGACCGTCGCCTTCCACCGAGTAAGCGGATCGAGTCATCGGCGGATCGCCCGCAGGCCCGGGCGGGACTTCGCCGTCGAGAAATGCGGCATCACGTCCGCTGCGAACCGCTCCAGCGCATCGAGGGACTCCTGGTTGTCGTGTCCGATGTTGCCGTTCATGATCAGCTCGTCCACGCCGAGCTCCTCGTAGGCCTTGAGCCGGTCGATCAGCTCGGATGCGGTACCGATGAGCAGACTCTCGCGCAGCGCCTCCTTGGACTGCGCGAGCGGCAGCGCCTTGATTGCGCCGCGCTCGACGATGCCGGGTCCGGTGAATATGTTCTGAAAGCGCCCATAGTACTCGTAGGCGAGATCGAGCTTTCGGCGCGCATCGGCCTCGTCCTTCGCGACCGAGCAAACGCGCATCACCGCGAGGCGCAGGTCGCGGCCGGCCTCGCCGCAGGCGGCCTTGCCCCGCTTGAACGCGTCCACCTGCTCGCGCATCTTGCCCACGCTCGCATTGAGCGGCGTCGTCTGAATGTGAAATCCGCGCCGTGCCGAGGCCTCGATGGCCTCGACGGAGAGCGCAGCGATCATGATCGGCGGCGCACCCGCCGCGCGCGGTCGCGGCATCACCGTGAGCGGCGCAAACCGGTAATACGTGCCCTCCCAGGAGACCTCCTCGCGCGCAAGGAGCGCCATCAGCACATCGAGCGACTCATCGAAGCGCGCCCGGGACTGCTCGATCGGCTTGCCCATCCGCGCAAGCTCGTAGGCGAATGCGCCGCGGCCGACGCCGAGCACGAGCCGCCCGTCGCACAGGATGTCCGCCTGGATGACCTGTCCGGCGAAGATGCGCATGTCGTGCAGCGGCAGCTGGCACACCGAGGTGACGATCTCGAGACGCTCGGTCATCGAGGCGACCTTGACGGCAAATTGCAAGGGATCGGGAATCAGCAGGATGTTGACCAGATGGTGCTCGGGGATGGTGATGCCCCGAAACCCCAGCCGATCCACCAGCCTGGCCTGGGCGAGCATGTCGGCGTAAAGCCGGTCGCCCCCCCGGGTCGTGTCGGGATAGTAAGCCGCCAGGAAATTGTTGAACTGCATCGGGCCTGCCCTCCGAAACCCACAGGGAAACGGTGCCAGAATCCCTGAATCTCGAAAAGCAAAATATTTTGGCTATTTAATTCGGTATTATCGAATCATGGGCTTCGACGAACTCCACACCTTCCTCGAAGTGATCAGAACCCAAAGTCTGGTCGCGGCGGCTCGCCATCTGCACGTCACCCCCTCGACGGTCACCGCTCGCATCAGCGCACTCGAGAACAAGCTTGGCCAGAAGCTGCTGCATCGCCGAAAATCCGGCGCCGCGCTGACCTCGGCGGGCTTCAAGTTCCAGCGCTATGCCGAACTCATGACCCAGGTGTGGCGTCAGGCGCGCTACGAGATCGCCCTGCCCCCCGGGGTGGAGGGCGTCTGCAACGCCGGACTCGAATTCGATCTCTGGCACCCCGTGGGCAGCCGCTTCCTCGATCATGTGCGCGCCCACGCGCCCGGCATCGCGACCGCCGTATGGCCCGGCGAGCAGCGCCAGCTGCAGCGCTGGCTGGGCATGGGATTGATCGATATCGCGTTTTGCTACGTGCCGCACGTGGGCGAGGAATACACGAGCCGCCTGCTGTTCGAGGATGAGCTGCTCCTGGTCGCGGCGCGCAGCGGGCAATCGGCCGCACTGGATTCGGCCTACATCTACGTCGACCACGGCGATGAGTTCCGGCGCCAGCATGCCGAGGCATTCCCCAATGCGCGACCCTCGCCGGTGACGATCGCCGCATCGGACTGGGCGCTCGAGTATGTGCTGCGAACCGATTCCAAGGGCTACCTGCCCTTACGCCTCGTCACCCCCATGCTCGCTGCAGGTCGGCTGCATCGCGTGGAAGGGGCGCCCACGTTCTCACGACGGGTGTATCTGGTCGAGAACGCGCGGGCGAGGCGATCCTGGGCGTGGTATGAAGCGGCCATCGCGGCGAGCAGTGCGCGCTGATGCGCCGGCCAAAGAGTCCACGATGCAGGCGTTACCCAGTTCACGGACTTTGACCGTTTGCGGTGCGAGAGTGCGCACCGGCAGGGCCATTCAACGCTTCGAGAACAAGGCAGTACCGTCGTACCCGGGTCAGAGGTAAATCGCTGACGGCTCCATCATGCTGTGGATTCTGGCCTCGCTCTTTTTCCTCTGGTGCGCCTTCCGCGAGATTCGCGGCAGCCTGGTCGCTCGAGCCGGCTTCGATTTTCCCACGCCGGTATCGAAGCCCTATCTCACTCTGGTGCTGGCGCTCGCCGCGCTGTTCGCCTGGCCGACGGTACATCGGTGGCATTTCGAGCGGTTCTTGTCCGAGAAAGCCACCGAACTGGCCGACAACCATCGCGCCAAAGTGCATTGCAACACCCTGTTCGACACGATGCTCGATCCCGAGATGCTGGCCGCCGGTCACGCCAATCCGCAAACCGGTGAGATCGGCATCCAGAAGCCCTGGTGCGGCACCTTGATGTCCTATCTGGCTCATCCCGACCGGGCAAGCGAGCTGGAGATCGAGAGCCTGGACATATTCACTCACGAGAGCATGCACGTACGGGGCGAGAGGAACGAAGCGCGAACCGAATGCGAGGCCGTGCAGCGAAACTATCGCGCCGCCAAGCTGCTCGGCGTTCCCGACGAGATTGCCAAGAGAAACGCGCTCGAGTACTACGATGTCACCTACCAGCTGCGCGGGAAGATAGGCGGCATGCAGAGCGCCTATTATTCGGACCAATGCGCGCCCGGCAAAGCCATGGACGAGCATTTGAGCGATTCGACCTGGGCGCCGCCTTAGCACCTGCCGGCATCGGCGCGAAGGCGCCGGGCGGCCACGATCCGGCCGCATCCAGCCGCGAGCCGGGTGGTGTTACCAAAAATTCATATCGCCATCACCCCGCTGTTGCGCGCGCCGACCAAACTCACCTCAACACGGACGACGCATCTAACATAATCTGGACGCGACAGCATGACTCCCAGGGGGCATGGGGTATCTTTCCTCGGATTGGGGCTCGCGGTATTGGCCGCGGGCGCGCATGCCTCGACGGTGTACGACGTCATCCCCGGCAGCAGCAGCTACATCACGCTGCAGGTGTATTCGTCGAGCGGCACGCTGCTCATGAGCGGCGCGAATTCGATCCCCCTCACCGCTCCCTCCGAGATGACGGTCGACTACTCGGGCATGCAGATCCCCGCATTCCTGTTCGAGGACATGGGCACGACCACGGTCACGTTATCGGGGGCGTTCAGCGGCGACAGCATCCAGTTGACGAACGCGGCCGTGACACCGGGGAGTCCGTACAGCTCGAGCCTGACGGGCTCGAGCCCGAACTATAACTATTCCCTGGGCGCGCTCGACGGGTCGGTGAGCAGCTGGGCGTTTTACCAGGGTACGACGTTGGCGTCATCGGGCGGCGCGAGCAGCGGCAGCACCGCCGGCCCGCTCACGGGCGCTCTGACGATCAATGGCGACAGCTCGATCACGCTCGACGGCATCGCCCTGGGCGAGGTCACGATTGCCGGGCAGAGCGACGTGCTCAAGGCCGACGTCACCTTTTACGGCTCGCCGGTCCCCTTGCCGCCCGCCATCGCGCTGCTCGCCCCGGCGTTGCTCGGCCTGGGAATGGTGTCTTTGCGGCGCCGCGCGTCAGCGCGAACGCCGTCGCGAGCCGGCAGGCCGGACTTGACCGCGGCGTCTCACCCGTGAATCGGGGGCTCTGGATCCTCGCCGGCGCTCTCGCGGGACTGCTCGCACGGGGCGCGTCCGCTTCCACGGTGCTCGATATCACGGGCGGCGGGATCGATGACGGAACGATCAACACCTGCGTCGCGGCCGACAATTGCGGAAGCACCACCGCCTACACCTATCAATCGGGCGGGAATGTATCGGGAACGATCACCCTCGCGACCAGCGGCACCACGGGCACCGCCACGTTCGATCTGCAGTTGACCTCGGCGGTCCAGTTCGGCGGCGGGACCGGCGAGCAGCTGACGGCGGGAACTTTCACGGCGCCGGTATCCATCCCGATCTCACTGAGCGGCAGCATCTGGTCGCAGACCGGGAGTCCGGTCTACGGCACGAACAGCGCCATCACGTTCAGCACGCTGACGGCGTCGGAGAATGCGCCGCAGATCAGCAGCCTGAGCTGCACCCTGGGCACGGTGAGCGTATGCGGATTTTTCCTCGGGCCGACAGGATTCGAGATGACGGACTCGGGGGGCAATACCTATGATGCCAACCTCGGGCTCGACGTGACCGCTCAGGTCGTTCCCCTGCCAAGCTCGCTGTGGCTTGCGCTCAGCGGCCTCGGCCTGCTCTGGCGCGGCCGGCGGCATCGCGCGGTTTCGGCTTAGCCTTCCGCCGACAACGAATCAAATCGCCTGCAAGGACCCCGCGGCCACCGCACCGCAGCCTGTCGCGTTCCGTAGCGCGCCCTGGGCCCGCGGCCAGATGTCCGATACTCGCTTCGACGATCTGCTATAGATGTGACGGTGCGAAGAGCACGTCGTCTGCTCGGGTTGGTCTGGTAGATCGCGGAGCTTGCAGATCGTGGAGAGGATGGTGGGCAATCATCGATTGAGCATCGCCGGGACGTTGCTGCTGATCTTCACGGCGCTCTGCGGCCACGCGCAAACCTATACCAAGCCCAAGGTCCGTGCGATCACTGCATTCGTTCGTCTCGACGCCGCGACTCTGGACCGGCAGATCGCCGCTGCCCTGGCCGTCCTGCACGCGGCGCAGAACGCCTTCGCCCAGCGAGGATACGAGACCGAGACCATTCGCATCGTGACCCAGCCGCTCGCAGAACTGATCAGCGGGCAATCGGATGAGGCCGCGCTCAAGCTGCTGAAATCCATCGATGACCTCTCGGCCAAGGAAGGGTTCATCCCCAGTGTCGGGCCTGCGATGATGCGCGATTCGGACGATGCGCGCGCGATGCATGTGCTCGAAAAGGCGCTGGCGACGCTTCCCAACATTCAAGCGAACAGCATCATCGCGGCGGGTGACGGAATTCATTGGCGGGTCATCCGTGAAAGTGCCGCACTGATACGTCACCTCGCGGACCATGCTCCGGCCGACCACGGCAATTTCAACTTCACGGCGACCGCGATGGTGAAACCTTACGGCCCTTTCTATCCGGGCACCTATCATACCGGCGCCGGCAGGCAGTTCTCGGTCGGTTTCGAGAGCGCGAACGTCGTCCGCGAGGTGTTCGCGCGCACCCATGGAAACTTCGACGCATCCGTCGCCGAACTCACCCAGCAACTGACGATTCACGCCAAAGCAGCCGAGGCGGTCGCTGATCGGGTGGCAAGCTCAACGGGATGGACCTTCATGGGAGTCGATCCGACGCCGGCTCCGCTCGGCGACGTATCGATCGCTGCGGCCATCGAGACCTACACCGGGGCGAAATTCGGCTCGAGCGGGACCATGACGGCGGCGCTCGTCATCACCACGGCGGTCAAGGCCGTTGCGGTGAAGCAGGTCGGCTACTCCGGCCTCATGGTTCCGGTTCTCGAGGACAAGCTCCTGGCGCAGCGCTGGGCCGAGGGCACCATCACCACGGACGCATTGCTCGCCTATTCCGCGGTTTGCGGCACGGGCCTGGATACGATTCCCTATCCGGGCGATATCGGCGTCGATCAGCTGGCGCGCATCCTGGGCGATGTCGCATCACTGGCGTGGAAATGGAACAAGCCCTTGTCGGCGAGGCTGCAGCCGATCGCGGGAAAGAAGGCCGGCGACCGTACGGAGTTCGGCGGCCCGTTTCTGTTCAATACCACGCTGCACGAAGTGCCGTGATTGGCGGGCCTCGCCGCATGCGCCCGCGGAACCGCCAAGACCTCACCCGAACTCGTCATGCTGCGGCAAATCATCCGTGATCGTGTACCAGGGGGCCTTCGAGCCCACGAAGATGTGGGCGCTGGGGCGAATGGACGGCGAATCGACCAAGGTGCCCAGCGTCACGTGCACGAACTGCGCGTTGCGCACGAGCGAGTAAAGAAGCGAGCCGCATACACCACAGTGGGCATCGTGCGCGGACTCGGTGCCGTATACCAGCAACCGCTCAGCACCATGCGTCAGTCGCAGCTTGCTGCGCTCGATTCCTGCAAATGGCTTGAACGCCGCCCCTGTCGCACGGCGACAATTCGAGCAGTGGCAATTGAGCGAATAGCGGAACCCATCCTCTACCGCATAGCGAACCGCGCCGCACAGGCATTTGCCGGCCAAGGTGCGCGGGCTGGTTGTCGTGAGATTACTCGCCACTTGCATCGGTGCTTCGGAAAAGCGCTCTCGCGGGCGAGAGTAGCAGAGTCATGTCCTTTCGTGGAAAGGCCGCCTGCCGACGCCGCGGTGATCGCTCCCGGCAGAGCTTGCACGCCGAAGCAAGGCCCGAGCCGGCGCGTAGGCGGGTTTGGGTCCCGCGGATACCTCGCCCATGCCCAAATTGAGCGCTGCGCCCTTTCCAGAAGCGGGACAGGTGGTAAAGATGGCCCCGAGTCTGTCGATGGAGTCACCAATGAAACGCATGATTCTAGGGTTCCTGGCGTGTCTGACGCTCGCCTCCTGCGGGCTCGGTGAGACCGCGGTATCGGCTGCCGCCGGCGGCGCGACGGAAGCCGAGCAAGCCAAGGCGGCCCTGAAAACCGAGGCTCGCGTCAAGCAACAGCTCGACGCGGCGGCAGCGCTCGACGCGCAGCGCCGACAGGACGCTGAGGCCAGCTCGCAGTAAGGCCGCCGCCTGAGCGGCGCGGCGCGCCCCCCGGCATGTCAAGAGTCCGAAGAATGGGCACCCAGGTTTGGCCGGTTGGCGAGCTTGCGTCGCCTCGCGCCGTTTGGGGTGCAAATGACTGATGAGCCCGATGGCCGGACCCCGTCGGCGTGGATGCGCGTTCTCGGGATCATCGCAGCCGGTTACCTGGTCGTGTACGGCCTCATCGGCGTGTCGCGCGACGACCTGAAAGTGTCCTTGTCGAAATCCGGCAGCGCCGGCGTGCATCTGCACGGAGCTCTCGCCTGGCTATGCTTTGCCGGACTGTCGACGATGTCGATCGGGCTCGTTCGGTTTCTCGCCCCGGAGTCGGGTGATGGCAAATTCGATTTTGCCGCGCGTCGGCGCCGATTTGGCCCGATATTTGCGGTGGGGCTGGCGTTCTACGTCGCTTCGCAGCTGATTGCCGGCCCGCGGTGAAGCTGCGCAGCGGAGGATGGCAATAAACGAGGACCTCCGGTGAGGTCGCACCCGGCGAGCGCCGCTCAGGGAACCGGCGCCGACCCGCTCGCTTGCGTCGTCTGCGGAATGCACTCGAAATTCACGCTCTGCAGTAACGCGACGATCTCGAGGGCCTTGCGGATGCAAAATTCATAGCCATGCCCGGAGCTCCATAAGGAGCGGGTTCTACCATTTCGGGTGTAGTCGACGCGACAGCGCCGCGGACTTCGCGGGCCTCCCGGTCGATAGATGCCGATGCGGCGATCCGTCGCCCCCGGAAGGCGACAGATGAATTGCTCCTGGGGGAGAGCCCGGGGTGCGCTGGAGGCCGGCTGACCCTGTGCATCACCCGTCCACAATCCCGAGACCGCCATCGCAACCCATAGCGCACTCGACTTGAGAGGCGCTTGCAAAAATGTTGGCGTACCCTGCCTCCTCAAACATCTTCGCCGCCGCTAACGGGCGGATTGCTTGGCTTATCGGATTTGCGCGGTGCGTCAGTCATGGGCTCTCCGTCGAAGCAGTATGAAGAGTATGGGTGCGGCCAACGGATTCCTGTCGCCAACAGGAGCGCACTCTTCGTGGGACGAGTCCTAGGGAGGGTGTGCGAGGGCGCCAGTGTCACGGGCGAAGGCCGGCCGACGGGAACGCCTGCGTGAACTCCCCTTGGGGGCGGCCTGCGCCGCCCCCCGGGGAGCGATACGCCGAAGGGGGGAATCCGACAGCGTTGAGGTGATCATCCACGCTGCCGACGCCATCGTCTGTGCACAATTCACATGGATGATGTGAAGAAATGCCGAGCCGCTCGAATCGCTGCGGACGCATCGTGATGCCAGCCGATTCTGGGGTTCATGGCGCTGCTGGCGCGAGCGCCAACGTCGAGGCAGGCGGGATGGACAATCATAGGGCTTTGGAGTATTCAGACCGGCGCAAGCACGAGAATACCGCTGCATCAACATTCGGCGGCTGTGGGCGTAGCCGAGACGCGCGCTGTTGGGTTGGGCAAGGGAAGTGGGGCGAATGTAGAGCCCAGCATGGCGGCGGGCGAGACGAGGTCGGGTATGAGGAAGCGGAGGTCGCTGCGCTTTGGGATCGCGTTCGTGCTCGCGCTCATGGCGCAATGGGTGGCCACGGCCACGGCGGCCGGCACAGAGATCACCTCTCAAACGGGGTGGCTCAAGGTCCCGATTCACGGCCGGCAGTTCAGGCTGGCTCTGCACGTGTTTCGTCCATTTGGGGCGGGGCCTTTCCCGCTGGTCGTGATCAATCACGGCATCCCCGTCAGCATTGCTGACGCTCGACACGAGAAGTTGGGATTCACCGCCGCTTCGGCTTGGTTTGCCGGGCAGGGCTACATCGTAGTGGTCGCGCTGAGGCCTGGATTTGGCGAGTCGGATGGACCCTACCTGGAGTCTTCGTCAGGACCATGCTCCAACCGCGACTATGTGCGCGAAGGACGCGAGACGGCGGTGGTCGAGTCGGCAATCATACAGACTGCGGCGCAACTGCCTGGCGTCGATCCGAAGAGGATCATTGTAGTGGGCCAATCAGCCGGCGGCTTCGGCGCGATAGCGCTTGGCGACGCGCCGCCGCCGGGGGTGCTCGGGATCATCAGCTTTGCCGGCGGTCGAGGAGGCGATGATCGTGAACACGTTTGCAGCGGTGCACAGCATCTGGCGCAGGCTGCTGGGGCATTCGGACAGGCAAACCAAGTGCCACAGCTCTGGCTATACGCCACCAACGACCACTTCTTCCCACCCAAGGTCGCACGACTGATGTTCGCTGCCTACCAGGCTGGCTCAAAGCCCGCGGTTCGGTTCATAGAACTGCCACCCTTCGATGGCGACGGACATAAGACGCTTGGCCATGCGGACCCTTCGGTTTGGGCGAACGCGGTTTCGAGCTTCCTGACGGAGGTGCGCGACTCAACGCCGGAAGAGCACTGAGCGCGCACCCCGAGCGGCAACACACCTTCGGCTCGTCACTTCGGCGTCACCGTAGCTGCCGTGAAGCCGTCCGTCGCGTGCGAAATCGAGGATCATCTTGAAGTAGCCCGACGCGTAGCGCGTCGAGATTCGCGAGCCGTCTGCTGCACTCTCGAACAGCGTCATGCCGTGCTCCGCATTGCGATAGTACGCGAGCGTGAACGGCAGGCCATCGTCCATGAGCGAGGCGATGCGACGCCTCGTCTCTGCGCTCGGCGCTTCATAGTCCTCGCCGCCGAGGATCCAGAGCTGTGGCACCTTGTCGGCGCGCAGCACCAGCATGGGATCGTAGTGAAAGGGCGTATGCCAATCGAATTCGGGTGCCAGCGAACGAAGCTCCGCATCCGAACGATGCTGCAGCACGAAGAACGCGTAATCGCCGTGCACGTCCTTGTACCAAGGTGCGTTGGCATACTTGGCCCTCAACTCATCCAATTTGGCGAATCCACTCGCGAAATCACTCTCGAAGACGGCCTCGGCAGCACTCGCCACTTCCAGTGCCTTGGCGATCACATCGGGTGAATAGCCCTTCTCGCGCATCTGCAGTTCGACCGCTTCCTGATCCTCATCGATGACATTGACGGCCAGACCAAAGCAGACGATGACGAAATCGGCGGCTGTGCGGTTCGCCGCAAGCGGAGCCACCCATCCGCCCTGGCTTCCCCCCTGATAGCCGATGCGGCTCAGGCGTGCGCCCGCCAGCTGCCGCGCCGTATGCAGCGCCGCCACGGCATCATCGGCCAGAAGGCCGTAATCCTGGGTGTAGTGGCCGCCGGAGCTGCCAGTGCCCCGCTTGTCGTAAACGAATGCGCCCACGCCTTGCGCCGGCAGCATGCGCTGCAGGAAGTTGTCAGCCAGCGCGGAGTCGTGCTCCGAGCCGTGGATGAGAACGACGATGGGGACCTGGTCCTCGCCGGGCGGCATGATGAGCCGCCCAAGGAGCACGGTATCGTGACTCTTGAACGTCGCCTCCTTCACATCGAGTGTGATCCGCTGACCGGTGACATCGCCGAACCGAATCTGACCCTTGTTGCAAGGCGAGAACGCCACCGTCAACCCGTCAGGACGGCCGGACCAACCGTAGGTGCTCTTCCAGATCCCCCGGGCGGCCTTGTGCAACGCACCAGTCGCACCATCGAATCGACGCCAGCGAAGCGTATCGCCCTCGGAGTGCGCAATATCGACCAAATTCCCATCGGTGAGCCGGTAGCTGCCGATGTCACAATCCGGCGAAGCGCCTGCGCGCGCGACCGACATTTGTGCGAACGAGGCACATAGCCCCAAAGTGAGCCCCGCAATGGTCGCGCTGCCCGTTGCGACCTTTCGGAAGGTGACCCACCGGTGCGCTCGGAGGGCAGTGCAAGATAGCTTCAGTTCCGCAGGAGCAACGCTCGCGAAACGGAGGTGCAGGGGCCGGGGGAATCGATCCCCAGCCACCTGCACCAGATTTGCCTTGCGAACTAGCAAGTTATCGTGATGATGCATGACCGCGTGTCACCGGTGTGTGATACAAACCTGCCTCGAACGCGCCTGCGCAGAGCAGGATTCGTGGGAGTGCCTGGTTGCGAAGTAGAGCCCGGCCCGATCAGTCCTGCCAGGCGTGATTTGCCGAACTTTTTGGCCCCAGCCGGCTCGCAGTGGCGAGGGGTGCCCTGGATCACAATAATGGCGCGTTCGCAGATGGTAAAGTTGTCAACCGCCCCCATTTTTGGAAGAAGAGGCCTGATCCTGCGTGATCGCGCCGTGGTTCCCGGAGATAATGAATGAGTGACCCGACCGTTGGCCTGCCGCCTCGTAACTGGCCGGCCCTGTTGATGTTTGCAATTACCTTGGGAATAGCTCTTACGCTGGTTCCCCTGTATGGGACCCTCCACGGTTATGCCCTCGCCAACTGGGTTGCGTTCGCCGTGCTCCTGAGCATCACGGAACTGTCGATCACCTGCGGGTATCACCGCTTGTTCTCACACGGCGCTTATCAGGCACATCCCGTTTTGAAGGCCGCTTTTCTCTTGTTCGGCGCCTTGGCTCTGCAGAATAGTGCATTGATCTGGAGCGCCGGCCATCGCGTGCATCATCGGTTCATCGACGATCCCGAACGGGATCCATACTGCGCGCGGCGTGGCTTCTGGTTTTCGCACATCGGCTGGATGCTGCGCAACTACCCGAGCGGCGACCCCGATTTCAAGTACGTTCGCGATCTGCAGAGCGACCCGCTCGTGGCATTTCAACACCGGCATTATCTGGCGCTCGCGGTCGGCATGAATGTCGGCCTGCCGCTGCTGCTGGGGTTGGCGTTCGGCAACATCATCGGCATGGTATTGCTCGCTGGGGTTCTGCGGCTCGTCATCAGCCACCACCTGACATTTTGCATCAATTCCCTGGCGCACATCGTCGGCACCCGCCCCTACTCGACGAGCAACACGGCGCGCGACAATGCGGTGGTCGCGTTGCTCACCTTCGGCGAGGGATATCACAATTTTCATCACCAATTCGCGCACGACTACCGGAACGGCGTGCGCTGGTGGCAATGGGACCCCTCCAAGTGGCTGATCAACGCACTGCATTGGGCGGGGTTCGCCAGGAACCTGAAGCGGGTGCCCTGGTTCAAGATTCGCCGCGCCATGCTCGAGACGCAGTTTCTGCGGGCAAAACAAGAACTCGCCCGGCAGGACGGTTCCCCTCGGTTTGACGAGTTGCGCCGGCGCGTGGCGGAGGAGTATGAAAGCTTCAGCAAATCGGTCGCGGCCTGGACCGCGTTGCGCGAGCAATCGATTGCGGATGCGAAGCGCGCGCTGGTCGATCGGTGGGAGAAATCGAATCTGCCGTCCAAGCTCAAGGCTCTCGAGGATGGTTTACACGAGCAGTACCGACGCATGCAACTCATCGGGGCGCAATTGGGCACCGCGCGCGTTTGAGCCCGCGGCGGCTGCCGTTTGGCGGCCTGCCCGATGCACATGATGGAAAACGAGCAGTTGCAGGAGAAGTTCGATACCGGGTTGAGGAATATCGGGCATGAAATAAAGAGCCGCCTGGTGGAACACGGTCTGTTTGGAACGGTTACTACCACACCCAGAGGCCCGGGTGAAGCCCCGGACGGGATGGCGCTCGAGATCAACGCGAAAGGCAGAGCCGCGGGAAGATCGTTCGACCGGCAGCAGATCGAGGGCTGCTATCTCAGGGTGGGGGGCGCAGTGCTGTCGGACATCATCGCCATGGTTGATGAAGTGTCCGCTGCAACACTAAAATAAACGGCGGCCAACCGAACAATAAACGGCAGCCAACCGAACACGCGAAGGGGACCGCATGCATCGCTCGCGCATCAATGGTTTGCTGATCGATTGCAAGACCGACGACATCGACGCCGCGGCGCAATTTTGGGCGGCGGCCCTGGGTCGCCCGGTCGATATGAAACATCCGGGAACGCGGGGCAATTACCGCATGCTGGCAACGCCTCCCGACGAGCTCAGCGTGCAGATTCAACGCGTGGACCACGAGAGCCGCGTGCACATCGATATCGAGACCGATGACATTCCGGCCGAGGTCGCAAGGCTCGAGAAACTGGGTGCCGAGGTGGCGGAACGCAAGGAGCGATGGGTGATCATGCGTGCGCCGACGGGGCAGCGTTTCTGCATAGTTCGCGTACAGCGAACGAATTGGCCGAAAAACGCGAATCAGTGGGACTGATGCCGAAAGCTCGGATCTCGAGCCGCGCGATAACCAATGGGCGATGGCTGTCTCATGGGCCTCGGGTGGCGCGGGGCGATATACCGCCAACATGAGCCCGTCCGGACTGCTCACGGAAGGCTTCACGCATCGTTGACGGGCCGAGGGGGCTGGCCGCCGGACTAGCGAGAGTCTTCACTGAGGGAAATCGCCCTCGCGGGGCACTGGGCGACGGCGCGGCGTACCGTATCCTCGAGTTCCGGTGGCACCTCGCTGACCACGACGATGGCGTAGCCGTCCTCGTGCAATTCGAACACCTCGGGGCAGAGCCCCAGGCAGACCCCGAAACCGGCGCATACGTTCGCGTCGACATGGACTTTCATTCTGAACCGCCCCGCACCGGGTCAAATTCCAAGTTGATGTGAGTCAATCCGCGCAATATGAAGGTTGGCAGATAACTGTAGCGTCGTGCGCCGGGCGGCCCGTGGACTTTCTCGGAGATGCGAATGTCGCTGGTTCGGTCAAACATCCGGTTGAGGCTGACGACCGTCTCGGCCCGCGCCAGGGGGGCGCCGGGACAAGCATGGCGGCCGCGGCCGAATGCCACATGTAACCGGGCGTTCGCCCTGTCTATCTGGAACTCTCCGGGGTTTTCGAACTTGCGAGAATCCCGGTTGGCGGCGCTGTTGGCGATATACAGGAAAGTGCCGGCCGGAATATCGACCCCGCCGACCTTGGTCGGCCTTTTCGCCAATCGGAAGTCGCCCTTGACAGGGCCCTCTATCCGCAGGCATTCCTCGACAAAATTGGGGATGAGACTGCGATCCTTGCGAAGGCGCTGCTGGAGGTCGGGGCGCTCGCCGACCACTTGGAAAGCGTAGCTGAGCAGTCGCACCGTGGTTTCCTGCCCGGCGGCGAACAGGTTGGCGGCAACCCGGGCGACATCGAGAGGCTCCGGCGTCAAGCCATCGGGAAAGGTGGCTGCCGCGAGCTTTGTGAGAATATCCGCTTTCGGGTTGCGCCGACGGTCCTCGATATACATCGAGAAGGTATCGTAAAGCCAGGCCAGCGGCGAGTGCTCGACCTTGCCCTCTTTCACGCCGCCTACCCCGGCTCCGCCACGCTCCTGTTCCTGGCGTATGAGTTTTTTCCGGAACTGCACCCGATCTTCGGGCGGCACGCCCAACAGATCGGAGACGACGAGCACGGCGAAAGGCTGGGCGTAGTCGTCCATGAACTCGCACTCGCCACGGGAGATGAAGCTGTCGATCTGCTGATCGGCCAACTTCCACATGAAGTCCTCATTTTCCTTGAGGCGCTTCGGGGTGATCACAGCCATCAGCAACCCCCGGTGGGCGGTGTGCTTCGGCGGATCCAGGGTCGGGAGCTGATCGCTGAATGGCGTCTTGTCGCGGTAGGCTTCAATCAGCCCCGAAATGTCCTCGTTCTCGTGTCCCGCCAGGGGAATGGGGCACCCCGCAAACGGTCCGGTGGTCGACATGCAGGAGGAAAAGCGATCGGGATCGTTGTAGACCTCGAGGGCTTCGTCGTAGCCCGTTACCATGACGATGCCCTGATGCGGCTCCCGCACTACCGGAGACTGCTCTCGCAGATAATCAAAATAGGAGTACGGATCGTTCACGAACCGGTCGCTGCGAAAGAAATCGTACTTTTCAAACTCGTGGTGCTTATCGTTCATATCGGCTCCCCCTTCGAGCTTCTGCCGGCGGCGGAAGAATGGCCGGGGTTGCCTCGGATGGTTCCGATGGCACGGGTTGGGCGCCGGCTGAAAGCCCAGCGAGCATGAACGGGGAGTGTAATTAAACACGTGGCGCGCTTCAAACACGCCGTGATGCCTGACCCGCTTTAATCTCATTGCCTGAGAGCTGGCCGTTGCGGCCCTCGGCAGCGGGTCCGCGATGAGTCGGCGGCCGGCGATTGCGTGCACCCGCGGCTCCAGCCGGCAACCCTTCGCCGCTGGCCGACCGCAGTTGGCTGCCAACGAGCGGACTCTCGCGGCTTATCTTGGGCTAACGACTCGAGGATCGGGATTGACGACGCGCGCCTTCCCAAAAAGCCGACGATCTCGGAGGACTTGCCGGCGTGATAGTCGAGAGATTATGTTTATGCTGCCGAGCGTGACTCGTAGAGTGACCTGACCATTTGCCGCCAAGGAGAGACCGGCATGGGAGACCTTGCAACCTCCGTCGAAGCACGGAGCAAGGCGCTGGTCGGCGACCGGAAACGGCACGCGACGGCAAGTTTTCGTCCCGTGTCTCTCCGGCTCAGCAATAGAAGACTTATCCCGCGCTAGCCGCTTCCGTCATGTGGCTGGCCGCTATCCAGTTTTAGACAGTGTTCACTGATCAGGGGGAACTCATGGCAAAACGAATCTCGAGAATAGCGCCGTGGCAGGCAGGCAAGCTTTTTGCGGTCATCTATTTTGTGTTGAGCTTGATTTTTGTGATTCCCATGGCCGTCGCGATCCACTACGCCCCGCCGCCCTCAAATGGCAAGCCTCCCATGAGCCCCATATTTCTTGTCTTTCTTCCGTTTCTGTATGCACTGGGCGGCCTTATTTTTGTTCCATTGGCCTGCTGGATTTACAACACCGCGGCGAAGTGGGTCGGTGGTCTACAGATCACCGTAACCGACGAAGCAGATGTCTGACTATCGTTCGAGCGGACGCGCGGCGACGTCTTCGTCGGCACCCGGAGACCGAGGCGCTCCTGGTGGAAGCTCGGGGGTCGATCTAGGTAGATGACAGACGTTCGCCGCCTGCGCCGCCTCATTCAGCGCGGTTTGTGCGCCTGCGGCGTAAGTTCGTCGCCGACGCGGCGACCTCGCCGCCCGTTGGACCGTGTTTCAATGTGACCGTACCCGGTATGTGCTGTTTGTCCCAACGCACGAACGCGAGCAACACCTCGCCCAGAGCGCGGCCCTTCGGGGTGAGCGTGTAGGAGTACCGCACGGGGCGCTCCTGATAGGGGGTGCTGGTGACGATGCCGGTGCTCTCCAAGCGCTTGAGGCGATCGGCAAGCATGTTGGTCGGAATGCGCTCTGGCGAAAGCGCGAGCTCGCCGTAGGTTTGCTTGCCGTGCAACAGCCGGCCTCGGAGACATGGCCACCGGGGTCACGGCCCTGTGGATAATTCTTGCCCTGCTGCGTCAGCCTCGCTTCGCCGCCACTAACACGCCGCGAGCTCCGGCTCCGTAGCCCGGCCCAATCGGCTGTTGGATTCATTTCGCTGACAAGTACGAATCCACCAGTGCCATCAGTTCTCGCCTAAGGCTGTCGGAATGCAGCGTACCGCGACCAGCCGCATCGTGGACCACGCCGGCCAGAGCCGATGAAAGCACATGAGCGACGACTCGACGACGCTCCTCCGATATGGGCCCGGCATGGCCGGCAACGATGGCTTCATAGCGCTGTTGAAGAATCCTCGCAAATCGGTCATGCCTCGGTCGGGCATCGTCGCCTCGCGGGACCTCCTCTAGCAAAACCCGATGCGCCGCAGGGTATCGACCGTGGACGCCGATCATGCCTTCAACAAGCGCCGCGACTCGACGTGGGCGGGCCAAATTTTGATCAGCAGCGGTGCCTAGGACCGCCAAGACTTCGTCGAAGTGCCGCTGTCGCACGGCCTCCACTAATGCGAGCTTGTTGGGAAAGTACTGATAAAGCGATCCGATACTCACTCCGGCGGCCTGTGCCACCGCATTGGTTGTGAGCCCGCGCCATCGGCGTTGGCCCAAAATATGAGCTGCGGCCTCGAGAACCGCGTCGATGGTCGCCCGGGACCGCGCCTGCTGCGGCTGCTTCCGCATCATGCTCGAACGTGAACGAATGCGAGTAGCCAATCGGGACGCTCCATAGGAATATGAGCATTATGCTCATGTTCCTCGGTCAACGACAGTCGCTTCCCTCGCTGACCGCAAATTGGGCTGCAGCATGAAGCCGCGACGTGCAGAAGGAACGTATCTCCGGAGAGATCTGTGGATCTATCTCGCGGTCCGTTTGTGCTCTGAGCTCGCGGCCATGACCCAGGCCGTGGCGATCGGCTGGACGATCTACCAGTTATCGAGTTCAGCGCTCGCGCTCGGGTTCGTGGGTTTGGCCGAGTTCGCCCCGATGGCACTCCTAATGCTTCCCGCAGGAGAGCTCTGCGATCGGCGCGACCCGCGGCGTATGCTCTCTCTCGGACTCGCCTTGCAGGTGCTCTGTGCCGGTGGCTTCCTCGCCTTGACTTGGATTTCGGGCGCGCGGCTCTGGCCTTACTACCTGATTCTGGTGCTGTCCGGGGTTGGTCGTGCATTCGCGGAGCCGGCTAGCCAGGCGGTCCTGCCGTTCCTGGTGCCCGCCGAACGTCTATCATCCGCCGTCGCGTGGAGTTCGTCCGTCTGGCAAGCCGCCGTGATAGCGGGTCCGGCCCTGGGCGGTATCGCCTATTCGGTTGGCGCTGGTGAGGCCTTTGCTTTCTGCGGCGCCTGTTACCTCACTGCCTTACTCGCCGTCGCGATGGCGGGTGGTCGGCAATGCTCTGCGACCCCGAAGTTGGCCACATCCGAGAACCGGCTTACTCGCATATGGGAAGGCGTCCGTTTCATTCGTTCGCGTCGGCCTTTGATGGGGGCTATCTCGCTCGATCTGGTGTCTGTGTTGCTGGGTGGCGCCACGGCCCTGTTGCCCATCTATGCCCGGGACATTCTGAACTCGGGACCAGCGGGATTAGGATTGCTGCGCAGCGCGACGGCAATCGGCGCTTGCTTGGTCGCCCTCTATCAGGCGCGCTATCCGCCGGATTGCCGTGTCGGTTTCCAACTCTTCGTGGCCGTCGTAGCTTTCGGTACCGGGACGATTGTCTTCGGGCTCTCCACTTCGCTGGCGCTTTCCTTATCGGCATTGTTTGTCATCGGTGCCGCCGACATGGTGAGTGTAAATATTCGCTCCTCGCTCGTGCAGTCAGCGACTCCTGATGCGTTCCGGGGTCGTGTATCGGCAGTCAATATGCTGTTCGTAGGCACCTCCAGCGAGCTTGGCGCATTCGAATCGGGTCTCCTCGCGTCGATAATCGGAACAGTTCCCTGCGTGGTTGCAGGTGGTATCGGCGTGCTGCTTGCGGCGGCTCTTTGGGACCGCGCGTTTCCAACACTTCGGCGTTTGGACAGAATTCCCACTGCCGACTCCTTGATCGAGTGAGAGTTTGGGCAATGCGTGCGGGAGCTGCGGGCTTTGACAGCTCTAAAGCGGGCAGTGGCGTCCGGCAGCCGTGGGGCGCGACCTGCCTATGCGCGCCGCCGATCCTGTCCGCGTCTCGCCGCTCGCGGCGCGACAACGGTCGCGGCCGGTGGGGAGAGAATCACATCAGGGGTCGGGAATGATACTGGCGTTGCTGGCAGCGCCTTGGGGCACGTCCGCGGCTTGAGCGAGTTCGATGATCTCGCGCGCATCATCCGGCAGCAGGAATCGCCTAAGGACGGAATCCAATGTCGCCACCTCGTATTGGATGACGTAATTGAGCTTTGTCCCGTAGAGAGTCTTGAGCGAGGGCGGCGGCGTAGGCGCGGGGTCGATACCGGCCACGCCGTCCCAGGGGTCTGCACCTCCATCCCACGGGCTGGCGGCACCGAATAGTATGCAGGTCTCGTTGGCTGCCACTGCGGCGGGCGGTCGAATGCCGCTCAGCGTCTC